>JAESFY010000245.1_pt1 | contig 17074 bp, 15 predicted proteins | sample 9266201 | NCBI WGS metagenome assembly JAESFY01 (sample SAMN14515071, study PRJNA621656) | algae metagenome | isolation source: Nodosilinea sp. WJT8-NPBG4 and co-occurring heterotrophs from soil, lower... | place: USA: Pinto Basin, Colorado Desert, California | collected 2006-05-27 | reverse complement strand
CGACCGACCCATACGCAGGCGAAGATGACGACTCAAAACTTGCGCAGGCAGAGGTCTCTATTCGCGAGGACGCGCTGAATGGGTGGGCGCATTGGTCTAGATGTCCAATACTTGCGTCCAGAGAGGAGTCTACGCTAAGTACCCTCGTAGCGGCCGCGGTAGGCGCACCCTATGTGCCGCAGATATGGGACGAGCTAATTCGTGCCGCCATCGTCGCCGACGATTGGGATCTCGCCGCTGAAGCGTTGTGGAGCGCGCGCGAGTTTGCCGAAGAAGATTTCCTGGACATGCTGCTGACCGACCAGTTCTTGGCAGAAAGCGGAAATCAGGAGGCTATGACTCAACTGTTCGAATCGTTACCCGATGTTCCTTAGTTGAGCAATCACGCGATCGATTCTTGACCACCCGCGAGCGGGAGAAAGATCGATGAGCTCGCATTCGTATCACTCTGGACGCAGAGTTGCGCTTTGTTCCCATGGTCGCGGGCGAACGATCACCTTGCCCGAGGTCCGCTTCTTGACCGCCTCCTCCGCGCGTAGGGCCTGACGCTTGGCTGGCGCATGCGGCGAGCGAGACTCAAGATATGCATGCCCGTGTCAAGCAGTGATACCAGGTTGGCGAGCATCTCCGCATCACCTCGAGCGAACACGACCGCAGACTGCACACACGGCCCGCGCCACCCGACGTAGGCATCCAGGCTGTGGCCGCGGATGACGGGCCTCGCGGATGTGATCGCCTGGAGCGGACAGCTGACAAATGTCGGAATCGCAAGTAATCTGGATACGTGACGATCGCCAGTGAGTACGTGCCAAGCAGGATCAAGACCACCGATCCGCTCCACGAGCCCTGGATGCTCACCGCGGCGGAGCGCGAAGTGTTCCGAGTTCGCGCTCGGGAAGCCAGGAAAGCCAAGACTGCCGCGGAGAACGGGGAAGGGGAGGCGCCTCTTCATGAAGTGAACGTGCCTGCCTTCGATCCAAGCAGCCTCATGCCGCAGCGTGAGCCCAACGATCTGTCGACTTTGTCGCTCTTCAGCGGCGGCGGGGGTCTCGATCTTGGTTTCGATCGAGCGGGATTCTCTCACGGGGGGTCATGGGAACTCATGCCCGATGCTGCTGCGACGCTGCGAGAAGCGCGGCCAAAGTGGTCGGTGCACGGCGGACCTGAGGGAGACGTTCGCGGCGTCGACTGGGCAAAGTATCGCGGCAACGTCGCAGTCCTACATGGCGGGCCCCCGTGTCAACCGTTTAGCAACGCGGGAAAGCAGCGCGGCGCGGCTGATCCTCGTGACATGTGGCCGGAATTTGTGCGTGCGGTCAAGAGCGCTCGCCCGGAAGCTTTCGTTGCGGAGAACGTAGGTGCCCTCGCGAGCACCCGATTCTCCGACTATGTCGAGCAGACGATCTTGCAACCGCTACGCGCGAGTTACGTGATCTCCCGCGTACTGCTTCAGGCGTACGAGTTTGGTGTGCCCCAGGTTCGGAAGCGGGTCTTCTTCGTCGGATTCAGAACCAAGACTCTTTCACGTCGTTGGACGGCGCCTACTCCCCTCTTCAGCCGACCGGATGCAGGGGATGCATCACTACCCGCGACGATTGGGGTGCGAGCAGCCCTTGGCCTTCCAGACATCGGCTACGACGGGATCTCGCCAACGATTCGCAGCGGTCTATCGGGTCCGAGGCACACAACGTCTGTCCTCAGCAGCGTTTCTGCTCAGAAGAAGTTCGAAGCGCTCCAGGTCTGGCCAAACGGCGTCGCGGCGAATCGACAGGCAGCGCGCGCGTATGTGACGAAGAATGGCCACTTCCGGCTATCGGTGCAGGACGTCGCGCTCATTCAGGGCTTCCCTGAAGCCTGGCCATTCCAAGGAGCGACGTACATGCAGCTCGGTCAGATCGGAAACTCTGTCGTCCCGCCCGTTGGTTATGCAGTTGCTTCGTCGGTCGCCGAGGCGTTCAGATAACCCCTCACGAGCTCCCGAAGCGTCGAGGCGTGCTCCTCGGATATCGGAGCAAAATTGTCGAAGTATCCCATCGGAATATGGGGATTATTCAACGTTGATCCGCGGAGTAGAACATACCTTGCGCGATGTCGCATCAGCGCGACCATCTTTTCCAGCGAGAAACCCCCGTCAAGATCCTGCTGGTCTTTGTAGTCCGCGGCGCTCCACTGGTTCTTCATGATGCTTCTCGCGTCGTCAACCGAATATTCATGCTTGATGCCTAGCGCATCTACCACCTGCGCCTCTGATACGAAGTCGGGCAGTGCCGTGCCGAGCGCGAGGTCCGGCGCTATATAGCGTTCCTTTGATTCAAACCATGGCTCCATGTCGGCTGGTGAGGCGTAGAAGCAGTGACTAAGTCGGGGGCCATCAGGCCGCTCGTCGTACACAGCGAAGATCCAATGAAGTCCGTCTCGCCACTTCGCCAGGTGATCAGGACCGAAGTCTCTGACTGTGGAGAAGCTCCTTTTCGTCGTCGACTTCAACTCGAAGTTGATTTTTCGACCGTCAATATCGAGATAGGCATCAACATCCGCGCGGCGGCGGTCTGGAGCTTCGCGAAGATTGAAGAGCTGACGCATTTCTCGTTCTCGAGCATCATCCTGAGGCGGCATACTGGCATCCTCTCAGATATTTGATCCTGAGCATCAAGCCGGGGCCCGTCCGCGCTGGTCCGGCTCCCACCGGTCGTCCTCGATCCCGACCGCTCGCTCGCGGCGAGGAATCGCGCATGGATCGGTTTCACTTGCCTTCTCCCGGGCTCGCCACCGACCCCGCCCACCCAAGAGAAGCGCCCCAAGAGCTGAGAAGTCGCTCGTCGAAATGGCAGGTCAAATAGAAAACACAGCGTTGAGGGCCGGCGCCGGACCCGAGGCAACACTGAAGATACTGCCGCTCGCCCACGGATCGAAAGCGATTGCGATTGCGATTGCGATCCAGGCGTACACTGATCCATAAGTAGACGCACCGTTGCGAAACCTCAAGCCTCAAGGAGCTCCACCATGGCCCTCACCGCACACTCCACCATCGGCGACTGGCTGAACGACCCGACCGGCGGGCCCCTCATCCGCGCACTCTTCGAGCAGACGGGCGCAGACCCCGAGCTCCTCACCCCCGTGCTCGGACTGCCGCTGCAGCAGCTCGTCGCCATGAGCCAGGGCGCACTCCCGCAGTCGGTCGTCGACGACCTCGTGCGCGCAGCCAACGGCGGCGAGATCCCCGAGGCTGACGAGTCCGAGGGTTGGACCGAGAAGCCCACCACCGGACGCTTCGCCGGCAAGACCGTGATCGTCACGGGCGCAGCATCCGGAATCGGCAAGGCAACGGCATCCCGCATCGCTCGCGAAGGCGGACGCGTCATCGCCTCTGACATCGCCGCCGACAAGCTCGAAGCTCTGAAGGCCGACCTGCCGGATGCCGACATCACCACCGTCGCCGGAGACCTCACCAAGCAGGACGCGATCGACGCCGTCATCGCCGCCGCAGGCGACCGCATTGACGCCCTCGCGAACGTCGCCGGCATCAACGACGACTTCTCTCCCGCGGGCGAGACGACGGATGCCGTCTGGGACCGCGTCATCGCCATCAACCTCACCGCCCCGTTCAAGCTCATGCGCGCGGTGCTGCCGATCATGGAGAGGGCCGGCCACGGCTCGGTCCTCAACGTCTCGAGCGAAGCGGGCCTGCGCGGCAACTCGTCGGGCAACGCCTACACGGCCAGCAAGCACGGCATCATCGGCGTCACGAAGTCCGCGGCGTTCATGTACGGGCCGAAGGGCATCCGCGTGAACTCCGTCGCACCGGGCGGCGTTGCCACCGGCATCCCGATGCCCCCGAACATGTCGGAGTACGGCTCCGGTCGCCTGGCTCCGTTCCAGCAGGCGATCCCGACAGTCGCGACCGCCGAGCACCTCGCCGCGTCGATCACGTTCCTGCTGTCGGACGACGCCGTGAACATCAACGGTGCAGTGCTGGCATCCGATGGCGGATGGTCGGTGCAGTAAGCACCCGATGACCACGCCCCTGCCGACCCGAACGGCAAGGGCGTCTCGCGCGGGATGCGTGCGGCCGAGTTGCGCTCGCGAGGTCTGGCCGGCGCGACGCCGCACCGTTAGCGTTGCATAGCATGATTCTCGCGGCGGTCTCATCTCATGGAGGGTGCCGACGACTTAATTGGGCACGAAGGTCGCCAATTCGAGGTTGCTGAAGATGAGGCCTTCGCGAGTAGCTGCGACATCGACTTGACCGGCGGCCGTGAATGTCAGCGTCACGTGCTCTTCCTGAACGTCGAGGTCGTCGTCGCTCGGTTGCACCCGTTGTAGAGCAAGTTCAACGTCCATCAGCGTGACGAAGTCCGCCCGATAGTCGCCGTACTCCCAGTACTGTCGGATGTCGATCTCAGACACGATGGGTTCGCCGATGTCCAGGATGGAAATGGCGGTCACCTCGCCTCCAGGACCGATCTGGCGCGGGAGCAACTCCGCGACGTTGAGCTCCCATAGTGCCGCCCTCAGGTAGCCGCCGATTTCTCCGGCAGTAACAGAGATCGCGAACCGAGGGTCGATCTCGTCGTGGAAGACACCGGGAACCCGCAGCTGGGCCAGATGTTGCAGCCATCGAAACCATGGCTCCCGGGCGTCCCGTTCATCTAGGTCGTCGACGAGATGGGGATGCAGTCGATCGCTCGTCTTCCCTGACCCACCGAACGCTCTCCGATCCGCGCTAATGAAGATGATGTCGCTCTCATCGTTGCGATCTTCCACGATCTCCAGCACGGACATCCAGTGCAAGGCATCGCGGTATCCGGACCCCGTGTCGTCAAATGGCCGCCGTCGGTCGATGGCACGCTGTGCCACATCCGAGTGCGAGACCTTTGGAGCGTCCCACAGCGTGACTCCCACCTCGGCCAGAGCCGCAGAAAGCAGCTTCGGATACCGCTTCGCCTCTTTGCGCACAGACACGACCGCGCGATCCAGATGCTTCTGAACGCGCTGCGATGCTCGGCGACCGACCGCTTGAATCTCCACTGCCTTCGCCTCGCGAAGCCGTCGATAGGCCGCGACTGCTTCGTCAAGCGCGAGGTGCGGAAGGATGACTTCGACCCTGCCGCCGGAGATCGCATCGGCGAGTTGCGGCCAAGTCGAACCTCGAAGCAAGGGGTCAGAGACGATGACGTTTGCATCGAGGATCACAATCAACACAGCGCCAGGATATGGGGTCCCCCGATAAGCCTTTCTCGTTCGGGCGGAGCGGTAGACCGCCCGCGTTGCCAGTATTGGGTATTTCGAGTGCGCAACAGCTTGTGCATGCGCGCTCAGCGAATCGGACTCGTCGAATCTCGGAGCTCTAGTGAGGGGATGACGAGATTTGTGACTGCGCGCCTCAACAACGGCGTGCACCCTGACTTTCGACGAGATCACGCCACGCTGAGCGGGAGCATCCACGAACGCGAGTCCCGCGACGGATCTCTTGCTGTGAATCTCGTTCGTTCCCCAATACCGCAAACGACCGCGCATCTGTGGATCTTGGGCCCGATGCGCGTCGTACCGTTGCGGAGGCGCGCCCCGGCCGCGTCGCGCCTTGGCGCATGATGCGCGCGCGTCGCGCGTTCATCATCGACCTCGCATCGTGCGCCGTTGCTCAGTGTCCGACGCATGCCGCATAATTCGGGTATGGGGATCTTTCAACTCGTCGAAGTCACCCCAGAGGGTGAGGCTCCTGAGCTACGAGCGCTGCCCACTACGGAGGACACCGAACCCACAACCTTTGACGTTCCCGGTCAGCGGCCCGTGTATCTCGGATCTGCGGACCTGGTCGATCTTGCGGTCTCTCTCCGTGAAGACGACTATGTCCCCACCGCTGTCGCCCTTGCCGATTCGCATTTCGAGCGCATCGACAGTATCGGGATGGAGACGGAGATGGCTGCCCTCCTCGACGCCATCAAGTCCGGCGACCGCGACGAGTCGCAGCACATTCTTGCCAGCAAGCTGTCCGGGCTGATCATCGAGTTCCTCACGCTTACCGGCAAGAAGTCTCACCGTGGCAATGTCCTTCGCCTCCTCCAAGACGGCGTCCTCGTGGTCCGAGCGAAGGATGTTGATGAAGCGGCCGAAGATGTGAGGCGCGCGCTTCTTGATTCGTAACAGAGCAGACTTCCTCAATCAGGTCTGGCGGTTGCTGGAGTTCATCGCGCAACTCGGCACGTTCGTCCTGATCAACTGGCTCATGCAGTTGGTGCCGCACAGCGGCGATGCCGGGATCATCTGGGACGTCGTGTCCGCGATTATCGCCATAGTGCTGGGCGCCGTCCTTCCTAGTTTGGTCCTGCCCTCCCCGTCGCTCGTGGTCCGGTGGACCATCGACGACGTAGCAGCGGATGGCCAGTACTCCGTGGATCTCCGCCACCGGACCAAGCGCGAGTTCGTGTTCCGCACAACCCTTCACGTGACGTACCACTCCTTGCTCGGCTTATGGACCCTGCGACGGCTCGTCGCTCAGAGCCCAATGGTCACGGTGCAGTTCGAACCTTCCGACTCCGCACGGTTGAAAAGACAGCAATCGGACGGGCGGGCATCGCTCGACGCTCGGGCTGCCCGGATCAGCCTGCCGGTCACGTCGATCGCCCATGAGGCCCGTCAATCGATGTTTCGAGGATCCGCGGTAACGGTCCAAGCGGGCAGCACACTGACATATCGGATTTCCGCTAGCTTGGGCTCGGATCATTCGTGGTTCATCAAACGATTCGTGCTGGTACGCACGGAAGTGGATGGCCTAACAGTTTCGGGGTAGGAAATGGGTATCGTCACCAGCGGTCAGATCGCTGTCAAGCCAGTTCGCATTACGACGACGGCGACCTTGGAGCAGATCGCTGACGCAGCGGCCGCCCGCACGTACCCCATTGACCCGAGCCAACCGTCCGTGGGATGGGGAAGCCTCCTCGACGACGAAGCACCTATCGGCCTGCCGATCTCAGTGGGCATTCGCACCGGACGTACTCACGTGGAATCGCCCTCCGAAGACTCGAACGAGCGTCGTCTCCGGCTGCGCTACTACTGGACGTCCATCGACTCCCGAGCCCAGAAGCTGAACCCCGGCTCGGCACGCTGGTCCGTGGTCAACGTGCTCAATGCCGCTGACCTTCTCTTCTACCAGGAGGCCGATGGCAGTTTCACTGTGCTCATCACGATGCGTACCGACTCACCGTTCAAGGTGATCGTGCACGCTCTCGAAGAGCTGCTTCTTACTGTGGACGACACCCCGTCTGTGCAGACCGAGAACCTGTCCGAGTCGTTGTCCGAGGACTTCTTCCTGTGGCTCGTGGACATCGACCAGCGAGGCGGGGACATCGGCGACGGCATCGTGCTCACATGTATCAACGAGATCTCATCGAAGGATCGGATGTACCGGTCCGCTCGCTTCAAGGACACCGCGAATGCTGAACGTGTCGAGGTCGCCGCGCTCATCGCGAAGGGAAAGGTCGGCTTCGGGCCGGCGAAACTCACCATCACGTCAGAACTGCACGAGGCGACGTTCAACGTGGAGTTCCACCTCGATGGCGGCTTCCAGCCGCTCAGGAGCTCCGAATACGACGAGACCGACCACGGGCCCACAGATTTCGGAATCGCTCTAGTCGACGACATCTGGACGAGCGTCCTGCCGACGATTCGTCGCCGCTACGCTCAGGACACCGAATGGGACGCGACGCGGCGTTCGGATCTTCGCGAATCCGCGCTAGATGACATCTGTGCGCAACTCGGTCTGGTCCGCCCGAACACGTAATCGATCGCTGCAGTGCAGGATTTGAGACAGCTTTTGGCCACCCCGCCGGGGTAGACCTGCCCACTCAGAGCGTTGCTGAAGATTCATCCGGCTGCGTCCTCGGCGCAGGCTGGGCGTGTCCGGATCGCGGCATCGAACCGGTCGCCCCCGTTTGTCGCAGGCGCATGCCAACCAAGATTCGCGCTGATTTGCCAAGAACTGAACACGCTAGTTCGACGCACGCTCTTTACCAACCTCGAGATAGTGCAGGATCCTCTCGTCGGGTGTTCGGAACTGGCGGCGGCTATCTGCGGCGGAGCGAGGTTCCAGTACCTGTCCTCTCTATCTGGCCCAGGGTTACGAACGAACTTTGCGCCTAGTACTGTGCCTCGTTGATGTGCGCAGGCGACTGAGGGGAGTCGGCCCGGCGACGGAGATTTCCGACTCGTCTCTCCTCAAGAGACCTTTGAAAGACTGACCATCATGCCCGAACGTCCCGAGATTGTCTGCATCTGCGGCTCCATGCGGTTCGCTGACGAGATGCGAGCGGTGAGCCGAAGCCTGACGCTCGGTGGCGTCATCGTCCTGATGCCCGGCGAGATCGATACCCCGATCACCGACAAGCAGAAGGCCGCGCTCGGCGAGCTGCACCTGCGCAAGATCGACGTGGCCGATCGTGTCGTGGTGGTGAACCGCGGCGAGCACTTCGGCGAGTCGGCGACGCGGGAGATCGACTATGCGCGCGCAGCCGGAAAGCCCGTGACCTTTGTCGGCCCCGCCTGGGGCTCGGCGTAGACCTCACATCTCCCCCGCTTACAGTGGCTCGCATGAAGAAGCTCCCCGCGCTCGCGACGCTCGCCGTCAGCATCCTGCTGCTCTCCGGATGCTCTCAGGCGTCGACCATCGCGGCCTGCGGCCAGGTCGCAGCTCAGGCCGCGCAGGTGACGGGCGTGATCTCCGGCGTCAGCTCGCCCACTCCCGAGGCCGCGCAGGCGGCGCTCGACGAAGTACGAAGCGTCGCTGAGAACATCCGCGGTGTCGACGGACCTGAAGAGTTCATCACCCTCCGCGACTCGTGGACCACGAGCATCGACGCATTCGCCGCCGAGGGCGAGAAGGCAATCACGGGTGACATCACGGGTTTGGATGCGGCGACCACGGAGATGCGCACGGCGACCGACGCGATGCTCGCGTACTGCACCCCGTAACCGGAGCCCGTCACACTTCCTGCTGAACGCTCATCGCGATCTCGAAGCTGTCACCGATCACGCGACCTCCATCGAAGACGGGGTCTTCATCGAGCGTCTCGAGAACGCGAGGATCGCGCGTGACGGCAGCCGTCCCGCGATCACGAACCTCCCGCGATGGCCAGGTCGTCACCGTGACCACGACGGATTCCTCGGCGCTCGTGCCCGCGAGGTCGGCAATGCTCTTGAGATCGCCGGATTCGTACGAGGTCCCGTCTGCGTGAAAATCACCCGGGTCGGCTGAATCGCTCGACTGCCAGTAGTCCACGACGCTGATCGCACCGTGATCGCGGTAGACCTCCGCCATCCGCTTCGAGAAGTCCAGATATGCAGCCTTGCGTTCGGTCAACACCGGAAGGACCGTGATGTCAGCGATGACCATTTTTTGCTCCAGTCCCCAGCGGTGAGTGTCCGTCGCAAGGGTATCCACCGTCGGTCTCACCCGACCAGGCGTGCCTATCGAGCGATCCCTCGAAGCAGCCGCGTCACCGTCTCCTCAACGCGCTCCGCACTCAACGGCTGCCCAATCAGCGCCGCGTACGACGCCATGGCGATGAGCTGGTCGGCGATCGCGTCAGCATCCACGTCCGCCCGAATCTCGCCTGCCGCCTGTCCGCGTGCGATGCGTTCGGCGACCCACGAGCGGATCGGTGCCGCGAGCCGCTCATTGAGCGCCAGGCCGAGTTCGTGGTCGGTGGCGGTCACCGCGATCAGCGCCCGGGCGAGTGCGACGCCCTCGGGCCTCGCGAGCCCGGCCGACATCGCGGAGAACCAGGCATGCAGGTCAGCCCGGATGTCGTTGCTCATCTCGACTGCGGGATCCGCCCCTGGCAGGTCTCCTTCGAGCAGCGCCTCACCGAGTATCGCCGCCTTCGACGGCCACCAGCGGTAGATCGTCTGCTTGGCGACTCCCGCTGTCTCGGCGAGCCCCTCGATCGTCACCGCTTCGTAGGCACCGGCCACGACGGCGACGCGCATCGCCTCGAGCACGGACTGGCGCGCGGCTTCACTTCGGGGACGGGGCACCTGAACAGGCTACCGAGGTGCCGAACCCTCCCGAGGCGAGGACGCCTCGGCGCTATCGAACGACCAGCTCCCACGCCGCCGGGTCCGCATCCGTCTCGAGCCCCGCGGCGATGCGGGCGCACGCAGCGCCCTGATCGAACAGGGACTGGCGGATGCTGGAGAAGCCCAGGCTGCTCGCGAGCTCACCGTCGTCCCACCCACTGACCCGCGCCGACTCCCCCAGAACATCGATCGCGCCCGCGGCGAGCTGGTCGCTCATGGCGATGACGACATCCGGCTGAACCTGCTCGAGCGCGGCGGCGGTCGCTGCTCTCGCGTCCTCACGCGTGTTGCGGCTGACGATGGCGACGGGCACCTCGGCCCAGTCACGGTCCGCCTCGAGGAACGCTCTTCGGAAGCCCGCGAGGCGATTGCGGGTGACCGGGAACGGCACCTCGGGGTCAGGGCCCCGAACCAGCCGCGCCGAACGATCGGCATCCGTCGGCTGCGACAACACGAGTGGGGACACCGCGTTCTGAAGCATGTGCGCGGCGATGGCGTGCGCGGCCGCCTCATCGTCGGCGCTCACCACAGCGATGCCGGGGCGAGCCGGACCGCCCTGCACCGCAGCAGGTCTGCCCGTCGCCGCCACGGCGTCGAGCACGGGATCGTCGGCGGTGGTCGTCCAGATCACGAACCCGTCGACCGCCGACTCACTGACGCGGTCGATGTCTCCAGGGTCGCCCGAAGTCGGGATCAGTGTCAGACCGAGCTTCTCAGTCACGCACACGCTCGACACTCCGGCCAGAAACCGGGCGGCCTGCGGGTCTTCGAACGCGTAGGTGAGGTACTCGCCGAACACCACTCCGAGGTTGCCGGTCTTTCCGCGACGGAGCGACCTCGCGGTGGGATCGGGGCCGCGATAGCCCAGGCGTGCGGCTGCCTCTTGCACGCGGGCTCGTGTTGCCGGGGCGACGCGATCGGGCCGGGTGTAGGTGTAGCTCACGGTCATCACGCCGACGCCGGCCTCTGCCGCCACCTGGCGCATCGTCACGTGATCTGTCTTCACACCTTCAGTGTACTTGTGTATCGTTACACAGATGCGAGGGGCGATAGCGGCATATCTGGGGTTCGCGGCCTACGGCCTGTTCTGGGGAACCTGGGGAGCGGCGCTGCCCGCGTTGCGCGACACCGCCGGCGTCGACGGCTCGGAGCTCGGCATCGCGCTGTTGTTCGTCGGCGCAGGAGCCCTTCCGGCGATGCTGTCGATAGGACGTGCCGTCGACCGGTTCGGAAGCCGGATCGGCGGGGCGCTGCTGATCGCCCTCGCACTCTCGGGAGTGATCATCGCGACGATCGCCCACGATCTGCTCGGTCTGATCGTCGGGATGACCCTCGTCGGCGCGACCTCAGGTGCCGCGGACGTCGCGATCAATGCCCAAGCCGGCCTCGTCGAGCAGCGTTCCGGACGGCGAGTCATCACCATCGCCCACGGAGTGTTCTCCTCATTCGTGGTGCTCGGCAGCGCCGGGGCTGGCGCACTGCGCTCGTTCGGAGCAGGCCCGGAGACGGTGTTCATCACGGCAGGCGTCGCACTCGCCATCGCCGGCGTCGTCGTCTTCGCGGTCGGCGACCGTGCTGCGCCCCGATCAGTCGGTCACGCCCGAGGTACGCGAGCGGCACCCCTGTGGTGGGTCCCTTTCGTCAGCGTCGGCCTCGTGGGCGCGCTGGGCTTCGCGATCGAGAACGCGCATCAGAGCTGGAGTGCGATCTTCGTCGGCGACGTGTTGGGCGCGCCGCCCGCCGTGACCGCTTTCGCGCCGGCCACCTTCGCCCTGTTCGCCGCGGCGACGCGATTCGCCGTCGGCGCGCTGCCTCGCATCCCGGCATCCGTGCTCCTGGTCGGGGGCGCCGCTCTGGCCACTGCCGGCACCCTCCTCGTCAGCGTCGCGAGCACCGTGCCGACGGCGATCGCCGGCCTTGCAGTCGCCGCGGTCGGAACCGCTGTGCTCTATCCGACGCTCCTCAGCCAGGCGACCCGCGACGTTCCGGCAGACCAGCGCGGGCGAGCCACCTCCGCGGTCACGGCGATGTCGTATCTCGGATTCATCCTCGGGCCGGTCTACGTCGGGCTGCTGTCGACGTTCGCAGGAATGCGAGGTTCGATGGTCGGGGTGGCTGTTCTTGCGGTCGCGTTCTCGGTGCTCGCACCACTCGTCATCCGCAGGCGCGCACGCGCATCCGTCCGGCGTCCGGACTCGTCGGTGGCGGTGCCTGAGGGGCGATGAGTCCGCGCGACGGCAGAGAGGCGTTGCAGATCAGGCCTGGGTGGCGTTCACGGCTCGATACCGCTGCGCGACCGCTCCCGATGCGAACTCCCGCCGATCCACGAACTCGAGCTGAATGCGCTCGTGCAGCCCGTCGAGCAGCCTCGGCCCATGCCCGGCGACGATCGGATGCACGACGAACGTGTATTCGTCGATGAGCCCCAGCTCGGCCAAGGCCAGGGGAAGAGTCACACCGCCCACCGACAGCCCCTCGCCCGGCTGCTGCTTGAGTCGCTGAACCGCTTTATCCAGGTCGCCTCGCATCAGTTCGGCGTTCCAGTCGACCGCATCGAGCGTGCTCGAGACGACAAACTTCGGCACGCGGTCGATGGCCTCTGCGAACGGGACTTCCCACTCATCCATCCAGTCGGGCCACACACCGGATGCCGGGCGGCGCCAGGCTGACTGCATCATCTCGTAGGTCGTTCGGCCGTAGATCACGGCATCCGCCCGCTGCATCTCGGCGGTCCAGTACTGCATGAGCTCTTCGTCAGGAGCGACGCCCGCCTCGTGATGGACGCAGCCGTCGAGTGTGACGTTGATCGAGTAGCGCAGTGGTCTCATCTCGCCGATCTCCTTCGATGCAGGCAGGCCCCCAACCCCCACAGCTGGGCACCGGATGCCTTCAGAGTACGCGGCCGGCAATTCGCAGCACCGAATACCGGAGTATCGGAGTTTTGTTGTGCTCTCCAACTAAAGCGCTATAGCCTACTCAGTACCTCCGATGAAGAAGGGCCCCCGATGCACGACCACCTCCGCGACACCCTCGAGCGCCTCACCCGAGTGCGCCGAGACCGGATCGCGCCGATCATCCATCATCGAGTCGCCGACGTCGACATATCGTCGTGGCTCGTCGCCGACGACGGTGAGCCCGTCACGGCTCGACATGCCCTCGGCCTGGGTGACGACGCCGGACGTGCACCGGCCTCGTATTCGCCCTTCGAGGTCGGCAGTGCGTGGGGCCAGGCCTGGGCGACGCGCTGGTTCCACGTCGAGGGGCAGATCCCCGCCGACGCGTCGGGCGAGGTCGAGCTGCTGTTCGATCTCGGCTGGTTCGATCACTCCGTGGGCGGTCACGCCGAGGCTCTCGTCTACTCGCGCGACGGTGTGCCGGTGAAGGGCCTGCACCCCAAGCAGCGCTGGGTGCGCGTGCGCGGCACGAACACGCACCCCGCCATCGCACGCGATGACGGCGTGATCGACCTCTACATCGAGGCGGCCGCGAACCCCCTCCTGCTCGGTCTGCCTCCCTTCGTCGTCACCGAGCACGGCGAGAAGGGCGCTCCCGACTTCGAGGAGTTCATCCTCCGCACGGCAGAGCTGGCCGTGTTCCGCCCTGAGGTCTACGAATTCGCCGTCGACCTCGATGTGTGCGGCGAGCTCGTCAAGACGCTCACCCCCGACTCCCCTCGATACTGGCGACTGCTGCGCGGCATCGAAGAGGCGCTGGACATCTTCGACGAGCGCGACGCCGTGGCATCCGCCGTTCTCGCCCGCGCTGCGCTGGCTCCGCTGCTGACTCGGCCAGCCCACGCGAGCACCCTCGAGGTCACCGCCGTCGGGCACGCGCACATGGACTCGGCCTGGCTCTGGCCACTGCGCGAGACCGTGCGCAAGCTCGGACGCACCGTCTCGAACGCGCTCGCCCTGCTCGACAGCGACCCGACAGTGATCTACACGATGACGTCGGCTCAGCACTTCCACTGGCTCGAGACGCACTACCCCGACCTGTTCGAACGCGTCTCGCGGTACGTGACCGAGGGACGCTTCATCCCGGTCGGCGGCATGTGGGTCGAGGTCGACGGAGTGATTCCGGCCGGAGAGTCTTTCGTGCGGCAGATCCTTCTCGGCAAGGCGTACTTCGCCGATCGCTTCGGCCTCGACAGCCGCGAGGTCTGGCTGCCCGATTCGTTCGGCTACAGCGGTGCCCTGCCGCAGATCGCACGGCGCTCGGGGTCGGACGTCTTCCTCACCCAGAAGATCTCGTGGAACGACACGACGGTCTTCCCGCACCACAGCTTCTGGTGGGAGGGCATCGACGGCACCCGGGTGTTCACGCACTTCCCGCCGGCCGACACCTACGCCGCGAGTGTGACCGCCGACGAGCTTGCACACACCGTCTCGAACTTCAAGGACAAGGCCATCGCGACCCACGCATTGCTGGCCTACGGCTACGGCGACGGCGGTGGCGGCCCGACCCGCGAGATGGCCTCGCGCCTGCAGCGGTTCGGCGATCTCGAAGGCGCGCCGAGGGTGACCTCGCGTTCACCCGCAGACTTCTTCCGCGACGCCGAGCAGGAGCTCCGAGACCTGCCCTCGACCTCGGCGATCGCACCCGTGTGGCACGGCGAGCTCTACCTCGAGCTGCACCGCGGCTCGCTCACCTCGCAGCAGGCGATGAAGCGCGGCAACCGTCGATCCGAGGCGCTGCTGCGCGAGGTCGAGCAGGCATCGGCCGCCGCATCGATCATCGCCGGCGAGCCATACCCCGCCGCGGAGCTGCAGGAGATCTGGCAGGGAGTGCTGCTGCACCAGTTCCACGACATCCTGCCCGGCACCTCGATCGCGTGGGTGCATCGCGAAGCGCGCGACTTCTACACCGCGACCGAGGCTCGGCTCGACGAGCTTCTCGCCCGGGCCACCGCGCGACTGCAGGATGCCGGTGCGCTCGCCCCGACGCGCGACAGCGTCGCCGCCGCCACCGACGTCGCTCAGGATGCCGAGTGCATCGTGCTCGACAACGGCATCCTCCGCGCCGTGTTCGACGAGACCGGTCACGTGACCTCGCTGCGCACCCCGAACGGCACCGAGTACGTCACCCGCGGTTCTCGCATGAACGAGTTCGTGCTGTTCCGCGACGAGCCCGTGCGCTGGGACGCGTGGGACCTCGATCGGCACGTGCTCCGCCACCCCCGCCCCGTGCATGACCTCACCGAGATCGATGTCGTGCACGAGGGAGACGACGTGGGTGTGCGCGTGGTCCGATCGTTCGGAACCTCTCGTGTGACCGCGACCACCTGGCTGCGCGCGGGCGCCACACAGCTCGAGACCGAGGCCGAGATCGACTGGCGAGAGCGCGAGCAGCTGCTCAAGGTCGCGATCCCCTTCGCGATCCGCGGCCGCACCGCGAGCTTCGAGGCGCAGTACGGCAACTCCGAACGCCCGCTCCATTCCAACGATGCGGGCGATGAGGCCATGTTCGAGGGTGCTCTTCAGCGGTACGTGCACGTCGCCGAGGGCGGGCAGGGCGCGGCCGTTCTCGCCTCGACGATCGCCGGTGCCGATGCGCGCACGGACGACTCCGGTGTGGGCACGACCGTGCGTCTGTCACTCCTTCGCGGCGCGCGCTTTCCCGACCCCGACGCCGATCTCGGCATCCACCGCTTCTCCTGGGCTGTGCGCCCCGATGCCTCGTTGCCCGAGACCGTCGAGGCGGCGCGCGACTTCGCCCGCCCGGCGTCCGCGCACCCGGGGCTGCCCGCGCTGGCCTCGCTGGACATGCTCGGCGGGCACGCAGTCATCGACTGGATCAAGCTCGCCGAAGACGGCTCCGGCGACGTGATCGTGCGGCTCTATGAAACGCAGGGAGCCCGCGCCTCGGCGCGTCTCGCCGTGCATCCCGCCCTGGGCGACCAGATCGTCATCGAGACCGATCTGCTCGAACGTCCGGCTCCGACAGACGGCCCGCGGCTCGCGCTGCAGGCGGATGCCGACGGTGCGCCAGGTGCCACCGGCCGGACTCCCGCCGCCGGCGCCCTGCTCGACCTCGCTCCCTACCAGCTCTGCACTCTCCGCCTGACCTCCGCGCGATCACCGCGCGGCCCTTCGAAAGGAAACCTTCAATGACGATGAGAAGACCTCTTGCCCTGACCGCCGCAGTCGGGGTGGGCGCGCTGGTGCTCGCCGGATGCGCCGGCGGAACCTCGGGTGCCGACGGCGGCACCACGGGGGAGATCACGTTCCAGACCTGGAACCTCAAGAACGACAAGTTCACCCCGTACTTCGAAGACCTCATCGCGGCCTTCGAAGAGGAGAACCCCGACGCGAAGATCAAGTGGGTCGACGCGCCGCCCGAGGGTTACCAGGACAAACTGTCGGCCGACGCCGCAGCCGGCAACCTGCCCGACGTGGTCGACATGGGCCCCGAGGCGGCATACACGCTGGCCCAGGCCGGGGTGCTCGACGACATCGCCGCCAGCGACGCCGAGTCCGAGGACCTCTACCTCGACAAGGCGTGGGAGGCCATGACGTTCGAGGGACTCGGCGGCGGCACCTACGGCTACCCGTGGTACCTCAACACCGGCCCCTCGTTCTTCAACACCGCCCTGTTCACCGAGTGCGGCCTCGACCCCGCGACCCTGCCGACCGGATATGACGAGCTGTTCGAGCAGGCCGCGACCCTGACGGCGACCTGCCCGCAGGCGTCGATGATCGCACGCATGCCGGCCATCGAGAACTTCGGCGAGTACGGCGTCGAGCTCATGAACGACGAGGGCACCGAGTTCACCTACAACAGTGAGAAGGGCGTCGAGTTCGTGCAGCGCTTCGTCGACCTCTACGCCGGGGCCGGCCTCACCGAGGAGTCGCTCAACAACCTGCAGACCGCCGAGGTCGACGACTTCAAGGCCGGCCGCCTCGCATACCTGCCCGGCAGCTCGTACACCTACAACGACCTGAAGGAGTCGGCTCCCGAGGTCTTCGACTCGCTCGGCATCGGTCCGCGCATCAACGACTCG
>JAESFY010000244.1_pt1 | contig 17182 bp, 19 predicted proteins | sample 9266201 | NCBI WGS metagenome assembly JAESFY01 (sample SAMN14515071, study PRJNA621656) | algae metagenome | isolation source: Nodosilinea sp. WJT8-NPBG4 and co-occurring heterotrophs from soil, lower... | place: USA: Pinto Basin, Colorado Desert, California | collected 2006-05-27 | reverse complement strand
GTCCCGACCTGGAGGTCGTCGGTTACGACGGTCCCGAGCCGGTCGAGGATGGGGTGACTTTCGCCGAGAACGCGCTCGTCAAGGCTCGAGCGGCCGCGACTCATACGGGTCTGGCCGCGCTGGCCGACGACTCGGGGATCTGCGTCGACGTGCTCGGCGGATCGCCCGGCGTGTTCTCGGCCTACTGGGCGGGGCAGAAGAAGGATGCCGCGGCGAACCTCGAGCTGCTGCTCGATCAACTGCGCGACGTCGCGGATCCGCACCGCTCCGCGCACTTCACCTCGACGATCGCGCTGGTGACGCCGGAAGGTCGTGAGGAAGTCGTGGAAGGTCTGTGGCCGGGGCGGCTCGCACTCGCGGCATCCGGTGGCAGCGGATTCGGTTACGACCCGATCTTCGTGCCGGACGGTCAGCCTGACGACGAGCAGCGCACCGTGGGGGAGTTCACTGCGGAGGAGAAGCAGGCGCAGTCGCATCGCGCTCGTGCCTTCGCGGCCCTTCTGCCGCTGCTCGAAGAACTCTGAGTGCGCCTCAATCACTACACTTGACCTACTACTTAAGTAGTGGTTAATCTCGAGTCATGCGAGAACTCACCTACTACATCGGCGTCACCCTCGACGGCTTCATCGCCGGCCCCCGGGACGAGGTCGACTTCTACCCCGTGACCCCTGCATTCGCCGAGACCCTGGGGACAGAGCTCGCCGACATCCAGCCGTACCACGTGCGCGCGGATCGCGGCGGGGCTGACGCACCCGTCACGCGCTTCGACACCGTGCTGATGGGGCGGCGCACCTACGAGCCGGCCCTGCAGGTGGGGATCACTGACCCGTATGCGCATCTGCGCACCGTCGTCTTCAGCACCACGCTCGATGACCCGGGCACGGCGAACGTCGAGATCGTCCGGACCGACCCGGTGGCGCGGGTGCGCGAGCTGAAGGCGGAAGAAGGACTGGGCATCTATCTCGCAGGCGGCGCCGGACTCGCGGGAGCGCTCATCGACGAGATCGATCGACTGATCGTGAAGAAGTACCCCGTGATCGTCGGGGAGGGCATCCCGATGGCCAGATACTCATTCGCACCGAACCATTTCGTCCTGGACGAGGCGCGCACCTTCGACAACGGCTGTGTCGTCCTGGAGTACACCCGGTCGCGGCCGTGAGGGACGCGTGAAGCTGAGAATCGTTACCCTTCCCGACTAGGGCCAACCGCCCTTCGGGCCCCTCCGCCCGGTCTAGCCTGGGGGCATGCACGATCACGCGCCGGCCGCCGGCGGCATCCGCTCTGCGAGCAGCAGACGCCTTCTGGCGATCTCGCTGTCGCTGACGGCGACCGTGATGGTCGTGCAGGTCGTCGGGGCGATCCTCACCGGTTCGCTCGCGCTGCTGGCGGATGCCGCTCACATGTTCACGGATGCCTCGGCGCTGGTCATCGCGCTCATCGCGGCTTCGGTCGCCGCCCGTCCGGCCGACGATCGGCGCACGTTCGGGTATCAGCGCGCTGAGGTCTTCGGCGCGCTGATCAACGCTGTGATCCTGATCGCGCTGGCCGCATGGGTCGCGGTCGAGGGTATCGGCCGTCTGATGAACCCGAGCGACGTCGAGGTCGCCGGTGGCCTGATGCTCATCGTCGCGGTCGTGGGACTCATCGCCAACGCGGTGTCGATGTGGCTGTTGAGCCGGGCGCAGCGCACGAGCATCAACGTACGCGGCGCCTACCTCGAGGTGATGGGCGACCTGATCGGCTCCGTCGCGGTCATCGTCGCCGCCGTGATCATCCTCACGACCGGCTGGATGCCCGCGGATGCCGTCGCGTCGCTGCTGATCGCGGCGATGATCATCCCTCGCGCGATCGCGCTGCTGCGCGAGGTGTTCTCAGTGCTGGCCGAGTCCGCGCCGAAGGGCACGGCGGTCAGCGAGATCCGCACGCACCTGCTCGGCTACGAGGGCGTGGTCGGGGTTCACGATGTGCATGTCTGGCAGCTGACCCGCGGAGCGCCCGTCTTCACGGCGCATGTCGCCGTCGATCCCCTGCTGATCGCCGACGGACGGTCGGCCCGGCTGCTCTCCGAGATGCAGGCATGCCTCGCCGATCATTTCGACGTCGAGCACTCGACGTTCCAGATCGAGCCGGCCGAGCAGTCCGACTGCGCACCGCACCACGCCTGACCCTCAGGCTTCGACGACGATCTCCTCCGGCGTCTTGTCCGGTCGAAGCCCTCGCCAGCGCGCGTGACGCAGCACGCCGTCGGGCGTCCAGTTCGCGAACTCGACCTCGCCGACGAGCTCGGGTCGCACCCACAGCGCGTCGGAGGCGTCGGGCGCCGGAACGCCGCTCAGGGGCGCGGTCTTCACGCGCAGTGGTTCGAGCCGCGTGAGCAGGTCGCGCAGAATCCGCTCAGTGAACCCTGAGCCGACGCGGCCGACGTATCGCAGGGGCCGGTGGGTCCCCGAGCCTGCCGAAGCGTCCGGCACCGCGAGCAGCAGCGAGCCGAGCGTGCTCTGCCGATCGCCTTTCCCCGGACGGATGCCGACGATCACGGCCTCCTGCATGAGGGTGTGCTTGAGCTTGAGCCACGCGGGAGAGCGAAGGCCAGGGCGGTAGCGGGAGGCCGGATCCTTCACCACCACGCCCTCGAGTCCGAACTGCTCGCTGGCGGCCAGAGCGGCGTCGACGTCGTCGAAGATCGGGGGCACCTGCACGGGTGCATCGAGGTCGGCGACGAGGTCATCGAGCAGCGTGCGCCTCTGATGCAGGGGCATCGTCGTCAGATCGTGGCCGTCGAGACGCAGCAGATCGAACAGCATGTAGACGATCGGGGTGCGCACCACCTCGCGTTCGATCTCACGTGGTCGGGTGAGGTGCATGCGGTTCTGGAGCAGCGAGAAGCTGGGCCGACCGCGGGCGTCGAAGGCGACGATCTCCCCGTCGACCACGGCATCCGCGGCGGGGAGGAACGGTGCGCCGTCGGCGGTGAGCTCGGGGTAGCGGGCCGTGATGTCGGTCCCGCGGCGCGCGTGCAGCAGCATCCGACCGTCCGCCCAGGTGCCCATGGCACGGATGCCGTCCCACTTGACCTCCGCCCACGACGGGTCGCTCATCGTGCGGGCAATCGCCGGGGTGCCGTTCTCGGCGAGCATCGGCGCGAGCGTGGGGGCGGTCACGGATGCGGCTGACCCGGATGCCGCGACCGAGGTGCTCCGCGGATGGCGAGAGGAGCGGTGCGGACTGTGAGCCGTCGCCGAGGGAACCGCAGACGACGAAGGCGCAGCCGGTGTCGCGGGATCCGGCCGCAGCGAGCTCAGGGGATCGGTGCCGTCGGCCGCTCGGGCGAGCACCTCGTCGATGTCGAGTTGGGCGAGAGCGGGGTCGTCGAGTTCCTCCCAGGTGCGCGGGGCGGCGACCCACGGCTGCGCCCGCCCGCGGAGCGAATACGGCGAGATGGTGGTCTTCTTGCCGTTGTTCTGGCTCCAGTCGAGGAACACCTTGCCGCCACGCACCGCCTTCGACATGACACTCGTGGCGAGCTCGGGGTGGTCGTTCTCGATGAGCCGCGCGAGCTCCTTCACCACCGCGGAGATCTCCTGGCTCGTCTGCTCGCCGGGGAGGGCCGCATACAGGTGGATGCCCTTGCTGCCGCTGGTGACCGGAAGGGGATCGAGGCCCATGCCGGAGAGGATGCCGCGGGCGATGCGGGCGACCTCGGCGCACTGAGCGAGTCCGACGCCGGGGCCGGGGTCGAGGTCGAGCACGAGCCGATCGGGTCGTCCCGGAAGCCCGTCCGGAGCGAAGCGCCACTGCGGAACGTGCAGCTCGATCGCGGCCACCTGCGCGAGCCAGACCAGAGTCGGCACGTCTTCGACGAGCGGGTACTCCTTCGGCCCGTCCGAATGCTGGATCGCCTGACGGGGGATCCAGTCGGGTGCGCCCGGCTCGAGCTGCTTCGTGAAGAACGCGTCAGCTGGAGCATCCGCCGTACCTACGCCCTCCACCCACCGCTTGCGGGTGACCGGGCGGCCGTCGAGCAGCGGCAGGAGGAGCGGGGCGATAGCCGAGTAGTAGGCGATGACCTCGCCCTTGGTGGTGCCGGTCTCCGGGAAGACGACCTTGTCGAGATTGGTCACCCGCAGACGCCGGCCGTCGACCTGGACCACCTGCGCTTCTCCGACCATGCAGCCAGCGTAGTCAAGGGCCAGCGTAGTCAAGGGCGGTGCCGTCGAGGGGCGGTGCCGTCAAGGGGCTGGCCGTGACAGGTGTGGCTGGTGTTCACTGGTGGCATGAGGACGATCTGGAAAGGCGCGCTGACATTCGGGCTCGTCAACGTGCCGGTCAAGGTGTATTCGGCGACGGAAGACCACGACGTGCCGCTGCACCAGGTGCACGAGAAGGACGGCGGACGCATCCGGTACCAGCGCACCTGCGAGGTGTGCGGCGAGACGGTCGCGTACGCCGACATCGACCGCGCATATGTCGAGGAGGGGCAGACCGTCGTCCTGACGAAGGATGACCTGGCAGCCCTCCCGTCGGAGAAGAGCCGCGAGATCGACGTCGTCGAGTTCGTGCCCTCCGATCAGGTCGATCTGATCACGCTCGACAAGCCGTACTACCTCGAGCCCGATTCGAAGTCGGCGAAGGCGTACGTGCTGCTCCGCAAGACCCTCGAACAGACCGACCGTACAGCGATCGTGCGCTTCACGCTTCGCCAGAAGACGCGACTCGCGGCGCTTCGCGTGCGCGGTAAGGTGCTCGTCCTGCAGACGCTGCTCTGGGCCGATGAGGTGCGCGAGGCAGAGTTCCCCAGCCTCGATGAAGACGTGCGCATCTCGAAGAAGGAACTCGAGATGTCGGCCGCACTGGTCGACAGCTACTCAGCCGACTTCGAGCCCGAGGCCTTCGTCGACGAGTACCAGAAGGAGCTTCGTACGCTCATCGACGCGAAGATCGATGCCGGCGACAGCTTCGAGATCGCCGACACCTTCGGTGAGGCGGATGCCGAGGGCAAGGGCGGAGAGGTCATCGACCTCATGGAGGCCCTGCGCGAGAGCGTCGCCCGGTCGAAGGAGAAGCGCGCCGGCGAGAAGCCGACGAAGGCGAAGAAGCCGGCCAAGAAGACCGGCTGAGCGGCCGGGCTTCGGGGCCCAGCGCTCGGCGCCCTCAGTGCTTGCCGTCGCCGTCCAGGTCGGGAGCGCGCTCGAACACCTCGGGGTCGAGGGCCAGTTCTTCGGCCTCGACGGCGTCCGTGGTGACGTCTTCACCGGCCGCAGCCGCTTTCTTCGCCTTATGGCGCTCGGAGAAGTAATGCCAGAGCGTGATGAGCGCCGTGCCGCCCACCGCCGCCAGGAGGATGAGGTCGATGTATTCCGTCACGAACCACTTGATCGGCGGGATGAAGCCGATGGCGTACCCGAGCATCGTCAGGCCGAAACCCCAGAGCATGGCTCCGATGAGGTTGTAGAGGGTGTACTTGCGCCACGGCATATGTCCGACGCCGGCGGCCACCGGGGCGAACGTCCTCACGATCGGGACGAAGCGCGCGAGGATGACGGTGATACCGCCGAAGCGCTCGAAGAACGCGTTCGTCCGCTCGACGTTCTTCTTGCTGAAGAGCCCCGATTCCTTGCGTTCGAAGATCGCAGGTCCGCCCTTGTGTCCGATGAGGTACCCCACCTCGCCTCCGACGAAGGCCGCGAGGGCGATGAGCAGGGCGACGAACCAGATGTTGATACCGAAGATCCCCTGCTCGGAACCTGCGAGCGGGTGCGAGAGCAGGCCGGCGATCACCAGCAGCGTGTCGCCGGGCAGCAGGAATCCGACCAGCAACCCGGTCTCGGCGAACACGATGAAGCACACGACGAGGAGCGCCCAGGGCCCGGCACCGCGGATGATCGTCTCAGGATCGAGCCAGGGGATGAGGGCGGTCGGTGCGTGCAGCATGGTTTCGAGCACAGGGATTCCCGTCGGTCTTTGTTGGTCGGCGGTGTAGCAGTGAGGATGAGACGGGCGACCCTTCGGGCCGCGCCATCGACTCTCGTGCGGAAGGTGGGACTTGAACCCACACGCCCTAGGGCACAGGAACCTAAATCCTGCGTGTCTGCCAATTCCACCACTCCCGCGCGGTGGATTCAGTCTACTGATGGTACAAACCTGCATTCTGGGGATCAGCCCGCAGTTCCTCGGCGAAGCAGTCGTCGCCCGCGAACAGAGCGAGACCGCCGTCCGCAGATGGTGCGGGCGGCGGTCTCTCTGTCGGGATTCAGCCCAGGGCCGTAGCACCCGGGACGATCGGCTCGTCCGGATTCGGCGCGAGCGGCTCGTCGGGGGTGGGCGCGAGCGGCTCATCCGGGTACGGCGCGAGCGGCTCGTCAGGGGTCGGGGCGATCGGCTCGCCCGGCGTGCCGGGAAGGGGGAAGGAGTCGGTCATGGCGGATCCTCTCGGTCAGGTGGTTGTCGAGTTTCACCGAGTCCAGCACCGCCGGATGATGACGTCTGCACCCTTGCGCTTCGCGGCTCGATGTGCCGACTGCGGTCTGTGGACGATGGCCGCTGCTCAGTCCGCGTCGGCGCGCTCAAGCGGGACGAAGGCGACGATGATGCCCGCGACCACGGCGCCGAGACCCCCGACGGCCATGTCACCGATGGTGTCCTGGTAGGTGACGAAGATCTCGGCGGTGACGAATGTGCGGCCGGCCCACTCGACCATCTCCCACAGGGCGCTCACGGCGAGACCGAGCGCCGTGACGATGACGATGGCGGTGCGTCTGCGGAAGGCAGCGGAATCCTGGGCGGGCACGACATCGACGCGCGCGACCAGGATATAGCCGGTCGCGGCGATCACGCCGGTGCAGACGAAGTGCACGACGAGGTCCCACCCCGGCACCGTGCGGTAGAGGTCGAAGACGTTGCTGGCCGCCGCCACCAGGACGGTCGCGCCGACGATGATGTCCGCACCCGCGCGCAGGCCGAGCATCCGGGGGATCATGAGTGCGGGCAGCGCGAGCGCGAGGATGCCGGCATCCGTCGGCGTCGACCAGATCGCGGCGGCGATCACGCTGAGCACGCCGAGCACGCGCAGAGCATCAGCCGCGTACTCCGCGAAGCCGCGCGGTCGTCGCAGGAAGGTCGCCTTCATTTCGCCGCCTTCGATGCCGCAATCATGACGAGTGCCTGCACCGGAAGGTGATCCGACGGCCACCCGCCGTCGATCCGGCGCGCGTTGATCGCCGCGCGGCGCACCTGCACGCCGGGCGACACCAGGATCGCGTCGATGCGCCGACCCGGCCGCGGGCGACGGTACCCGCTGAACGTCCCCCATTCGGGCGAGAGTCGAGTGTCGGCTTCAGCCCAGGCATCCGTCATCACCCCATGGGACAGCAGGGTCGCCCACGGAGAGGAGGTCGGTCCGGCATTCAGGTCGCCGAGCAGCACCGCGGGGGTCGGCTGCACGGAGATCACCGCATGCAGCTCCTCCGCCGCGCGCTGTCGTGCCCGTGCGGAGAAGGCGTCGAGGTGCGTGTTGACGACCGTGAACCTCCTCGACGTCATCCGGTCGCGGAACCCGGCCTGCACGTAGACGCGCGGGATGGCGTTGCCCCACGACATCGAGCCCGCCTCGTCGGGCCGATCGGAGAGTGCGGCCTGCCGCCAGTCGACGAGTTCCAGCCGTGACTCGTCGTAGAAGAGCGGGCATCCCTCACCGCGAGGTCCGGGGTGCCGGCCGTACCCGATGACGCGGTAGGAGACGCCGAGCGCGTCGCGGATCGCCTCCGCCTGATCGGGCAGCACCTCCTGGGCGCCGAGGATGGTCGGACGCTCGTCGCGCAGCAGCGCTTCCACGCGCGGCCGACGGACGCTCCACCGATCGGCCGGCGGCCACGTCACACCGTTCATCCGTCGCCGGACGTTGAAGGTCATCACATGCAGAGACGGCGGTGCCGCGGGACCGACGAGCGTGAGGCTCATCGGGCAGCCCTCGCCGGAGTCTGGACCCCGAGTCGATGCAGGATGCGGCGGAGCGCGAGTCGCACCCAGCGCACCGGCGGGAAGTCGTCCGGCCAGTGCGTGACGACCGTACGGATGCCGCGGACGAAACGGCGCGCGAACGCCCGTCCGCTGCCGAAGGGACGCATGGACATGCCCATCTCAGCCTGCGGAAGGAAACGGATGCGGTGGCGTTCCCCGAGATGGAAGGCGAGATCGAGGTCGTCGTGCCGCTCAGGGTCGTCTCGATGCACGTCAGCACGCACGCTCAGCCAAGCGGAGCGTCGGAAGGCCAGGTTCGAACCGAAGAGGGGGAGGTGGCCGAGTGCGGGCGCAGTCGCCAGCGTGTAGCTGATCAGGTAGGCGGCGGCGAGCGGGGTCCGCAGTGCGTGCGGACCGTCGATGAATCGCGCGCCACCGGTGTACGCGGAGACGCGAGGATGCTGCCCGAACGCTTCGACGACGGTCTCGACCCAGGTGTCGGCCGGCACGCAGTCGGCGTCGAGGCGCAGGATGAGGTCTCCGGAAGCGGCGTCGTAGCCGCGGGCGCTCGCCGCGGGCACGCCCGGCTGATCGCAGCGAACCACGACGGCGCCGAGGTCGACGGCGACGGCTGCGGATGCGTCGGAGGAGCCGTTGTCCACAACGATGACCTCATCCGGGCGGCGGGACTGGTGGGCGAGGGCGGTGAGGCATCGGCGCAGCTGCTCCGCGTCATCCTTCACCGGGATCACGACCGAGACTGTCGGCGATGGTCCAGCTGTCTTCAGGCGCTGCACGTGACCTCCTTGCGGTCTCCCCGCAGACTAGAGCGACCGTCTCGTGGGCGTCGACGCGGTTGACAGCGGTGTCGCGGCTCGGGTACCGCGGGATCGCCGGTGACGCCGTTCCACCGGCTGGCCGACACAACTCGCCCCGAGGTGCGAGTTGCGCAACGTCGTCCATGACGCACCGGCCACCACCGGTCCTGTGGATAACTTCCGCGGCCGCAGGGCGATTCTTGCGAGGATGCCCGAGTGAGCCATCCCTCTGTCCTCGTCGCCGAACGTGTGCGTGCGCGATTGCGGGCGGAGGGCGTCGACCCGTCGATCGATCCGGATGCCGCTCGCCGCATCGCGCACGCCGAGGTGCGGCGGCACGACGATCGCGCCTTGGCTCGCGGCGAGGCGCTGATCGATGACGAGGCCGCGTGTGTGCGTGACGTGCTCGCCGCCGTGAGCGGGCTCGGTTCGTTGCAGCCTTTCCTGGACGACGTGGGGATCGAGGAGATCTGGGTGAACGGCGACGGGCACGTGCACATCGCGCGCGGCGGGGTGGCCGAGCGCACCGGCCTCCACCTGTCCGACACGACCGTGCGCGATCTGGTGGAGCGGATGCTGCAGCCGACCGGCCGCCGGGTGGACATCAGCCAGCCGTTCGTCGACGCGTCGCTGCCGGACGGATCACGGCTGCACGTGGCCATCGCCGATGTGGTGCGCGGGGCGTGGGCGGTGAACATCCGCAAGTTCCTGCCCAGATACCGTTCGCTCGATGCCCTGATGAGTCACGGAGCGATGCCTCTGGAGATCGCCGTCCTCCTCCGCGATGCGATGCGCCGAGGGCGCAGCGTGATCGTGTCGGGGGCGACGCATGCGGGCAAGACCACGCTGCTCGGTGCGCTCCTGGCATCCTGTGCCGACACTCAGCGCATCATCACCGTCGAGGAGACGTTCGAGCTCGCCGTGGACGGACGAGACGTGGTCGCTTTGCAGGGGCGCCAGGCGAGTCTGGAAGGAAGCGGCGAGATCACTCTGCGGAGGCTGGTGAAGGAGGCGCTGCGGATGCGTCCCGATCGACTGGTGGTCGGTGAGGTGCGCGACGCCGAGGCGCTCGACCTGGTGCTGGCGCTCAACACGGGAGTTCCGGGAGCGGGCACGGTCCACGCGAACTCCGCAGCCGAGGCACTCGAGAAGCTCACCATCCTCCCGCTGCTCGCCGGACGGAACATCGACCGGGCGTTCATCGCGCCCGCGCTCGCCGCTGCGGTCGACCTCGTCGTGCATTGCACGCGCACGGAGTCGGGTGAGCGGCGCGTGCAGGAGATCGTCGCTCCGACCGGCAAGGTCGTCGAGGGGCGCATCATCACCCGCACCGTGTACGAGGCGGAGACACGGCCGCGTGCGGCGGCCGCGGCTTCGCATCATGCCCTCCTGCCCCGGGGCGGCTCGTGACGATCCTGGTCGGGGCTGTGCTCGCCTCCGGACTGCTGCTGTGCCTTTCTCCGTGGATGTGGCCGGTGTCCGATCGAGAGACGCTCGCGGCGCCGCAGGGGCGCCTCGCGCGTCTGCTCGAAGAGGCGGGGATGGAGGCGGTGGCACCGCGCATCCTCATCGCCGTGATGCTGGGCGCAGCGTTGGCCGTCGCATCCGGCGTGTGGCTCCTGACCGGGCTCCTCACCCTCGCGATCCTCGCGGGCCTCACCGCCTCTGCGACCCCGGTGATGTGGCTGCGCAATCGGAGGATGAGGCTGCGCAAGCTCCGTCGGCAACTGTGGCCGGATGTCTGCGACCTGCTGATCGCCGCGATCCGCGTCGGGCTGTCTCTGCCGGACGCGGTGGCGAGCCTCGCCGAGTCCTCACCCGCGATGCTTCGTCCTGCCTTCGTCGTGTTCGCCCGCGACCTCCGAGCCACAGGACGGTTCGAGACCAGCCTCGACCGATTGAAGTCGTCGCTCGCCGATCCGATCGGTGATCGCATCGCTGAGACGCTGCGGATGGCGCGCCAGGTCGGCGGCACGGAGCTGATATCCGTCCTCCGTGCCTTGTCGTCCTCGGTGCGCGCCGACGCGGCGCTCCGCGGGGAGGTCGAAGCGCGGCAGTCGTGGATCCGCGGCGCCGCCGTACTCGGCGCGATCGCGCCCTGGGTCGTCCTCGGACTGCTGGTGATGCGGCCCGAAGGCGCGTCGGCATACGGCACGCCCGAGGGAGTGGTGGTGATCTGCGTCGGCGCCGCCGTATCGCTGGTCGCCTTCCGCATCATGATCCGCATCGGCAGGCTTCCGGAACCACGGCGGTGGTTCGGATGAGCGCGTTCTCGGCCCTCGCGAGCGCCATCCTGATCGGCGGCACCCTGGCCGCTGGGCTGCTCTGTCTCCTCGCCGCTCTGCCGCGATGGCGGGCGGCGTCCTTGTCCGTGCGCATCGCGCCGTACGTGCGCGACGTCGTCGCCGATGACGCCATCCCGCGCGGCCTGCTGCCGGCTGCGGGAGTGCTCCCGTTGGGAGGCCGCGACCTATGGCGACGAGCGCAGCACGGATTCGAACGGATGCTGGGCGGCGGCGAAGCCCTTCGCCAACGGCTCGCGCAAGCGAGGGTGCCGGTTGATCCCGGCGCCTTCCGCGGACGCCAGCTGGGCTGGTTGCTGGCGGGGGTCGGTGCCGGAGCGCTGGTCGTGATCGTTCTGGTTCTGGCCGGCAGGATGTCTGTGCCGGTCGTCGTCATCCCGGTCCTGTTCGGAACCATGGCGGCTGTCGGCTACGACATGCAGCTCTCCGCACGGGCGAGGTCTCGTCGTGCCAGGCTCACCGACGAGCTTCCGACGACGCTCGAGTTCCTGGCCTTGTGTCTGTCGGCAGGTGAGGGCTTCCTCGATTCCCTGCGGCGCGTGGCCGCTGTCGGCTCGGGCGAGTTGACCGCAGAGCTGCGGCAGGTGGTTCTCGCCGCCGGTACCGGGTCGCCCCTCGCGGATGCGCTCGGAGAGATGTCGGGTCGACTGCAGCTCCCCGGTCTCTCGCGCGCCGTCGACCAGGTCATCGCCGCCCTCGAGCACGGGGCGCCGCTCGCCGGCGTGCTGCACGCCCAAGCCGGAGACGCTCGCGAAGACGCGAAGCGCACGCTCATCGAGCAGGCGGGGCGCAAGGAGATCCTCATGCTGCTTCCGCTCGTGTTCCTCATCCTCCCGCTGTCGGTGGTCTTCGCCATCTACCCGGGACTCTTCATTCTCCGACTCGGCATCAGCTGAGCATCCATGAAAGGGCGACCATGACGACACGCGTGCAGAAGTTCCAAGACCATCAACTGACTCACTGGTGGCGCGACGCGAAGACGCGGGGTCGTGAACTCATCGCGGACGAGCGCGGCGACGTGCCCGGGTGGGTTCTCGTCACCCTCATGACCGCAGGGCTCGTGGTCCTGATCTGGGCCGTCGCGGGACCCGCGCTGACCGCGCTGTTCGAGCAGGCGATCCAGCGGGTGTCCGGTCTCTGACATGCCTCACGTGCGCCTGCTGCGCGATGACCGCGGTTCGAGCCCGGTCGAGTTCGTGCTGGTGGGCACGCTCCTCACCGTGCTCACCCTGGCGGTGCTGCAGCTCGCTCTCGCGGTGTATGTGCGCAACGTCATCCATGATGCGGCAGCGGAGGGCGCCTATCACGCAGCTCTCGCCGACACGACGCTGGAAGAGGGGGCTGAGCGCACGCGCACCGTGATCACGCAGGCGATCGGCGGCGCGTACTCGGGAGACATCACGATCGGAACGTCGGAGACTCTCGGCCACGACACCGTCGATGTGCGCATCCGCACGTCGCTGCCCGTGCTCGGACTCATCGGCATCCCGTATGCATTGGAGGTGGAGGCGCATGCACCGGTCGAGAGCCTGGGGGACGAATGACGACGGCTCGGCCGCGCTCGAATTCATCACGGTCGGCGTCATCCTGCTCGTGCCGCTCGTGTACCTGGTCATCGCGCTCGGTGCGATCCAGGAGCAGACCCTCGGTGCCGAGGCGGCGGCACGCCACACGGCGCGAGCGATCGCGCTGGCCCCCGACTCCGCAGCTGCCTCGGCGCATGGCGAGGCGGTGCTGGCGGGGATCATCGACGAATACGGCCTCGACCCGGCCGAGGTCGATGTGTCGCTGGCGTGCTCTCCGGCCGGAGTGGCGTGTCCCTCTGCAGGAGCCACCCTGACCGTGTCCGTCTCCGCTCGCGTGCGACTCCCACTGGTTCCGCCAGTGTTCGGTCTCGACCGCGCGGCATCCGTTCACGTACAGGCGCAGGCAGCGCAGAAGGTGTCGCGTCTCTGGGGGGCTGAATGACCACGGGGGATGTCGGCCGCGCCGGGGAGGAGGGGAGCGTCCTGCTTCTCACTCTCGGCTACGTGCTGCTCGCGGTCGCGGTGATCTTCGTCTGCGTGTGCGCGACCGACCTCTACATCGCGCAGAAGCGGCTGGATGCCCTCGCCGATTCCGTCGCCCTCGCCGGAGCCGACGGCTTCAGCCTGCACGTCGAGGGCGACGCGGTGAGGGCGGAACTGACGGACGCCGGGGTGCGAGAACAATCGGCAGCCCTTGTGGCGGCACTGCCCGGTGAATCCGAGCTCGTGAGCGCGAGCACCCCTGACGGCGTCTCCGCCCGTGTCACGGTCGCAGCGACCTGGCATCCGCCGCTGCTCTCGCCGTTCGTGCCGGAGGGCGTCGCCCTGAAGTCGACAGCCACCAGTCGCACGGCGCTCGAATGAGGTGCGCGGACTAGCGCTGCGAACGCAGCCTCTCCAACAGCCCCCGCAGCCGCGGCTCGAGCTGTGGCGGCGTCTCGGCGGGCAGCGCGTCCACCGGCCACCACCGCACGTCGTCCGATTCGTCGCTCACCGTCAGCGCGGCATCCGGATCGACGATCACGGCGATCCCGATGTCGAGGTGCGAGGCACAGCGACCGAAGCGGGACGACAGCCCATGGTGGTCGAGGTCATAGGACAGGGGAGTGGTCGGCGCCGCCGCGTCGATGCCCGTCTCCTCGCGCAGCTCGCGCAACGCGGCATCCATGATCGACTCGTCACCGTCCTCGGCATGGCCCCCGGGCTGCACCCAGAACCGGCCCTTTCCGTGGAAGACCAGCAGCGTCTGCGTGAGCGTCTCGTCGAAGACGACGCAGGAGGCCGTGGCGTGGTCGGGCCCAGCATCGCGCGACACGGGCCCCGAATCGTCGGCGAAGAACGTCGCGAAATCGGCCTGGGCGATGCGATCACGCTCGGACCGAGGCGCGAACTCGGCGACGAGCCGGTGCACGTCGGCTGACAGGGCCTCGCTCACACTTCCTCCTCGTTGGGCCGCGGGCGCGGCACGAATCTCGGGATCCAGCGCAGGAATCCGGCGGCCCCGAGAAGACTGATCGCGCCCATGGCCGCGGCCGCGAACGGGAGAGCGGCCACCGCGGTGATGGCCGCAACAAGCAGCGGGGCGACGGCGCCACCGGCATCCGTCAGCGTCCGCCAGGAGCCCAGGAAAGCCGCCGGCTGCCGTTTCGGCGAGACGTCAGCGCCAAGGGTCAGCAGGATGCCGCTCGACAGGCCGTTCCCGAGACCGAGCACCCCGGCGAAGATGACGAACCAGATCACGGCCGCGTCGAGGTCGTGCGTGAACGACATCGCGAGGAACCCCGCGCCCATCAGCACCATCGCCGGCATCGCCGCCCACAGCCGGCCGAATCGGTCCATCACCTGGCCGCTCGCGTAGAAGAGGGCGAAGTCGATGGCGCCGGAGACTCCGACGACGAGGGCGATCGTCGACGCGTCCAGACCCAGCGACAATCCCCACAGCGGAAGGACGACCTGACGCGCCGATCGCACCGCCGACAGGGAGGCCGCCGCGAGGCCGAGCCGCCCGAGCACGCCGCGCTGCTGCCACATGGTGCGGAAGATTCCCGCGCGCTCGATCGTCGGGATTGATCCGCTCACCGCCTCTCCCGAGTCCTCCGCGTACCGCACGGGCGTGATCGCGGGCATCGTCCTCTCCGGGTCAGGGCCGAACAGGACCAGGGCCACCATCGCGGCGAGGCAGCCGAGGAGGAACCAGATGGCCGCCGCCTCGGTGTCGAACAGCTGCAGCAGACCCGCCGCGACGAACGGGCCGATGAAGATCCCGAGTCGGAAGCTCCCGCCCAGGAGCGACAGCGAGCGCGCGCGGAAGGCGACCGGGACGCGCGTCGTCATGAACGCGTGCCGGGCGAGACCGAACGCGGCCGCGCACATCCCGAGCAGGAAGACGGATGCCGCGAGCACGCCGAGCGAGGGGGCCAGCACCATCCCCGTCGCGGCGAGGATCGCGACGACGCCGGCGATCACCATCGTGTAGCGCTCACCGATGCGCCCGACGGCCCAGCCAGCCGGAAGATTGCCGCACAGCTGACCGACGACGAGACCGGAGGCCACGAGAGCGGCGAAAGCGACATCCGCTCCCATGGACGCCGCGATCACGGGGATGAGCGGGATGACCGCACCCTCGCCGAGGGCGAAGAGGATCGTCGGGAGGTACACCATCGGTCCGAACTGCCGGAGGACCGTCGATGCACTGCTCACGCATTCACGCTACTCCCGTCGACTGTCCCCTCAAGACGAGGGTCCCCGCTCGCGCAGGTGGCACGTTAGGCTGGGGTGTCATGCTCGAACTAGATCTCTCCGCCGAAATCCAGGCGCTCAGGCACACCTTCGGCGACATCAGCGAGGTCGTCGATGTCTCCTACCTCCGCGACGAGATCGCGAGGCTCAGCGAACAGGCCGGTGCCCCCGATCTCTGGGACGACACGGACAACGCGCAGAAGGTGACCAGCGCCCTCAGCCACCGCCAGTCTGAGCTCGCGCGCATCACGGGCATCGCCTCGCGGCTCGACGATCTCGAAGTGCTCGTCGGTCTCGCCAACGAGATGGGTGACGAGGAGTCCGCGCAGGAGGCTCGCACCGAGCTCACGGCGCTGACCAACATCATCAATCAGCTCGAAGTGCAGACGCTGCTCGACGGCGAGTACGACGAGCGCTCCGCGATCATCACGATCCGCTCAGGCGCGGGTGGAGACGACGCGACGGACTTCGCCGAGATGCTCATGCGCATGTACCTGCGCTGGGCCGAGCGGCACAAGTACCCCGTGAAGGTCATGGACACGTCCTACGCCGAGGGCGCGGGCATCAAGTCGGCGACCTTCGAGATCGACGCGCCCTATGCCTTCGGCACCGTATCGGTCGAGGCCGGCACGCACCGTCTCGCTCGCATCAGCCCGTTCGGCTCCGCCGACAAGCGTCAGACGTCTTTCGCCGCGGTCGAGGTCATCCCGCTGATGGAAGAGGCGACCGAGGTCGAGATCCCCGAGAACGACATCCGCGTCGATGTCTTCCGCTCCTCCGGCCCCGGCGGACAGTCGGTCAACACGACCGACTCTGCGGTGCGCCTCACGCACCTCCCGACCGGCATCGTCGTGTCGATGCAGAACGAGAAGTCGCAGATCCAGAACCGTGCGGCCGCCATGCGCGTGCTGCAGACCCGTCTCCTTCTCCAGCAGAAGGAACAGGAAGCAGCGAAGAAGAAGGAGCTCGCGGGCACCATCACCGCGAGCTGGGGCGACCAGATGCGCTCGTATTTCCTCTACGGTCAGCAGCTCGTCAAGGATCTGCGCACCGGGCACGAGTCCGGCAACCCCGCAGCTGTGTTCGACGGTGACCTCGACGGGTTCATCTCGGCCGGGATCCGCTGGCGCAAGCGCAAGGACGACGACTGAGTCCGTGACGACTCGGCATACGAAGAAGGCCCCGGAGCGATCCGGGGCCTTCTTCGTATGCGGGCGGTCAGCGTGCGGTGTCCTGCAGGCTTCCGGTCACGTCTTCGTAGCTGTAGATGATGCAGTGGACGGTGCGGTCGTTCATACGAGTCCACGACGCCTTGGTCGGCGTGTAGTTGTAGATGTCGAACTCGGACTCCTCGTAGGAGAGACCGACGAAACTCTCGAACTCGGCGGCGCAGCCGTCCCAGGCGATCTCGTAGATGGCTTCATCGCCCGGGTAGTCGCCGTCGTCGAGCTGGTAGATGAAGAAGACCTCGTCGGTATGCGGCAGGTCGCAGGGCACCACCGGGACCTCGAAGATCTCATCGTCCCCGTCGTATTCGACAAGGGGGATGCAGTCGCCGACCTGGAGATCGGCGAAGGGCACCATCTCCGCCCCCTCGATCTCCGAAGGGTCCTGCGCACCCTCTGAGAACTTACCGTCGTCGTCCGCGGGTGGACGCTCGCTGGGCGTGGCGACGGGGACGGGGTCGGCCTCGACCGCGGAGCCGATCCCGAGTGACAGGAGCGAGACGCCGAGGGCGAGGATCGTGCCGAAGACCGCCACTCCCAGACCCGTGATGCCCGGCCACTTCGTTCCTCGCAGGAACAGTGAGACGAGCGAGGCGACGAAGCCGAGTCCGAGG
>JAESFY010000243.1_pt1 | contig 17222 bp, 13 predicted proteins | sample 9266201 | NCBI WGS metagenome assembly JAESFY01 (sample SAMN14515071, study PRJNA621656) | algae metagenome | isolation source: Nodosilinea sp. WJT8-NPBG4 and co-occurring heterotrophs from soil, lower... | place: USA: Pinto Basin, Colorado Desert, California | collected 2006-05-27 | reverse complement strand
CATGTTCGGCGTGAAGAACGTGGTGATCACGTTGGGTGCCAGCGGGCGGAGGATGTTCGGCTCGTTGAAGAGCTGGAAGCTGCCGATGATCGAGAAGATCGTCGCGATCACGAGCGCTCCGCGGACGGAGGGGATCTTGATGGAGAAGATCGTGCGCCACGCGCCGGCGCCGTCGAGCGATGCCGCCTCGTACATGTCGGTGGGGATCGTCTTGAGCGACGAGTAGAAGATCAGCATGTTGTAGCCGACGAACTCCCACGTGACGATGTTGCCGATCGAGACCAGCATCCATTCCTTGGCGAACGGGGTGATGGCGTCGATGCCGAGGAAGTCGTTGACGTTGCTGGCGAGACCGAACTGGTCGCCGTATATGTAGCCCCACATGAGCACGGCGACCACGGCCGGTACGGCGTACGGCAGGAAGATGATGATGCGGAAGAACGATGCTCCGCGCAGTCGTGCGCTGTCGAGGGCGAGCGCGGCGCCGAGGGCGAGCACGAGCATGATCGGCACCTGCACCACGAGGAAGACCACGACGCGGCCGAACGCCTCCCAGAACTGCGGGTCGGTCAGCGCACGGACGTAGTTGTCCAGCCCCACGAACGCGGTACCGCCGATGAGCCTCTCCTGGAAGAAGCTCAGGTAGAGCGCATAGGCGAGCGGTGTCAGGAACACCAGGGCGAACACGACCATGAACGGGCCGACGAAGGCCCATCCCTTCCAGTCGCGCTTGTCGCGGCGTCGGATGCCGGGGGCACCGAGAGCTGCGGAGTAATCAGTCGTCATCGACGAGACCTTCTTCGGGTGAGAGCGCTCGAGGCGCCGTGTGTCAACGTCAACATATGCGATGCGCTGCTAGTGTGTCAACGTCAACACATGAATGGATGGGTGATCGTGTCGTCCGAACCTCTGGCAGAGCCCTCGCAACGTCGCCGTGAGCCCTCGATGAAGGACGTGGCGCGCGAGGCGGGCGTCTCCGGCCAGACCGTCTCCCGAGTGGTGAACGCCCGAGGCTACGTCGGCGCCGCGACACGGGAACGCGTGGAGGCCGCGATGCAGAGCCTCGGCTACCGGCCGAACAGCGCCGCCCGCGCCCTGCGGTCCGGGCGCTTTCGCACGATCGGCGTCGTCATGTTCTCGTTCAGTTCCTACGGCAACCAGCGCACGCTCGACGCGATCGCCGTGCGTGCTGCGCAGCTCGGCTACGCCCTCACGCTCATCCCCGTCGAATCGAGCGCGGGGGAGACAGTCGAGGGAGCGTTCCGCCGACTCGAGGAGCACGCGGTCGACGGCATCATCATCGTGATCGAGGCTCACCAGCTCGATGAGGCCGATATCGAGATCCCGCAGGCACTGCCGGTCGTCTTCGTCGATTCGAACCGCGGCGACCTGCATCCGTTCGTCGACACGGATCAGGCGCAGGGGGCACGGCTCGCGACCGAGCACCTGCTCGACCTCGGGCACATCACGGTCTGGCATGTCGCCGGCCCCGCGAAGTCGTACTCCGCGGAGCGGCGACGGGAGGCCTGGCGGGCGACGCTCGATGCGCGCGGCCTCACGATCCCCGAGGTGCTGCAGGGGGACTGGTCAGCAGCGTCGGGCTATGAGGCGGGTCTCCGGCTGCGCGAGATCGACGATGTGACCGCAGTGTTCGCCGCGAACGATCAGATGGCGATCGGGGTGCTGCGTGCTTTCCGCGAGACAGGCCGCGAGGTGCCGGGCGACGTCAGCATCGTGGGCTTCGACGGACTGCCGGATGCCGCGCAGCTCTGGCCGCCGCTGACGACCGTGCAGCAGCATCCGGAGCGGGTCGGTGCGCTCGCGGTCGATGCGCTGCTCGGCGAGCTCGGCGGCGCGGAGCGCGTGCACACGCCCCTCGTCGGCACCGAGCTCATCGTGCGGGAGAGCACGGCGCCTCCGCGGACGCGCTGACGCGCAGACGCGGGATTGCGCGCGGCTCACGCGGCAAGCCGCGGCTCAAGAGCCCGGCGTTACGGAGGAGATCTGCGCTTCGGAGGGCCGGGTACGCCCCCAGCATCCTCCGCAATGTAGATCTCCTCCGCAATGACGTGGGACGCGGGATGCCGGACGCCGGATGCCGCGGCTCAGCGCCAGAGGAGAGCGATCGCGGCGTTCGTGACGGTCAGGATGCCGATGAGCCAGAACACCGCGGACGGCACGGCCTGCCCGCGCTTCTGCCGGGCGCTGCCGATGCCCAGCATCGCGCCGATGATCACCAGGATGACGAGCTTCGTGCCGATCTTGACGTAGTTCAGGTCGTAATCGATGCCCCACGGAGCGGCCAGCGCGAGGCCGGCGACACCGGCGATCAGCAGGCCGTAGTCCATGATGCGGGTGATCTTGCGCTCGCCGCCGAACGCCTGCACGGCCCACGAGCCGAACAGCACGGCGAAGCCGATGAGGTGGACGAGCAGGACGATCAGGCGCAGGGTCTCCATGCGGTCACGCTATCGATCGCGACCGATATACCGCCAGCAAGGCGGTCCTCACCTCAAGTGCCGGCCCCGCTGGCACAGATGTCGGGCCGAAGAACGGATGCAGGACGAAATCGGCGATTTCTCCCTGCATCCGTGAATTCTTCCGACAACTGTGCCGTCCCGGCGTGCGGGCGAGGCCGTCCTCAGCCGCGCAGCTCCCGGGTCAGGAGAGCTGTGCGCAGCGCGGCATCCGCAGCCTCGGCACCCTTGTCTTCCTTCGAGCCCTCGAGACCGGCGCGGTCGAGGCCCTGCTTCTCGTCGTCGAGGGTCAGCACGCCGAACCCGACCGGCTTGCCGGCGTCGAGGGCGACGCGTGTGAGCCCGTCGGTCGTGGCGGCCGCCACATACTCGAAGTGGGGGGTGCCACCGCGGATGATGACGCCCAGCGCTACCACGGCATCCGCTCCACCGGCGAACGCGGCCTGCGCCGCGAGCGCCAGCTCGAACGAACCCGGAACGCGCACCACGCGGTGCGTGGCCCCGGCGTCGTTCAGCACGCGCTCCGCGCCCGCGATCAGGCCGTTCGAGATCACCTCGTGCCACGTGCCGGCGATGACGACGACGTTCAGGCCGCTCGCGTCGATCTTCTCGGTCTTCGGTGCTCCTGCGCCGCTCATCTCTCGTCCTCTCCGTGGGCGAGGGCTTCTGCGAGCTCCTCCGCACCGATGATGTGACCCATTCGGTCACGCTTGGTTTCCAGGTACTGGTGGTTGTTGGGGCCGACGCCGACGATCAGCGGCACCTGCTCGATGATGTCGAGTCCGAGTTCGCGCAGTTGCGAGACCTTGTCAGTGTTGTTGGTCAGCAGGCGCACGCGCGAGACGCCGAGGTCGTTCAGGATGCCGGCCGCCGCCGCGTACTCGCGGGCGTCGGCCGGCAGACCCAGGGCGAGGTTGGCGTCGACGGTGTCGAGACCCTCCTCCTGCAGGCTGTAGGCCCGCAGCTTGTTGATGAGTCCGATTCCGCGCCCCTCATGGCCTCGCATGTACACGACGACTCCGCCCTCCTGCTCGATCGCATCGAGCGCAGCGTCGAGCTGGGGTCCGCACTCGCACTTGAGCGAGCCGAACGCCTCGCCGGTCAGGCACTCGGAGTGCACTCGCACGAGCGCCGTGTCGGTGAGCTCACCCGAGACGACCGCGAGGTGGTCGGTGCCGGTGACGCGGTCCTTGTAGGCGAGGAAGCGGAAGGTGCCGTGAGTCGTCGGCACCGTGGAGTCGGCGCGCAGACTCACCCGGCGGCCGCGCACCGCCTTGGGCGTCGCCCCCTCCGGGTCGATCTCGTTGAGGTGCGCGATCAGCTGCTCGATAGTGATCACCGGCACGCCGTCGCGGGCGCCCAGCTCCATCAGTCCGGGCAGGCGCATCATGCTGCCGTCTTCGGCGACGACCTCGGCGATGCCGCCGACGGGCTGGAGGCCGGCGAGCTTCATCAGCTCGACCGCGGCCTCGGTGTGCCCGCTGCGCTCGCGCACGCCGCCGTCGACGGCGCGGAGGGGCAGCACGTGACCCGGACGGATGATGCTCGTCGCCGTGGACGAAGGGTTCGCCAGCACGTTGAGTGTGTGGGCGCGATCGTGGGCGCTGATGCCGGTGGTGACGCCTTCGGCGGCGTCGACGCTCACCGTGTACGCGGTCGAGCGCGCATCCTCGCTGGCCGCGACCATCGGAGGCAGGTTGAGGCTGTCGGCGAGGTCGGCGGGCATCGGGGCGCAGATGAACCCCGACGACCAGCGCACGGTCCAGGCCACCCATTCGGGGGTGGCGAGCTCGGCCGAGATGATGACGTCGCCCTCGTTCTCGCGGTTCTCGTCGTCGGCGACGAGAACCGGCCGCCCGGCGCGCAGCGCCTCGAGAGCTTCGGAGATCGTGGAAAGGCTCATCGCGAGCCTCCTTCCGGTGCGACGGCGGCCATCGCTCTGAATGCGAGCAGGCGCTCGACGTGACGGGCGAGGATGTCGGTCTCGAGGTTCACGCGGTCGCCGACCGCGCGGGTGCCGAGAGTGGTCGCGGCCAGGGTCTCCGGGATCAGCGAGATCTCGAACCAGTGCCCCGGTTCGGTCCCTGAGCCTGTCGAAGGGGCGCTGACCGCACTCACGGTGAGGGAGGTGCCGTCGACCGAGATCGAGCCCTTGTCGACGACGAGCGGGGCGAGGTCTGCCGGGAGGCTCACGCGCAGCACGCTCCACTGGGCGCCGGGGCGCACCTCGAGGATCTCGCCGATACCGTCGACGTGGCCCTGGACGATGTGCCCGCCGAGACGCGCGCCGACGGGCATGGCCTTCTCGATGTTCACCCGCGTGCCGACGGTGGCTCCGCCGATCGCGGCGACGTCGAGGGTCTGCTTCATCACATCGGTCTCGAACGTGTCGGCGGTCGAACCGACGACCGTGAGGCAGACACCCGAGACGGCGATCGACTCGCCGTGCACGGCATCCGCGGCCGCCTTCGGCGCGCGCACGGTCAGGCGCCAGCCGTCGCCCGAGGGCGCGATGGCGGTGATCTCGCCGATCTCCTCGATGATTCCGGTGAACATCAGGCGGCTCCTTCGTTCTGAGGGCGGTCATCGATCGCGGGGTGTGCGATCGCGAGCAGGTCGGGTCCGAGCGGCACCCATTCGTCCACGGTGAGGCGTCGAGCCTCGCCGATCGAGTCGACACCGATGTCGGTCAGCGCGAGGCGGTCGCCGCCGAGCAGCACCGGAGCGATATAGGCGAGCACCCGGTCGGCGAGCCCGGCCGTGATGAACGCGCTCGCGAGCGTCGGTCCACCTTCCACGAACAGGCGCTGGATGCCGCGCGTGTGAAGATCGGCCGCGACCGCGTGCAGATCGTGGGTGTCGTAGAAGAGCGGGGAGTGCGGATGCCGGTGCACCGCGGCATCCGGGGGAGTGGAACGCGAGCCGATGATCACCGGGACGGGCTGCTCCGGGAACAGGGCATCGCCGTCCCGGGCTGTGAGCGCCGGGTCGTCTGCCAGTACAGTGCCGGTGCCGACGGCGATCGCATCGGACGCTCCACGACGGCGGTGAACGTCGGCACGCGCGGCGGGCCCGGTGATCCATTGGCTTGAACCGTCCGCGGCGGCGGCGCGACCGTCGAGGCTCTGGGCCCACTTCACCGTGATGTGCGGGCGGCCGAGGCGCTGCGCGGTGAGCCATCCATCGATCAGGGCGTGCGCGGCATCCGCCTGCTCACCGGAATCGACGCTCACGCCGGCATCCTGGAGGCGCTCCGCTCCGCCGCCGGACGCGACGCCCGGATCGTCGAGTGCGTAGACCACGCGGGAGACGCCTGCCTCGATCAGGGCCACGGCGCACGGGCCGGTGCGTCCGGTGTGGTTGCAGGGTTCGAGCGTGACGACGGCGGTCGCGCCCTGCGCTGCTCCGGGAGCGAGCTTCGACAGCGCCTCGACCTCGGCGTGCGGGGTGCCGGCTCCGTGGTGCCAGCCCTCCGCGAGGATCTCGCCGTCGGGGGCGAGGATGACGGCGCCGACCTGCGGGTTCACCCCGCGCGGGCCGCGGGCGGCGAGCTCGAGCGCGCGGCTCATCGCCTCGCGCTCTGTCCCGTTGACTGCCATCCGTCGTCCTTCTGTGAGGCTCCGGATCTTCTCCTGATCGGAGAGGGAGACAGAAGGCGCGCGCACAGGCGTCGCCTCGTGCTGCCTCCCTTCCGGACTAGCGAGGTCTCCCTCACATCACCGTCGGTCCCGGAATTCCACCGGATCGGCATCCCGGATGTACCGAGACGCTCGCGGACTGTCACCGCCGGTTCGGATTCTCACCGACCCCGGAGCACGTTCAATGCTCTGAGTGTACTCAACGCGTCTGGGGACATTTCATTCCGCGTCCTCGAGCACCGGCATGCCCGTCATTTCAGCAGGCGCGACAGCCGACGGTCGGCCAGGATCTTGCCGCCGGTCTGGCAGGTCGGGCAGTACTCCAGCGAGCGGTCGGCGAAGAACACGCTGCGCACCGTGTCGCCGCAGACCGGGCACGTCTCGCCGCGTCGCGCGTGCACCTGCATGCCGCGGCGCTTGGCATCCTTCAGGTCGGCGGGGGGCTTGCCGGATGCTTCGGCGACGGCATCCGTCAGCGTCTCCTGCATGGCGGCGAACAGCCGGTCGATCTCGGCGTCGTCGAGCTTTCCGGCGATGGCATACGGCGACATCTTCGCGGCATGCAGGATCTCATCGGAGTAGGCGTTGCCGATGCCCGCGATCACCGCCTGATCGCGGAGCAGGCCCTTGATCTGCATTCGCCGGTCTTCGAGGAGAGCTGCGAAAGACTCGCGGGTGAAGGTTTCATCCAAGGGATCGGGACCGAGGCGGGCGATGCCCGGCACCTCCTGCACATCGCGCACGATGTAGACCGCCAGCGACTTCTTCGTTCCGGCCTCGGTGAGGTCGAAGCCGCTGCCGTCGTCGAGCGCGACGCGGAGCGCGATCGGCGACTTGCCCGGCTTGATCAGCGTCGCGGGCAGCGCCTCGTACCAGCGCAGCCACCCGGCCTTGGCCAGGTGGAACACGAGGTGTAGCTCGTCGCCGCAGGACAGCACGATGAACTTGCCCAGACGAGCGGATGCTGTGATCTCGGCACCCTGCAGCGCCGTGATCGGCGGATCATATGTCTTCAGGGCGTTGATCGCCGACACAGTCGCTCGGGAGATCGTGCGGCCGACCGCGCGCTCGCCGAGGAAGGCGGTGAGCCCCTGGACCTCCGGCATCTCAGGCATGCTGTCATCCTGCCACCGGCATCCGACACTGTCACGTGCCGGCCGGGGCGCGCTGCCGACGGTGGACTCTCAGAGCACGGGCCAATCGACAGGCGAGCGGTCGTCGCTGACCAGAAGTCCGGCGAACCAGCCGTCGTCGCGTCCTCGTGGACTCGTGAGCGCCTGACGCTGGAAGCCCTCGTAGTGGAAACCGAGGGCCCGCGCGGTACGTGCCGAGGGGACGTTGCCCGCGACAGCTCGCCACGTGATGCGCACGAGTCCGAGTTCGGCGAAGCCCCAGTCGATGACTGCGCGGGCCGCCTCGAGGATGTAGCCCTTGCCGCGGGCCGACGCGACGACCCAGAAACCGATCTCGGCGTGGCCGCCGGTGTGGTGCTGCTCGACGTCGTGCAGCCCGATCATGCCGACGAGGCGGCCGTCGGCGAAGATCGCCCAGACGGTCTCCTTGCCGTCGGCCCACCATCCCTCGACGAGGCGCACGAAGTCCTCCGCGTCCTCGCGGGTGTAGGGGCTCGGCACGGTCGTCCAGCGGGGGATCTCCGGATCCTGGCACGCCGCCTCGATCGCCTCGACGTCGGCCGCGGTCGGCGCGCGCAGCACGAGTCGTTCGGTGGTGAGCTCGACGGTTTCCATCCCGACAGCCTAACCAGCGCCGAGCGGCCCCTCTGTGCGCGAGCGGCCCCTCTATGAAGGATCACAAGGGGGTGGGTCGCGCACAGAGGGCCGGGTCGGCGCGGCGTGGCCGGGTCGGCATGCGAGGAGAGCGCGCGCCGCCATGTCGGTGGGCGCGACTAGTCTTGTCCGGTGACTGTTCCGGGGATTCTGCGCGCCTTGGAAGAGGCGTCTCTGTACCGTGACGCCCTCGGCTGGGCGCACACCGACGCCGACCTCGGAATGGTCGACGGACTCGATGCGCCGGTGCTCGCCGGCCTGCTCGAGAAGCGCGCTGCTGCGGGCCACCCGGCGGCGCTGCTGGTCGTCGCACCCACCGGCCGGCGGGCCGAGAGTCTGGCCGCGGCACTCGGCGCGTATCTGCCGGATGCCGACATCCTCCAGTTCCCGGCATGGGAGACCCTGCCGCACGAGCGCCTGAGCCCCAGCCCCGACACGGTCGGGCAGCGTCTGCAGACCCTCCGGCGGATCGCCGACTGGTCAGGCTCCCATCCGCTCATCGTCGTCGCCTCCGTCCGGGCCGCCCTGCAGCCGATCGCGGGGAATCTCGGCGAGATCGCGCCGCTCGAGCTCGCAACCGGAAGCAGGGGCAACGAACTCGACCGGGTCTCCGAGCAACTCGTCGAGCGCGCGTACTCCCGCGTCGACATGGTGTCGCGCCGCGGAGAGTTCGCCGTGCGCGGCGGGATCCTCGACGTGTTCCCGCCGACGTCCGAGCATCCGTACCGCGTCGAGTTCTTCGGCGACGAGATCGACCAGATCCGCGCGTTCTCCGTCGCCGACCAGCGGTCCCTGCCCGGCGATGTTGCCGGCGTCGACCTCCCGCCCAGCCGCGAACTGCTGCTCACACCCGATGTCCGCGATCGCGCTCGCGCCCTGATCGGCGGTTTTCCGGCGATCTCGGGGATGCTCGAGAAGATGGCCGAGGGCATCCCGGTCGAGGGCATGGAGTCGCTGCTCCCTGCGGTCTCCGGCCCCCTCAAGTCGCTCGCCGAGTACCTGCCGGAGGGCAGCGCCACTGCGGTCGTCGACCCGGAGCGCTCCACGGCGCGCGCCCTCACCCTCGGGGAGACCAACCGCGAGTTCCTCGACGCGGCGTGGAGCGCCGCGACCTCGGGAGCATCCGCGCCGATCGATCTCGGCGCCGGCGACTTCCGCACCATCGCGCAACTGCGCGAGGTCGTGCGCGATCGCGGGGGCGTCTGGTGGCGGCTGAGTCCGTTCAGCATCGGCGACATGGACGCCGAGACCGTCGAGTCCGCCGTCATCCCCTCGTTCCACGGCAACGTCGACGGCGCGATCTCGTTCGTCGACGCGAAGGTCGCCGAGGGCTGGCGCGTCGTCGTGATCGCCGCCGGCCACGGTCTCGTCGACCGCGCGCGAGATGTGCTCTCGGATCGAGGCGTCGCCGCACGCATCGTCGAGCAGCTGGACGATGCTCCGGACACCGGTGTCGCGACCCTGGTCACAGGCGCGGTCGAGTCGGGCTTCCAGGTGCCGGAGGCGAAGCTCGCCGTCCTCACCGACAACGAGTTCTACGGGCGCACGATCGGCGGCGACCAGCGCGTCGTCCGCAAGCTCGCCTCGCGGCGCAAGAACGTCGTCGACCCGCTGCAGCTCAAGCCTGGCGACTTCGTCGTGCATGCGACCCACGGCATCGGCCGTTTCGTCGAGATGACCAAGCGCGAGGTCTCGACCGGCGGACGGAATGCGACCAAGTCGACTCGCGACTACCTCGTCCTGGAGTACGCCCCCTCCAAGCGCGGCTACCCGGGCGACAAGCTCTTCGTGCCCACGGATCAGCTCGACTCGCTCTCGAAGTACGTCGGCGGCGAGGCCCCGACGCTGTCGAAGATGGGCGGCAGCGACTGGTCGCAGGCGAAGGGCAAGGCGCGCAAGGCCGTACGCGACATCGCCGTCGAGCTCGTCAAGCTGTACTCCGCGCGGATGGGCGCGAGAGGTCATGCGTTCGGACCCGACACGCCGTGGCAGCGCGAGCTCGAGGAGGCGTTCCCCTTCGCCGAGACGCCCGACCAGCTGCAGACGATCGACGAGATCAAGGCCGACATGGAGCGGCCGATCCCGATGGACCGCCTGCTCTCGGGAGACGTCGGCTTCGGCAAGACCGAGGTCGCCGTGCGCGCGGCGTTCAAGGCCATCCAGGACGGCAAGCAGGTCGCAATGCTCGTGCCGACCACCCTGCTGGTCAAGCAGCACATGGAGACGTTCACCGAACGGTTCGCCGGCTTCCCCGTGAAGGTGCGCGCGCTGTCGCGCTTCCAGAGCGACAAAGAGGTCAGGCTCACGCTCCAGGGGCTGCTCGAGGGATCTGTCGACATGGTCATCGGCACCCACCGCATCCTGACGGAGGGGGTCCTGTTCAAGGACCTCGGCCTGATGATCATCGACGAGGAGCAGCGGTTCGGCGTCGAGCACAAGGACACCCTCAAGAAGATGAAGACGAACGTCGACATCCTCGCGATGAGCGCGACGCCGATCCCGCGCACGCTCGAGATGGCGGTCACCGGCATCCGCGAGATGTCGACGCTCGCGACGCCCCCGGAGGACCGGCATCCGATCCTGTCGTTCGTCGGACCGCGCAGCGACAAGCAGATCGGGGCGGCGATCCGCCGCGAGATCCTCCGCGAGGGTCAGGTGTTCTTCGTGCACAACCGGGTGCAGTCGATCCAGCGGGTCGCCGCGCAGCTCGCCGAGATCGTGCCGGAGGCGCGCATCGCGGTCGCTCACGGCCAGCTCGGTGAGCATCAGCTCGAACAGGTCGTCGACGATTTCTGGGAGCGCAAGTTCGACGTGCTCGTCTCGACGACCATCATCGAGACCGGCCTCGACATCTCCAACGCGAACACGATCATCATCGACCGCGCCGACAAGTACGGCCTCAGCCAGCTGCACCAGCTGCGCGGGCGCGTGGGCCGTGGTCGCGAGCGTGCGTACGCGTACTTCCTGTACGACGAGATGAAGCCGCTTTCCGAGACCGCCGCCGATCGACTGCAGACCATCGCGGTGAACAACGAGCTCGGCTCGGGCATGCAGGTCGCGCTGAAAGACCTCGAGCTGCGCGGTGCGGGCAACATGCTCGGCGCCGAGCAGGCCGGGCACATCGCGGGCGTGGGCTTCGACCTGTACCTGCGGATGATCGGCGAAGCCGTGGCGACGTTCCGCGGCGACGAGGTCGAGACCGGGCAGGAGCTGCGGCTCGAGCTGCCGCTCGATGCCCGCATCCCCGAGTACTACATCGACAGTGAGCGACTGCGTCTCGAGGCGTATCAGAAGCTCTCAGCGGCCTCGGCGGCGACCGCGAAGGACGAGGCGATCGACCAGGTGATCGAAGAGCTCGTCGACCGCTACGGCACGCCGCCGGAAGAGGTCGAGGGGCTGCTCGCGATCTCACGCCTGCGCCGCAGGGCCGCGCGTGCAGGGCTGACGGATGTCGTGGTCATGGGTTCGAACCTGCGCATCGCGCCGGCGCGCCTCGAGGACTCGATCAAGGTGCGGCTGCAGCGGCTCTACCCGAAGGCGAAGCTGGTGGCCGGGGGAGAGGCGCTCGTCGTGCCGATGCCCACGATTGCTGCGGCGGTGGGCGTCGGCCTCGAGCCGCTGCCCGACGCGCAGCTGCTCGAGTGGGTCGGCCAGCTCTTCACCGCGATCTTCCCGGAACCCGTCAAGTCGGGAGAGCCGGTCAAGACGGAGTAGCCGTGGCGAGATAGAGCAGATTGCCGTCGGGGTCACGCACCTGCGCGACCCGCTCGCCCCAGGGCATGTCCTCCGGAGGGACGACGGATGCCGCGCCGGCGGCGAGCGCCGCCGTGTAGGTCGCGTCGACGTCATCGGCGTACAGCCAGACCGCGATCGCGTCGCCGCGCTCGACTTCCGGCTCGAACCCGATCCCGATCTGGCCGCCGCCCACGGAGAGCGCCACGTAGACGTCGGTGCCGTCCTGGTCGAAGCGATACGTGACGGTGGCGCGGAAGGCCTGCTCGTAGAAGTCGGTGAGGCGAGGCAGGTCGGTCGTGCGGATGATCGGGAAGAGGCTCGTGATCGTCATGCCCGGAGAGTAGGTCGGCCGGGTGGCGGAGTCAACGATCGGTCCTGTGCACTTCGTCGGGAGATTGTGAGTTCGTCGGGCGGATTCGGCGCGAATCGCCGAAAGAACCGCGAGTGGTCCCGACGAAGCGTCCCCGCCGATCCCGCCTCGGGACTAGTCTGGCCGCATGTTGTACGAGCACCTCGGGGCTCGGCCCCGGATCCATGACACCGCCGTCATCGCCCCGACCGCCGTGATCTCCGGCGACGTGGAGATCGGTCCCGACTGCCAGGTGCTGCACGGCGCCGTGATCACGGCGGAGGGCGGACCGATCACCCTCGGCGAGAACGTGATCGTGATGGAGAACGCGCTCATCCGTGCGACCGCCGCGAACGCGGTGCACATCGGCGCGCACACACTGGTCGGCACACTCGCGAGCATCGCCGGAGCGACCGTCGGCGGGGAGGTCTTCCTCGCCTCGGGCGCCCGCATCTTCAACGGCGCGCTGGTGGGCGACCACTGTGAGGTGCGCGTCAACGCGATCGTGCATCGTCGCGCCGTGCTGCCGTCGGGAACCGTGGTGCCCATCGGGTGGGTGGCGGTCGGCGACCCGGTGCAGCTGCTCTCACCTGACCGTGAGGCCGAGATCACCGCCGCGCAGCCCGAACTCGACTTCCCCGGCCACGTCTTCGGCGTCGACCGCGACACCCCCGACCTGATGGTGCAGCTCACCGAGCGTTACGGACGTTCCCTTGCACGGCACGCGAATGATCGCGAAATCTCCAGGTAGCGGGCATCCTCCTCAGATGACGCCCTGCGCGAGCATCGCCGCGGCCACGCGCTCGAAGCCCGCGATGTTCGCGCCGGCCACGTAGTCTCCCGGCCGGCCGTGACGCTCGGCGGCGTCGAAGGCGGCGCGGTGGATGTCGCCCATGATCTCGCGGAGCTTGTTCTCGCTGTCGTCGAACGTCCAGCGCTGGCGCGACGCGTTCTGGCTCATCTCGAGCGCCGAGGTCGCGACGCCACCGGCGTTCGCCGCCTTGCCCGGTGCGAACAGCACCCCGGCGTTCTGGAATGCGTCCACGGCGGCCGGCTCGCAGGGCATGTTCGCGCCCTCCGACACCGCGCGCACGCCGTTCGCGATCAGCGCTTCGGCATCCGCCAGACTGACCTCGTTCTGCGTGGCAGACGGCACGGCGATATCGACCGGCACCTCCCACACGCTGCCGCCTTCGACGAAGCGCGCGCTCCGACGGCGGTTCGCGTATTCGACGATGCGGGCGCGCTCGACCTCCTTGAGCTGGCGGAGCAGGTCGACGTCGATGCCGGCGTCGTCGACGACGTAGCCGGAGGAATCGGATGCCGTTACCGGGGTCGCGCCGAGCTGCGTCGCCTTCTGGATCGCGTAGATCGCGACGTTGCCCGAGCCGGAGATCGCGACGCGCTTGCCGGCGAGGGAATCGTCGTGCACCGCGAGCATCTCCTGCGCGAAGAACACGGCGCCGTAGCCGGTGGCCTCGGTGCGCACCTCAGCGCCACCCCATCCGGTGCCCTTGCCGGTGAACATGCCGGACTCGTGGCGGTTCGTGACTTTTCGGTACTGGCCGAACAGGTAGCCGATCTCGCGGCCGCCCACGCCGATGTCGCCGGCGGGCACGTCGGTGTGCTCACCGAGGTGCCGGTAAAGCTCGTTCATGAACGATTGGCAGAAGCGCATGACCTCGGCATCCGACCGGCCATGGGGATCGAAGTCCGATCCGCCCTTGCCGCCGCCGATGCCCTGGCCTGTGAGCGCGTTCTTGAAGATCTGCTCGAAGCCCAAGAACTTGATGATCGAGAGGTTCACCGAGGGGTGGAAGCGCAGGCCGCCCTTGTACGGGCCGAGCACCGAGGAGAATTGGATGCGGTAGCCGCGGTTGACCTGCAGCCGGCCTGAATCATCCACCCACGGCACGCGGAACAGGATCTGCCGCTCGGGCTCGACCAGACGCTCGAGGATGCCGCCGTCGACGTATTCCGGATGCTGCTCCAGCACCGGCGATATGGAGTTCAGCACCTCGTGCACGGCCTGGTGGAACTCCGGCTCGTGCGGGCTCCGCGACAGCACCGTGTCGAAGACGGGCTGCACGGCTGGAGCGAGCGGGTGGAAATCGGCGGAAGACGTAGCGGTCACGCGAAGGAGAGCTCTCTGTGGGGGATGTCAGTGCATGCGATCGTGTCGCTGGGAGCGCGGAGGCGCGCGGAAGCACGGTGAGGTGTCGAGGTCGGATCCGACCGATATTTCACTCTATCGGTGCCCTCGGTGTGAGAGGCCTCACGCCGAGGGCCGCGGCTCATCCGGTGTTCTGCAGGCCGGCGGCGACACCGCTGACCGACAGCAGGAGCAGTCGCTGCTGCTCCGCGTCGGCGCCCGATCCGCCCGGCTCCGTCGCTGCCGCGGAGCGCAGGGCCCGCAGCGCACGGAGTTGCAGCAGCGAGAGCGCATCGACGTACGGGCTCCGCAGCTGCACGGCGCGCTGCAGCACCGGCTTGTTCTCGAGCAGTCCTTCGCCGCCCGTGAGCCGGATCACCCACTGCCGGGTGAGCGCGAGCTCGTCGAGCACGAGGGCGGCGAGGTCGTCGCGGTCGCCGAGGGCGAGGTACTGCCGCGCGATGCGCTCGTCGGTCTTCGCCAGGCTCATCGCGACGTTGTCGATCATGGTCCGCAGCAGCGGCCATTCGCGGTACGCCTCGGTGAGCAGCTCGGCGTCGCCGACGGCCTCCAACGCCGTACCGAGCCCGAACCAGCCGGCGAGGTTGATGCGGGCCTGCGTCCACGCGAACACCCATGGGATCGCACGGAGGTCCTCGAGCGACTCGACCGAGAGGCCGCGGCGCGCCGGCCGCGAACCGAGAGCGAGGAGGCCGATCTCCTCGAGCGGGGTGACGGTCGCGAACCAGGGGGCGAAGCCCTCGGCCTTCACCAGGGAGAAGAATCGCTCGCGCGATGTCCGGTCCATGATCGAGGCGACCTCGGCGTAGCGGGCCGCCGCGCCACTGGTGCGCGCCTCCTCGGAGGGGGAGGAGGCCAGCAGGGTCGCCGCGGCGACCTGATCGATGTGCCTCATCGCGATGGCCGGCTCGCCATAGCGCGCGAAGATGACCTCGCCCTGCTCGGTGAGCTTGAATCGGCCGTCGACCGAGTGCGGCGGCTGCGCGAGGATCGCGGAGTTCGCGGGTCCGCCACCACGACCGAGGGCACCGCCGCGACCGTGGAACAGGGTCAGCTCGATGTCGGAGTCCTGCGCCCAGCGGGCGATCTTCTCCTGCGCCTCGTAGAGGGCGAGGTTCGCGGCGACCGGGCCCACGTCCTTCGACGAATCGGAGTATCCGAGCATGACCTCGAGACGGTTCCCTGTCGCGGCCATGCGCTCCCGGAACTCGGGGAAGGTGACCACCTCGGCGAGGATTTCCGGGGCGGCCTGCAGGTCGGCGAACGTCTCGAACAGCGGAACGACGTCGAGCACGGGCACATCGTCGCCGAGGGCGTGCCTCGCGAGGCGGTGCACATTCGCGAGATCGGATGCCGACTGCGTGAACGACACGACGTAGCGACCTGCTGCGCGGGTCCCGCGATCGCGCTGGATCTCCGCGATCACGCGGAACAGCTCCAGGACCTCCTCGGTCTGGGCGCTGAGCGCCTCGCCGGCCTCGAGCTCGGCCAGAGCCTTCGCGTGCACCTGAGAGTGCTGGCGCACCTCGAGCTCGGTCAGGTGGAAGCCGTACGTCTCGACCTGCCAGATCAGATGCTGCACGCCGCCGAAGGCGTGGCGTTTCGCTCCGGCATCCGCCAGCGATGACTGCACGGCGCGGAGATCGGCCAGGAGCTCCTCGGGGCGCGTGTAGCCGCGTGCGGCGTCACCACGACGCGTCGCGGCGACACGGCGCGCGAACACGAGCAGCACCCGACGGTGCGGCTCCTCCGGGGATCGGGCGGCGAGATCGGCGGCGACGTCCGGCTCAGCGGCGGCGAAGGCGTCCCAGAGCGCCGTGACCTCGGCGCTCGGCGGAGTGTCGTCGGCGGCGAGCGTGAGGGTGCGACCGATGCGGTCGAGCGCGCGCTCCAGGCCCCGCAGCACGTGGTCGGCGGCGATCTGCGACGCCTCGCGGGTGACGGAAGCCGTGACGAAGGGGTTCCCGTCACGGTCGCCGCCGACCCACGAGCCGATGCGCACGAACGCGGGCACGATCGGGGCGCTGGACCCGGACTCGTCGCCGCGGAGCGCGTCGTCGATACGCCGGTAGACGTGCGGGACCGTGGTGAAGAGCGTCTCATCGAACACGCCCATGACCGTGCGGACCTCGTCTGTCGGCGACGGCTTCTGCGAACGCAGCGGTGCTGTCCGCCACAGGGTGTCGATCTCCTCGAGCATGCGGCGCCGGGCGCGGTGCTGCTCGGCGCCTTGTTCGCTCGCGGCGTCGTGCTGGGTGAGCAGCTCGGACAGGCGGCGGATGCTGGACGACACGGCACGGCGCCGCGCCTCGGTGGGGTGTGCGGTGAAGACCGGGTGGAAGCGCAGGCCGTCCAGGCGGCGCCGCGCCTCGTCATCGCCGACCTCGCTGCGCAGCCGTGCGTACGCGGTCGCGACCGTGTCGGCCGCCCGACCCTGGGCCCCTGAGCCCGTCGAAGGGCCCGGCTGGCCGGCGCGCTCGCGGAGGACACGCACCCGCTGATGCTCCTCGGCGAGGTTCACCAGATGGAAGTAGCAGGTGAAGGCGCGGGCGACCTCGTCGGCGCGAGCGACCGTGAACGACTCGGCGATCGCCGCCGCCCGCTCGAAAGCGCCGGGGGTCTCCTCGTCGTATGCCTGGATCGTCGCGAGTCGCAGACGCTCGACGTCCTCGAAGAGGTCGTCTCCGCCTGCTTCGCGCAGCACCTGACCGAGCAGCCCGCCGAGCATGCGCACGTCGGATCGCATCGCGTCGGGGATGCCCTGGCCGGCTTCGAAGCGGCCGATCACGCGGATGGCCTCGGTGTTCGTGGGCTCGGAGAAATCGTGTGCGGGGGTCACCCTTCGAGAGTATCGCCGTCGATCGGGGTGTCCTGAACGCATGACGTTCTCCTGGGTCGCTGAGCCTGTCGAGCGCGCGACTTACGATGGAGGGGATGCGCATCTCAGCGAACCCTCTCCGCGGCCAACAGTTCCCTGCCGTCCTCCTGCTCGTCGCCGCAGGTCTCGGCCTGCTGCTCGCCAACCTGCCGACTCACGATGCGCTCGCCGCCGTGCTCGACTTC
>JAESFY010000242.1_pt1 | contig 17476 bp, 15 predicted proteins | sample 9266201 | NCBI WGS metagenome assembly JAESFY01 (sample SAMN14515071, study PRJNA621656) | algae metagenome | isolation source: Nodosilinea sp. WJT8-NPBG4 and co-occurring heterotrophs from soil, lower... | place: USA: Pinto Basin, Colorado Desert, California | collected 2006-05-27 | reverse complement strand
CTCCTGCCCGTCATCGAGATCGACCGACGCGCGCCATTCCTCGAGCACGGTGAGCACCCTGGCGCTGAGGTCGCGGAGTTCGTCGGGAGACGCCCAGGCGGTGGTCTCGGTGTTCGATGCGTCGTAGGCAGCGAACGCCGGATCGTCATGGCGGCGCTGCCATCGCTGCAGACGCTCGATCTGCATCCGAATGTTCTGCCGCTGCGCCTCGCGTGCGAGAAGCGCGTCGGCGGGCGAGTTCGCGAAGTCATCGGCCGACCACGTCAGGCCACGACGGGCGAGCTTCCACCAGCTCGTGCGTCGATCGCCCGCGGGATCCTCGTCGCGCTCGACGAGCCCCGCGCGCTCGAGCATGCGCAGATGATGGCTGATGCTGCCGACCTGGCTGTCGAGCGACCGGGCGAGAGTCGTGACCTGCGATGTCCCGTAGAGCAGGAGGTAGTCGTAGATGCGACGACGCAGCGGGTGGTGCACCGCCGTGATCACCGAGATGTCTTCCATGACCGCAACGGTAGAGCGGCCGTCGGATTCTCACAAGAGTCCTTGTATACACCGGAAAATCAGGGGGGAGCCGCTTCTGCCCGAGGCAGAAGCGGCTCATTCGTGGCGATGCTCAGTCTTCGACGGTGCGGTCCGTGGCTACGCGTCGAGTGCGACGTGCTCGGCGGATCAGCCAGATCACGAGGAGAACGACGCCACCCAGAGCAACCCACGGAAGGATGAACCCGACGGCGATCACCAGTGCGTTCATCGAGGTCACGAGGCCGTTCCAGCCGGCGAGGAGCCCGTCGGAGAACCCGGCGGGGTCGGCGGTGGTCGCGGCGGCGGTGCGAGTCAGCTGAACCGTGAGACCCGACATCGCGACCTGGTCCTCCAGCGATGCGAGCTGCTGTTCGTACGACTCGAGCTGTCCCTGGCGTTCCGTGAGCGCGACCTCCGCCTCGATGAGTTCCGCGACGGTGCCCGTCTGGGACATCAGCTCAGCGAGTCGCTGGACGGACGCCCTGGTCGCATCGACGCGAGCGCGCAGGTCAATCGCGGTGGAGGTCACATCCTGCTGCGAGATCGACGAGGAGAGCACCTCTCCCGATTCGCCGAGTTCGTCGATGACTGCGGGAAGGTCGGCCGAAGGCACTCGGATGCTGATCCAGCCGTAGCCGGAGTCCGCAGGCACGGGGGCGGAGGTGTCGTCGGCGGCTGCGCTTCTGCCGATCTCGGTGCTCTCGACGTAGCCGCCACGCGACTCTGCCAGTGCGCCGATCGTGTCGGCGGCATCCGCGATGTCCTCCACCTCCACCGTCGCGCTGGCCGTCGCGATGATCTCGCGATCGGTCACTGCGACATCTCCGGCCATCGGCGCAGACTCCGCCGTGTCCGTCGCAGACGATGGTGCACCCTGGTCGGCGGAGCCCGAGCGGGACTCCTCCGTGACGAGCATGTCTCCGCCCTCGGCCGAGCTCGTCGACGAGCCGTCGACCGCGGTGAGGATCGGGGGAGTGACGAGGACGCCGACGACGAATGCAGCCGCGATTCCCGCGCCGGTCAGCCACCGACGCCGACGGCTACGATCGCGTGCCGCGGCGGGCACCTGTCGTGGCCGTTCGGCGGCGATGTCGTCGAACACGGCTGTCTCGATGCGGGCCACTGCGGCATCGGTGAGCTCTGGCAGCTGCTCGGTGCTGGGCTTGTCGTTCATGCGTCGCTCGCTTCCTTCACGGCACCGCGTAGTCGGGTGCGGACTCGGGAGAGACGGTTCCGGACGATGGCATGGCTCACACCGAGCTCCTCGGCTGCGGCCTGGTAGGCATAGCCTTCAGCGGCGCAGAGCCGGAAGATCGCGCGGTCGAGGTCGCTCAGTGTGCCGACCTCGGCGGCGATCCGCTCCGCGAGGTCTGCGGTGATCACCTGCTCCTCGACGCTGATCGTCGAGGGCAGGGCATCGTCCACCGCGTCCGTCGTGTTGGCCTGGTCGCGCCTGCGCTGACGGAGGCGATTCGCGGCCTTGAAGCGGCAAATCGTCGCGAGCCACGGGAGTATCGAGTCTCCCTGCAGCTCGAATCCCGGCAGCTTCCGCCATGCCGTGACGAAGGTCTCCTGCGTCACATCCTCGGCATCGGCGGCGGATCCGAGGATGCCGTGGGCGATCCAGTAGACCGGGCGGACATACGAGCGGTACAGCTCGCGGAAGGCGCTCTCGTCACCTGCCGCGGCCTGAGCCGCCACTCTCTGATCACTCGTCTGCACTGGCATCCCGATTCCGTTCGGTGTCTCTCACCTGGGAAGTGTCGGACGATGCCCCATCGTCTCAGATCAGTGTGCGGGCTGCGCGTGCGCCTTCGCGAGCGTCTGCTGAGACATGCGGTCGATCCAGGCGAGTGCGAGGGCGGAGACGATGAAGACCATGTGGATGACGACCTGCCAGAGCACTCCCGTCGGCGTGTAGCTCCCCAGGCCCTGCGTCTCGCTCTCGGGGATGCCGTTCGCGTCCATGTTCCCTACCGCGATGAACGTCTTGAGCAGGTGGATGGAAGAGATGCCGATGATCGCCATCGCGAGCTTGACCTTGAGGACGTTGGCGTTGACGTGCGACAGCCACTCGGGCTGATCGGGGTGACCGTCGACGTTGATGCGCGAGACGAAGGTCTCGTAGCCCCCGATGATCACCATGATGAGGAGGTTGGCGATCATCACGACATCGATGAGGCCGAGGACACTCAGCATGATCGTGGCTTCGTTGATGTGGGTGATGTTGTTCATCACGTCGTCGACGATCAGGTGCCACAGCTCGACCATGAAGACGATCACGTAGACGAGCTGCGCGATGATCAGCCCGAGATACAGCGGGGCCTGCAGCCAGCGGCTGACGAAGATGAGGGATCCGATCGCCCGAGCCCAGGAATTCTGGGTCCGAGGGGCGAGGGGAGGGATGCCGGTCGTGGCGGTGTCTGGGTGCGAGTTCGAGGTCACGTCGACTATTCCACCACGGCCCCTTCGCTCCGCTAACATTGGTGACGCGAGAGGGAGTATCCCGCAAGCGCATCCACCGTCATCACGAGCACCGACATCGCTGCTCCGGTCGTGCGACGCACTCTGTGCGTGGGAGAGACTTTCGGCCTTCTTCCGACCCTCCCGAAAGGTGCTGTACGCCCTTGGAAATCCCCGTCTGGTTCGAGATCACCTCGATGATCGTGCTCACGCTCATCCTGATCGGCGACCTGCTTCTGATTCGCCTCCGCCCCCACATCCCCTCCACCAAGGAGTCGACGCTGTGGGTGGTGTTCTATGTCGGCCTCGCGCTGCTGTTCGCGGTGCTTCTAGGGAACGTCGCCGGGTGGCGCAACGCGGGGGACTTCATCACCGGCTGGGCGCTCGAATACAGCCTGTCCATCGACAACCTCTTCGTCTTCGTGCTGATCATGGCGCAGTTCGCCGTTCCGCGACGCCTGCAGCAGCAGGTGCTGATGGTCGGCATCATCATCGCGCTCGTCCTGCGTGGCGCGTTCATCCTCGTCGGAGTGGCGATCGTCGAGCACTTCTCGCCGATCTTCTACATCTTCGGCGCGTTCCTCATCTACACCGCGATCAAGCAGGCGATGCCCGAGGGCGAGCACGAAGACGATGTGAAGAAGGAGAACTTCATCGTGCGCCTGCTGCGGCGCCGGATCGACATCAGCGAGACCTACGACGGATCGAAGCTGCGCACGACCGTCGACGGCAAGCGCATGTGGACCCCGATGGTGATCGTCTTCATCACTATCGGCGTCACCGACCTGATCTTCGCGATCGACTCGATCCCCGCGATCTTCGAGATCACGACGAACGGGTTCCTCGTGTTCGCTGCGAACATCTTCGCGCTCATGGGTCTCCGACAGCTCTACTTCCTCCTGGGCGACCTTCTCGACCGACTGCGGTACCTGCACTACGGCATCGCGGTGATCCTCGGCTTCATCGGCATCAAGCTGATCCTGCACGCGCTGCACGAGAACGAGCTGCCCTTCATCAACGGCGGACAGCACGTCGAGTGGGTGCCCGACATCGACAACATGGTCTCGCTCGGGGTCATCGTGGTCGCGATGACCGTCGCGACGGTAGCCAGCCTCATCGCGTCGTCGCGCGAGAAGTCAGCGGCGAAGAAGGCAGCGATCATCGAGTGAGCGCAGCCGCTGACGCGGCTGACCAGAGGAGCTCGGCGTCGAGGGTGAGATCGACGACCTGACGCAGCAGAGCGCCGGCTCGTCAGAACGCGCGCAGGTTCGCGTGCAGTCCTCCGTCGACGAAATCACGGCGGAGGATGCCGCGACGTCGCAGCACCGGGACGAGCTCGTCGAGCGTGCGGTGCAGCGTGACGGGGTGGAAGTCGCCCCACAGCAGCACGCCGTCGTTGCCCCAATCGCCGAGTTCCTCGATCAGATCGGCGAATTCCTCGGCCGTCCCGACGAACCCCGAACGGTCGGCGATACGGCCGACGCGGGCAAGCGCAGTGAGGTGGGCGCGCAATGGGGCGGTCTCGCCGCGGTCGCCGACCAGGCGCTGGATGCTGCCGCGCGAGACGTGCTCACCGAAGATCGACTGGTCGAGCGGCTGGTCGAGGTCGAGCGAGGTGAGGTCGGTCTCGAGGTCGCTCGATTGCTTGCGGGCGATCTGCACGAGAGCCGCATCATCGGGGTGTGCGGATGCGGCGACGATCCGGTCGGCCTCCTCGGCGGACGACGTGATCACGGGTTGGATCGCGAACAGGATCTTGATGTCTGCGGCCGAACGCCCGGCGGCGGCCGCCGCATCGTGGACCTTCGCGCGATAGGCGCGCACGGATGCCTCGTGCAGGGGAGCGAGGGCGAGTTGCACATCGGAGTTGGCGCCGGCGAATCCGAGGCCGCGACCCGATCCGCCGGGGGAGACGATCGACGGTTCGCCGTCGGTGAACGGCACGGCGTTCAGAGGGCCGTCGAATGCGAAGTGCTCTCCGCGGTGCCGCACGGTGCGCAGCTTCGATCCGTCTGCGAACACATCGGTCTCTCGGTCGCGCACCAGAGCGCCGTCACCCCAGCTGCGCCAGAGCGAGCGGATGCCGGAGAGCCATTCCTCGGCCCGATCGTAGGCGGCATCGTGTCCGAGCTGCGCCGCCGCTGAGAAGTGGCGCGCGCTGCCGGTGTCGGTCACCACGTTGAGCCCGAGACGGTGACCGCTGAGGTGCTGGAGGGTGGAGAACTGCCGCGCCGCTGTGTAGGGAAGGTAGGCCGCCGGATTCACGGTGGGCACGACTCCGAGGTGCCGTGTCGCCTGGAAGAGGTACGGAGCGAGAAGCAGCGGGTCGTGCTTGGGCCCGCCGAAGGCATGACGCACACGGAGGTCGATCGTGTCGGGCGAGCCGAGAGACGGCGCGTCCTCGATGATGACGAGGTCGAAGCCTGCCTGTTCGAGCGTCCGGGCCGCCTCCTGATAGATCTCGGGACGCGTCCAGTCGTAGTCCCAGTCCAGAGACGGATATCCCCACCCCTGGGGACCGAAACCGCGGGCCAGGAACCAGCCGAAGTGCTGAGGCCTGGTCACGCGACGGCCTCTCGCGCCGGCTCGAGCACCCGGGCGAGGTCGGCGATGAGATCGGAGACGTCTTCTATGCCGACCGACAGTCGGAGGGTTCCCGGCTGCACACCGAGGATGTCGCGCTCTTCGGGTGTTCGGTGCGAATGGCTGGTGGTCGCGGGATGCAGCACCAGCGAGCGCACATCGCCGATGTGCGTCATGTGCGTGAAGACCTTCACGCTCTCGACGAAGTCACGCGCAGCCTCGAGTCCGCCACGGAGGGTGAAGGTGAAGATCGATCCGTACCCGCCATGCAGATACCGCTGCGCGAGCGCGTGATCGGGGTGAGTCTCGAGGCCCACGTGATCGACGCTCTCGACAGCCTCCTGCGCGGCCAGCCAGCGGGCCACCTCGAGTGCGTTCCGGGACTGGCGCTCGACTCGGAGGCCGAGGGTCTCGGCGCCCTGTCCGATCAGGAAGGCGTTGAGAGGCGACGGCGACGCGCCGAACCGCGGAGCCACCGACTCGCGGGCGTACGCGATGCGCGCGTTGCCTCCGTGTCGAGATGCCACGCTCGGAAAGCCGCCGCGGCCGGGGAGCACCAGGTGCGGAGCGTTGTGACCCGCCTTCGCGGCGTCGAACCGACCGTCATCGAGGATCACCCCTCCGAGCACGGACCCGTGACCTGCAAGGAACTTCGATGCGGAGTGCACGACCATGGCGGCACCGTGCTCGATCGGACGCAGCAGGAAGGGCGTCGCGAGCGTGTTGTCCACGATGAGCGGGATCGCGAACTCATCCGCGACCGCGCTCACTGCGGCGATGTCGAGGATGTCGTTGCGCGCGTTCGCGATCGACTCGCCGAACAGGGCCCGTGTGGTGGGGCGGATCGCACCCCGCCAGGCCTCCGGGTCGGCGATGTCGTCGATGAACGTGGTCTCGATGCCGAGGCGCGCGAGGTTGTCGAGCAGGAGTCCCCGTGTGCCCTCGTAGATGTGCGTCGAGGAGACGATGTGATCTCCTGCTCCGGCCACGGTCAGCAGGGCTGTGACGACGGCGGCCTGACCGCTCGCCACTAGCACCGCCTCCGCGGCGGATTCGAGCGCGGCGAGCTGTCGCTCGACGGCGTGCACTGTCGGGTTGCCGGTGCGGGTGTAGCCGAACCCCGCACCGGTGCCGAAATGGTCTGCGGCGTGATCGAAGTCGTCGAACTCGAATCCTGCGGTGAGATAGATCGGTGTCGCCCTCGACGATGCGGCACCCTGATTCCGGGCGGCGTGGACTGCTCTCGTGGAGAAGCCGGTGGAGTCGTCGGTCATGCGGATGCCTCTCGAAGGTGCGGGTGACAGTAGCGTGTCACGCGGCGACTCCGGTCGCTGAAGCGGTGGTAATCTGACGTCATGCGGATCGTGCTCCTCCTTAGCGGCCGCGACGAGACCTCGTTCTGAGCCCCTCCTCGTCGCGGAGTCCATCGTGGGCCGAACCGCCAGCTTCAGGAGAGACGCAATGAACATCCCCGCAGCAGACACAGCTCCCGCACGTCCCAGGACCCTCGCCGAGAAGGTCTGGGACGACCATCTCGTCGTCAAGGGCGAGAACGGAGAGCCCGACCTCATCTACATCGACCTGCACCTGGTGCACGAGGTGACGAGCCCTCAGGCGTTCGACGGCCTGCGATCAGAGGGTCGTCCGCTCCGTCGCCTCGACCTGACGATCGCCACCGAAGATCACAACACGCCCACGTGGGACATCGACAAGCCGATCGCCGATCTCACGAGCCGCACTCAGATCGAGACGCTGCGTCGCAACGCGGCCGAGTTCGGTGTGCGGCTGCACTCGCTGGGCGACGCCGAACAGGGCATCGTGCACGTGGTGGGCCCTCAGCTCGGTCTCACGATGCCGGGCATCACCGTGGTCTGCGGAGACTCCCACACGTCGACTCACGGCGCTTTCGGCGCGATGGCGTTCGGCATCGGCACGAGCGAGGTCGAGCATGTCATGGCCACCCAGACGCTTCCGCTCAAGCCGTTCAAGACGATGGCGATCACCGTCGAGGGCACTCTGCGCCCCGGAGTCACCGCGAAGGACATCATCCTCGCCGTGATCGCGAAGATCACGACCGGTGGCGGGCAGGGCTACGTCCTGGAGTTCCGCGGCAGCGCGATCCGCGCGCTGTCGATGGAGGGCCGGATGACGATCTGCAACATGTCGATCGAGGCAGGCGCCCGCGCGGGAATGGTCGCCCCCGACGAGACGACCTTCGAGTACCTGAAGGGTCGCCCTCACGCGCCGAAGGGCCAGGATTGGGACGACGCCGTCGCCTATTGGCGCACGCTCCCGACGGATGAGGGTGCGTCGTTCGACGCCGAGGTCTTCATCGATGCCGACGCGCTCGAGCCGTTCGTGACCTGGGGCACGAACCCCGGTCAGGGCAGCTCGCTGTCGGCAGCGGTTCCGGACCCCGCTCAGATCGCCGACGCCAACGAGCGCGCCGCGGCGGAGCGCGCACTCGAGTACATGGATCTGACCCCTGGTACGCCCCTCAAGGAGGTGCCGGTCGACGCCGTCTTCATGGGGTCGTGCACGAACAGCCGCATCGAGGACCTCCGAGCCTTCGCGTCGATCATCGAGGGCAAGAAGAAGGCCGACGGCGTGCGCGTCATGGTCGTGCCCGGTTCGGCCCGCGTCCGGCTGGAGGCGGAGGCTGAAGGCCTCGACAAGATCATCAAGGACTTTGGCGCGGAGTGGCGATTCGCCGGCTGCTCGATGTGCCTCGGCATGAACCCCGACCAGCTCGCGCCCGGGGAGCGGTGCGCGTCGACGTCGAATCGCAACTTCGAGGGCCGGCAGGGCAAGGGCGGGCGTACGCACCTGGTCTCGCCGCTCGTCGCAGCCGCGACCGCGATCCGCGGCACGCTGTCGAGTCCCAGTGATCTGACAGAGGCGATACCCGCCACTGTCTCAGCAGGCATCGGCACGGACGGAGGCAACTGATGGAGAAGTTCACCACCCACACCGGCATCGCGGCTCCGCTGAAGCGCTCGAACGTCGACACGGACCAGATCATCCCGGCTGTCTTCCTCAAGCGGGTCACCAAGACCGGCTTCGAGGATGCGCTCTTCCACGGCTGGCGCCAGGACCCCGAGTTCGTGCTCGACCAGCCCGCCTTCCAGGGGGCGTCCGTGCTCGTCGCCGGACCGGATTTCGGCACCGGATCGAGCCGAGAGCACGCCGTCTGGGCGCTGCGCGACTTCGGGTTCGCTGTCGTCCTGAGCCCGCGCTTCGCCGACATCTTCCGGGGCAACTCGGGCAAGCAGGGGCTCCTGGCCGCGACCATCTCGGAAGAGGATCTCGAACGGATCTGGGCAGAGATCGACCGGAATCCCGGGGCATCCATCACGGTCGACCTCGAGGCGCGCGTCGCGTCGATCGGCGACATCCAGGCTGACCTCGGGATCGACGATTACACTAGATGGCGGCTCCTCGAAGGGCTCGATGACATCGGGCTCACGCTGCGCAACGAAGACAAGATCGCGCAGTTCGAGGCCCGTCGCGAGTCGTGGCGGCCCCGGACCCTTCCCGTTCAGCAGTGAACGGCGGGGCGGGGGAGCCGAGGGCGACCCCGTCCCGAATTCCGTTGAATGAAGTGAGGCTCCGAATGACGACACCTGTGCGCGACGCTCTTCCGGACGGAGTCCCCCCACTTACCGGAGACGTCCTCGCCATTCGTGGAGGCCGCGCTCTGCGCGGACGCGTCGATGTCAAGGGAGCGAAGAACCTCGCGACCAAAGCCATGGTCGCCTCGCTTCTCGGTGAGACCGTCAGCGTGCTGCGCGACGTTCCCGCCATCAGTGACGTCGCGGTCGTCCGTTCGCTCCTCGAGGTCCACGGAGTGCGTGTCTCCGACGGCGATGAGCCCGGGGCTCTCGTCTTCGACCCCAGCGATGTCGAGTCGGCGCACTTCGAGGAGATCGACGCCCACGCCGGGGCCTCGCGCATTCCGATCCTGTTCTGCGGCCCGCTGCTGCACCGTCTCGGTCAGGCGTTCATCCCCGACCTCGGCGGATGCCGCATCGGCGACCGGCCGATCGACTTCCACCTCGATGCGCTCCGCAAGTTCGGCGCGATCGTCGAGAAGCTCCCGAGCGGCATCCGCCTCTCCACGGGCGGAGCCCGCCTGCACGGCGCGAACATCCACCTGCCGTACCCGAGCGTCGGCGCCACCGAGCAGGTGCTGCTGACCGCGGTGCGCGCCGAGGGCACGACCGAGCTGCGCAACGCCGCCATCGAGCCCGAGATCATGGATCTGATCGCCGTCCTGCAGAAGATGGGCGCGATCATCTCCTACGAGCCGAACCGCGTCATCCTCATCGAGGGCGTCGAGACTCTGCGCGGCTACGACCACCGGTCGATCTTCGACCGCAATGAGGCGGCGTCGTGGGCATCTGCGGCGCTGGCCACCGACGGCGAGATCTTCGTCGGCGGAGCGAAGCAGCAGGAGATGCTCACCTTCCTCAACGTCTTCCGCAAGGCGGGCGGCTGGTTCGACATCCAGGAGGACGGCATCCTCTTCCGCCGCGACGGCGAACTCAAGCCCGTCGTCGTGGAGACCGACGTGCACCCCGGGTTCATGACCGACTGGCAGCAGCCGCTCGTGGTGGCGCTGACGCAGGCGAACGGTCGCTCGGTCGTGCATGAGACGGTCTACGAGAACCGTCTCGGCTTCACCGATGCACTCGTCAAGATGGGTGCCGACATCGTCGTGCACCCCCGCGGACTGCAGGATGGGGCACGACGCGTTCCTCGCCGTGACCTCGAGCAGGCCGCGGTCATCACCGGGCCGACGCCGCTGCACGCCGCAGACATCGTCGTTCCCGACCTTCGCGGCGGATACAGCCACGTCATCGCTGCTTTGACGGCCGAAGGCGAGTCCAAGGTCTCCGGAGTCGACATCCTCAGCCGTGGCTACGAGAAGTTCCTCGCCAAGCTCGATGCGGTGGGCGCCGACTTCGACGTCATCCGGTGACCCGGATGGGTTCCCGATCGCGTGAGACGACGCGGCCCAGTGTGTTCTGGCCGCTCGCGGCGATCGCCGTGCCGTTGATCGCGCTCCTCGCGAAGGTTCGCGTCACCGGAGCCGAGAAGCTCCCTCGTGAGGGGGCGTTCGTCCTGGCTCCGAACCACTATTCGGAGTTCGATCCGCTCATCGTGGCACTCGCGGTGTGGCGGATCGGACGTGCGCCCCGCTTCATGGCCAAGGAGAGCCTCTTCAAGGTGCCTGTGCTCGGATCGGTGCTCCGTGCGACCGGAATGATCCCGGTCGCTCGATCGTCGTCCGCGTCGGCCGCGAAGCAGACGCTGAAGCAGTCGGCCGAGCTGGTCGAGCACGGCCGAGGTGTGATCGTCTATCCGGAGGGCACGCTGACCCGGGATCCCGACATGTGGCCGATGCGAGGCAAGTCGGGCGCCGTCCGGCTCGCGCTGACCGACGGCATTCCGCTCATCCCGATGGCTCACTGGGGCACGCAGGAGATCATGGGGCGCTACCAGAAGGGCCTGAGTCTCTGGCCGCTGCGCAAGCCGGTCGATGTCGTCATCGGCGACCCGGTCGACGTGTCCGACCTGCGTGGCCGCGCGGGCGAGACGGCGGCGCTGAACGAGGCCACCGCCAGGCTGATGAACGCGATCACGGCGCTGCTCGAGGAGCTGCGTAATGAGAAGGCTCCGGCCGAGCGCTGGAACCCGTCCGCTCACGGACAGAAGGAGACGGGTCGTCTTGACTCCTAAGCGCAACGTGCCCGCGGGCCCCCGCGTCGCTGTCATCGGTGCAGGCAGCTGGGGTACGACCTTCGGCAAGATCCTGGCCGACGGCGGAGCGCAGGTGACGATGTGGGCTCGCCGAGCCGAACTCGCACACGAGATCGATGAAGCCAAGCGCAATTCGCGCTACCTGCCCGGCATCAACCTGCCGCGGACGATGGCGGCCACGCATGAGCTGGCGATCGCACTGCGTGACGTCGACCAGGTCTATCTGTCGGTGCCCAGCCAGTCGCTGCGGGAGAACCTCAAGGCGCTGCGACCGCTGCTGTCGGGCAACGACGCGAAGATCGTCAGCCTGATGAAGGGCGTCGAGCGCACCACAGGGCTGCGGATGAGCCAGGTCATCGAGCAGGAGCTGCGGTGCGATCCCGATCGCATCGCTGTCGCCTCGGGGCCGAACCTGGCACTCGAGATCGCTCGCGAGCAGCCGACGGCCGCCGTGATCTCATCGCGCAGCCGGGAGACCGCAGAGGAGGTCGCTCGGGCCGCGCGCAACAGCTACTTCCGGACCTTCGTGAACACCGATGTGATCGGCACGGAGTTCGGGGGAGTGCTGAAGAACCTGATCGCCGTGGCGATCGGCATCGTCGACGGTGTCGGCTACGGCGAGAACACCAAGGCGTCGATCATCACGCGTGGACTGGTGGAGATGACCGATTTCGCCGTCGCCAACGGTGCGCACCCCGAGACCCTCCAGGGGCTCGCGGGCCTCGGCGACCTCATCGCGACCTGCCAGTCGCCGCTGAGCCGCAACAACACGGCCGGGCGTCTGCTCGGCCAGGGGTACAGCTTCCAGGATGTCGTGAAGCAGATGGAGCAGACGGCCGAGGGACTCGCGTCCGTGGCGCCGGTGCTGCAGCTGGCCCGCGAGTCCGAAGTGCATATGCCCATCGTCGAGCAGGTGAAGATGGTGCTCGACGGCAAGATGAACCCGCGCGACATCGCACCCCACCTGACGACGGACGACGACACCCCTCAGGGTGAGAGGACCAACCATGGACAAGCAGACGGTGGTGGTGCTCTTCGGCGGGCGCTCCAGCGAGCATTCGATCAGTTCCGCAACGGCGGGCGGGGTGCTGGGCGCGATTGATCGCGACCGCTATGCGGTGATTCCCGTCGGGATCACCCGGGAGGGGGCTTTCGTCCTCGAGGACGACGACCCCGCCAAGTTCCCGCTGGATGCCGCGCACCTGCCCGAGGTCACCGACAACGGCACCCGTGTGCTGTGGCCGGAGCCCGGGGGCGACCGGACGCTGCGCGTCGTGCGCGCCGACGGAGCCACCGAATCGCTCGGCCACGTCGACGTCGTGCTGCCGCTCCTGCATGGACTGCATGGCGAGGACGGCGCGATCCAGGGGTTCTTCGAGGTCATCGACATGCCCTACGCAGGCTGCGGCATCCTTGATTCAGCGGTTTCGCTCGACAAGCACTTCACGAAGTTGGCGCTCACTTCCGCGGGTATCGCGGTATCGCCAGGGATCACGGTGCGCAGGAGCGAGTGGCAGGACGCTCCGGCGAGCGTCCGCGATCGGATCGCTGCTCTGGGTGACGTGGTCTTCGTCAAGCCGGCAAGCGCCGGATCGAGTGTCGGCGTCTCGCGCGTCGACCACGGGGACGGCCTCGATGCCGCGATGGAGATCGCGTTCGCCGAAGACGGGAAGGTCCTCGTCGAGACACAGGTCGTCGGGCGTGAGATCGAGGTGGGTGTTCTGGCGGGGCGCCTCGGAGAGCGGGCCCGAGCCTCGCTGCCCGGAGAGGTCGTGCTCACCTCGCGCAGCTTCTACGATTTCGAAGGCAAGTACCTCGGCGGCGACGGCGTCGAGATCGTCTGTCCCGCCGACGTCGACGATTCGTTGATCGAGCAACTCCGCGAGACCGCGGTCCGCGTGTTCGAAGCGGTGGACGGCAAGGGCCTCGCCCGCGTGGACTTCTTCGTGACGCCCTCGGGCGAACTCGTCGTCAACGAGCTGAACACGATGCCCGGGTTCACGCCGATCTCGATGTTCCCGAAGTGCTGGGTGGCATCCGGACTCAGCTACGGCGACCTGATCTCCGAGCTGATCGAAGCGGGCCTGCGCCGCTGATCGGGCGGCGTCCGCTCAGCCTTCGGTCGATCCTGCGTCAGGGGACTCCTCGGTGGGCACCCGGTCTGTGCACCGAGCCGTCGCCGGTTCGAGGCCCGACTGGATGCTCGTCGAGAGACTCTCGACCACCGTGCGGAAGTCGATCTCCTCGCCCCGGCGGATGATCACCTCGATGGCGGGATCGCGACCGTAGGTCACCAGACGCTGGCGTTCCTCCTCCTGGTCGAGCACGAGCCAGTCGACGCTGCCGATGGTCGTGCAGACCTCGGTCGATGGCGCCGGCGGTTCGACGCCGCAGCGCAGCACGACGGTCGGGTCGCCCCAGGCGCCGGTCGCCTGTGCATCCGTCCACACTCGGTCCAGGTCCCCGACGGCATCGGGGAGCAGTACGGAGACCTCCGCGCACGCCGGATTGTTCGCATCGTCGGCCGGCTCCAGATGGACTGTGGTCGAGCATCCGGAGAGCGCCGCGACGAGGGCCAGCGACCCCGCGATGACGGCGAGACGACGAGAGCGGGGCATGCATCCAGGCTACCTTTGACTGCATGCCCTCCCGACCTCGCGACGATGATCCGACCCTCGGCGAACTTTCGGAGGGGGAGATCCTGCGGGCGATCCTGGCGAGGACTGCGCAGGCCAGCCACACGATCCTCGGACCCGGTGACGATGCGGCGGTGATAGCGGCTCCGTCAGGATCCGTGGTCGCGACCACGGACACCCTCGTGCACGGTCCTGACTTCCGTCTCGCGTGGTCGTCGGGTTACGACCTCGGATGGAAGGCTGCGGCTGTGAACCTCGCCGACGTGGCCGCCATGGGTGCGCGCCCGACCGCGCTGCTCGTCGCGCTGGCGGTTCCGCGCGATCTGAGACTCTCCTTCGTCGAGCGGCTCGCCGACGGATTCCGTGAAGCGTGCGCGGCCCTGGCGCCCGGCTGCGCCGTGGTCGGGGGCGATCTCACCGTCTCCGACGTCCTCACTGTGGCCGTCACCGCCCTCGGCGATCTCGAGGGTCGGGCGCCGGTGACGCGCTCCGGTGCGCGGGTCGGCGATGTGGTCGCGGTCGCCGGCGAGCTCGGTCACGCCGCCCACGGACTCGCCGTGCTCTTCGGCAGGTTCCGCGATGGAGAGACACCGGTCGCTGTCGATCCCTCAGCGCTCGCACAGGGCGAGAGCGCGGCGCTGGCGGCGCAGCTCCGTCCGTCGCCGCCGATCGGTCTCGGGCCCTTCGCCGCCACAGCCGGAGCCACGGCGATGATGGACATCTCGGATGGTCTCGCGCTCGACGCGCGACGGATGGCGGCGGCTTCGGCCGTCACGATCACCCTCGACAGCGCAGCACTCGGAGACTCTCCGCAACGGGCCCTCGCCGGCGGCGAGGATCATGCGCTGCTCGCCACTTTCCCTCCGGGGATGCTGCCGTCGGGCTTCCGCATCATCGGCGCTGTGGTGCCGCAGGGCGAGCACGACCTGCTCGTCGACGGGGCGCCCGCAGACGTGAGCGGCTGGGATCCCTATCGCGACTGGGATTCGGCCTCGGGCTGAGGCGTCTCGGACGAGAGAGCGGGCTCAGCCCACCAGAGAACGGTGTCTCCGTACGCCTTCTCGCGGATCAGCTCCAGGCCGGCTGCCCGGAGATCAGGAGGCGTGGAGCGCCGAGCACGCTCGATGATCACGAGGGCGTCGGGTGCGAGACATGGTGCGAGCGCGATGAGGTCGGCCGTCATCGCGTCGTCCTCGAGGTCGTACGGCGGATCGGAGAAGACGAGGTCGTACGGACCCGAGGCCCGCAGCAGGAACGACCGGACCGTGCTCTGGTGCACCCTCGCGCCGGGTGCACCGGCCTTCTCGACGGTGGCGGCGTTGCGACGGACGACAGCTGCTGCCTCCCGACCGTGCTCGACGAGATCGGCGCTGGCCGCGCCGCGGCTGAGCGTCTCCAAGCCCAGCGCACCCGATCCGGCGTAGAGATCGAGCACTCGGGACCCGACGATCGCATCGGCCGACTCCAGCGCTCCGAAGAGCGACTCCCGCACGCGATCGCTGGTGGGTCGCGTTCCCGCATGGGGCACGTCGAGTCGTGCGCCGCGCGCCTTTCCAGCGATGATCCTCGTCACCCGTTCACGATACGACAGCTGCGAGGCACGTCGTGTCCGTGCGGCCTCCTAGACTCGGATCATGTCGCTCACGCTGGATTCGTCGCTGGAGGAGGCCCTGGGCGCCACGCCGGCGAAGACTCTCGATCGGGCGTTCAGCATGAAGACGGTGGGCGATCTCGTCTCGCACTATCCCCGGCGGTATGCCGACCCCGGCGAGCTGACGCCCATCCGCGAGCTTCCGATCGGTGAGACCGTGACGATCGTCGCCGAGGTGCTGTCGTCGAGTGCCAGGGCGATGCGCAATCGGCGGGGCGCGATGGTCGATGTCGTGATCGGCGACGGCATCGGCAAGATGTCACTGACGTTCTTCGCGAAGAACCTCGGGGCGGCCAAGTGGCGCTCCGAGGATCTCGCGGTCGGTCGTCGAGGCGTCTTCTCGGGCAAGGTCGGAGAGTTCAACGGGATGACGCAGTTCGCGCATCCGGAATACGAGCTCTTCGACGACGAGGATGCGGCCAGGCGGCGTGCGGACGCCCGCGCAGCCGTGCTGATCCCGATCTACCCCGCGACGTCGTCGCTGCAGACCTGGCAGATCGCGAAGTTCATCATTCGAGTGCTCGATGGTCTCGGTGACGTGCCGGAGCCCCTCGCTGCCGATGTCCGCAAGCGGGAGGAGCTGCTGACCGCGAGAGAGGCGCTCGAACAGATCCATCGACCGAAGACCCGCAACGACATCGATCCTGCGGTCCGCACCCTTCGGATGCATGAGGCGCTCACACTGCAGACCGCACTCCTGCAGCAGCGCGACGCCGTGCGATCGCTCGCGGCCACGGCGCGTCCGGCGAAGCCCGGCGGACTGCTCGAGCGCTTCGACGCCTCACTCCCGTACGACCTCACACCCGACCAGCAGACCGTCGGCGAGCAGGTCGCGAAAGACCTCGTCGGCTCCTGGCCGATGAACCGGCTCGTGCAGGGAGAGGTCGGCTCCGGCAAGACGCTCGTCGCCCTGCGTGCGATGCTCCAGGTCGCTGAGTCCGGCGGTCAGGCCGCGCTGATCGCGCCGACCGAGGTGCTGGCGGGCCAGCATCTGCGATCGATCTCGAAGATGCTCGGACCACAGCTGGCTCCGCTCGTGATGCCCACGCTGCTCACCGGGCAGATGCCGGCTGCGGAGCGACGCAAGGCGGCGCTCCGTGTGGCCTCCGGGCAGGCGCTGATCGTCGTCGGTACACATGCTCTGCTCGGCGAGAAGACGACCTTCGCAGATCTCGGCCTCGTCGTGGTCGACGAGCAGCACCGGTTCGGAGTCGAGCAGCGTGAGGCTCTCCGTGCCAAGGGCTCCAGCCCGCATGCCCTCGTCCTCACCGCCACGCCCATCCCTCGCACCGTCGCCATGACCGTCTTCGGCGACCTCGACACCTCGGTGATCCGCACGATGCCGAAGGGACGTGCGGGAATCGAGTCGTTCGTCGCCCCGCTCGCCGAGCATCCTGCGTGGTTCAATCGCGTCTGGGAGCGCGCCGCCGAGGAGATCGCCCAGGGGCGGCAGGTCTTCGCGGTCTGCGCCGCGATCGACACCACGAAGAAGACGGCCGAGGCGGGTGAGCCCGCACTGCTCCCACCCGAGGGCGCATCCGGCCCGCGCTGGGGTGTTGTGCAGCTCGACGAGGCGCTGGCGACGCACCCGAAGCTCGGTGGCCTCCGTCGAGCGGTGCTGCACGGACGCATGCCGTCGGATGAGAAGGACGCGGTCATGCAGGCCTTCGCCCGGGGAGAGATCGACCTGCTGCTGGCGACGACCGTCATCGAGGTCGGCGTCGACGTGCCCAACGCGTCGACCATGATCGTCCTCGACGCCGACCGCTTCGGTGTCTCCCAGCTGCATCAGCTGAGGGGCCGGGTGGGCCGAGGCGGCGTGCCGGGGCTGTGCCTGCTCGTGACCGAGGCGGAAGCC
>JAESFY010000241.1_pt1 | contig 17488 bp, 18 predicted proteins | sample 9266201 | NCBI WGS metagenome assembly JAESFY01 (sample SAMN14515071, study PRJNA621656) | algae metagenome | isolation source: Nodosilinea sp. WJT8-NPBG4 and co-occurring heterotrophs from soil, lower... | place: USA: Pinto Basin, Colorado Desert, California | collected 2006-05-27 | reverse complement strand
TGCGTTCTCGCCGTGAGCGCATGTGACTCTGCCCTGAGTACCGTCGCAGCCTCGAGTCCTCGCGAGGAGTCCCCCACGGCCGTCGCCCGGGAGGACGGCGCCGCGCAGGATGATCTCCTCGCCGGCCATCTGGATCGGCGTCGAGAGGATCACGAGCATTAGGACAGAACGGCCGTCGCTTCGATCTCGACCAGCAGCTCGGGGGTCCACAGCGCCTGCACGCCGATCACGGTGATCGGCGGCAGCGGTGTGGCGAAGCCGTCGGATGCCTGCGCGCGCGCCAGGCCGTCGAAGAGCGCATCCGCCATCTCCTGCGTCCAGCCCACGACGTAGATCGTGAGTCGAGCGATGTCGGTGACGGATCCGCCGGCGCCGGTGACGCCCACGGCGACGTTCTGCAGGGCGGTGTGGACCTGGCCCGCCAGGTCGGTGGAGGTCACCTCTCCTGATGGTCTGACCGATGCCTGCCCGGCGAGCAGTACCAGGCGGGTTCCGGTCGCGCTGGCGACTGGGGAGTATTCCTCCTGCTCGAGGAGACCTTCGGGGTGGCTGAGCTGCACGGTCATGGGGTGCCTTTCGTCGAGTGTTGGTGCTTCATTCAAGGCCCTGTGGCGACAACACGGTCAAGGGTCACTGTTCTGCCGCGCACGTCAGCTCCGGAGCGTTCTCCGGGAGCTCGAGGTCGAGGAGATACGCGGCGGCGATCGCGTCGGCGCAGGCGTTCACGCCGTTGCCGATCACGGTGTGCCCCTCGCCCTCCACCGTCAGGAGGGTGCCTCCGAGCGTCTTCGCGAGTTCGATGGCGCCCTCGTACGGCGTCGCCGCATCGCCGGTCAGCGAGATGACCAAGGTCGGCGGAAGGTCTGCGATGTCCTGCGCGTAGGGGATGCCCAGCTCGCCCGTGACCGGGAAGTCCGCGCACTTGTCGCGTGTGGGCTCGTCAGCCGACGTGCCGGGGTCCATGATCGGCGCCTGCGCGTAGGTGTCTTCGCGCAGCTGGGCGAGTTCGTCCGCGTCGAGCAGGTCTTCGTCGACGCAGTTGATCGCGATCGATGCGTCGGTCATGTTCGAGCTCTGCCCCTCGTCGGAGATGCCGGCGATACCGGTCGCCAGTTGCAGCAGCTGATCGCCGCGACCCTGCTGCACCTCGCGCAGACCCTCGATCGCCAGCGGCCAGAGGTCGGGGCTGTAGAAGCTGGCCAGCACGCCCCCCAGCCCGGCGTCGAAGTTCAGCTCGGTGTCGCCGGCCGGTACGGGGTTATCGACGAGAGGCTGAAGGATGCCATGGACGGCTGCGGTCCATCCGCTCGGATCTGTGCCGAGCGGGCAGTCCGCCTGGGTGGCGCAGAACGCGGCGAAGTCTTCGTACGATGCCTGGAATCCGCCATAGGACGCGAGCAGCCGCTTCTGCGAGCCGAGGTTCGGGTCGAAGGCGCCGTCGAGGATCATGGCCCGCACGTTCTCCGGGAACTCCTCGGCGTAGATCGCGCCCAGACGGGTGCCGTAGCTCTGTCCGAGGAAGTTCAGCTGGTCTTCTCCGAGGATCGCGCGCAGCACATCCATGTCTTTCGCCGTGGTGCGGGTGCCCACGTTCGCGAGGGCCTCCATCCCACCGGAGCCCTCCGCGCAACGGTCGGCGAGTTCCTTCGTGTCATCCTCGGTCAGCGTGGGGATCGGGGAGCCGATCCTCGCGAGCAGGTCCTCACCCTCGGCGGAGCCGTCGGTGAGCTTGCAGTCGATCGCGGGTTCTGTCGCCCCGACACCGCGGGGGTCGAAGCCGATCAGGTCGAAGCTCTCGGTGACCGCGCTCTCCGTCATCAGCGAGGATGCGCCGATCGTGCCGAGCAGGCCGGCGCCGCCGGGACCGCCGGGGTTGAAGAAGAGCGAACCCTGAGACTCGCCTCGTGCGGGTACCCGCACCACGGCGACGGACGCCGTGTCACCCGTCGGGTCCGCGTAGTCCATCGGGACCAGCATCCGGGCGCACTCCGCCTCCGGTGCGAGCGGGAAGTACTTCTCATCCTGGGCTGTGATGGCGTAGTCGGCGCAGTCCTCCCACGCGAGCTCCTGGGTGTGGAACTCCTCGAGTGCCGGGATCTGCGTGCTGCGCGGGTCGTCCGCCGGCACTCCGCCCGGTGCTGTGCAGGCCGTGAGCACCGCCGCGAGTGCTGCGATGATGGCCACCCCCGGGGCGGCGCGCCACCCTCCGCGCGCTCGACGCTTCGCCCGGACGGATTCTGGTGAAGATCTGTTGCTCGATCGATTCATGCTCAGCAGGGAACACCGTGTTCCCGCGACAGAGTCAAAGCGGTGGGCGAAATCCGCTCGCGAGATCTCCGACCTTGACCCTGTGCTGACAACAGGGAGTTGACTGCGCCGATACTGGTATCGCGACATACGAGTGAGAGACATCCGCCGAGAAGGAGTCACATGCGACCGTACGTGGACAAGGTCATGCCCGACGCGTGGAAGGCGGCCGTCGCGTTCTCGTCGGCGATTCGCGAGGCGGCGGCGCAGCGAGGCCTCTCGCCGCAGGAGTCCGAGCTGATCAAGGTGCGGGCATCTCAGATCAATGCGTGCGCCTTCTGCCTGGATCTGCACTGCCGCGAGGCCCGGCAATCCGGGATCCCTCAGCAGAGGCTCGACATGCTCCCCGCGTGGCGGGAGAGCTCGCTCTTCGACGAGCGGGAGAAGGCGATCCTCGCGGTGACCGAAGCCGCAACGGTGCTTCCCCTGACGGAGGAGTCCACAGCCGATCTGTCCGGTGCGCTGTCGGTTCTGGGAGAGCCGACGTTCGTGGCGGCGGAATGGGTCGCGGTGGCGATCAACGCCTTCAACCGCATCTCCATACTCAGCGAGCACCCCGTGCGTCCTCGAGATGTCGAGGGTGCCGTCATTCGAGGGTGACGCCGCCCACGAGGTTCACTTGCCCCTGGTGGCGTCGAACTGCGCCATCACCAGCGCGGCCGTGCTGGCGAATCCGGAGCCGAGGAGGAGAAGCAGGGAGGGGGTGAAATCCGAGGGTTCCGGCAGCCAGCCGCCCAGCGCCCAGGGCAGGATCATCGCTGCGAGCAGGGCTGCGCTCGTCATCCACTCGTTGACCCAGAATGCGTCCGACATCCCGGCTCTGCCCCCGGCCAGGATGCGACGCCCTGTTCCGATGGTCAGCAGGGTCAGAAGGATGCCGAGGGCGGCGAAGACGATGGCTCCCCAGAGAGGCTCCATCGCGACCAGAAACAGGGGCACGAACAGCGGAATCGAATACGCGGTGAAGACCCATCGGGTGGCGCTGCGAAGGTACATGTCGGTCGCTTCCGAACCAGCCAAGCGGCGATGCGTGGCGGAGTCGATGTAGAAGAACACTCCCACGATGAACGTTCCCAAGAGCGTCGCCGAGACCCCGGCGAGACCCAGCAGGAACTCCTGCCCCATACCGTTCATCTGGTTCTCGCCTTCTTCCGGAGGCCACGGCGGCCGTCCTCAGTCAAGAAGCTGTTCCCACCACAAGGTCAAGACGGTCATTGCTCGCCCGGGACTTGACCGTGTGCTCACCACACGGTGTCTTCTGGAACAGAAGGACTCGGCTGCGAAGCGGAGACGGCGAACACTCCGGACAGAGAGAGAACATGCGATATCGAAAGACCTTGGGTGCCCTGACCGCTGCAGCGCTCCTCGCCGGAGGCGGAGCCGTGGCCGGTTCGCCGGCGCAGACCTCTTCGCCCACCTCGGCTGTGCGTGCCGCCCTCGCCGAGACGATGGAGCTCGACGGGTGGCCTGCCGCCCTCGTCGCCGTCCGAGATGAAGGCGACCGCGTGAAGACGTTGGCGGCCGGAGTGCTCGAGCTCGGCGAGACGAAGAAGGCGCGCGCCGGCGATCAGGTGCGCATCGGCAGCAACACGAAGACGTTCACCGCCGTCATCGTCCTGCAGCTCGTCGACGAGGGTCTCGTGTCGCTCGATGAGCCGGTGGAGACATATCTTCCCGGCGTCGTCCGACACCCCGAGGTGACGGGAGCGGAGATCACCGTGCGCCAGCTGCTGCAGCACACCAGTGGCCTCCCCGACATGTCCGGTGACATCGGGCAGAATCTCATCCCCTGGCAGCACCGCTACATCTCGCCCCGGGCTTCGCTCGATCTCGCCTTCACGCATCCGGTCGAGAACGCACCCGGAGCGGAGTTGAGCTACAGCAACGCGAACTTCATCCTCGCCGGTCTCCTCATCGAGGCGGTCGCCGGACGGCCGTTCGCAGAAGAGCTCGAACGACGTCTCGTCGAGCCTCTCGGGCTGGACGACACCTACTTCCCGGAGCATGGCGAGGAGCAGATCCGGGGAAAGCACCCGCACAGCTACATCCCGCTCGCGGATCCGCCGATCGACTACACCGTCTTCGATCCCTCCTGGGCGCACGCCGCCGGCGCGATGGTCTCGACAGCCGAGGACATGACGACGTTCTTCTCGGCGCTCGCCGAGGGAGAGCTCCTTCCCGCGCCTCTTCTCGCAGAGATGCAGCAGACGATCCCGGCTGACTCGATCTGGCCGGGAGCGGCCTACGGCCTCGGTCTCATCGCCTTCGAGCTGAGCTGCGGGGTGACCGCCTGGGGGCACGGCGGTGACGCGCCGGGCACGGTGAGCCGGGTCGCCGCCACGGCGGACGGCCGTGCGGCCGCGATCGTCGTCACCAAGAACGGAAGGGAAGCCGCAGCGGAGCAGCGCCTGCGCGATCTCGTCGACACCGCCATCTGCGCGCTGTGAGCGCGAGGATGGAACAGACGACGACAAAGGGCCCGCCATCGCGCTGGCGACGGTCGCAGCACCCGAGGAGTGGGAAATTCCCGCCTTGACCCCGACGTAACGTCACGGTATTTCCTGGGGACATGACCCTCTCCGCCGTCGCGTATCTCGCGTCTTACCTACTGTCCCTGCTGGGCAACTCGCTCGCCGCCATCGCCCTGCCGCTCCTGATGCTGCAGGTGACCGGCAGTGCGCTCGGCGCCGGTACCGTCGCTGCCGCCACCGCGATACCCGCACTGCTGGCCGGCCTGTTCATGGGTGTCGTGATCGACCGCATCAACCGGCTGACGTCCTCCGTCCTCACCGATGTGATCTCGGCTCTTTCCATCGCCGCGCTTCCGCTGATCGACCTCCTCACGGACCTCTCCCTCGGGTGGTTCATCCTCTTCGGCATCCTCGGCTCACTCGGAGACGTCCCCGGCATGACGGCGCGCGAGGCCCTGCTGCCCGCGGTCGTCAGGCACAGCGGCATCCCGGCCGAGAGGCTGACCGGTATCCGAGAGTCCCTCGGCGCCATCGCACTGCTGCTTGGTCCGGCGGCCGCCGGCACGCTGATCGTCATATTCGGCGGTACCGCGGTGCTCTGGATCACGGCGGCGACCTCGCTGAGTGCCGCGCTGATCACTCTGCTGATCCCGCGCCGAGTGGGCGCGATCGAGCAGGCATCGGCTGCAGCCGCGGCGCCGCGGGCCACCGGGTGGTCGCAGCTGCGTGAAGGATGGCGGATGCTGCTGGGCAGTCGCTTCCTGCTGGCCACGACCGCCCTGAGCATCGTGTCGGTGACGGTGCTGGCTGCCCTGCAGGGACTGCTGCTGCCCGTGTACTTCACGCTGGTCGGAGAACCCGGGATGCTGGGCTTCGTCCTCACCGCGATGGCCGGCGGGATGCTCGTCAGCGGCGCCGCCTACGCGACCTTCGGCATGCGAGGTCGCCGTCGGGTGTGGTTCATCGTCGCGGCGGTCGGGCTGGCGGCAGGATTCGCGGTCATCGCGACCCTCGCCTCCGTCTTGGTCGTGCTCGCCGGCGGCTTCCTCGCGGGACTCGCGAGCGGTGTGTTCAGCTCGCTCATGGGCGTGCTGATGATCGAACGGATCCCGGAGGCGATGCGGGGGCGCATCATGGGAACGCAGAACGCGCTGACGACCGTCGCTCCGGCCCTCGGCATCATGCTGGCCGCCGTGCTGACCGAGGTCGCGGAGGTGCGGGTCGCGGCCGTCGTGATCGCATCGATCTGGGTGATCGCACTCGTGATCGCCCTGTTCGCCCGGTCTCTGCGTAACCTGGATCCGATCGCCGCGCCGCTCGGCGCGGCGCAGACGAGGGAGACGATCGATGCGCAGCGGTGAGGTCGCCCGGCTGGCCGGGGTCTCCGTGCGCACCCTGCGCCACTACCACCAGGTCGGCGTTCTCCCCGAACCGGAGCGGGGGTCGAACGGCTACCGCGAGTACGACGTGCACGACGTCGTGCGTCTGCTACGCGTCCGCCGGCTCGCGGCGCTCGGCATCGCGCTCGAGCGCATGCCGAGCATCCTCGATGAGTCGGACGCCGGCTCGGACACGCTTCTCGACGATCTCGATGCGGAGCTCGCCGGGCAGGTCGAACGCCTCACCCGGCAACGGGAGATGCTCGCCAGCCTGCGCGCGCACCGCGCATTCCTCGACCTGCCGCCCGAGCTCGCGCGGTTCCAGGCCGCCTTCGAGGCGGCGGGACTCTCGCGCGAGATGGCGAGGATCGATCGCGATCAGTCGCTGCTGCTTGCACAGGTGGCCGGCGAAGAGGCGATGACCGACCTGTCTCGCATCTACGAGCGGCTGACGGCCCCAGATATCGTCGGTGAACTGACAGCCGCCATGGATGTTCTCGGCGCGCTTCACGCCGACGCCGCGCTGGAGGAGGTCCAGGCGGTCAGCCACCGCTTGGGGGCCGTGCTCGCCCCCTTCGTGAGCGAGATCGCCTCGCCCGTCCCGCCGTTCGATTCCCGCGCCGTCGGCCTGCTGCTCGGAGCGCATTCGGATGCCGTCCTCAACGAGGGACAGCGAAGGGCGCTGGCCCTTCTCGAAGAGCAGCTCACCGGCACTGACGGATGAGGCCTCCGCGGTTCACAGCCGGGGGATCACCGTGGCTGCGATCACCGTGTTCATGATGACGGCATTCATCGTGCGGACCACCGCGCTCGATGCGGCGGCGGCTTTCCAATCGCCGTTCTCCAACGCCTTGGCGCGCGCATACACGTCGCTGCCCCAGGGGATCTCGGCATGGAACTGAGGAAGCGTGCCGCTCGCCGACAGCAGGGCGATGCTCGCCGCCGTGCGCGCGCTGGGCTCTTCGCCGTCGATGAGCGCGGCCCGTACGCTGCGGATCAGCCCGGCCCGGCGATCACTCGCCAGCGCGATCTTCGTCGTCGGGATGAATCCGAGGACCTTGCGCTGCGTGCGGTGCAGGTCGCCGCGAGCGATGACGCGGTCGAGGACGGGTTCACGCAGGAGAGGACCAGCACCGGCGAGCACGGTCTGCACATCCTGAGACTTCTTCGCCAGCGATGACAGGGCCGGCTCGAGGATCGGATCGGGAGCTTCACCCATGCCCACTGCCCGCACCCGGGTGAAGAGCCCGTGCTCCTCCGCTTCGACGCGGCCAGCGAGGGCCAGGTCGGCGAGCACTGCGCCACCGAGCACGTAGAAGAGGATGTTCTCCCCGGCGATGGTTCCCGAATCGGGCTGGAAGAGCAGAAGCATCGTGTCTTCGGCGAGGAGAGGCTCTTCCGACATCAGTTCTTCGCGCATGCGTTCATCCAAGACCCTGTTCCCAGGACCGGGTCAAGGTCGGGTGAGCCCCGGATGAGCGATGCGAGATCTCGGTTCTCAGAGCCAGCCCCGCGCCCGGGCGTTCCGCGCAGCATCCTGCCGCGATGCCGTATGCGTCTTCTGCATCGCGCTCGAGAGGTAGTTGCGCACCGTGCCCGGAGCCAGGTGCAGCCGCGCGGCGATCTCCTTGACCGAGTGCCCCTCTTGCGTCTCACGGAGCGCGTCGAGCTCGCGCTCCGTGAGGGGGGAGTCATCGATGACCGACGCCTCGAGGATGTCGTGATCGATCCACCGGCCGCCCTCGTGCAACCTGCGGATGACGTCACCGATCAGCTCCGGGTCCGCCGACTTGCTCATGAACCCGCGCACGCCGGCCTTGAGCGCTCGCCGCAGAACACCGGGCCGCGCGTGCCGCGTCAGCATGAGGATCTTCTGAGCCGGAGCATCACGCAGGATCGCCTCAACCGCGTGAAGACCGTCGGTCTCCGGCATCTCCAGGTCGATCACGAGAACATCCGGTTGCTCGCGCAGCACCGCCGTCACGGCCTCGGCTCCGTCGGCAGCCTCGCCGACGACGGTGATCGCGCCGTCCAGTGCCAAGAGCATCCCGAGCGTGTAGCGCAGGAGCTGCTCATCATCGGCGAGGACGATCCGGATGCTGTCGCTCTCGGTCATCGTCGCTCTCCTTCGTCGGCGCCTGCGGCCTCAGGCGCAGCGACACGGGGAGCCATCCGTGCGCTGACCGTGAAGATGTCATCCTGCTGCGCGAAGTGGAGCTCCCCACCGGCATCCGTGATCCGACGTGCGAGCCGAGCGAGACCGCGCGGATGGATCTCGTCGCCGGCGGGGACGCCGTCGTTCGAGACCTCGACGCCGAAGGGGCTCGCCGTGATCGTGACCCAGGTCGGGTCCGCATGGCGGAGGAGGTTGGTCGTCGCCTCCCGGAGCGTGTGGGCGAGGAGCGGGTGCGGCTCGACGTCGCCGTCGAGATCGGGGCGGATGCTGACCCGCATGCCGGATGCCTCGGCGAGGGCCCGGGTGTTCTCCAGTTCGGCGGCGAGGTCGATCTCGTACCGCGCATACGTGAGTTCGCGGGTCTTGGCGATCGTGTCGTCGACCAGCTGTCGGATCTCCGCGAGTTCGGCGTTCGCCCGCACCGGATCCTGGTTCAGGAGGCGCTGGGCGAGCGCGGCCTTGAGCTTGATGACGTGCAGCGACTGGCCCTGGATGTCGTGGAGGTCGCCCGCGAAGCGTGCCCGCTCCTCGGAGACCGCGAGCGCCGATTCGATCTCCTTCGCGCGCTCCGCCTCCCGTACCAGCCCCCACGCGAGTTCCCCGACGAAGACGACCGCGGCGATGTACAGGGTTCCGAGCGCGGGGATCACGACGAACTGGATCACCAGGGCGGGAGTGATCGGATTGGTCACCAGAGAAGAAGCGCCGAGTGCCGCCACACCGGTCGCCAGCAGGATCACCGCCCACACGCGATGCTTCCTGACCTTCATGACCAGGAGAGCGCCGACGAGCGCGAAGGGCATGAAGCTGATCGGGCTGTTCGCGGAGAACGCGCCGTAGAGGTAGGCCGCGCCGGCGAAGACGAAGAGGAACACCGCGCGAGGGGTGTACCCGTCGAGGCGCCACTCCTTTATGAGCGTCGTCGTGAAGAGGAGGGTGAGGGCGAGGAACAGCGCCTCCCACCAGGAGGTGCTCGTCAGGACGACGCCGATCACCGACAGCGGCGCGATCGCGAGGATCACCGAGCCCATCACGATGTGGCGCATGCGCGGAATCGCGGGCGCCTTCGTTGATCGGTCGCTGTCGATGACTATCCCTTCCCCGCCGGATGCTGCTGTCTGATCGCCTTCCTGACCGGAACCTTCGCGATCAGCGCACCGACGACGAGCGCAAGAGCCACGTACTGCAACACCGGACGGTCCAGGAAGAATCCCGTGATCCCCGCCGGGAGCGTGGTGAACAATCCGAAGTCCCACAGCAACCCGAGGTATGCGAGGAACACCGCGGCGGAGAACGCGACCGTCGAGTTGAGGAAGAGATCGAAGGCTTTCATGTTCACGATCCTTCGCCGCCCCCGAGTTCTTCGGTAGTGACACCGTGTCACCTTCTGTCGTGACAAGCGAGCACTGCCCCCTTCTCGCCCCACCGAGTGTGATGGACATCACCCCTCCAGGAATCCTCGGCTTGACCCTGTTCCCCGAACACCGTGTCGACTGATGCAGACCACTATTCGCAGAAAGGGAATTCCCCGTGATCCACGCTCAGTCCCTGACCAAACGCTACGGACCGAAGACCGCCGTCGACGGCATCGACTTCTCGGTCGCCGCGGGCCGGGTGACCGGATTCCTGGGCCCGAACGGGGCGGGAAAGTCGACGACCATGCGCATGATCGTCGGGCTGGACCATCCGACCGCCGGCACCGTGACGGTCAACGGGCGGCGCTATCAGGACCATCGCGCACCTCTGCACCAGGTGGGAGTCCTGCTGGAAGCGAAGGCCGTGCACCCGGGTCGCACCGCCCGCGACCACCTGCTCGCCATGGCGGCGACGCACCGGATCGGAGCGAAGCGCGTCGACGAGGTCATCGGGCTCACGGGCCTCGATGCGGTGGCGCGCAAGCGCGTGCGCGGCTTCTCGCTGGGTATGGGGCAGCGCCTCGGGCTCGCGGCGGCACTTCTCGGAGACCCGGCGACGCTGATCCTCGACGAGCCGGTCAACGGACTCGACCCCGAGGGCGTCGTGTGGGTGCGCAGTCTCGCTCGCGCGCTCGCCGCAGAGGGCCGCACGGTCTTCCTGTCATCGCATCTGATGAGCGAGATGGCGCAGACTGCCGACCATCTGATCGTGCTCGGCCGGGGGAACGTCCTCGCCGATGCGCCCATCGCCGAGATCCTCGCCCAGGCGTCCGGCGACACGGTGCGGGTGCGCGCGAACGACGCGGTACGCCTCGGTGCGCTCTTCACCGCGCAGGGCGCCGGCGTCACCGCCGTCGACGACGACCAGCTCGCGGTCACCGGCATCCCCGCACCGCGCATCGCGGAGATCGCCGCCGAGGCGCGCCTTGCGGTCTACGAGCTCACGCCGGTCACCACCTCGCTCGAGGAGGCCTACATGGACCTCACCCGCGATGACCTCGAATTCACGACCACCCAGACCCGTCCGGAGCGCGACCGATGAGCCTCAGCACGACCACCCCGATCTTCACCGCCACCGGGCCCGGCGTCAGCTTCGGGGGCACAATGCGCTCCGAGTGGATCAAGCTCCGCAGCATCCGCTCCACCTGGTGGACGTACGCGGTCCTGGTCGTGATCGCCGTCGGGGTGGGAATCCAGATGTCGTCCTCGACGAGCTTCGCGTGGTTCGACGGAGAGGTCGCACAGATCGGCCAGCAGGCCGCCGGAGTGAACGTCGTGAACATCAGCACCGACGTCAACGTGCTCGTCGTGAGCGTGCTGGGTGTGCTCGTGATCGCCGGCGAATACAGCACCGGGATGATCCGATCCACTTTCACGGCCGTTCCCCGGCGCGTATCCGCCCTTCTCGCCAAAGCGCTGGTGTTCGCCGTCCTCACCTTCGTGATCGGCGCACTGGCGCTGGCCATCACGATCCCGTTCTCCATCGCGCTGCTCGCGGCGAACGGAATCGACGTACGTCTGGACGACCCGCACTACTGGGCTTCCATGGTCGCCAGCCTCGTCTACCTCGTGCTGATCGGACTCCTGGCCTTCGGCATCGGTGCCCTGCTCCGCAACGTGGTCAGCGGCATCGCCACAGCCATCGGTCTCGTACTGGTCCTACCGCTCGCCGTCGGTCTGCTGGCCGGCAGCCTCGGCTCGCAGGTCTGGCTGAGGAACCTCACGGCGTTGCTTCCCTTCAACCTGGGACGCGCCATGACCACACATCCGGGCTACGAAGAGTTCTCCTCACCCGGCTCGCCGGTCGAATCGCCGGAGGGACTCTGGGTTCTCGAGCCCTGGCAGGGGGCGCTCGGCCTCGTGGTCTGGGTGGTCGCGCTGCTCGTCCCCGCGATCGTGATGCTCAGGCGCCGTGACGCCTGACCCGCACCTCGTTTGGGTGCCGAGCGCAGGTCGACGATACGGATGCAGGGTGAAACAGGCACATCCCACCTGCAACTGTGATCTCGACCTGCAGATCGAGAGGCGCGTCAGCGACGGATGCCGATGTACACCGTGTTCGACGACACTCCGCCGGTGAGACGGTTGTCGAAGTCGACGACGTGGGCGCGGCTGTCGTCGAAGACCGCGGCGAGTGTCGTCAGGAATTCGTCGTCGGGCGGGTCATCCGACCACAGCGCGAAGACACCCGGTCGGCGAGATGCCGTGCGAGTGCGGTGAGCCCGGCCTCGGTGTACAGGTCGGCGTGCGACGGATCGAGCGTGTGCCGTGGCGAATGGTCGACGTCGAGCAGGATCGCATCGTGCTGTCGGGACGGCGCCGCGCGCATGACCGCGAAGAAGTCGTCGTGGGTCAGCGTCGTCCGGTCGTCGCGCACGAGCGTCGCCGACACCGGCAGCAGCTCCCGCTCGTGCCAGCCGATCACGGCGGGGAGCGCGTCGATCACCTCGAGGCGTGCCACCCGCGAATCGCCGAGCGCCGTCACCGCGGTGTACCCGAGCCCGAGGCCGCCGACGAGCACCCTGAGCTGATCCCCGGTCGTAGCGTCCAGGCCGAGGGTCGCGAGCTCCTCCTCGGCGACGGTGAAGAGGCTCGACATCAGGTACTCGTCCCGGAGCTTCACCTCGTAGATCATCTCGCCCGTCGCCGGGTCGGCACGGCGGCGCAGCATGAGCTCGCCCATCGGCGTCTCCTGCCAGTCGAGCTCTTCGTAACGCGCGATCATCCCGGCCCTCTCCTCGGCAGACGTCCCACCCTACGCTCCCACTACGGTGTGCGTATGACGATCGAACGGAAGCGGATCGCCACGGCTCCCGTGATCATCGCCCAGCTGCTGCTGCGCACCGCATCCGCCGCGGGCGCGCTGGCGTTGGGAGCGTACTTCGTCGACCTGTCCCGCGACGGCGCACCGGTCGGTGCCGTGCTGCTCGGCCTGCTCTCGGGACTGAGCTTCCTCGCGGAACTGATCCTCGCCCCCATCGCCGGTTCCGCGAGCGACCGCCGCGGGCGACGCGTCTTCCTCATCGCCGCACCGCTTCTCGCCGGTGCCGGCATCCTGCTCACCCCCGGCGCATCTCTGATTGCGGCGGCTCCCTCGATCGGTCTGGTCGTGGTGATCGTCGGAACGGCGCGACTGCTCGACGGCGCCGGTTCGGCGATCTCGGCGCCCGCTACGCTCGGCCTGCTCGCCGACGCGAGCGATGACGACCGGATGCGCCGCGGCCGCGTGACGAGCCTGTACGAGCTGTCGTCCTCCGGAGGAATCGCGCTGGGCGCCGTCGCGGGCCCGCTGCTGTATGCCGGTCTGGGACTCTGGGCGTTCGTCGCGCTCGCCGGCGTCTACGTCGTCGCCGCTGCGCTCGTGCTCGTGTTCGTTCGCCCGAGCCCGCCCCCGACCCGGGAACAGCGGGAGGCGAGCCCGACCGTACGCGACCGGATCCGAGTGCTCGCCCAGCCTCGACTTCTCGCGTTCCTGCCCGCATGGATCGCGGTCAACGCGATTCTCGGCACCTGGGTGACTTCCCAGATCACTTTCGTGCTCGCGGGCGACCGCCGTGTCCCCGATCAGCTGTTCCCCGGCGCCTTCGCGGGGAACGAGGCAGGTCTCTCCGGCGTTCTCGGACTCTACGTCCTCGTCTTCAGCCTCTGCATCGTCGCCTGGTCGTTCTTCATCGGGCGCCTGCCCACCGTGCCCACTCTCTTCGTCACCGTCTTCGGGGCCATCATCGCCTCCGTCGGGCTGCTGCTCGCGAACCATGGACTGCCGCCGGCCGTCGCGGTGCCGCTCGTGATCGTCGGGATGTTCTTGGAAGCCGGGTTCACCCCGGCCGCGTTGACGCACCTCAGCGACATCTCGGCCGACTACCGCGGCGATCGAGGCCTCATCATGGGCGTCTACTCGGTGGTGGTCGGTGCCGGATACCTGCTCGGCAACATCCTGGGCGGCCTGTTCGCCGAATGGATGCTGTTCGACGGGCTGGCGCTGCTGACGATCATCCTCGCGGGTGTGGCGCTGGTGTCGATCGCCGTCATGTTCCTCATCGAGCGGCGGCTGCTCACGGGGCGTCAGCCGCCGATGTAGCTCATCTCGATGCGCGGCCGCGCCGCGCGCAGCTCAGGAGTGAGGCTCGAGCGGATCTCGGAGTACCGGTCGTCGCGCGCGCCCCAGATCGACGCCATGGCCGCGGCGAGCTCGTCGTCGCCGGCACCGCTGCGCAGGATGCTGCGGAGATCGTGGCCCTCGGTGGCGAACAGGCAGGTGAAGAGCCGACCCTCGGTCGAGATGCGGGCGCGGTTGCAGGTGCCGCAGAAGGTGTTGGTCACCGAGGAGATCAGGCCGATCTCGCCGGTCCCGTCGGCGTACCGCCAGCGCTGGGCCGTCTCGCCGGTCGCGGCGGCACCGACCGGCTCGAGCGGGAACAGGGCACCGATCCGCTTGACGATTTCGGCAGACGACACGACCTCGTCGAGCGACCAGCCGTTCGACGTACCGACATCCATGTACTCGATGAACCGCAGCGTGTAGGGCGTGCCCTTGAACCGGGTGGCCATCGCCTCGATCTCGCCGTCGTTCAGACCGCGCTTGACGACCATGTTCAGCTTGATCGGACCGATCCCGACGGCGTGGGCCGCATCGATGCCGTCGAGCACCCGCGACACCGGGAAGCGCACGTCGTTCATGCGCTGGAACAGCTCGTCGTCGAGCGAGTCGACCGAGACGGTGAGGCGGTCGAGTCCGGCATCCTTCAGCGCCTGCGCTTTGACGGCCAGCGCCGAGCCGTTGGTCGTGAGGGCCAGCTCGAGGCGCTTGCCGTCGGGGGTCCGCAGCGCGGCGAGGCGGGCGATGAGCTCTTCGATCCCGCGGCGCAGCAGGGGCTCTCCGCCGGTCAGACGCAGCTTGCGCACACCGTGCGCAGCGGCGACCCGGGCGATCCGTTCGATCTCCTCGAAGCTGAGGAGCTCGTCTTTCTCGAGGAAGGCGTAGTCCTTGCCGAAGACCGCGCGCGGCATGCAGTAGACGCAGCGGAAGTTGCAGCGATCGGTGACCGAGATGCGAAGATCACGCAGGGGCCGGTCGAGGGTGTCGAGTAGTCCGCCGCTGGACGGCAAGCGGAAGGCGCCGGTCGGCGAAGGGCCGTCGGCGGGAGTTGGAGTGATCGACATCGCCCTCCCCTTTCGCGTGAGGCAAACGTAACACCCGCGGATGTGCAGCGAGCCTGCTGTAGCTATTCTCGCATCGTGGAAGTGCAATTCCGAAAAAGGTGGACGAACCAGGATATCGCTGTTAGTGTCAGAGAGCCCCGGAGCCCCACGAGGATCCGAGCCAGGGGCGAACGACACAGCACGCGGATCGACGAGGATCCCGCACGGTAACCCGTGGAAAGCCTCGTCGAGTCCGCGCAGAAAGCAAGGAAGCTCTCCCACCATGGACACCATCGGTATCACTACGTCTGCTGACACGACGCACACCGACGCCCAGCCCACGCCGGCTGAGTACCTCGCACGTGCAGTGGACCTCGCGACCGAGAACGTGCGGAACGAAGGCGGCCCGTTCGGGGCCATCGTCGTCTCGGCCGACGGTCGCGTCTTCGAAGGAGTCAACCGCGTCACCGCGAACCTCGATCCCTCGGCGCACGCCGAGGTCACCGCCATCCGCGCCGCCTGCCAGGGTCTCGGCACCTTCGACCTCACCGGCGCCGTGCTCTACAGCAGCTGCGAGCCCTGCCCGATGTGCCTCGCCACATCGCTCTGGGCCCGCGTCGAGCGCGTCTACTTCGCCGCCGACCGTGACGATGCCGCGGATGCCGGCTTCGACGACGCCCTCTTCTACCGCTACTTCGAGGGCGGCCCCGAGGACAGGTTCCTCATGCCCGTCGCGCAGGAGACCCTCGCACCCGCCCATCGCGTCGCCCCCTTCACCGAGTGGAACCAGACCTCCACTCGCACCGACTACTGACCGGAGCCGACGATGACCTCCTACCCCTCCACGCAGGGCGCCTCCGAAGACGAGAGCACCGGCCGCGTGCCGCTGCCGCCGCTGCCGACCGGCGCGACGACGACCGTCGACGCCGAGCCCAAGAACGCCCTCGACCGCTTCTTCGAGATCACGCAGCGCGGCTCGACCGTGCCGCGCGAGATCCGCGGCGGCATCGTCACCTTCGTGACGATGGCCTACATCGTCATCCTGAATCCGCTGATCCTCGGCGGCACGGAGGATGTCGCGGGCCAGGCCCTACAGCAGGCGCAGATCGGCGCGGCCACCGGTCTCACCGCGGGCGTCATGACGATCCTCTTCGGCCTGATCGCCCGTCTCCCGTTCGCGCTCGCCGCGGGCCTCGGCATCAACTCCTTCCTCGCGGTGTCGGTCGTCGGCCAGGTGACGTGGCCGGAGGCCATGGGGCTCGTCGTGATCAACGGCCTGCTGATCGTGCTGTTCGGAGCCACCGGCATCCGAACCGCCATCTTCAACGCCGTGCCGCAGCCGCTCAAGGCGGCGATCACCGTCGGCATCGGGCTCTTCATCGCCTTCATCGGCTTCGTCGACTCGGGCTTCGTCAACCGCACGCCCGGCGGCCCGCCGGTGCAGCTGGGCGACGGCGGCTCGATCACCTCGGTGCCGACCTTGATCTTCCTCTTCGGCCTCGTGCTCATCGGCGTGCTGGTGGCGCGCAAGGTGCCGGGCGGCATCCTGATCGGCATCGTCGTCGCGACGATCGTCGCGATCATCGCGCAGGCGTTCCTCAAGCTCGGTCCGAGCTTCGAGGACCCGAACGGCTGGCACATGACGATCCCCGAGCTCCCGTCGTCACTCGTGACCATCCCCGACTTCGGGCTGATCGGGCAGTTCGATCTGCTCGGATCATTCGGACGGATCGGGATGCTGGCCGCCACGATGCTCGTGTTCACCCTGGTGTTCTCGAACTTCTTCGACGCCATGGGTACCATGACCGGTCTCGCCAAGAACGCCGGTCTCGCCTACAAGGACGGCACCTTCCCGCGTCTGCGCTCGGCCTTCGTCGTCGAGGGCCTCGGAGCCGTCGCCGGTGGTGCGACGTCGACCTCGTCGAACACGGTGTTCGTCGACAGTGCTTCGGGCATCGGTGAGGGGGCCCGCACCGGGTTGTCATCCGTCGTCGTCGGCGTGCTGTTCCTGCTGTCGATGTTCCTCACGCCCCTCACCGGCGTCGTGCCGATCGAGGTGGGATCCTCGGCGCTGGTCGTGGTGGGCGCGATGATGATGTCGCAGATCAAGGAGATCAAGTTCACCAACTTCGCGGTCGCGCTCCCGGCGTTCCTCACGATCGTCACGATGCCGCTGACGTACTCGATCGCGAACGGCATCGGCGTCGGCTTCATCTCCTGGGCCCTCGTCAACGCCTTCTCGGGGCGTGCGCGCAAGGTGCACTGGCTGATGTGGATCGTCGCCGCCGGCTTCATGCTCTACTTCGTGCGCGGTCCGATCGAGACGATGCTGGTCGGGTAGCTCCCGGCCCGCTCGTAGCGCTCCCGGTGTTCTCCTGAATGGAGGATGCCGGGGGCGCATCGGTGTTTTCGAATCGCGCAACTGGTCGATCCCGAGGCGCGGCATGACCCATTTGCGCGATTCGAAAATGCCAGGGGCTGTTCAGCGGATCGGCTTCTGAACTCCGGCGTCAGGTCCGTACCGGTCCTCGAACGCACGGATGTCGCGCTGGACCTGTCGGCGCTGGATCACGCCCAGGACCACGCCGCTCAGGAACA
>JAESFY010000240.1_pt1 | contig 17496 bp, 15 predicted proteins | sample 9266201 | NCBI WGS metagenome assembly JAESFY01 (sample SAMN14515071, study PRJNA621656) | algae metagenome | isolation source: Nodosilinea sp. WJT8-NPBG4 and co-occurring heterotrophs from soil, lower... | place: USA: Pinto Basin, Colorado Desert, California | collected 2006-05-27 | reverse complement strand
TGAGAAATGCTGGGGTTGGTTAAAAAGCCGAATTCGAAAACTCCTTCCCCATGACGACGGCTTGCGCGTTGCCATGGAGTCAATCCTCAAACAAGCAGTGTCCTAACCTAAGTGGCTTTAGCTATAACTAAAAACCGGATTTCTTAGCCACTCTCCAGGGCTTCCTGCAAGCCCCCTAGCCGATCTACTGTTGAAGATAATCTTCGCCAACCAACTGACTACCGCGAATGTAAGCTGTTTTGGGCTACCAATAAACACTCGCCTACTTAAACTCCTGTAGTCCACAAACCAATATTCTGAAATACCCGATCGCAAAAACAAAACGCAGACCAGACAAATCTGATCTGCGTTTAAGCCGAGGCACTTTCTAATGAGCTTCAAACAGCGGTTAGGCCGCCTGAGGCGATTGCAGCAGCGCTTGAATCGAGGTCTTCTCTAACAGACCCGCCAGAGAGCCGTCGTTACCAATCACCGCTAGCGCCTGAATCTTTCGGGTCTCCAGGGTCTTAATGACCTCCATCAGCGGCTGCTCGGCACCCACCGTCACAATGTCACCAGCCGATTCCATAATTGCGGCAACAGTGGTCTCAGCCCACTGCTCACGGGGAACCTGCTTGAGGGCATCAACCAGCACCGTACCCACTAGCAAACCTGTCTCGTCGGCCACCAAGAACTTGCGCCAGGCCGAAGGGGCGGCCAGCAAAGCATCGTCAGCAAACTCTCGCAGAGACATAGTGGCCTCTACAACCGGGCTGTCTTGCGCCAAGGCATCTTTAGCCGTTAGGCCAGCCAAGCGGCCCTGCACCGTACCAAACTGAGCAGTGCGATTAGCATTTTGCAGCAGAAACACACCAATCAGCAGTGTCCAAACGCTGCCCACGGAGCTGATGCCCAAAACAGAGCCAACACCCAGGGCGATCGCAGTCCAGCCCAGCAGCTGACCCACGCGGCTGGCAAACACCAGACCCTTGTGGGGCTGACCCGTAATCTTCCACACCAGCGACTTCAGCACGTTACCGCCATCCAGTGGCAGGCCAGGAATGAGGTTAAAGGCACCCAAGGCCAGGTTGATGTAGGCCAGCAGCGACACAATGCCCGCCAGCGGCCCAGAAAGGGGCAAGACTAGTCCAGCGATCGAGAAGAGACCAAATAGGGCAAAGCTGACCAGCGGACCTGCGATCGCCACCTGAAACGCCCCGTTCGGCGTCTCAGACTCTTTCTCTAAGGCTGCCAAACCGCCAAACAAAAACAGCGTAATCGAGTTAACACCAATGCCCTGCTTCATCGCCGCAAAGCTATGTCCCAGCTCGTGGGCCAGCACCGAAGCAAACAGCGTTAGCGCCGCACCCAGCCCCAGCACCCACGGCAACGACCCACCCAGGGTCGGAAAAGCCGCCGCTAAACCGCTGCCGTACTGCCACGTCACCAGGGCCAGCACCAAAAACCAAGACACATTTACATAAAAGGGAATACCAAACAGATTCCCTACCCGTAAGTTGCCATTCATAGGGCACCTCGTAATTAAACCTGAGAATAGGAAGCAGGCTGTGAAACGCATTCCTTATCCAATAGGCTTATTGTAACGAACTGTTAAAGAGTCTCTAATCCGTCAAAGGTGGTGAGAACCGAAGTCAAAGGGACGGGTTGGCGCAGGGACAAGGGTAGGTGGGTAGGGAGTGGTTGGTAGGGGGTTAGCAAGCTCTAGAACTCCTCACACGCCACTCCTCACTCACACCGAGCCATAGGCCAAAATCTCCTTACCGATTGCCACATAGTCTTGCCAGCCCACCTCAGCCTTTGGGTCTTTCACGTCATAAACCGCCGCACCGGCCAGAGCAGCTTTTTGAAAGGCGCTATAGCGACGAATGCCCCCTGCAAACAGCGGTAGGCCGGGGCTCATCAATATGGTTCGCACCTCGGCCCCGGCCCGGCTTGGGTAAGGGGGAATCATAGTCAGCAAAATGCGGTAGGGAGCCACGGGTAGCCCTGCCAGATGTTCCACCATGAGAGCCAGGGCATCCAGAGCCAAAATATCGGGGGTGCTGGGCAGCACCAGCAGATCGCAGGAGGCCGCCAGCAGGGCCAGGTCGTCGGCAATGGGGCGAGCCTGAGTGTCGATCACCACATGGCCGTGGGGAGTGGGAAGTTCTCTCGCCTGCCACTGATTAACCACTAAAAAGGGCAGCTCACCTCGGCTGGCCCAGGCCAAGGCCGACTGGTTGGGGTCAGCGTCAATCAGCAGCGTTTCGGCATAGCCCTGCAAAAAGGCAGCCAGATGAATGGCAGTGGTAGTCTTGCCAACGCCTCCTTTAAAGCTGGCTACGGTCACAATCATAGGTTGAGGATCGGGCCTGGGCGTTGCTTCGGTCTGGCTGCTTTAAAGCTAGGGCTGGCATCCTTGTCAAGGTTTGCCCTTGCCGCCACTAAGGAAGGAATGCCAGTGCCGTAAGGGTAGCGCTAGTCTGACCTGACGCGGCGTTAGCGGGAGGCAACTAGCACCACACCGCCCATAATCAGCCCCAGTCCTACTAGACGCCCAAACGATAGATCTTCTTTAAAGATAACTACGCCAATAATGACCGAGGCGAAGTAAATCAGCGAAGCCGCTGGTGCCGCTACGCTTAAATTGACCCGCGTCAGCAGCAAGATGTAGGTAACGGCCCCGAGCCCATAGGCGGCAAGACCGGCCAACAGAGCGGGCGTAGTCGCAATGCTCAGAATGTGGCTTAGGGCATTAGCGCTGGTTACTTTGCCCAACTGCAAAGCCCCTAGCTTCAGAAAAAGCTGGCCAAAGGAGCTGGCAATGACCGAAATCAACAGTAGACCAAATTCCTGGGGAGTCACGGCATTTCCTTGCGGCAAATAGAAGGCTACAGATTTAACGACGTCAGCCCGAGGCGTATGGTAGCGAACTTAGGGGTCCAAAGGAAACTCACCCAACCGCGAAGCCTGTTTCCCCAAGCTACGATAGAAGGTATTGAATAGCCCCCAAATTATGACTGGTAAAACCCTGCTGGTAGGGCTGCGCGCCGACCAGTTTCGTCACCCCCTTGATCTCGAAGCTACCCGCGCTCTGAAGCAGCTGCCGGGGCTCGATGTGATGGTGCGCATGGCCTTGGCTCCCCTGGCAGAGCGGTTCTTTCACCTCGACCATTTGGCCTCAAGCTTGCAGGTGAGCGAGCGCCAGCTACCCGACCTGCACCAGTCGCTGGTCGAAGCCTGCCAGATTCTCGACCTAGAGGTGCCCCAGCTCTACGTGCGCCAAAACCCGGTGCCCAATGCCTACACCTTTGCCATGCGTGGCGAGCAGCCCTTCATCGTCATCCACACAGCGCTGATCGAACTGCTGACGCCGGCAGAAACCCAGGCGGTGATCGCCCACGAACTAGGCCACCTCAAGTGTGAGCACAGCGTTTACCTCACCCTGGCAAACCTGATTACTTTGGCCGCTAGCCAGCTACCCTTGGGCGAAGTGCTGGCGCAGAGCCTTCAGAATCAGCTGATGGAGTGGGTGCGCTGTGCAGAATTTACCTGCGATCGCGCTGCCCTGCTGGTCGCCCAAGACCCGCGCATTGTCGCCTCTTTACTTATGAAGCTCTGCGGCGGCTCGCCCTCGCTAGTTGACCAGCTCAATGTCGATGCCTTTATTGCTCAGGCTCGCGCCTACGACAGCCTCAGCGATGACGTCATTGGCGAAGCCCTCAAGCAGGTGCGTACCCAAGGGCTTACCCACCCAGTGCCCGTTCTGCGCGCTAGAGAAATCGATCGCTGGGCCAGCACCAATGATTACTACCAGCTGGTTAAACGCCCAACAGTTGAGTATAATGAGGACGCATCCAAGGGCGGATGGCGGAATTGGTAGACGCACCACACTCAAAATGTGGCGACTTCGGTTGTGCGAGTTCGAGTCTCGCTCCGCCCATTGTTAGTTTCAATGTTGAGATATCTTCCTTTTGGCAGATATCTCTTCTGTGTTCATTGGGCTTAGATGCAATGACCACATCACTAACGCTTGATTTTTCTACATCGGCTTCGATATTAGGCACTTAACCCGACTTATTCTTAAGGTTTTTGAAAACCAAGAACATTCCTGGTGTCCTATTCTTTTGGTGCTGGTAAAGCTGAAAAGCTAGAGGGATACAATGATCTCTACAAGGTTCGTTTTGGGTCATACCGTTTAGGCTTATGGATTGATCAAGAAAATCAGGTCCTTGAGTTTCGCCGAGTACGACATCGGTAAGATATCTATAGCAAGTTTCCCTAATTCGTTCCTTAGCCAAAATTTGGACGGTTGAATTGGCGATCGCGTTGCCTGACTTAAGACCTCACCTTTTGTCGAGACACCGCTGAAGCTGAAAGATTTGCTCTGCATTAATGGCTTGCGTAGTGCTCGAAACTGGCTGGGTTACGAATCTCTGCGGGGGTGAACTGGGTTCAACCAAATCGGGAACTCCAGCTATGATAAGTTCACACGATATAGTGCTTCTGTACTGTGACTGAGTCTGCTGCAGTTCCCTCCACCTCGTCTACAACCGCTACGGCTGGCTTGCTGCGCCAGCGGTGGCAGGTGGCACCGGCAAATGCGCCCCTAGCAAAGTCCTTAGCGCAGGTTACGGGGCTGTCACCGCTGCTGACTCAGGTGTTGATTAACCGGGGAATTACGACCCCGGCGCAGGCAACGGATTTTCTCGACCCCGAGCGGCAGCAGTTGCCGTCGCCCCTAGCAGAGTTTCCTGATCTAGCGGCGAGTCTAGAGCTGCTGGTAACGGCGATCGCTACTCAGCAGGCGATCGCTATCTGCGGCGACTATGACGCCGACGGCATGACCAGTACCGCCCTGCTGCTGCGGGCCTTGCGGGCGCTAGGAGCACAGGTGAGCTACACCATCCCCAGCCGCATGGCCGAGGGCTATGGCATCAATACCCGCATTGTCGAAGACTGCTACGCCGAAGGTGTGAGCATCATTCTCACGGTGGACAACGGCATTGCTGCGGTAGCTCCGATCGCTCGCGCCCGTGAGCTGGGCCTGGCGGTAATTGTCACCGACCACCACGATATTCCCCCCGAGATTCCACCGGCAAACGCAATTTTGAACCCCAAGCTGCTGCCCGAGACCTCGCCCTATCGGGGGGTGGCGGGGGTAGGGGTGGCCTACATTTTGGCGGTGTGTCTGGCCCAGGCGCTGGGGCGTACCCAAGATTTGACTGGGCCGTTGCTAGAGCTGTTTACCCTGGGCACCATTGCCGACCTAGCCCCGCTGACGGGAGTGAATCGGCGTTGGGTGCGGCGGGGGCTGGGGCTGCTGCCCCGATCGCGTCTTTTCGGCATTCAGGCGCTGATTCAAGTAGCGGGACTGGCCGACCAGAGCAAGCCGCTGAAGCCGGAGCACATTGGCTTTCGCCTAGGGCCGCGCATTAACGCCGTGGGTCGAATCAGCGAGCCACAAATTGTGATTGATTTGCTCACCACCGACGACGTGGGGGTGGCGCTAGAGCGGGCCATGCAGTGCGAGCAGATCAACGGCACTCGCCAGGATCTGTGCCAGAGCATTGAGCAGGAGGCGATCGCCTGGTGTGAACAGCAGCGATCGCTGGGCACAGTGGATATTGAGCGCGATCGCGTGCTGGTCGTGGTGCAACCCGGTTGGCACCATGGCGTCATCGGCATTGTGGCCTCGCGGCTGGTAGAGCGCTACGGTGTGCCCGTCTTCATCGGCACCTACGAGGATGACGACCACAAGGTGATTCGCGGCTCGGCGCGGGGCATTCCCGAGTTTGACGTGTTTGCGGCCCTGCAAACCTGCCACGACCTGATGGAAAAGTTTGGCGGCCACCGGGCCGCGGGGGGCTTTTCGTTTTTAGCCAATCGCTTGCGCCAGGTAACCACGCGGCTATCGCACTACGCCTGCCAAACCCTCTCGGTCGATCTGCTCAAGCCTTTGGTTAAAATTGACAGCCAGGCGAGGTTAAGCGATATTCACCAGGGCCTGTTTGATCAGATCGACCACCTGCACCCCTGCGGCATTGAGAACCCCGACCCAGTGTTTTGGACGCCGAATGTGCAGGTGCTAGAGCAGCAGACCGTGGGCCGCAACCGTGACCACCTCAAGCTAGTGCTGGCCGAAGCTGGGGGCGAAACGATTAAGGCGATCGCCTGGCGCTGGGGCGAGTATTACCCCCTGCCGAACCACCTTGATGTGGCCTATAAGCTCAAGCAAAACGAATGGCAGGGCACCACTACGGTGGAGCTAGAGCTGGTGGGGGTGCGATTGGCGGCGGGGGCAGAACCCGTGAGCGCTACCGCCAAAGGTCAACCGCTACCAGCCCGTCTAGGGCTGGCTCTGCCTAATCTGTCTGTGCCTGTTCCTTTAGAGAAGAGTGGGGAGGAACAGGGGTTGCCAACGACGCGCGTATCCGAGATACCTACGGGCACAGCAGATGTGCCGGTTGTAGAACGGACAGAGGCGATCGCCCCTCAGCCCGTCTCGTCGCCGGCGACCCCAGCTGCGATTCCGGGACGGATCGCCTCGCGAAGCGCTCCACTGACCACGGACGCCGCCGAGTTTACTTACAGCAACCGTCGTTACTCCGCTACGACCAAAACGGCCTCAGACACTACCACCCTTACCATCAGCAACCCCGAGGGCCAGCGGTTAGTGGTCAACCGGGGCGATCAGCAGGGCTGGCTCTACCTGCCGGGTGAGTCGGCCCGACCGGTTGATCTCACCGAACCCCATTACGGCAATCTGGTGCGGGCCGGGGCGACAGCAGTAGAGCTTCAGCAAATGGTTCAGCGGCTGGCGGCAGCAGAAGCTCAGCTAGCCGAAAAGGACGCCTTACTGACAGAACAGAACGCTCTACTGGCCCAGAGAGAGGCCCAGATAAAAGCGTTAAAAGCTGAGAGCGCAGCTCTTTTGAAGGCCCAGATTCAGGTTCAGCAGCATCAGCCAGCTCCAGTTCAAAACGAGCCCGTTCAAGCTAAAAAAGCGGATTTGGCCGCCATCCAAATTCACCCCCTGCCAGCTCAAGCGGCAGCGGTGACCAAAGCCTCAGTGCGCACCAGAGTTTCCCCAACCGAGGCTTCGTCTTCGCCCGCAAACATTCAACCAGCAGCGCCGGTTCAGGCATCTGCCAAAGCTACCCCGTCGCCGTTAGCAGAACCGCCAGTTGCGGCCCCAGCCTCCTCTCCGCCGCTGAAGCTCGACGACGCCAAGCAGCAGGTGCGCCAGGGTTTGAGCGATCGCGTCTGGTTTTGCCTCAGCGCCGACAGCCAGAGAGACTTGGCGATCGCAGTGGCCCACCTATCTACCGCCAGCGGCCCCGTGGCTGATACTACCGCCGTCGCCGGGTTAGCTACGGTGCTCGAGCGAGAACTCTTGCAGCCCCTGCTCGACGACTTTGCCAGCTATGGCGAGCAAACCGGCGATCGCGACTTGGCCACCCTAGCCAGCGATTTGGCTCAGGCTGCCAGCCTGGCGGCGCTGCCGCCGCTGCTGAGCGAAACTTGGCGATCGCTGACCGCCAAGGCCCTAGCTGCCACTAACAAACCCCGCAAAGCGCTGCACGAAACCACCCACGCCGACACCAGCGAAACCCCCTTCCCCATCGACGACAGCCGCCGGGTCATGCTCGACGAATTTCTTCAGGGCTGGGATCATCCCATTGCTCGCTGGCTGACCGGGGGTGGGGCCGAAGCCGCCTCTGATCTGGCTCAGGTGGCGCAGCTACAGCGCTCTAGCAACCCTCTGCCGCTGTGGCAAGGGCAAATGCTGCAATATTTAGTGCTAGGCCAGCGTCAAAAAAAGGGAATTTTACAGAAAATTTTTGGATAATCTCCCTGATCTTACGGTTGCTCAAGGTATGGTGTTTTGAAAGCTTTGCCCAACCCGAGCCAATCGTTTCTACCTCAAATGGCCAACGCGCTTTTTAAGCCCCAGTTTTTGATGGTTTGCGGCCTCTCGGCGGCTCTGGTATCCTGCTCGGGCGAAGGGCAGGGCAGCAGCGGCCCAACGCGGTTTGTCAGCATTCAGCCCATTCAGGTGTGCGACGACTTGGGCATCTTTTGTGCCGACCTGGCCACCTTTGAAGAAGCTACCCGCAAAATTTGGGCCCAGGCTAACCTCGACGTCAGCTTTTTGGCCCCCAACCGGCTCAACGCCAGCCGCTTTCTCACTATCGACAACCAAGACGAGTTTGCCGAGCTTTCCTTTGCGGGCGGGGCTGGAGCCTTTGGGCGCAACCCGCTCTCGACCCGCACCTCTGGCCCCATCAGCCTCTGGTTTGTGGAGAGTATCTTCCCCTCTGAAGGGCTTGAAAGCCTTGGCCTGGGCTGGATTGACCAAAACGGCGTTTTGGTTGACGACGATATTCTCACCTTTAATAACGGCGTGGGCCGCCTCGACACGGTGGCCCACGAAATTGGTCACAATCTAGGCCTAACCCACGAGGGCCTTGGGGCTGGGGGCGCGAATAATCTGATGACCGATGGCAGCTTTCGCAATTCACCCAGCTCTCTCGACGACATTACCCCCGATGGTGCGCGCGTAGATCAGCTCACCGATCGCCAAATCGACGAAGCCCGTGACAGCGGCTTTGCTCGCACTGCGCCAGAACCTGCTGCCGACAGCGCCCCAGGGGAGCTACCCACGACGCTGCCTCCCATGGCAGACGCAGCTCCTGATGCGTTACCTTGGGTTGCCCCGCCCAAAGTAACTCCAGTGACCGACCTGGCCCTGCTGCCCGAGGCCGCTTTTGCTTCGACGGCGCAGACGCCCGAACCGATTCCCAACGGCCCGGCGATGACGCTGCTGACGGCAGGGCTGCTGGCGGGCTATCTGCGGTGGCAGCCCCGAGGGCGGTGATGGCGGTGCTGATTGGCTGGCTGCTAGTGGCTCAGGGAGTGATGGCTACTGTAAACGGGTCTATCCCCTTCATTGGGACTGCACAAACCACCATTACACAGCTGTCTTTAGGCTTGGCCTGGTCTAGCTGGACTACTCTTCCCGGTTTCGCTCTTCTATCGCAGTCGCTGCCCGTGCTTGGTCAGGATTCTATCCCTTACCCGCCGATATTGCGCCATGAAACATCGCCCGCCGGCAACTACCACCTCATTTTGACGCTGGGGAAAGACAAGGCAGGTGCTCAGCGCACCACCGCTAGCCTGTTTGAAACCTTGGGCGATCGCTGCCAGCAGGTCTGGTCGCACACCCTGCCCCACAGCTACGGTCCTCGCCTGGCCCTGGTGAACGACGCCGGTACCGTCGTACTGCTCGACGAATGGATCAACGTGGCCAGCCCGCGCGCGATTGTAGTGCTGGACTTAGACGGCGAGGTCAAAGCTCAGCACAGCTTTGACGATATTGTTGAGGTTACGGGTCAATCGCGAGCGGAAGTCGTTGACCAAGCCGGCCAGGGCTTTTGGCTGGGCGGCAACCCTGAGATGGCGCTTACGGGCGATCGCATCACAATCCCTGCCGCCGGGGGACAGCTCAGTTTAGATTTGGCAACGGGAGAAATGGGATTTTAGCGGTGTGTATGCCCGCACTGCTCAGCCACAAACAGAGCTGCTATAACGAAGAAGATCAATGGCACAAATACCTATTCCAGGGCGTTGCTCACAGGCAACGCCCATGCGTCCTTAACCGGAGTCAGGTAAGTTTTACCGTCAAACGTCGGGCTGTCGTAGAGGCAACGGTCGCTTGCCTTTGCTCAAATTGCAGCCTATCTCAATGTTTTGATAACACTGTTCCAAACGAGACAGCAGCTATGGCTAAGGGTGATCAAATTTACGTCATGCGCGACCTGGCAGGGGTGCCCGGGCTATACCAGCACCACGGCATTGACTGCGGCGATGGCACCGTCATCCACTACAGCAAAGCCCGAGACGTGGCCGAGATCGCCCGTACCAGCTACGACGCCTTCTCGTGGAACAATCCGGTATATACCGTTCGCAAATCGCTGGCTTATGACCCTGACGTTGTCGTCGAGCGGGCCGCCAGCCGCTTAGGCGAGCGCCAGTACGACCTGTTACTCAACAACTGTGAACACTTCGCCAACTGGTGCACCACAGGCCGCAACGAAAGCCGCCAGCTGGCCAACTTTGGCTTGCGCACCGACCAGCTCAACCTGCCTGAACTGCGGCGACTGGCCGAGGGCGATCGCTACACCACTACCCCCGCCGAAGCCCGCGCTAACTTCCAAAAAGCCCTGGGCGACATTGCCACTGCTTACAACACCACCCTAGCCGATCAGCAATCCGCCTACAAAGCAGCCGACGAATGGCACCACGTTGCCCAGAAAGCCCTAGCCATCGGTCGAGAAGATCTCGCTAGAGCGGCGCTTCACCGCAAGGTCGCAGCCAATCAACGCATTGAAACCCTCACTACCCAGCTCAGTGAACTGGTGGAACTGGAGCTGAATCTTCAGCACAATCGGGCCTTCGCAGAGCGGCGACTGGCAATGGAATAAGCGGGAATGACTAGTAGAGCACAGCGCTAGTGATCTGGGAAAACTACGCTCACTCTTCATAACCCCTAGCTATCCCATGAGAAAGAAAGAGCTGACTCAACTGGTTAGTTTTGCCTGCGTTTTGTTTGTGGCTCAATTCCCTCAGCCCAGCCAGGCACAAACCAGTCAAGCGCAAACTTCTCGCGAGGACGCTGTTCAGGCATGTCGCTTGGCCCTAGAAGAGGCCAATACTGTGATCTACGATGAGCACAATGCATTCATCAATGATGCCGCAGCGGTTGATCTAGATGATCTATACAGCAGTTATCCTGCGCAGAAACCTATCGGCATCTTGCTGCGTGTTCAAGGGCAATCTGCATCAGAAATTATGCAGTCGCCACAATTAATGACTGCGCTCAGCACTAGCTTGATCAATCGCTGCCGACCCCTCGGCATGGTAACTTTTCAGCTCGATCAGACAGACTGGGAAGCAACCTTTGGCCTGATGGAAAACCAGATCGTCTCCTTTGAATGTACAGAGCCTGGTCAGTCAACGGTGCTGAATTGGGGAGAGGCCTTTTGCCCATAACAGAGCTTGCCCGATGACTATTACAATTGCAGATTTTCGACCCAGAGAATCGATTTCACTGGGCGCTGCACGAGTTCTCCAGAGGCGTTGAGACGGCCGTAGTGGGTAGTGCCGTCATACATCAGTGTTGAGGAGCTGCCACCATCGAGGTTGAGGGCTTGGGTGACGCCGCGATCGCTCATAAAAGCTGCCACTTCCCCCATCGTCATGCCCGAGGGCGACACCCCCGGCACCTGGGCTACCATCACCATCACCACGCTGCCGTCGGCCTTGAGGCCCACCGCCGATCGAGCATTGGGCGATTGGCTACCCAGGGCATCGCGGGCGGTGGTGCGATCTATAAAGCCTTCCTCCACCGACGTATCTTGGGGCAACAGCTGAGGGCCAGCACCGACCGCATCCACTAGCGCACAGCCAGTCGGCACAGGGTCTTGGTGAAAGGTGATGTCGTAGCTCGGAGTCCCACCACAGTCGTAGCGGCGAAATTCTGAACGATTCAAAATCCTATCCATATAGCTGGCCAGGTCGGGATTGCCGATCAGCCGCTCGTTTTGGTTAGGATCGGCAACCAGTGCGCCATCCTTCACAACGTAGGACGTGGTGAGGCCATTGTTGGGGTCAAAAAAACCGGCGTTGAGGGCGGCAGTCACGCATCCTGCCCCGCAAAGTTGGGAGGCAATTTGATCCACCCGCGCCAAGCCATCCACTGCCGCCACCTGCACCGGGTAGCGCACCGGGTCAGGAATAGTGACCACATGCACGATCGCAGCGGGTAAACTCACAGCTTCGTAGACCGGAGGCATCGCGGGTTCTGCGGGGACAACGTCCTCTGGAGCCGCGTCAGCCGCATCGGGAACAGGGGCGCAGCTTGACAGTCCTAAGGTGACGGCCAGGCCAGCGGCCAGGGTTGGTTGCAGGAGAGAACGCATAGAGCCAACAATGGGTTGCGTTCAGCAGTATAGCGAGAAGCGCGGTAGTCCTTGCGGATGGGTTTATTTCCTATCAACGCCCAACGGCTCAGCTTCGGGACATCCCCTGAGGTGGTGGGCATACTGGAACCAGTTTGCCCTAGAAGTTGTGTGACAGACGATGGCGGTTCCCACTGTGACAACCGATGCGGCTCAGCCGATGGTGTATCCCTCGGTGTCGGTGATTGTGCCCATCTACAACGGTGAGGCCGACCTATCCGAACTGGTGGAACGGCTGATGGGGCAGCAGTATCCAGCGGATCGCGTCGAATTTTTGCTGGTGGACAATGGCAGCTGCGATCGCACCCCCGACCTCCTCCAAACTGCCACCGCAACAGCGGCTTCTCAAGGGATACGGCTGCGGACCATCACCTACAACTTCCTCCAAAGCTCCTATGCCGCCCGTAACGCTGGCATCGCCGCAGCCACAGGAGAAATTCTCGCCTTTACCGACGCCGATTGTCATCCTGAATCCAACTGGCTCGTTTCCCTTGTGCAGCCCTTTGTCGACCATTCTGTCGGACTAGTGGCAGGAGAAATTCAAGCCCTACCCAGCCAAAACTGGCTAGAGCGCTACGCCGATCGCCAGGGCACTCTCTCCCAGCACAACACCCTCAACCATGCTTTTCTGCCCTACGGCCAAACGGCGAACCTAGCAGTGCGGGCTGAAGCTTTGGGTACAGTTGGACTTTTTCGCCCCCACTTAACCACGGGCGGGGACGCTGACCTGTGCTGGCGCATTCAGCAAGCCACCTCATGGCAATTCGTCTATGCTGCCGATGCCGTGGTCTACCACCGCCATCGAAATAGCCTGAAAGGTCTGCGCAGTCAGTGGCACCGCTACGGCTGCTCAAACCGCTATCTGCACGACCTGCACGGCGTCGAGCTGATGCGCCTCCTCACCGCCAAAGAAATGCGCTATCGCCTGCTACGCTGGGGCCTCAAGGAACTGCCCCAGGCAACCCTTAGGCTCCTGAATGGGCACGGCACCGCGTTGGAGCTAGCGATCACCCCGCTAGATTTGTGGTGCGCCCACGCCCGCACCCAGGGGCAGGCCCAGGCCGAGCTGCCCGAGACCGCCCGCACCATTGCTCGTTTGGGGGAACCCGGTTGATGCGAATTCTGATGATCTCCACTACGTTTCCCTACCCGCCGACGCTGGGAGGTACGCAAATCCGCACGTTTTATCTGCTTAAGCACCTGACCCAACGGCACGAAGTCACGCTGGTAACGCAGCGATCCGACGAAGTAACGGATGAAGAGGTCAATGCCCTGTCCACCCATGTGGATAAATTGGTGTGCTTTCCTCGCCCTACCGCCGCAAACCTTCAGCCGGGAATGAGCGGAAAAATTAGCCGCTTTGCCCACTTTCTGGCCACAGGTACGCCCCCCAGCACCACCTACCTGCACACCGCCGCCATGCAGCAGTGGATCGACGAGTGGGTAGAGGGCGATCGCTGCGATGCCATTACCTGTGAGCACAGCGTCAATGAAGTGTTCATACGCCCCAGCTATCGCCAGCGAGTGAAGAAGGTGGTAGTGGATATTCACAGCTCGCTCTATGGCACGCTAGTGAATCAGTTAGAGACCGGGACAGTGGAGAAGCCGCTGCGCGATCGCCTCAACCTGCCCTTGCTCCGCCGCTACGAACGTCGGTATGCCCAAAAGTTTTCTGATCTCGTGATCACCACTGAGGAAGACCGTCAATTCTTTGCCCCGATTGCCGGGACTACCCCCCTGCATGTTGTGCCCAACGGTGTGGATCTGGTGCAATTTCCCTATCGCCGCAATGATCCCGGCGGTCGCAGCCTGGTCTTTGTTGGCGCGATGGACTACATCGCCAATGTAGATACCGCCAAGTATCTGGCCCAAGCCGTTCTGCCGCCCCTGCGCCAGCGCTACTCCGACGCCACCCTCTACCTAGTGGGCAACAAACCCACGTTAGGAGTGCAGGCATTGGGCAATCTGCCGGGAGTCGTCGTTACTGGACGAGTGCCGTCGGTGGCGGAATATCTGTACCGGGCGACGGTGTGTGTGGTGCCCATGCGCATCGGCTTTGGCATTAAGAACAAAACTTTAGAAGCAATGGCGGCGGGGGTGCCGGTAGTGGCTAGCGATCGCGGCCTCGAAGGTCTCGCTGTAGATCAGCCCCAGCGGGCGCTGCGAGCTAACACGGTGGATGAGTATGTAGAGGCGATCGCCCAACTCTTCGACCAGCCCGAACTGCGCGCCACCCTATCGGCACGCGGCCGTGAAATGATAGAAGACACCTTCACCTGGGAGCGGGCCGGGCAAGCCTACGAGGCCGTACTGAACGGCTGAATTGAAGTCGTCGCCAACGCCTCTTGGATAGAGCACAAGGCACTGCGACCGTGAGAAATAGGCAATGGGAAAGGGGCATCGGTAGGATGGTGGTAGGCGGCCCTCTGGCCTAGCCCAATTTCTAGACCCCATCACTCTTTTGTAGCTCAACTATGGTGTCGCAAAAACTTGACCAGCTCAAAGCCCTATTCGCTGCGATGGATCGGGCGCTGATCGCTTATTCGGGCGGCATCGACAGCACCCTCGTGGCCAAGGTCGCCTACGACGTGCTGGGCGATCGCGCCCTTGCCGTCACCGCCAACTCTCCTTCGCTCATGCCCGCCGATTTAGAAGAAGCCCAGGTGCAGGCGGCGGCGATCGGCATTGCCCACGAAATTGTCGCCACTCACGAGCTAGACAACCCTAATTACGCGGCCAACCCCGTCAACCGCTGCTACTTCTGCAAGAGCGAGCTGCACGACACCCTCAAGCCCTTGGCCCTGGAGCGAGGCTACCCCTACGTAGTGGATGGCGTCAACGCCGATGATCTGGGTGACTACCGCCCCGGCATTCAGGCGGCGCAAGAGCGTGGCGCTAGGTCACCCCTGGCCGAAGTGGGCGTCACCAAGTTTGAGGTGCGCGAGATCTCGCGCCTGCTGGGTCTGCCCTGGTGGGATAAACCGGCGCAACCCTGCCTCAGCTCCCGCTTTCCCTACGGCGAGGCCATCACCCTAGAAAAGCTGCGGCGGGTGGGCCAGGCGGAGCTGTACCTACGGCATTTGGGGCTGCGGCAGCTTAGGGTGCGATCGCAAGCCGACACCGCCCGCATTGAAATTCCTTGCGAAAATATTAAAGAATTTGTAGCTGCCACCGATCTTGAAGCCCTGGTAAAGGCGCTGCAAGACTACGGCTTCACCTATGTCACCCTTGATCTAGAGGGCTTTCGCAGCGGTAAGCTAAACCAGGATCTGCCCGCAACTGTCGTTAGCCCCTCAGAACGTTCCAGCCATGACCTATCTGCTTGCCGGTGATATTGGTGGCACCAAAACCATTCTGCGCTTGGTCGAAGCCAGCGAACCCAGTCCATCGACCCCGGTGATTCTCAAAAACGAGTTTGAGCGCACTTACTCTAGCCAGGCCTACCCCGACCTGGTGCCCATGGTGAAAGAGTTTTTGCACCAGGCCGCCATTGACGCCGGGCATGCCTACGCTCCTGAGCGGGCCTGTTTTGCGATCGCCGGGCCAGTCGTGGAAAACACCTCCAGCCTTACCAACCTGGCCTGGTCGTTGGAAGGCGATCGCCTCCAGGTAGAACTCAACCTCAACCGTGTTGAGCTGATCAACGACTTTGAAGCCGTCGGCTACGGGGTCTTTGGCCTCGCCGCCGAAGATGTTCACACCCTGCAAGCAGGCGACCATGACGGCAACGCCCCAGTGGCCATCATTGGCGCGGGCACCGGCCTAGGGCAGGGGTTTGCCCTGGCCACGAGCGGACGCCCCCTGGTGTTTCCGTCTGAAGGGGGGCACGCCGACTTTGCGCCCCGCTCAGAGCTAGAGTTTCAGCTGATGCGCTACCTGCTCGACAAGCATCAGATCTCTCGCGTTTCGGTAGAGCGGGTGGTGTCGGGCCAGGGCATTGTGGCGATCTATCAATTTTTGCGCGATCGCGAGTTTGCCACCGAAACCCCAGAGATCGCTGAGGCGATCACCGCTTGGGAACGCCAAACCGGCCTCTCTACTAAAACCGTTGACCCTGGAGCCGTCATCGCTCAGGCCGCCGTGGGCTGCCGCGATCGCCTCTCCCACAAAGCCATGGAAATCTTCGTCTCCGCCTACGGGGCCGAGGCGGGCAACCTGGCCCTCAAGCTGCTGCCCTACGGCGGGCTCTACGTGGCCGGGGGCATCGCCGCCAAAAACCTAGACCTGATCACCTCAGGGCAGTTTTTGGATGCGTTCACCCACAAGGGCCGTGTCAGCCACCTGCTTGATCGGGTTCCCGTGCATATTGTGCTTAACCCCCAAGTGGGACTAATTGGGGCTGCTTTGAGAGCAGCTGCGCCGTTAGTCGCACCCTAAGGCGATAAAATCAGGCATGCAGTTACCCGTTTGTGAGGTATGGCAGGTCATAGCAAGTGGGCCAACATCAAGCGCCAAAAGGCGCGAGTTGATGCCGTAAGAGGCAAAGTTTTCGCCAAAATGTCGCGAGAAATTATTGTGGCGGCTCGCCAGGGGGGTGACCCGGCAGGCAATTTTCAGCTGCGCACCGCCATCGATAAGGCCAAGGCAGCAGGAGTGCCCAACGACAATATCGATCGCGCGATCGCCAAAGGTTCTGGCAACCTCAGTGCCGACAACAGTTTCGAGGCCATCCGCTACGAGGGCTACGGCCCCGGCGGCGTTGCCATCCTAATCGAAGCCCTCACCGACAACCGCAACCGCACCGCCGCCGACCTGCGCGCCGCCTTCAGCAAGAGCAACGGCAATCTGGGCGAAACCGGCTGCGTCGGCTGGATGTTTGAGCAAAAAGGTGTCGTCACCATCCTCCACCCCGGCGACGAAGAAACCCTGCTCGAAGCCGCCATGGAGGCCGGGGCTGAAACCTACGAACTGACCACAGTGCTAGGCCGCCGCGACGAAGAAATTCCCGCCGCCGAGCTATTCTGCGCCCCCGCTGATCTGGAGACCTTCGACACCAGCCTCAAAGCCCAGGGGTTAACCGTTCAACAGGCAGAGCTCCGCTGGCTGCCCAGCAACACCCTGGTTGTCGATGACCCTGACCAGGCCCGCTTACTGGTCAAACTGATGGATGCCCTCGAAGATCTCGACGACGTGCAGTCCGTCACCGCTAACTTTGACATGGCGGAAGAGCTGATGGATGCGATCGCGGTCTAGGAAAGTAAGTTGAGCCACTAGTCAGCGGATGGAGAAAGCGATCGCGCTTTGATGCTTAGCGAGCGTCCAGGGCTAGAGACGCTGATTCTAAAAAACCAGAGATCATGGTGGGCAATGCCCACCCTACTCAATATCAGACGAGTAGCCGACTGCCACTGTCAGACCCGCTTGCAGAACAGACGTTTAAACCCATGATCCGTCACTCCTTTCCGTTGGGTCCAGGGCGGCGGAACGGCCCTGGTCGTGGGGGTCTGGGGGCAGTGAAACGCCCCCAGCGGCAGATCTGGCCATCTCCCCCACC
>JAESFY010000239.1_pt1 | contig 17511 bp, 16 predicted proteins | sample 9266201 | NCBI WGS metagenome assembly JAESFY01 (sample SAMN14515071, study PRJNA621656) | algae metagenome | isolation source: Nodosilinea sp. WJT8-NPBG4 and co-occurring heterotrophs from soil, lower... | place: USA: Pinto Basin, Colorado Desert, California | collected 2006-05-27 | reverse complement strand
AGCTTGCCCCCCGGGTGCCCCGCGCCGAGCAGGGCGAGCGCAGCCGGTGCCTCTTCAAGCGGAAAGGTGCGAGCGACCGGGACGACGAGATCTCCGTTCTGCGCGAGGGCCACCAGTTCTCCTCGCACTCCGTCACGGAATCGGGCGCTCGCGGGCATGGACCCGGCTATCGCGAGGATGCCGTCGGCGGCCGCCCTCCCGAACGCCGCGATGGTCACGATGCGCGAGCGATCCTCGACGAGATCGAGAGAGACATCGATGGCCTCTTCCGTGCCGACGGCATCGAGGGCGGCCGATACGCCGGCCACTCCCGCAGCCTCTCCGACACGCTCCGACAGGCCGGCCCCATAACGCACTGGGACTCCCCCGAATCGACGGACGACGTCGAATCGCTCAGCGCTCGCTGTGCCGATCACGCGGATCTCTCGCAGGGCAGCCTGCTGCAGCACGCTCACGCCGACCGCGCCTGATGCGCCGTGCAGCAGGATCGTCTCGCCAGGCGCGGCACCCGTGACCCAGAGCATCTCGGCAGCGGTGGTGCCGGCCAACAGCAGGTTCGCCGCTTCCGGGTGCGTGAGGGTCGTCGGCTTCGCGAAGACCTTCTCAGACGGGACGGTCAGCTCGGTCGCGTATCCGCCGCGAACACGGAAGGCGACGACCTCATCTCCCACCTCCGCGACTCCGGACCCGATCAGCGTGTCTGGTCCGATCGCACTGATTCGGCCGGAGACCTCGTAGCCGATCGCCACCGGCAGCTGCGCGCCCGAGCGGGCAGACGCGACGTGCTTGGCGTCCGCCGGATTCACGCCGGCAGCGTGGACAAGGATGGTGACCTCACCGTGCCCCGGTCGCGGTACCTCGTGCTCGACGAACTCCCACGTCTCAGGGGCGCCCCACGAGGACGCGATCCAGTGCTGTGCGAGTGTCATGTCGCGACCCTACCCTCAGAGCACACATCTGACGTTGTTCGCCGTTCCGCTGAAATTGGCCCAGCCTCCTGCGGGGGCGGTGGCCAGCACCGTGGCGTTGTTCCGCGCCTGAGCGTATCCGCCCGAGCGCGCATCCGCGATGGACTTCGCAGCGAACGATGACGGGATCGGGAGTACTCCGCACGTGCTCCAACTCAATCTGGCGCCGCTCAGCGAGGACCCGGTGTAGACGCACACCGTGCCGGTTGCGCAGCTGCCCACCGCAGCAGCCGAGGCGGCGCGGCCCTGCGTGCCGACGACGAGCTCCATGCCCAGGTCGGGCCACACGGCGTGGCGCGCATCGACGATCACGCCGCCGGGGACCTCGGCCATCACTTCGACGATCAACGGCTCGATGCGATCTCCCTCGCCCGCTCCCGTGTCGGCGAACGCAGGAGCGCCGATCAGGAGAGCGCCGAGGAGACCGGCGGCCACGGCTGCGAGCATCCCACGTCGTCGTCTCATCTCACTAGCTCCTCATCGACGTCCCACATCGTGTACGACATGATCGCGCCGCCGGCGATCAGGTCGTTCGCGATGAGATTCGTTCGCTCGACGCCGACGATTCTGCCCGTATCGAGTGAGAGGAGCACCACGTCGCTCGCGGCGCCATCGGGTGTGATCACTCGAAGTCCTGCGACGGGTCGTCCGAGGCGATCGGTGGTGGTCCCCAGCGCTTCGGCTCCATCCGAGTCCGCGAGAATGTCGAGGATCTGCGACTCCTGTGCGTTCGTGAGGGTCCATTGTTCGAGAACGGAGGTCGCTGCGGCCACGATTTCGGAAGCGTTCGGATCGGTGGGCATGCCGAACGCGGTCAGCGCCTCAGCCACATCGTCGCGGGAGTCACCGAACACCTCGGGAACAGGCGTCGTGAACTGACCGGGCTCCATGGGCAGATCGACGATGACCTCCCCGGTGCTGCTGATCTCGGCACCGATGTTCGCCGATGCGTCCGTGGGGTCGTACGCGACTCCGCGCACCGAGACCATCCGACCGGAGAGGTCGGGTTCCCAACGCAGAGTGTTGAGCTGAGGAACGACCTTCGTCGCTCCCGTATTGCCGTTGATGTCGAGCCCCCACGTCGCCGACCGCACGACACGTTCGGGCGCTGCGGGCCCTGTCGCCGTAGCGAGGGCCGACTGCGCCGTGCTGAGGGTCTCGGTCGTGCTCTCACCCGCGGAGAAGTCCAACGGCGCTGGCGAACCCGCCACTGCCGCGCCCTGCGGAACGAGGACGGCGACGGCGACGACCGCCGCCGCGGCGGCCATGGCCACGGCCGACGCCCACCCGAGTGCGCGCCTGCGCTGAGGTCGGGGCTTCGCCGCGGTGCGGATGATGCGTTCTCGAGTGAGCGCTGCCACGGCGTCGGGTTGCGCGTCGCGCGGCGTCCGCGCGGGGTCCGCCTCAGTCAGGACTCGTTCGAGCAGAGCATTGTCAGCCGTCATGATGCCTCCGCCCCCTCCAGTCCGAGCTCCGCGCGCAGTTTCGCCTTTGCGCGCGTCAGCTTCCGCCGCACTCGGACACGCGGGCTGCGCAGCAACTCAGCGATCTCCCCCACCGCGAGCCCATCCCAGTACGTCAGCATGATGATACGCCGCTCGCGCCCGGTGAGGACACCCAGAGCTGCGAGAACCCTGGCACGCATCGTCAGGTCAGGCGGCACCTCGTCGCCCGACACCCCGCCGTGGACGGCATCGATGGCCGTGCGCCGCAGAGTCGACCGCCCCGATCGCCCGGCGAGGACGCGATCGGCCGCGCGGATCAACCAGATCCGGTCCATCGGCTTCGTCGGGATGAGTCGGGACCACGCCACGAGGAAGATCTCCGAGACGATCTCGGTGACCTCGTCGGGGTCTTCGACGACCCCTTCGACATGATGCCTGACCGCTGCCCAGTTGGCGTCGAAGAGCCGGGTGAAGGCTTCGTTCCTCTGGGTCTCGCGATCCTCACCGCGGGCGCTCATCTCTGTCGTCCGCTGGAGCACCCGATCCGCGTCGCGTCTCGGTCTCGCATGTCAGAACCCGAGGCGACCGAGCTGCTTCGGGTCTCGCTGCCATTCCTTCGCGACCTTGACATGCAGATTCAGGAAGACCCTCGTGCCGAGGAGCTCTTCGATGCCGACGCGGGCACGGCGTCCGACGTCGGCCAGACGCTTGCCCTTGTGGCCGATGATGATCGCCTTCTGGCTGTCGCGCTCGACCACGATCGACGCATGGACGTCGGTCAGATCGGTCCCCTCCCGGGGGGCGATGTCGTCGATCACGACCGCGATCGAGTGCGGAAGCTCGTCTCGGACTCCGTCGAGCGCCGCCTCGCGGATCATCTCGGCGATTCGATCCTCTTCCGACTCGTCGGTCGTCACGCCCTCGCCGTAGAGCGCCGGCCCCTCGGGCATCAACGAGAGCACCTCATCAGCGAGCACTTCCAGCTGGTCGCGGGTGAGTGCGGAGATCGGGATCACTGCGTCCCAGTCCTCGCGCAGCGCGTCGACCTCCAGCAGACGCTCGGTGATCTCGTCACGCCCGGCGGCATCCGTCTTGGTGACGATGGCGATCTTCTTGGCACGACGGTATCCGTCCAGGGAGGCCGCGATGCGGCGATCGCCCGGTCCGACCTTCTCGGTCGCCGGCACACAGAAGCCGATCACGTCGACGTCGCCGAGAACCTGCTCGACCAGGTCGTTCAGCCGCTCGCCCAGGAGGGTGCGGGGCTTGTGGATTCCGGGGGTGTCGACGATGACGAGCTGCCCCTCTGGGCGGTTCACGATTCCGCGGATCGCCCGCCGAGTCGTCTGCGGCTTCTCGCTGGTGATCGCGATCTTCTCGCCAACCAGCGCGTTGGTGAGAGTGGACTTTCCGACGTTCGGGCGCCCCACGAACGTCACGAACCCGCTTCGCGTCTGCTCAGTCATCGTTTCCGTCTCTCTCATCTGCGGCATTTCCCGCGTCGTCTGCCGCACGTTCGACGAACACGGTCGCGATTCCGCGGCCTCGCCCTCGAGACGCACCGCCGGTGAGGGTCAGCCCCTCCACCGTCGCTGTGGATCCTGGTTGGGGAACCTGACCGAGCGCCTTGCCCAGCAGACCGCCGATGGAGTCAACGTCCTCGTCCTCGAGTTCGAGGCCGAACAGGTCGCCGACGTCCTCCAGCGAGAGTCGGGAGCTCACGCGGTAGCGTCCGTCGCCCAGTTCGACGACTTCGGCCGATACTTGATCGTACTCGTCGGAAATCTCGCCCACGAGCTCCTCGATGAGGTCCTCCAGGGTCACGAGGCCCGATATGCCGCCGTGCTCGTCGATCACGAGGCACACATGCACGGCGTCGCGCTTCATCTGCTGAAGCAGGGTCTCGGCGCGCATGGATTCCGGCACGAAGGTCGCCGGCCGCGAGATGGGGCGGATGGACGCAGTGCGCCAGGCGTTCTCGTCTCGAAAGGCGAACAGCACCAGGTCCTTCAGGTAGAGCACTCCCACGACGTCATCGGCGTCGTCGTCGACCACCGGCATGCGCGAGACGCCGCGCTGCAGGAACAGCGTCATGGCCTCGCTCGTCGTCGCAGTCGCGTCGACCGTCACCATCTCGGTGCGGGGCACCATCACCGCGCGTACGAACTGGTCGGTGAAGTCGAACACCGAATGGATGAGATCGCGATCATCGGCCTCGATCAGATCGTTCGAGGCGGCCTCGTCGACCATGCTGAGAAGCTGCTCCTCGGACGTGAACGAGCTGCGGCCGCGGCCGGGGGTGACCCGGTTGCCGAGCACCACCAGTCCTTGCGCGAGCGGGCCGAGGATGATGCGAAGCCCGCGGACGATCCGTGCATTCGCACGGAGCATGCCCTCGGCATGGTGACGTCCGAAGGAGCGAGGGCTCGCACCGACCAGCACGAAACTGATGCCCGTCATCAGCAGAGCCGCGGCGAGCATCGCCCACCAGATGTTGTCGAACAGGATGCTGAACGCGACCGTGACGAGCACCGCTGCCGCAGTCTCGGCGAGGACGCGAATGAACGCGACGGCGTTGACGTGAGCATCGGTATCGGCGGCGATGCGAACCAGCTGGCGGCCGTTGCGCCCCTCGGCGCCCATCTCCTCGATGTCCGAACGCGAAGTGACGCCGAATGCCGCATCGATCGCCGCCATGAGGCCGCCGAACGCGACGAGCAGGACGGCGCCCGCGAGCAGGAGGGCCGCGGTCATCGTCGACGTTCAGCCGCGGCGAAGCCCTGGATGAGCTCCTTCTGCAGTCCGAACATCTCGCGCTCCTCGTCGGGTTCGGCGTGGTCGAAGCCGAGAAGGTGCAGCAGTCCGTGCGTGGTGAGCAGGATCAGCTCATCCATCAGCGTGTGGCCGGCCGCCTGCGCCTGGGCTTCAGCGACCTGGGGGCACAGGACGATGTCTCCGAGCAGCCCTGGGGCCGTGGGGCGGTCTTCGGTGCCGGGGCGCAGCTCATCCATCGGGAAGCTGAGCACATCCGTCGGGCCGGGCTCATCCATCCACTGCACGTGGAGAGCCTCCATGGCGCCCTCGTCGACGAGGACGATCGCGACCTCGGCATCCGGGCTCACATGCATCTGCGCCAGGTTGAAGTCGGTCAGCCGCTGCAGCACGGTCTCGTCGACGTCGATGGCCGACTCGTTGTTGATCTCGATCATGAGAGTCCTCGTTTCGGCATCCGGTCGCGGGGTCCTGGTCTCTGGGCGCCGCGGCGCTCGGCGCGGTTGGCGAACTCTGCGGCCTGCTCGCGCTCGAAGCGCTGAGCCGTGCGGCGCTCGTCGTACTCGCTGTACGCGTCGACGATGCGCCCGACCAGCGAGTGGCGCACCACGTCGTCGCTCGTGAGCCGGGCGAAGTGGATGTCGTCGATGCCGTCGAGCACGCGGGTCACGAGGCGGAGCCCCGAGGATCCCTGCGGGAGATCGACCTGGGTGATGTCACCCGTCACGACCATCTTCGAGCCGAAGCCGAGGCGGGTGAGGAACATCTTCATCTGCTCGGGGGTCGTGTTCTGCGCCTCGTCGAGGACGACGAACGAGTCGTTCAGCGTACGCCCGCGCATATAGGCGAGAGGAGCGACCTCGATGGTCCCCGTGGCCATGAGGCGAGGGACGATCTCGGGGTCCATCATCTCGTTCAAGGCGTCGTAGAGCGGGCGCAGGTACGGGTCGATCTTGTCGGTGAGCGTTCCCGGCAGGAAGCCGAGCCGTTCTCCGGCCTCGACCGCGGGGCGGGTGAGGATGATCCGCGCGACCTCTTTGCGCTGCAGCGCCTGGACGGCTTTCGCCATCGCGAGGTAGGTCTTGCCTGTGCCGGCCGGCCCGATGCCGAAGACGATCGTGTTCTCCTCGATCGCGTCGACGTACTCCTTCTGTCCGAGGGTCTTGGGCCGGATGACCTTGCCTCGCGTCGACAGGATCGCCTCCCCGAGGACCTCGCTGGGGCGTGGGCCGCCGTCGGTGCGGAGCATGCGCGCCGAACTCGTGACATCACTCGGTGCCAGGTCGTGGCCGGCCTTCGTCATCGTCATCAGCTCGTCGACGAGGTTCTTGGCCTTCGCGACCGCATCGGCGGCGCCCGTGAGCGTGATCTCGTTGCCGCGCACGAGCACCTGCACGTCGCGGTGCTCCTTCTCGAGCATCCGAAGCAGGCGGTCCTGGGGGCCGAGCAGCTGCACCATGGCGACACCGTCGGCATAGATCTTCTCGACGGCGATGTCGGATGCGGTCACGGGGTCTCTTTCGTCAGAAGCCAACGAGCTTGTTCTCCTCGATGTTGCCGAGCACATGGGCGTGCACGTGGAAGACGGATTGGGCGGCGCTCGCGCCGTTGTTGAAGATCAGGCGGTATTCGCCGTTCGCGTGCTCGGAGGCGAGCTGCTTCGCAACCGCGACCATCTCGGCCAGCAGACCGGGGTCGCCCTGAGCCAGCTCGGTGACGTCGCGGTAGTCCTCGGTCTTGGGGATCACGAGCGCGTGCAGCGGTGCCTGCGGGTCGATGTCGCGGATCGCGAACACCCGGCCGGTGTCCAGCAGGATCTCGCCCGGGATGTCACCGTTCAGGATGCGCGTGAAGATCGAGGGCTCGGACATGCTCTCAGTCTACTGACCGCACTGCTGCCGGGTCCGTAGCGCCGATCACCACCGGCCGAGAGCCGCCGAGAGGACGGCGATGGCTGCTGGGCCCGCGGTCGAGGTGCGCAGGACGGTGTCTCCGAGCAGCACGCGCTCGGCTCCTGCGTCCGACAGTCTCGTGAGCTCGTCGTCGGAGATCCCACCCTCGGGTCCGACGACCAGCACGAGGTCGCGGCCATCGGGCTTCAACGCCGAGAGACGGGTCGACGCACTCGGATCGAGCAGGAGGACCCGCTGAGACGATGCGCGTGCCGTGAGATCCGCGAGGGACACCGGAGGCGAGACCTCGGGTACCCACGCACGATGGGCCTGCTTCGCCGCCTCGCGGACGATCGTCCTCCAGCGCTCGCGTCCCTTGACGGCCTTGGGTCCGTCCCACCGAGAGACGCTGCGGCTCGCCTGCCACGGCACGATCTCGTCGACGCCGAGCTCGCATGCGGCCTGCACCGCGAGCTCGTCGCGATCGCCCTTCGCCAGCGCCTGCACGAGGACGATCCGAGGACTCGGGGCGGGTTCGGTCGAACGAGCGGAGACACGCACATCGACGCGAGACGGAGAGACGTCCTCGGCGGCGCCGGTCAGCCACACACCCGATCCGTCTCCGACCGTCACCGCCTCGCCGATGCGCAGCCGCCGGACAACGGCGGCATGCTTGGCCTCGGCTCCCGTCAGCGAGACGAGGTCGCCGGCGACGGCATCCGAGGAGGATTCGACGAGGAAGTGGAGTGCCATGAGTGTCGCTCGGTTCAGTGCGAACGGAAGCGGTCGCGGAGTTTCGAGAACAATCCCTGCTGGAACTGCGCAAGCTGCGGGCCCGGCGCCTTCGTCTTCTTCGCGAAGTCCTCGATGAGTGCCCGCTGTGCCGAGTCCAGCTTGGTCGGGGTGACCACCTGCACACCGACACGGAGGTCGCCACGCTGGTTTCCTCGCAGCGGAGTGATCCCGCGGCCCTTGATCGTCAACACGTCGCCCGACTGCACGCCGGAGCGGATCTCGAGATCCACCTCGCCGTCGAGCCCCTGGATCGTCGTCTCCGTGCCGAGGACGGCATCCGGCATCGACACCTCGAGAGTGGCGAGCAGATCGTCGCCGTCGCGGCTGAACGAGGGATGCGGATTCACGGTGACCTCGACGTACAGGTCGCCGTTCGGGCCACCCGCCTTGCCGACCTCGCCGGAGCCCGGCAGCTGCAGGCGCAGACCGGTCTCGACGCCGGCGGGGATGTCGAGCGACACGGTGCGGCGCGAGCGCACTCGGCCCTGTCCGCCGCAGGTGCCGCACGGGTACGGGATGGTGGTGCCGTAGCCCTCGCACGTGCCGCAGGGCTGAGACGTCACGACGTTTCCGAGCAGGCTCCGCACCTGGCGCTGAACATGACCGGAACCACCGCAGATGTCGCAGGTGACGGGTGACGTTCCCTCCTGGCAGCACGAGCCGTTGCAGGTCTCGCACAGCACGGCCGTGTCGACCTCGATGTCTCGATGCGCGCCGAACACCACGTCACCGAGGTCGAGGGTGACGCGCACCAGCGCGTCCTGGCCGCGCTCTCGACGCGAACGCGGACGCGCGCCACGCCCGCCGCCTTGCCCCGCACCGAAGAACGTCTCGAAGATGTCCCCGAAGCCACCGAACCCGCCGAAGTTGCCGGCCGCCCCGTCTCCGCCGCCCATGTCGTAGCGACGGCGGGACTCGTCGTCGCTCAGCACGTCGTACGCGTGCGTCACGAGCTTGAACTGCTCTGCGGCGTCTTCACCCGGATTCACGTCCGGGTGAAGCTGACGCGCAAGGCGCCGGTACGCCTTCTTGATCTCATCGGTGGAGGCGTCGCGAGAGACGCCGAGTACCTCGTAGTGGTCTGCCACAATGGCCCTTCTGCGTGTGCTGTTCTCTGGGCGACCGCGTCAGCGGGCCGCCTCGTCTTCATCGAGCATCCGCGACAGGTAGCGGGCCACTGCCCGCGCCGCCGCGAGATTGCTCGGATAGTCCATGCGCGTCGGCCCCATCACGCCGACCCGCGCTGTGCCGCTGGGGGCGGCATAGTTGCTTGCGACGATCGACGCCTCGCCGAGTCCGAAAGAAGCGTTCTCCGTGCCGATGCTGGCTGCGAGGCCATGCGAGTCCGCCTCCATCTCGCTCATCAGCCGCAGGAGCGTCACCTGCTCTTCGATCGCTTCGAGCAGCGGATGGATGCTGCCACGGAAGTCCTGCTCGCGCCTCGCCAGCGTCGCCGCCCCGGCCATGACCAGGCGCTCCTGGCGGAACGCGCCGAGCTCGTCGATGACGATCGTCGCGAGTGCGCGCAGCGCGACGTCGTGCGAGCGCTCGTCGTCGGCGAGGAGGGTCTGCAGGCGCTCAGCCGCATCGCTGACCGCTCTGCCGGTGATCAGCGCCGACAGGCGTGCGCGGAGCAGGGCCATGTCGGCGTCGTCGACGTCGACCGGCAACGGGGCGATGCGCTGCGAGACGCCACCCGCGTCGGTGACGAGCACGATGAGCAGTCGATTGGGAGCGAGAGCCACGAGTTCGAGATGCGTCAGGTGCGCGCGCGCGAACGACGGATATTGTGCCAGCGCGACCTGACCGGTGAGCTGGGTCAGCACGCGGACCGTGCGCACCATCAGGTCGTCGAGGTCGGCGGGAGCGGTGAGGAAGGACTCGATGGCCGTGCGCTGCGCGACCGAGAGCGGCCGAAGCTGCGCCAGATGGTCGACGAAGACGCGATAGCCCTTGTCGGTCGGGACACGACCGGAGGACGTGTGCGGGGCGGCGATCAGCTCTTCGTCTTCGAGCAGGGCCATGTCGTTGCGGATCGTCGCCGCGGAGACCCCGAAGGAATAGCGGTCGACGATCGATCTGCTGCCGACCGGTTCGTGCGTCTCGACGTAGTCCTGCACGATCGCGCGGAGAACCTGGAGGCCTCTTTCGCTGACCATCGCAACTCCCTCCATCTGGCACTCACTGGCTACGAGTGCCAATTCTACCCGCCGACGTCGACCACATGCTGATCCCTCTGCGATGAGTCCGTGGATCTGGTTCCTCGAGACGTGCGACCCGGCCGGCCTGGCTGCCGCGCGTGGTCAGTCTGTGAGCTCGCGCACGACTGCGTCCGCCAGCAGGCGTCCACGCAGCGTGAGCTGCACACGTCCGCGCACGGCGGCGGCGGGGTCGACGAGCCCATCCGCTATCAGACCGGCCACTCGTGTCCTCTTGTCCGCGTGAAGGTCGCTGACCGCGATCCCCTCGCGGATGCGACTCAGAAGCAGGACGCGCTCGAGCATCCTCGACTGCTCGTCCGGCCTCTCCGTGCCCGCTGCAGGCGACTCCGACGCCGCGAGTCGCTGTGCGTAGGCGGCCGGGTGCTTGACGTTCCACCACCGGAGGCCCGCGACATGGCTGTGCGCACCGGGGCCGAAGCCCCACCAGTCGCTGCCCCGCCAGTACGCGAGGTTGTGCCGAGAACGCTGCTCGACGGAGCGCGACCAGTTGCTCACCTCGTACCACTCGAAGCCGGCAGCGGCGAGACGCGCATCTGCCAGCTCGTACATGTCGGCCTGCAGGTCGTCATCCGGAGTCGGCACTTCGCCGCGGCGGATCTGCCGAGCGAGCTTCGTGCCGTCTTCGATGATCAGGGCGTACGCGGAGATATGGCCCGAGTCGAGTGCGAGGGCCGCATCGATCGACGCCTCCCAATCCGCGAGCGACTCCCCCGGTGCCCCGTAGATCAGATCGACGCTGACGGCGAGACCCGCACCCTTCGCCGCTGCGACAGCGGTCGTCACGTTCTCGGGGCGGTGTGTGCGGTCGAGCGCCGCGAGCACATGGGGAACGGCCGACTGCATGCCGATCGAGAGCCGCGTGACCCCGGCATCCGCGAGGGTTCGAGCGACCTCCGGCGTCACGGTGTCGGGGTTGGCCTCCACCGTGACCTCGGCACCGTCGACGAGACCGAATGCGTCGGTCGCGGCGTTGAGCATCCGTGCCAGGTCTCCCGCCGGCAGCAGAGTGGGTGTGCCACCGCCGAAGAACACCGTATCCATCGGGCGCAGCCTGCCGGCATCCGCGAGCACTCGCCGGGCGAGGTCGATCTCCGTGATCAGCGTCGAGGCGTAGTCCTCCTGCTTCGCGCCGCGGAGCTCTCCCGAGGTGTAGGTGTTGAAGTCGCAGTACCCGCAGCGCACCCGGCAGAACGGGACGTGCAGGTAGGCGGAGAAGGGAACGGCGGGGTCTATCGCGAGATCGGGGGGAAAGCGGCCGTCAGCCGGTGCCGGGTCGCCGAGCGGGAGCGGACCGGCCATCAGAGAGGTGCGGCCATCAGACCGGAGTCGCGTACAGCGGCGAGATCGCCCGCAGATAGCGCGCGAACAACTCACGGCGGCGGCGCTTCACGAGCGCGGGGATCACGCGGTAGAGCAGTGAGTTCGGCGCATCGAACGCTCGCACCGAGAACCACACCTCGTCGTTGTCCTCGCGCCACTCGATGTCGAAGGACTCCTCGCCACGGACGACCGATCCGCTGACCGTGCCGAGCACGAACCCGATCCGGCGCTTCTCCTCGGTGACGGAGATCACGCGCAGCTCGGCATCCGCTCGCATGCCTGCGACCCGGCCATGCAGGCGCAGAGTCATCCCCGGGCCCGCGAACGGAGTGCCCTCGGCATCGAAGCGCTGCTCGACGTCGTTCTTGCTCGGGGCGATCGGCGTGCCCTCGGCGTCGAAGCTGACGCCGGCATACGCGGGGCCGGGCGCAGGACGCACGTCTTCGACGCTGAGTCCGGCCGCTCGCTGCGCGGTCCAGGTCAGGAGCGCCTCGCCCGCGGACTGGAAGCGTTCCAGACCGCTGCCGATCCGCCAGGCGTTCTCCGCCGGGATGCTGCGCTCCGGCGGGTACTGCATCAGATCGGGCGCGTGGGTCGCACCCACGGCCGCATAGTCAACCGTGTCGTCTCGGAAAGTCCCGCGCCGCATGAGTTCCAGCCTACTTCCCGTTCCCTGGACGATCACCCTCCACGCGCCAGGAACATCCCGACCCGCGAAGCCCTACTTCTTGTCCTTGCCCTCGACATCACCGGAGAGCGCAGCGATGAACGCCTCCTGCGGAACCTCGACCCGTCCGACCATCTTCATGCGCTTCTTGCCCTCTTTCTGCTTCTCGAGGAGCTTGCGCTTTCGGCTGATGTCACCGCCGTAGCACTTGGCGAGCACGTCCTTGCGCAGCGCCCGGATCGTCTCGCGGGCGATGATCCTGGCGCCGATGGCCGCCTGGATCGGCACCTCGAAGTTCTGGCGAGGGATCAGCTTGCGCAGACGCTCCGTCATCAGCGTCCCGTACGCGTAGGCCTTGTCGCGGTGCACGATCGAGCTGAACGCATCGACCTTGTCACCCTGCAGCAGGATGTCGACCTTCACGAGGTCCGCTTCCTGCTGTCCGGCGGGCTCGTAGTCGAGTGACGCGTAGCCCTGCGTCTTGGACTTGAGCTGATCGAAGAAATCGAAGACGATCTCGCCGAGCGGCATCGTGTAGCGCAGCTCGACGCGCTCCTCGGAGAAGTACTCCATGCCCAGCAGCGTCCCTCGGCGGGACTGGCAGAGCTCCATCACCGTGCCCACGTAGTCCTTCGGCAGGAGGATCGCTGTCTTGACCATCGGCTCCGACACCGAGCCGATGCGGCCGTCGGGGTACTCGCTCGGGTTGGTCACCGTCACCGTCTCACCCGTGTCGCTGGTGAGGACCTCGTAGATCACGCTCGGCGCGGTGGTGATGAGATCGAGGCCGAACTCGCGTTCGAGACGCTCGGTGATGATCTCGAGGTGCAGGAGTCCGAGGAATCCGCAGCGGAACCCGAATCCGAGGGCGACCGAGGTCTCCGGCTCGTACTGGAGCGAGGCGTCGGAGAGCTTCAGCTTGTCGAGCGCCTCGCGAAGGTCGGCGTAGTCGCTGCCGTCGATCGGATAGATGCCCGAGAACACCATGGGCTTCGGGTCGGTATACCCCGGAAGCGCCTGGGTCGAGGGCTTGCGAGCCGTCGTCACCGTGTCGCCGACCTTGGACAGGCGGACATCCTTCACACCCGTGATGAGGTAACCCACCTCGCCGACACCCAGCCCCTTGGAGGGCACCGGCTCAGGACTCGAGACTCCGACTTCGAGCGCCTCGTGGGTCGCGCCCGTGGACATCATCTGGATGCGCTCACGAGGCGAGAGGCTGCCGTCGATCATGCGCACGTACGTGACGACACCGCGGTAGGCATCGTAGACGGAGTCGAAGATCATGGCTCGGGCGGGCGCGTCAGCGTCGCCGACGGGAGCGGGGATCTCCTTGACCAGGCGATCGAGCAGCTCCACGACACCCACACCGGTCTTGCCCGAAACGCGCAGCACGTCTTCGGGCTTGCCGCCGATCAGAGATGCCAGTTCCTTGGCGTACTTCTCGGGGTCGGCAGCCGGCAGGTCGATCTTGTTCAGCACGGGAATGATGTGCAGGTCGTTCTCGAGCGCCAGGTAGAGATTCGCGAGCGTCTGGGCCTCGATGCCCTGAGCGGCGTCGACGAGCAGGATCGCTCCCTCGCAGGCGGCGAGCGAACGCGACACCTCGTACGTGAAGTCGACGTGACCCGGCGTGTCGATCATGTTGAGGGCGAAGGTCTCGCCGTCGATCTCCCACGGCATCCGCACGGCCTGGCTCTTGATGGTGATGCCGCGCTCGCGCTCGATGTCCATGCGGTCGAGGTACTGCGCGCGCATGTCTCGATCCGAGACCACACCGGTGATCTGGAGCATGCGGTCAGCGAGGGTCGACTTGCCGTGGTCGATGTGCGCGATGATGCAGAAGTTGCGGATCTGCGCCGAAGGCGTCGCGGCAGGCTGGAGCGGAGTGAGAGCGCGTGGTGACATGTCCTGACGATTCTACGGTCTTGCGCCCGTAAGCCCCGTTTCGGTCGCCGTAGCGATATGCCAGTTCGATCGAGATGGTGATATTCTGCCGAGGTTGCCCGGGAGCCATCCGTGACACCGGATCCCGTGAGCGATAAGACTCCGTCACACACCAGGTGCCGTGGTCGATTCGCGCAGATCGGCAGACGGTGAACGACTGTCTCCCTCCGGCTCAGCGTTGCGTCGGCAGGCTCCGTGCGCGTCTGAAATAGAGAGAGAATCAACACCTTGATCAAGTATCTGTTGCGCCGCCTGCTGGGATGGGTGCTGATGATCGTCATCGCGACGAACATCACGTACTTCCTCGCGTGGCTCTACCTCGACCCGGAGAACAACTACGTCGGGCGGCGTCCCCCTCTCTCCGCCGATCAGATCGACGCGCTGCTGCGCCCGCGCAACCTCAGCGAGTCGGTTCCCCTGATCGAGCGGTGGTGGACCTGGTTCTCGGGCATCCTCTTCCGCTGGGACTGGGGCCTCGGCCCTACCGGCGAGTCCGTGAACGAGCAGGTCGCCTACCGGGTGTGGGTCAGCGCCGAGCTGGTCCTCGGGGCGACGATCATCACGACGGTCCTCGGCATCGCCCTCGGCGTCTACACCGCGTCGCGGCAGTACAAGCTCGCCGACCGCATCGGTCAGGGCACGAGCATCATCACGATGAACATCCCGATCGTCGTCGCGGGATTCGCGCTGGTTCTCCTCGCGATCAACTTCAACAACGCGGTCGACACGACCGTCTTCTACGTGACCGGGTCGTCCAGTCAGGGGGTGGAGGGCTTCTTCCCCGTGCTGATAGACGTGCTCCAGCATCTGACGCTGCCCACGCTGGCTCTCGTCCTGACGGGCTACGCCGCGATCCACTTCCTGCAGCGCTCGCTGCTCCTCGACAACATCAAGGCCGATTACGTGCGCACCGCGCGGGCCAAGGGCCTGACCAAGCAGCAGGCGATCCGCAAGCACGCGTTGCGCACCTCACTGATCCCGGTGACGACCCAGGTCGCGTTCACCATCCCCGCGGTGTTCACCGGAGCGGTGCTGACGGAGACGATCTTCAACTGGAACGGCATGGGTCGCTACTTCATCCAGACCCTGAACAACAACGACATCCACGGCGTGGTCGCGGTCGCGGCATTCGGCGCCCTGATGACGGCGATCGGAGCGATCCTCGCCGACATCGCTGTGGTCGTCCTCGATCCGAGAGTGCGGGTGAGCTGATGGCTCTGGAAAGCATCGGGGTCTCCCCCGAGATCGCAGACAAGCCGAAGAACCGCAAGCGGACGTCGATGCTGACGCTCTACACGCGTCGGTTCCTCCGCAACAAGGGCGCGCTGATCGGCATCGTCGTGCTCGTGCTGCTGGTGGTGTTCGCGATCGTCGGCCCGCTGATCTCTCCCTACTCGTACACGGAACTCGACTTCCTGGCCCTTCGCCAGGGCCCCTCGGCCGAGCACTGGTTCGGAACGAACGGCTCCGGCAACGACAACTTCGCCCAGGTGGCGGTGGGCCTGCAGCGCTCCATGATGATCGCCGTGCTCGTGGCCGTCGGAACGACGGCCATCTCCGCGATCGTCGGCACGACCGCCGCGTACTTCGGCGGCCGCTACGAGCGGATCATGCTCGCGATCATCCACTTCATGATGGTGGTGCCGAACTTCCTGATCCTCGCGATGATCTCGAACGACGCCGGTGGCAACTGGCTGATCATCTCGCTCGTGATGATCTTCATCGTCGGCTGGTTCTTCCCCGCCCGCATCATCTGGACGCTCTCGCTCTCGATCCGCGAGAGAGAGTACGTGCACGCCGCTCGATACGCCGGGCTCTCGGGCATGCGGATCGTCCTTCGTCACATGCTGCCGAACATCGGCTCGCTGCTCGTGATCAACTTCACCCTCGGCGTCGTCACCGCGGTGATCACCGAGACGGGGCTCTCGTTCCTCGGCTTCGGTGTGAAGCTGCCCGACGTCTCGCTCGGTGCTCTGATCGGCTACGGCGCCAGCACGCTGGTGAGCGCCCCGTGGCTCTTCTACTTCCCTGCGGCGGCGCTGACGCTGCTCACCGTCTCGATGGCTCTCATCGCCGACGGTCTGCGCGACGCCCTCGATCCCACCTCGGCGGCTGGAGGTCGCGCATGAACACTGTCCTCTCCGTCCGTGATCTCAAAGTCAGCTTCCCGTCAGAAGCCGGTCGAGTCGATGCCGTTCGCGGCGTCTCGTTCGATCTCGAAGCCGGCAGGACTCTCGGCATCGTCGGCGAATCCGGCTCCGGCAAGTCCGTCACCTCGCTCGCGATCATGGGCCTGCTCGATGAGAACGCCAAGGTCACCGGGTCCATCGTCTACGACGGCCAGGAGCTGCTCGGCAAGTCCGACAAGCAGCTCTCGGTCATCCGCGGCAACGGCATGGCCATGGTCTTCCAGGACCCGCTGACGTCGCTCACGCCCGTGTTCACGATCGGCGAGCAGCTGATCGAGGCTTTGACGGTGCACCGACGACTGTCGAAGAAGGACGCCTGGGACCGCTCGGTCGAACTGCTGAAGCTCGTCGGGATCCCCGAGCCGGAGCGCCGCATGAAGGCGTTCCCCCACGAGTTCTCCGGTGGCATGCGTCAGCGCGTCGTGATCGCGATCGCGATGGCGAACAACCCGAAGCTGATCATCGCCGACGAGCCGACGACCGCGCTTGACGTCACCATCCAGGCGCAGATCCTCGAGCTCATGGAGAAGGCGCAGCAGGAGACCGGCGCCGCGATGATCATCATCACGCACGACATGGGCGTGGTCGCCAAGACCGCCGACGACGTGCTGGTGATGTACGCCGGCAAGCCCGTCGAGCAGGCACCCGTGCGAGAGCTCTTCTACCGCACCCGGATGCCGTACTCGATCGGCCTGCTCGGAGCCATCCCTCGGGTCGACAAGACCGAGAAGGTGCCGCTGATCCCGATCAAGGGCAACCCTCCTCTGCTGATCAACCTGCCCGACGCGTGCCCGTTCGCGGCACGCTGCCCCATCGCGATCGACGCGTGCGTCGAGCGCGAGCCGGACCTGCTGCCGATCGCCACGGAGGGTCACACCGACCACTCCGTCGCGTGCATCCGCGCGAACGACATCGACGACGACGCACGGATCGGCGGACTCCCCGTCTTCCCGATCCCGCAGATCCCCGAGAGCAGTCTCACCAGGGTGCCGCGCGAAGAGCGTCCGATCACGCTCGAGGCGGTCAACCTCAACAAGACCTTCCCGCTCATGAAGGGCGCCTTCTTCAAGCGCAAGGTCGGCGAGGTGCACGCCGTCAAGGGCATCAGCTTCGACATCCGCCAGGGCGAGACCCTCGCGATCGTCGGCGAGTCCGGCAGTGGCAAGACCACGACGCTGCTGCAGATCATGGACCTCGTCGAGCAGGAGGACGGCGACATCCGCATCGGCGGCACGAGCGTCTCCGACATCAAGAACCGCGCGGAGGAGCGCAAGCTCCGTCGCGACCTGCAGAT
>JAESFY010000238.1_pt1 | contig 17523 bp, 16 predicted proteins | sample 9266201 | NCBI WGS metagenome assembly JAESFY01 (sample SAMN14515071, study PRJNA621656) | algae metagenome | isolation source: Nodosilinea sp. WJT8-NPBG4 and co-occurring heterotrophs from soil, lower... | place: USA: Pinto Basin, Colorado Desert, California | collected 2006-05-27 | reverse complement strand
TTTGAATTCCGGTTCTGTTCGTTCACGCAGCGAGCGGATCCCCTCGGTGCGGTCTTCGCTCGCCGCGATCAGCGCGGAGAGGACGCGCTCGTGCGCGATGCCTGCGGAGAGCGGACTGTCGAAGGCCGCGAGGACTGCTCGTTTCGCCATCCGGGTGGCGAGCGGTGCGCCCGCAGCGATCCGGGCGGCGGCGGAGGCAGCCTCCTGATCGAGCAGATCGAGGGGAACGATCCGGCTCACGATGCCGTACGCGAGCGCTTCGGCGGCGTCGAGGCGGCGCCCGGTGAGGATCAGGTCCATCGCGACCGCCTTGCCGACGGCGCGTGCGATCCGCTGCGTGCCGCCGGCACCCGGGATGATGCCGATGCCGGTCTCCGGAAAACCGAACACGGCGGTGTCGGCGGCGATGACGACATCGCAGATGAGTGCGAGTTCGAGCCCACCGCCGAGTGCATAGCCGGACACGGCCGCGACCAGTGGGGTTCTGATCGCGGCGATGTCGTCCCACAGTTCGCTGAAGCCGCTCGTGTACAGCTCGATCGGGCCTGCATCGCCGAGCAGCCCGAGGTCGGCCCCGGCCGCGAAGGCTCGTGCGTCTCCCCGCAGCACGACCGCTCGCACCTCGGCCTGCGCATCGATCGAGCGCAGTTCCGCGACGAGGGCTTCGAGCAGGTCGCGGCTCAGAGCGTTCCGCTTCTCCGGGCGGTTGAGGGTCAGCACCGTGACCTGGGCTTGCTTCTCGACGAGCAGGAGGGGTGCCGTGCTCATCGCGTCGCCCTCCGCTGGGTGAGGAGACGCACGGTCTCATCCCGCGTCTTCACGGCTTCCGTGATGCGCTCAGGCGTCCAGTCATAGAAGCCGCGCCCGCTCTTCGTGCCGACGGCGCCGTCGGCGACTCGATCGGCGATGAGAGAGGGAACGCCCTGCGCGGTGCTGAGTGACCGCATGAGCAATCGCGAGACTTTCTCCACCGTGTCGAGACCCGCGAGGTCCATGAGCTCGAGCGGTCCCGATGCGGACCACCGCGGTGCGAGGGTGGTCGCCACGGCGCGGTCGACGTCCTCGATCGACGCGACACCGTCTTCGACGAGTGCGATCGCCTCGCGTAGGAGCGCGTACTGCAGCCGGTTGACGACGAAACCGGGGACGTCCTTGCGCACCTCGATGACGTCTTTGCCGATTGCGGCGCACAGCGCCCGGGCGATGTCCACGGTCGCATCGTCGGTGTGCGCGCCTCGCACGATCTCCACGAGCGGCATCACCGCGGCCGGGTTGAACCAGTGCAGGCCGATGAGTCTCCCGGGTCGCCGGAGTGCACTGGCGATGTCGGTGATCGGAACGCTCGAGGTGTTCGTCGTGAGCACGCAGTCGTCCGTCACGACATCCTCGAGTTCGCCGAAGACGGTGCGCTTCACCTCGAGGTCCTCGACGACGTTCTCGCTGACGAGCACGGCACCGGTCGCCGCCTCCTGCTGGTCCGTCGTCGCGACTACCCGCTGTACCGCCCTCCCGAAGCGCTCCTCGATCCGGGACAGAGCGTCATCCAGGGTGCTCCTGCTGCGCGAGGACAGCGCCACCTCGTAGCCATGGGAGGCGAACACCCCGGCGATGTCGGCACCCATCGTGCCGGCGCCGATGACAGCCACGTGGACTCCTGTCGCGGCGCCCATCAGATGATGCCCCTCGCGCGGAGATCGGCTATCTCGGCCTGGTTCAATCCCAGCTCGTCGGCGAGAATCTCGTCGGTGTGCTGTCCCAGCGCGGGTGCGACGAGCGCGGGCTCCGGGTTCGTGCTGAAGTGAACGGGTTGGGGCACGACCTGGACCGCGCCCGCGGTGGGGTGCTCCACTGTCCGGACCAATCGACGGTGAGCCGCGTGTTCGCTCGAGGCCAGCTGGCCGATGTCCCAGATGGGGGCGGCGGGGACTCCGGCGGTCTCGAGCGAGGCGATGATCTCGTCCACCGAGCGGGACAGCGTCCAGGCCTCGATCTCGGCGCGGAGTGCTGACTGGTTGCTGAGGCGGGCAGGGTCGGTCGCGTACCGCGGGTCGGCAACGAGGTCCGGCCGGTCTAGTGCGGTGGCGAGACGCACGAACAGCGGATCGTTGGCCACAGCGATGACGACGTGTCCGTCGGCGGCGGTATACGCGTCCATGGGAGCACTGATCGGGTGACTGTTCCCGATGCGCCCGGGGACTCCGGCGCCGCCGAGGAGCTGGGAGAGAGACACCATCTGCAGGGAGAAGATCGAGTCGAGCATCGCGACGTCGACGTGCTGCCCGGTTCCCGTGACGCCACGCTGCAGCAGAGCGGCGAGTGCTCCCCAGGAGCCGTAGATCCCTGCCACCACGTCGCCGACCGCGTCGCCGATACGCGTGGGGGCGCCGTTCGGCCAGCCGGTGACGCTCATGATCCCGCCCATCGCCTGCACGATGTGATCGTAGGCGGCGCGGTGCGCGAGCGGACCGGTCTGACCGAAGCCGGAGATGCTGACGTAGACGAGCTTCGGGTTGATGGCACGCACCGCCTCGTAGTCGATTCCGAGTCGCGTGGTGACGCCGGGGCGGAAGTTCTCGACGAGGACGTCTGCCTGCTCGATGAGGCGGATCAGGAGCGCATGCCCCTCGGGCGACTTCAGGTCGATCGTGATGCTGCGCTTGCCCCGGTTCAAGAGCATGAAGTAGCTGCTCTCGCCACCCACGTGCGGGGTGAAGTCGCGGGAGTCGTCCCCTCGGCCCGGCAGTTCGACCTTGGTCACGGCGGCGCCGAGGTCGCCGAGCATCGCAGCGCACAGAGGTCCGGCGAGCACCCGGGCGAGGTCGAGGACCTTGACTCCTGCGAGCGGTCCGTCTGAGGCTGCGGAATTGTCTGGCTGGTCGGTCATGATGCTCCGTTCAGAACGTGTGGGGGACTTGGAGGGTCGGCGTCGCGGTCAGGGCAGGGCGGCATCGTCGCGGACGTCGGTCGCCTGAGCGACGATCGCGGCGAGGGTGCCGTCCACGACCAGAGTGCGTACCGCTTCGATCTCCGGCGCCATCTCACGGTCTTCGTCGCGGAACGGGACGTGCGCACGGATGGCGTCGACCACCGCTGCCGTTCCGCGTCCCGGACGCAGCGGAAGGTGAAAGTCGGCGGCCTGCGCGCCGCACAGCAGTTCGATCGCGACGATGCCGGCGGCGTTGGCGATCGCGGTCCGCGCCTGGATCGCGGCCGTGGTTCCCATGCTGACGTGGTCTTCCTGCCCGGCGCACATCGAGACGGTGTGAACCGTGGCGGGCGCGGCGAGAGCACGGTTCTCGCCGGCCAGCGCCGCGGCGACGTAAGGCGGGATCATGTAGCCGGAGGCCGCGGAACCGTCCGGGACGAGGAAGGGAGGCAGCTCACTGAGATGGCGGTTGGTAAGACGGTCGGATCGGGCCTGCGACATCGTGCTGAGTTCTGCGATGGCGATGGTGAGAAGATCGAGCGCGAGTGCGGTCGGTGCGCCGTGCCCGTTGCCTCCCGGCAACGCGACGAGCGCTTCGTCCTCGACGACGAAGACAGGGTTGTCCGTCACCGAGTCGATCTCGATGCTGATCGTCCGTTCCACATAGTCGATCGCGTCGCGCACCGATCCGTGCACCTGGGGGATGCAGCGGAGGCTGAGGGCGTCCTGCAGTCGGTGGTCTACGTTCGCGGCGAGGATGGCGCTGCCGTCCAGGAGCGCGCGCAGTCGGGACGCAGTCTCGATCTGCCCGGCATGCGGCCGCATGCCCTGCAGACGCGCGTCGTATCCCTTGCTGTTGCCGCGCAGAGCCTCCAGGCTGAGGGCTCCGGCCACGTCGGCCACGTCGACGAGATCGCGGGCGGCGCTGACGGCGAGTGCGCCGATCCCGGTGATCTCATATGTGCCGCTGATCAACGCATGGCCCTCGCGGGGTCCTGGCACGAATGTCGCGATGCCCGCGCGCCGCATCGCCTCCTCGCCGGGGAGTAGCTCGCCGTCGAACCAGGCGCGACCGTGGCCGAAGACGGCGAGGCCGATGTGGGCGGTCGAGGTGAGATAGCCGACGGAGCCCTGCGACGGAGCCCACGGCGTCACCCCGCGGTTGAGCATCTCCGCCATGGTGAGGACGAGCTGCGGACTCACGCAGCTCGCGCCCTGCGAGAGGGCCTTCACCATGGTGGCCATGATCGCCCGGACGACGGTCTTCTCGTGCGGTTCACCGAAGCCGCTGGCGTGGCTTCGGAGCATCCCGAGCTGCGTGGAGGCCACGGCGGACGGGTCCACGCCGACCGAGTACTGGTCCCCGACGCCCGTCGTCAGGCCGTACACCGGACGGCCCTGCTCGAGAACAGCCCCGACGAGCTTGTGCGTACGCTGCATCGCCGCGATCGCATCCTCCGTGATCGTCACGTGGGCTCCGCGCGCCACGGCCACCACCTCGGCGATCGAGGTGGGGTCGAGGCCGATCGTCACTCGGTCCGTCCGCTCGTCGGGGGCCATGCTCACAGCGCCTGAGCTACGGAGAGTTCGGCGGCCGCCTCGAGCATGGGGATGCGGACCCCCCGTTCGACGGCGACGTCGATCGCCCGCTCGTAGCCGGCGTCGACGTGTCGGATGACACCCATGCCCGGATCGTTCGTCAGCAGGCGTTCGAGCTTCTCCGCGGCGAGCGGAGTCCCGTCGGCGACGGAGACCTGACCCGCATGGATGGAGCGACCGATGCCCACGCCGCCGCCGTGATGCAACGACACCCAGGTGGCGCCGGAGGCGGTGTTCAGCAGTGCGTTGAGGATCGGCCAGTCGGCGATCGCATCCGATCCGTCGGCCATCGCCTCGGTCTCGCGGTAGGGCGAGGCCACCGAGCCGGAGTCGAGGTGGTCGCGCCCGATGACGATCGGGGCGGAGATCTTGCCCTCGGCCACCAGTTCGTTGAATCGCAGGCCGGCCTTTGCCCGGTCCCCGTAGCCGAGCCAGCAGATGCGTGCCGGAAGCCCCTCGAACTCGACGTGCTTCTGGGCTGCGTGGATCCAGCGGTGCAGTCCCTCGTTCTCCGGGAAGAGCTCGAGCATTGCCTGATCGGTGACCTCGATGTCCTTCGGGTCGCCCGACAGTGCGACCCAGCGGAACGGACCGAGCCCCTCGCAGAAGAGAGGCCGGATGTAAGCCGGGACGAAGCCGGGGAAGTCGAACGCGCGGTCGTATCCGCCGTGACGCGCCTCGTCGCGGATCGAGTTCCCGTAGTCGAAGACCTCGGCACCCGCGTCGAGGAAGCCGACCATGGCCTCGACGTGGCGCGCCATCGACTCGCGGGAGCGGATCGTGAAGGCCCCCGGGTCCCGCTCGGCCTCGGCGTGCCAGTCCTCGAAGGCGACCCCGGCAGGCAGATAGGACAGCGGGTCGTGAGCTGAGGTCTGGTCCGTGACGATATCGGCGGGGACCCCGCGCTCCAGGAGGATCGGGAGCAGTTCGGCGGAGTTGCCGACCAGGCCGACCGAGAGGGCCGTCCCGCTCGCCTTGGCTCCGAGCACCTTCTCCAGGGCTACCTCGAGGTCGGTCTCGACCACGTCGAGATAGCGCTTCGACGCTCGACGCCGCAAGCGGGTCTCGTCGACATCGATGATCAGCACCGCGCCACCGTTGAGCGTGACGGCGAGGGGCTGCGCGCCGCCCATCCCTCCGCACCCGCCGGTGATCGTCAGGGTGCCCGCCAGAGTGCCGCCGAAGCGCTTGCGTCCGATCGCCGCGAACGTCTCGTACGTGCCCTGCAGGATTCCCTGCGTGCCGATGTAGATCCACGAACCCGCGGTCATCTGGCCGTACATCATCAGGCCTTCGGCCTCGAGGCGGCGGAACTCGGGCCAGTTCGCCCAGTCGCCGACGAGGTTGGAGTTGGCGAGCAGCACCCGGGGGGCCCACTTGTGGGTGCGGAAGACGCCGACCGGTTTGCCCGACTGCACGAGGAGGGTCTCGTCCTCTTCGAGATCGGTGAGGGAGCGCACGATCGCGTCGTAGCTCGCCCAGTTGCGGGCAGCCTTGCCGGTGCCGCCGTACACGACCAGATCCTCCGGCCGCTCGGCGACCTCGGGGTCGAGGTTGTTCATCAGCATCCGGAGCGGGGCCTCGGTCTGCCAGCTCTTGGCGGTGAGGTCGAGCCCTCGGGGAGCGCGTACTGCGCGACTTGTCGTCATTGTGGTGCCTTTCTCAGTCGGGAATCGCAGTGAGGACTAGCCGAGGTCGTGCTCGGCGAGCCAGTCGGCGGCGACGGTGTCGATGCTCTCCTGCTGGGCGAGGCGGCCGTTCATCTCGATGAGGTCCGTCGTGGTCAGTGCGGCGGAGACGCCGTCGAGCACCTCGGTGACCTCGTCCGTCACCTGGTCGGTCGCGATGATCGGCACGATGTTCTGCGCGGGGAAGAGGTTCTTGTTGTCCTCGAGCGCGACGAGATCGTTCTCGGCGATCGCCGGGTCGGTGGAGGTCAGGTCGGCGACCTGGATCTGCCCGTTGAGCAGAGCGGTGAGCGTGAGAGGGCCCGCGACGTCGAGCGTCTTGAACTCCTTGAACTCGAGGCCGTAGACCTCCTTCAGACCGGCCACGCCCTCGTGGCGCGTCTTCCACTCCGGCGGTCCGCCCAGCACGATGTCGCCGGCGATCGGTACGAGGTCCTCGACCGTAGTGAGGCCGTACTTCTCGGCGGTCTCCTTCGTCACGGCGAGAGTGTCAGAGTCCTGTGCCTCGGACGGCGTCAGCATGGAGATGCCGTCGGGCAGCACCTCCTTCAAGCCCGCGGCGACCTCCTCGGGCGTCGTGGCCTCGACGTCCTTGTCGAGGTAGCTGAGAGTGGCTCCCGCGTACTCGGGGAGGAGGTTGATCGAACCGTCGAGCAGGGCGGGCATGTAGACCTCACGGCTGCCGATGTTGAGCTTGGTGGTCGCGTCGATGTCGGCGGCCTGCAGCGCCTGGGCGTAGATCGTGGCGAGCAGCTGGCTCTCGGGGAAGTCGGCGGAGCCCACGATGATGGAGTCGGCCGAACCGGTGGGAGCATCGGCGGCGAGCGGGTCGCCTCCTCCGCCCGAGCAGCCGGTGAGGGTGACGGCGGTGGCGGCCGCCAGTGCGAGTGCGGTGAGCGCGTATCGGGTGTTCATGTCTGTCCTCGAACTTTCTGCAGATCGGTGTCACCGAGCTGCGCGGATGGGAAGAAGGGAACTGCGGTCGTGCTGTCGGGCCGTGCGGTGGAGCGGTCGGGAGGAATGGGTCGGGGCGGGGTGCGGCTCACGCCGCGGGAGCGGCGGCGGGGGAGATCGGCGAGCGGACGAGTCGGCGGGTGAGTCCAGCCGAGACCGCGAAACGCGCGACGAGGCCGATACCGAGGTCGACGACGAGGGCCAGCAGGGCGACGAGTACGGCACCCACAGCCATCTGGTTGTAGTCGTTTTGGGCGCGCCCGTCGATGATGAGGCGCCCCAGTCCGCCGAGCGAGACGTAGGCGGCGATCGTGGCGGTGGAGATCACCTGCAACGTCGCTCCTCGCAGCCCCGAGAGGATGAGGGGCATGGCGCACGGCACCTGCACGGAGAAGAGCACCTTCATCGGCCGGTAGCCCATACCCACGGCCGCATCGACGGCCCCGGCATCGACGGCGCGGATGCCCGCGTAGGTGTTCGTCATGATGGGCGGCACGGCGAGAAGGATGAGCACGATGAGGCTCGGCACGATGAAGGCGAGATCCGAGGCGAAGATCGGCGCGATGATCAGCACCAGGAGGATGAGCAGGCCGAGGGTCGGGAGGGCTCGCAGGGCGTTCGCGACGCCGGCGATCAGGAAGGTGCCCTTGCCGGTGTGCCCGACATACAGTCCGATCGGGACGCCGATCAGCACCGCGACCAGGAGGGCGAGGCCCGTGTACAGCAGGTGCTGGGCGAGCAGCACCTGGATCGCGTCGGTGCCCGTCCAGTGCGTCGGATCCGTCAGCCAGTCGATCATGAGTGCACCACCTTCGGGGTCCACGGCGTGAGCCAGCGGTTGAGCAGGACGACGACCGCGTCCAGGACGATCGCCAGCAGCAGGCAGAGCACGATGCCGACGACGATGGGGGTGAGGAACCGCAGCTGCGCGCCCTGCGTGAAGAGGAGTCCGAGCTGGGGGGTGCCGATGAGGGCGGCGATGGCGACGACGCTCACGTTCGACACGACCGCGACCCGCAGTCCGGCGGCGATCACCGGGACTGCGACCGGCAGTTCGACCGCGACGAGCCGCTGGAATCCGCGGTAGCCCATCGCCGTGGCCGCTTGGACGGTCTCGGGCGGCACGGAGTCGAGGCCGTCGGACACCGTGCGCACGAGGAGCGCGACCGTGTACACCGTGAGTGCCACGATGATGTTGACCGGATCGAGGATCTTGGTGCCGAGGATCGGCGGCAGCAGCACGAACAGCGCGAGCGACGGCACGGTGTACAGCAGCCCGGTCGTGCCGAGGATCACGGACTTGAAGATCCCGCTGCGCTGCGCTACCCACCCTAGAGGCAGCGAGATCGCGAGTCCGAGGATCACGGGGATCAGGGACAGCAGTGTGTGCCAGCCGAGCAGCTCGGCGATGTTGCCGGATTCGCGAGTGATCCAATCGAAGTTCACGCGTTCGGCCCCGTCCCGGATTCCGCAGCAGCGATGCGGAGCGCTGCGGTCTCGACGCTCTCGGCAGGGCCGCGGGTCTCTTCGAGCGACGACACGACATCAGCGGCGGTCACGGACCCCACGAGGTGCCCGGCGCCGTCGACGAGCACGCCTCGACGGCTCGGCGCGCTGAGCGCGGCGTCGAGGATCTCGCGCATTGTCCCCGCCGTCGTCGCGACGGTGCCGCTGAGGTTGAGGTCGGCGGTACGAACCGGACCACGGAGTGTGGCGGGCTCGACCCAGCCGAGGGGGCGACGCTCGTCGTCGACGACCAGCAACCAGGCCTCATCGGGAGCCGCCAGCGCAGCGGTCGCGTGGTGCGGTTCCGTGCCGAGAGTGATCGACGGCTCCTGTCCGATGCGCAGATCCCCGTCTGCGGTGGTGAAGCCGAGCGATCGGTAGCCACGATCTCTGCCGACGAAGTCCGCGACGAACTCGTCCGCCGGGTTCGTGAGCAGTTCCTCGGGCGTCGCGAGTTGGGCGAGCTTGCCCCCGGTACGCATGACGGCGACCTGGTCGCCGAGTTTCAAAGCCTCATCGATGTCGTGCGTGACCATGATGATCGTCTTGCCGATCTCGCTCTGCAGGCGCAGGAATTCGTCCTGGAGCTGGGCGCGCACCACCGGGTCGACGGCACTGAACGGTTCGTCCATCAGCATGAAGGCAGGGTCGGATGCCAGCGCCCGGGCGACGCCGACGCGCTGCTGCTGGCCACCGGAGAGCTGCCACGGGTAGCGCTTGGCGAAGGCTGCGGGAAGACCGACCCGCTCGATCAGCTCCGTGGCTATCGAGCGTGCCTCTCGGGCCGACTTGCCGGCGAGCCGTGCAGTGGCAGCGACGTTGTCGACGATGGTGCGGTGCGGGAAGAGTCCCGCATGCTGGATGACGTAACCGATGCGACGACGGAGCAGAGCTTCATCCATGGCGTTCGTCGAATCGCCGTCGAGGCTGATGTCTCCGGAGGTCGGCCGGATCAGACGGTTGACCATCCTCAGAGACGTCGTCTTGCCGCATCCGGAGGGGCCTACAAGAACGGTGAGCTTGCCTGTCGGCGCGATGAGGCTGAGACCGTCGACAGCATTCGTACCGTCGGGGTAGGTCTTGGTCACGTTCTCGAAGCTGATCATGCGGAGAGCTCCTCTGCGGTGGTTGCGACGCCAGGCGTCGCGATGATGGACGCGGCCTCCCGTTCGAGGAGACGCCCGATCCGGGCGATCAGCTCCTCATCGAGCCGATAGCTGGGGATGACGCTGGACAGCGCGGCGACCACGCGCGAGCCGATGACGACGGGAGCCGCGATGGCGGTCACGTCGTCCTCGACGCCCTGCTTGACGACGACATGACCCGTCCCGCTCGACGCTCCGCTCAGGACCGCACCCGCGGCCGAACCCTGAAGCGGAATAGTGCGGCCGACCCAGCTCGCGTGGCGGACGGAGTGCGTGCCCTCCAAGATCGCGATGTACAGGGCAGTCTCGCCCGCCCCGCGGACCGACAGGTAGCAGGACTCGCCGGTCGCGGACACCATGCGGTCCATGGCCGCATCAGCGAGCGAGACGAGAGACTCGTTGGCGAGGGCGAGCGCGCCGAGCTGGACGATCCGGGCTCCCGGAGTGTAACGGCCGTCCACATCCCGACGGATGAACTCCTGCGCCTCGAGCGTGCGCAGAAGCCGCAGCGCGGTGCTCGCCGAGAGATCTGCGTCACGAGCCGCATCGGCGAGGGTGACGGACCCCCGGTCGCACACGATCCCGAGCAGGGAGAGCGCTCGGTCTACCGTTCTGGTCGACGATTCTGCCATGTCATCTGCCTCCTGTCACCGTTGACGTTAATGAGGGTGTGTTTCGCCATTCGTCATCGAATGTTTCCATTAAGTAAAACCTGCTTGCTACTAGATAGCAAGGTTGATCCGTGGATATCGTGAAGTATGTCCACCGGAACCGCAGACGCCCCGCGACGATTCGCCGACCTCGACACCGTCGCATGGGCGAACGGCAGGGGAGTCACCACGACCCTCGCCGCGGGTTCGACGGAGGATTTCCTCCGCGGATCGCTGTTCACGACACCGCCGTCCCGCGCTTTCGGATCGGACTGGAGAGTCAGCGTCGCGCGCATCGACGGCCCGTCCGAGTTCTCGACGATGGTCGGGTTCGATCGGGTCATCGTCGGTCTCGGCCACGAGCCCCTCGAGCTCGTTGTCGACGGACGCACCGAGCTCGTCCCGCCGCTCAGCCCGTTCGCCTTTGCCGGCGAAGCAAGGGTGCGCTCGACGTCCACCGCGACCACGCTCGACCTCAACCTCTTCGGGCGGCGTGGGGTGGCTGTCGGCGAACTGAGGGTGGGCGCATCAACGCACTCGGCGTATCCGGAGTCGCCGAAACTGGTTGTCGATCTCGCGACGCTCGACCATTGGTGGACGGCCGGCCCCTTCGCCCCCCAAGCGGGCCTCGCCACTGTGACGATTGCCTCAATCTAGCGAGGCCGCGATCGAGTTCATCTAGCTATATGCGGAGCTCGCGGAGCTGGTATGGGGCGGCCGCGGACGTCGAACTCGATGCGGGAGGGCGGCCGCCATCACTTACCGAAGACCGAGCTGAGGGGGTCACACCCGCTCGTGCGCCGTGGCCGCCGCCTCGCTGGTGATGTGTGGGTCCCACGCGGGATGCCGGAGGGCCGGGCAGTGTTCCGGGGTGGGGTGGTGGGCGATGTCGATGATCAGGTCCAGAGCATCGCGGGCGGCGGCAAGTCCCTCGATGGCGCCAGTGATGCGATCGCGTTCTGCGGCCAGCAGGGCGAAGGCTTCGGGGGAGCCGTGTCCGGTGTCGACGCAGGGCAGCAATTGCGCGATGGTGCGGCTCGGCACCCCCGCGGTGAAGAACTGCTGAAGGAGTCGGACGCGCTCCACGGCCGACACGGGATACTCCCGCTGCCCGCTGGGTGTGCGCTCCGATGCGAGCAGACCCTGCTCTTCGTAGTAGCGGAGCGCCCTCGTGCTGACCCCTGCCTGACGTGCGACCTCGCCGATCCGCATCCGTTGTCTCCCTTTTTGCGCCGATGACTTGACCTTGACGTCAACGTCAAGTTCTAGCGTAGTGGTGTCGGCTCGATCGGGCCGGAGAGCGTACATCTCAGCAAAGCAAGGAACTCATGAACGTCACTGACCAGATCGCCCTCGTGACCGGAGCAAACCGTGGAATCGGACGTCAATTCGTGCTCGAGATGCTCGAGCGTGGCGCCGAAACCGTGTACGCGACGGCCCGCCGCCCCGACACGCTCGACTTCGATGACCCGCGTGTGGTGCCGTTGCGGCTCGATCTGCTGGACCACGACTCGATCGTCGCGGCGGCCGCTGTGGCCCGGGATGTGACTGTCGTCGTGAACAACGCCGGGATATCCACAGGTGCCGGCCTGGTGACCGGCGACCTGTCAGAACTGCGTCGCGAGATGGACACCCATTTCTGGGGCACGCTCGACGTGATCCGCGAGTTCGCCCCCGTCCTCTCCGCGAACGGCGGCGGCGCTGTCGTGAACGTGCTGTCTGCGCTGTCGTGGTTCTCGTCTCCTGGTGCGGGGGGATACGCCGCGGCGAAGGCTGCCGCGTGGAACATGACCAACGGCGTGCGCCTCGAGCTCGCCGGCCAGGGAACGCTCGTGCAGGGCGTGCTTCTCGGTGCCGCGGACACGGATCTCATGGCTGGTTACGACGGACCCAAGATCGATCCTCGCGATGTGGCCCGTCGGTCCCTCGACGGCCTCGAGGCCGGCTCGATCGAGGTGATCGTCGACGAGTGGACTGCGATGGTGAAGGCATCGCTCGCGGGGGACCCCGCCGCGTTCTACTCCAAGATGACGGAACTGCTCGGCGCCTGAGGCCGCGTCCGTGCTGCCTCATGCAGGGCTAGCGTGACGACGACCAGCTTGCCGGAGGGCTCGTCCTCTCGTGGATGGCGGCGAGGTGATCCCGTAGGGCGGGCGGGTGGTGGACGACGAAGGTGCAGTCGAGGAGCAGCAGGCGGATCGCGAGCCACGGTGCGGTGTCGTCGGCGCTGTGCCATCGGGTGGAGTCGCCTTCGGCGGTGAGCTCGCCGTCCCCGAGGTGATCGCGTAGTCGTTCGCTGGCGGTAGCAAGCGGGAGATGCAGTGTGACGTCAGCGCGGTAGGTCGCTTCCATCGCACGCTCCCCAGCCTCGAGGTGGTCGGCAATGGCGGTCTCGTCCATGGGGTGGCGGGCGGGAGCGCCTGTCGGCCGGGGTGAGCTGATCCTGTCGGCGCGGAATGTTCGCCAGCCGTCTCGTTCGATATCGAACGCCAGCAGGTACCAGCGACCCTGGGTATTGATGAGTTGGCGGGGTTCGACGTGGCGCGGTGCCTCTTCGCCGTCGCGGCGTTCATATTGCATGCGTACGCGTTCCTGGTTGGAGGCGGCGGAGCCAAGAACCGTGAGCACGTCCGGGTCGGCGGGGTTTCCGGTGCGGATTCGCCAGGTCATGGTGGAGGCGCCGAGCGTTTTCACGCGATGCCGTAGCCGGGAAGGCAGCGACGTGCTGAGTTTGGCGAGCGCGCGAACACCGGCATCCTCGAGGCCGGGGAGCCCCTGGGAGGCGATTGTCCGCAGACCCAGCGCGACGGCGACCGCCTCGTCGTCTTCGAGGAGTAGGGGCGGCATGGATGTTCCGGCGACCAGGCGGTACCCGCCGTGCAAGCCGAGGTCTGCATCGACCGGGTATCCCATCTCGCGAAGCCGTTCGATGTCACGTCGCACGGTGCGGTGCGTGACCTTCAGGCGCTCTGCGAGTTCGCTGCCCGCCCAGGTGCGTGGAGTCTGCAGCAGCGAAAGGAGACGGAGGAGACGTGAGGTGGGGCCGGCCATGTCTTCATCTTCTTGCATAGATAGGACCGGAACGGTCCTATCTCCCTCATATCGTTGCCGCACACGAACCGTGACGACAGATAGGAACGATGATGACTGACACGAAGAGCACCACCCCAGCTGGTTACACGAGCGTCGCACCGTGGGTCGTCACCCCGGACACCGGAGCGCTGCTCGACTTCATCACCGACGTTTTCGAGGGTGAGGAACTCGCCCGAGTCGCCACTGAAGACGGCTCCATCGGCCACGGAGAGATTCGAATCGGTGACACCGTCGTCCTGGCCTTCGACCAGCGACCGGAGTGGCCGTCGATGCCGAGCCTGCTGCGGGTGTGGGTGCCCGACGCAGACAGAGCCTTCGCCAAAGCCGCTGCCGCAGGAGCGATGGTCGTGACCGACCTCAGCGACAGCGCGTTCGGGCAGCGAGGGGGGCGGATCAAGGATCCCTTCGGCAACATCTGGTGGGTCGTGAGCCACGTCGAAGACGTGCCGGAGGACGTGATGTGGCAGCGCCTGCAAGAGCCGCGGTACGCGGATCAGATGCGAGTCGCGCAGGAGTCACTCGATGCTGAGCTCTCCGGTCGGACGCGGCGACGCAGCAGCGCACCCACCCGCTGAACAGCATCCGTTCGGCAGGAGCTGCGTGATTCGACTAGTCGCCGGAGCTCTGCTTGAACTGACGCTCCCAGTCGCGCAGCTCGCTGCGACCGATGAGCGAGTCGAGCGACACCTGGAACAGCAGTCCCTTGCGGGCGTTGACCTGCTTGATGTTGTCGACGATCTGCGTACTCACGGCCGACAGTGCTTCACGCACCTCGGCGATGCGCTCATCGGGGGCATCCCACAGGTCGGGCCTGGTGAGCAGGTCGAGCAGGTAGTCGCGGTCGAGTGCGGCGACGAGGCGAGCCAGCTTGTCGGAGTACTCGGCTTCGGCGAGCACGCTCTGGTCCTCTCCCGCCTTGGCATCGAGGCGGATGAACAGCTGCTCGACGTGCGAGGCGAGCGCGTCGATTCCCGCTGCGGTCTCGGCAGCGACCGGACTGCCCGGCACAGCGGCATAGTCGGCGCGGAGCTCGCGCAGTCGATTCACCCGAAGACGGATGCCGGCGGGCACCGGGTCGCTCGACACGGCCGGCGTACGGCGTCGGCGACGCGCGACCAAACCGACGGCGGTCACGGCGGCCGCGACGAGAACGACGCCACCGACCACCAGGGGGATCACCGGACCGGCGGCACCGGATTCTCCCCCCGATGAGGTCGGGGTCTCGGCCGAGATCTCCTGCACCGTCTCGACGAGCTTGTCCTGGAGGTTCGCCCCGGAGGACTCGTTCTCGTTCGCGATGCGCAGGGCGTCATCGCTAGGAATCGCCGCCGAGGCCGCCTGCAGGTCATCTCCGATCGCGACGATCACGGTCTGCTGGCTCGACCCTGCCGTGAGCTGGTCGAGGATGTAGGTGTTGTAGGGGGTGTCTCGCGCAGCATCCGCCGGCAGCACGACCACCGCGATCGAGCCGTCACCGGGCACGACCCCGGCGAGGGCGTCGGTCAGTGCCTGCCCGCCGGACACGTCGGGATCGACGTAGATGTTCTGACCGGATATGCCTGCGACGGCATCCTCGATCCACGGGTTGTTCGACGAGGAGAGAGATGGCATCGCGAGACCTCAGAAGTTGTTGATCACGGAGGCGAAGACGAGGTCGATGCGCTCGGCATCCGAGGCGTCGAAGAGCTGTCCACCCGTCACATCCGCGATCCGCTGCAGCGCCGAGGTGTCTGCGCCCTCTCCATACGCGATCGGGAATATACGCACGGGTGCATCGTCGCCGCCCTCCTTCGTGCTCTTGCCGATCTTCGCGATGAGCGAGTCGAGCGAGGTGCCCGAGTCGGTGTCCTCGCCGTCGGAGAGCACCACGATCGCATTGATGCGACCGGGCTCGGCCCGCTCGCTCATCGCCTCATACGCGAGCAGGATGGAGTCGTAGAGCGGAGTGCCGTTGCGCTGCGCATAGCGCAGGTCGGCGAGCGACGAGTCGAGCTTCTCGCCGTCCGAGCCGAGGGCGCTGACATCGCGGAGCACCTGGATGCCTTCGCCCTCGTCGGACGAGATCCCGGTCGTGAACGCCCAGACGCCGATCTCGTCGGTCGAGCGGAAGTGGTCGAGAGTCGACTGCGCGCCCTCGATCGCTCCGTCGAGACGAGAGCGCCCGTCACCGATCGGGTCGTCCATCGAGCCGGAGATGTCGATGAGCTCGAGCACCGACGAGGGCTTGCGCACCTGCGTCCACTGGTCGATCGCGGTGGAGATCACGTCGACGTCGGGCTTCGGCAGCGTGACAGCGGGCTGCGCGGGGTCGACGCCGAACTTCGCGGTGAAGAGGTCGCCCAGGGGCACCGACTCATCGAGCGGGCGGAACCCGTAGTCGGGCAGGATCTTCTGCGCCGCGGTGGTCTGCACGAACTCGGCGAAGGCCTCACCCGCGGTGCGCTGCTCAGCGGTCACCCAGTCGGCGCCGAGCACCGTGATCGGGTTGTCCGACCACATGGAGCCACCCTCGGGATACACCGCGACGAGCTTGGTCTTCGGCGGCGTCAGCGTCTCGCCGGGCTGCACGGTGTGCGAGTCGGGGTTGCCCTGGTTGTAGTTGAGCAGCGAGGTCTCCTCCAGCGCGACGGCCGAGACGTACGCCGAGCCGTTCGAGCCGTTCTGCGTCTCGTCGTAGAGCGTCGAGAGCACGTTGCCGGTCGTGTCGCCGTAGTGGATGACGCACTCTTCGAACACCCGCGAGAAGTCGGCCGATGCCTCGACGTCAGCCGAGGTGAGACCCTCGGCCTTGCCGGTCGCCTCGTAGGACTGCATCAGGATGGTGGAGAGGCCGGTGGTCGACGTGTTCGGATTCGTCTTCGAGATCTTGAAGGCACCCCAGATATCCTTGCCGACGCTGCCCCAGCCAGCCGGGTCCTGACACAGTGCCTCGAGATCGGTGATGCTGATCGGAGTGTTCGGCCAACCGAGGGCGGTGGCCATCGGCTCGGGCATGCCGAACACGACGGGCGTGCGGGTGAACGACTTCGGCTCGCCCACGAGGCTGGGTGATGCGGCGGCGGCGACCCGGTCGGTCCAGACGGTGGATGCCGGAGACCACAGGGTGGGCCAGAGCGACTCGTCATCGCTCGGCCAGTCCTCGCCGGAGGTGAGGAAGCGCGTCGCGTTGCCCGACGAGACGTTGGTCGGGCGCACTGTGGCGCACGTCTCGAGCCCCTCGTGCTCGGGTGAGTCCTTGAAGGCCTTGGCCAGCTCGTCGAGCATGTTGACCTTCTCAGACGAGGTGGCGACCGCGATGTGGGTGCAGCCGTCGTCAGGGAATCCCTGGCCGCCCTCGCTCGTCGTGCCCTGCTCCCCGCCGCCGCCGGTGCAGGCGGTCAATGCCAGGGCGACGATCGCCGCCATGGCGAGGGCGGTGGGTGTCCGACGTGCGTTGCGAGGCGCGCTCATGGGCTTAGGGTACCCAGGTATCGGCCTCCCGATGACGTATCGATCCGATCCCGTGACCGCGGAGTACGCTCGCTGGTGTGGGGCGGATCACGACGAGGCGACCGATACTGAAGCTCACCCTCGGTGAGGGTGCGAGCCGTCGCGCCGACACGCTGGCCGTCGAGGAGCCGTTGGAGATCCGCGTCGCGGGCTCGCCTCTCGCTGTCACGATGCGCACTCCGGGGCACGACGTCGAACTGGCTGCGGGATTCCTCGTGTCCGAGGGGATCATCGCCCACGCCTCCGACTTCCACTCGGCGATCCACTGCGGCGGTCCCGGCACCGGAGGGCAGGAGAACACGTACAACGTCCTCGACATCAGCCTCGCTCACGGTGTCGCGCTTCCCGACCCCGATGCTGCCCGGCGCTTCTACACGACCAGTTCGTGCGGCGTCTGCGGCAAGGCCAGCATCGACGCGGTGCGCACGGTGTCGCGGCATCCGGTCTCCGACGACGACATCCAGGTCGGGGCC
>JAESFY010000237.1_pt1:10000-12500 | contig 17525 bp, 14 predicted proteins | sample 9266201 | NCBI WGS metagenome assembly JAESFY01 (sample SAMN14515071, study PRJNA621656) | algae metagenome | isolation source: Nodosilinea sp. WJT8-NPBG4 and co-occurring heterotrophs from soil, lower... | place: USA: Pinto Basin, Colorado Desert, California | collected 2006-05-27 | reverse complement strand
GGGCGCCACTTTCCCGCCCCGCACGCCTTGCGGCGCACGAGGCGGTAGTCACGGCGCACTTGCGTAAACCCAGCCACAGCCTCGCGCGGTCCGGATCCCACGGGCCCTGCCCCTTCCATAGAGACCAACGCCCTGGGCCCAACCCTTAGAGCCAATCCTTGTCCCGAGGTTACGGATCCATTTTGCCGACTTCCCTTACCTACTTTATCCCATTGGCCAGAGGCTTTTCACCTTGGAGACCTGATGCGGTTATGAGTACGGACAGGCAGGAGGTCACGCTTTTGTTTAGTCCCTTTACATACACACACACACATATGTATATATGTATATATATATATAAAGGAATTAAAATTATTGTTAGTGTCTTGCCAGGGAGAACGTTTTCACGGGACGACGGAAATGCTCCAGATGCCCCGGAAGCCGGGGCATTATGCCGGTCATCTGACCCTCTCTCCGGGCGATCCGATTCCAGGGTCATTGTGCTGTGTTTCCGCGCACCGACCGCCGCGCGCGAACGCGACGGCCGGCTGGTGGATCCCCCACTTGTGATGAGGGACGCGGCCAAGCAGCTTGCTGTTCCCTTACGGGAGACCGTTAAGCAGGAAAGAGAACCCTCCCTGGGACCTCCGTCACCGTCTCCTGGCTCGTTTGCGTCACCGCTCAGCGCTCCGGGTTTGACCGGAACGCCACAACCCCTGTCCTGGCCCAGGAATATTAACCTGGTTCCCTTTCGCTGGTCGGTGCGACGCCCTCCGCGCGAACGGAGGGGGATGATTTGTTGAACGGCCGCACGGCGTTTTTTACGCGCCGCACGACCCACCCGATCGCACGCCCTTGTACGGGCCTTACCCCATCGCTTAGGACCGGCTAACCCATGTCCAACTGCTGTTCACATGGAACCTTTCTCCACTTCGGCCTTCAAAGTTGTGTGACTCATTTGAATATTTGCTACTACCACCAAGATCTGCACTAGGGCCCGTTCGACCTGCCCTCACGGGCGGTAGGCTTCGCCACGGGCCCCACGCCCTCCTACTCATCAGGCAATCCATATGTATGTATGTGTGCGCTGATGGTTGGGTATAGGTGATCGCGCTTGAGCGCCATCCATTTTCGGGGCCGGTCCATTCGGCAGGTGAGTTGTTACACACTCCTTAGCGGATTTCGACTTCCATGACCACCGTCCTGCTGTCTGAATGAACCGACACCCTTTATGGTGTCTGCATGAGCGCGCACTTGGGCACCTTAACCCACACGTTCGGTTCATCCCGCATCGCCAGTTCTGCTTACCAAAAATGGCCCACTAAGGACTCTGCATTCATGTGTGCGTGTAGGCTCAAAAAGTTAAGCAGCCTACACATCTTACCCATTTAAAGTTTGAGAATAGGGCGAAGTTGTTGCAACTCCGAGACCTCTAATCATTCGCTTTACCTGATAAAACTGCTGCATGACGAGTCCCAGCTATCCTGGGGGAAACTTCGGAGGGAACCAGCTACTAGATTGTTCGATTAGTCTTTCGCCCCTATAGGCAACTCAGATGAACGATTTGCACGTCAGTATCACTTCGGACCTCCACCAGAGTTTCCTCTGGCTTCGTCCTGGTCACCCATAGTTCACAATCTTTCGGGTCCCAACAAATACGCTCTGGCGCAAACCCTTCAAGAAAATCCAGGTCGGCCGGTGGTGCGGGAGGGGTCCGCGCGCGAACGCTGGACCGACCGCCTTCCCACCTCGGATGACCGTTGCGTCACCCTCCGCTTTCACTCCGCGCCCAGGTTTGCCACCCGGACACTCGCGCACGTGTTAGACTCCTTGGTCCGTGTTTCAAGACGGGTCGATCAGCACCGTTGCCGCCAGCATCACTAACCCATCGGAGATGGACACGCGCCGCACGGACGACGGACCACGCGCACGGGCATCGGTTCCCGATCCCCACGCGCGCGTCCGCCGTGGCGACGCGCTGACCTCGCCCGCGAGCGGGCATGGGTTGCGTATTTCCTCGATCCCTTCGACGGCAGGCGCACCGGGTCGTACCGGCGGGACACGGCCGTGAGGCCAGCCCACCGGACCCTTTCACGGGGACCCCGGTGCCCGTCAGCCACCGAGCACAAGAATCGATGCTGGCTCGCCCTCGGACCGAGTGCGTGGCTCGCATCGGACGGGCACGGGACACGGGCGCCGTAAAGCGCTCCGAGGATCCCGCGGGCCCATCCGACAGCGGCGCCACCGAACAGTCCGAGCAGTTGCGCGAACCGCCGGTGCCGATCGCTTCCCTCCTAACAATTTCAAGCACTTTTGACTCTCTTTTCAAAGTCCTTTTCACCTTTCCCTCACGGTACTTGTTCGCTATCGGTCTCTCGCTGCCAATATTTAGCCTTGGGTGGGATTTACCACCCGCTTAGGGCTGCATTCCCAAACAACCCGACTCTGGGACGAGAGCAACTACGCCGACAATCGACGACGGCCGGATCCGGACCAATGGACGGGGCTGTCACCCTCCCTG
>JAESFY010000237.1_pt1:0-5000 | contig 17525 bp, 14 predicted proteins | sample 9266201 | NCBI WGS metagenome assembly JAESFY01 (sample SAMN14515071, study PRJNA621656) | algae metagenome | isolation source: Nodosilinea sp. WJT8-NPBG4 and co-occurring heterotrophs from soil, lower... | place: USA: Pinto Basin, Colorado Desert, California | collected 2006-05-27 | reverse complement strand
GGCCGCGCACACCCCCGAGACCCCCCTGACCCAAGCGAGCCGAGCGAGCGCGCGCGCGCCGCGGAACGCCACGGACCACGCGCGCACATCAAAGCTCTTTCGTCCTGCCACCCGCGCGTGCGTGCGGTGTGCGTGTCCCCACACACCCCCCTTCTGCTGCTGCTGCTTGCTCCCTCGCGCGCGCACACAGCCATCGCGGTCTTGCGTCGGTTTGGGGTTTGGGTGCGCCCGGTCTGCGCCGCGTGCGTGTTTGTGTCACACGCGCGCGCCGCCGCGCCGTCACACCCGCTCCCACAAGAGTGCGTTTCGATCTGCGCGCGCGGCGCCACGCTCCGCGCGTCGTTCCGTGGGCTGACCGCAACACTTTCTCTCTCTCTTCTTTTGCGCGCGCGCGCATCGTCTGGTGCTGGCCACACGGTCTGTCTGGTCTGCCTCACGTGCTGTGGTCCTGTGTGCGCCAAAGCTGTGCCATGCCATGCCATGCCATGCCAAAGTGCACCATGCCATGGCATGCCATGCCGTGCCGTGCCGTGCCATGCCGTGCCGTGCCATGCCGTGCCATGCCGTGCCGTGCCGTGCCGTGCCATGCCATGCCGTGCCGTGCCGTGCCATGCCATGCCATGCCATGCCGTGCCATGCCATGCCATGCCGTGCCATGGCGTGCCGCGCCGTGCCATGCCATGCCGTGCCATGCTGTGTGCCATGCCGTGCCATGCCATGGTGGTGGCGTGGCGTGCCAAAGCATGCCATGGCATGCCGTGCCATGGCGTGCCAAAGTGTGCCATGCTGTGCCATGTCATGCCATGGCGTGCCGTGGCATGGCGTGGCGTGCTGTGCCAAACTGTTGTGCCATGGCGTGCCATGGCGTGCCGTGCCATGGCGTGGCGTGCCATGCCGTGCCACACAGTGCTGTGTCATGCCATGGTGTGTCATGTGCCGTGCCATGCCGTGCCATGCCATGGCGTGGCATGGCGTGGCGTGCCATGCCAAAGTGTGCCGTGCCATGGCATGCCATGCCATGCCATGCCGTGCCATGGCGTGCCATGCCGTGGCGTGCCATGGCATGCCAAAGTGCAGTGTGGCATGGCGTGCTGTGCCATGCCGTGCCATGGCGTGCCGTGCCATGGCGTGCCGTGCCATGGCGTGGCGTGGCGTGGCGTGCCGTGCCGTGCCAAAGTGTGCCGTGCCATGCCAAAGTGTGCCGTGCCATGCCGTGCCATGGCGTGCCGTGCCGTGCCGTGCCATGCCGTGCCATGGCATGCCATGCCATGCCGTGCCATGGCGTGCCGTGCCGTGCCAAAGTGTGCCGTGCCGTGCCAAAGTGTGCCATGCTGTGCCATGCCATGCCATGCCATGGCGTGCCGTGCCATGGCGTGGCGTGGCGTGGCGTGGCGTGCCGTGCCATGGCGTGGCGTGGCGTGCCGTGCCGTGCCAAAGTGTGCCGTGCCATGGCGTGCCGTGCCGTGGCGTGCCGTGCCGTGGCATGCCATGCCGTGGCGTGCCATGCCGTGCCGTGCCGTGCCGTGCCGTGCCATGGCGTGCCGTGCCAAAGTGTGCCGTGCCATGGCATGCCATGCCGTGGCGTGCCATGCCGTGCCGTGCCGTGCCGTGCCATGGCGTGCTGTGCCGTGCCATGGCGTGCCGTGCCATGCCAAAGTGTGCCGTGCCATGGCGTGCCATGGCGTGCCAAAGTGTGCCATGCCGTGCCATGCCATGGCGTGCCGTGCCGTGCCATGCCATGGCGTGCCATGCCATGCCAAAGTGTGCCGTGCCATGGCGTGCCATGGCGTGCCGTGCCGTGTCAAAGTGTGCCGTGCCGTGCCGTGCCATGCCGTGCCAAAGTGTGCCATGCCGTGCCGTGCCATGCCATGGCGTGCCATGGCGTGCCAAAGCGTGCCGTGCCATGGCGTGCCATGCCATGCCGTGCCATGGCGTGCCGTGCCAAAGTGTGCCGTGCCGTGCCAAAGTGTGCCATGCTGTGCCATGCCAAACTGTGCCGTGCCATGGCATGCCATGCCGTGCCAAACCGTGCCGTGCCAAACCGTGCCGTGCCAAACCGTGCCGTGCCAAACCGTGCCGTGCCAAACCGTGCCATGCCGTGCCGTGCCGTGGCGTGCCGTGGCGTGCCGTGCCGTGGCGTGCCGTGCCGTGCCGTGCCAAACTGCGCCATGGCATGCCAAAGTGTGCCGTGCCATGGCATGCCGTGCCATGGCGTGCCATGGTGTGCCGTGCCGTGCCAAAGTGTGCCATGGCGTGGCGTGGCGTGGCGTGGCGTGGCGTGGCGTGCCATGCCATGGCGTGCCGTGCCATGGCGTGCCAAAGTGTGCCATGCCATGCCATGCCATGGCGTGCCGTGCCAAAGTGTGCCGTGCCGTGCCGTGCTGTGCCGTGCCATGGCGTGCCGTGCCAAAGTGCAGCGTGCCATGGCGTGCTGTGCTGTGCCATGGCATGCCATGCCATGCCAAAGTGTGCCATGGTGTGCCATGCCATGGCATGCCGTGCCGTGCCATGCCATGGCGTGCCATGCCATGCCAAAGTGTGCCGTGCCATGCCGTGCCATGGCGTGCCGTGCCGTGCCATGGCGTGCCGTGCCGTGCCATGGCGTGCCAAAGTGTGGCGTGGTGTGGCATGGCGTGCCATGCCGTGCCAAAGTGTGCCATGGCGTGCCATGCCAAAGTGTGCCAAAGTGTGGCGTGGTGTGGCATGGCGCGCCATGCCGTGCCAAAGTGTGGCATGGCGTGCCGTGCCAAAGTGTGCCGTGCCATGGCATGCCATGCTGTGCCGTGCCGTGGCGTGCCATGGCGTGCCGTGGCGTGCCGTGCCAAAGTGTGCCGTGCCATGGCATGCCATGCCGTGCCGTGCCATGCCATGCCATGCCGTGCCATGCCATGTCATGGCGTGCCGTGCCGTGCCGTGCCATGGCATGCCATGCCGTGCCGTGCCATGCCGTGCCAAAGTGTGCCGTGCCATGCCGTGCCATGCCAAAGTGTGCCATGCTGTGCCATGCCATGCCAAAGTGTGCCGTGCCATGGCGTGCCGTGCCATGCCAAAGTGTGCCATGGCGTGGCGTGCTGTGCCGTGCCGTGCCGTGCCGTGCCGTGCCATGGCGTGCCAAAGTGTGCCATGGCGTGCCATGCCATGGCGTGCCAAAGTGTGGCGTGGTGTGGCATGGCGTGGCATGCCAAAGTGTGGCGTGCCGTGGCATGCCATGCTGTGGCGTGCCATGGCGTGCCATGCCATGCCGTGCCGTGCCAAACAGTGCTGTGTCATGGCGTGCCATGCCATGCCATGGCGTGCCATGCTGTGCCAAAGTGCACCATGCCATGCCATGCCATGGCGTGCCATGGCGTGCCGTGCCAAAGTGTGCCGTGCCATGGCATGCCATGCTGTGCCGTGGCGTGGCATGCCATGGCGTGCCATGCCAAAGTGTGCCGTGCCATGGCGTGCCGTGCCAAAGTGTGGCATGCCATGCTGTGCCAAACTGCTGTGCCGTGGCGTGGCGTGGCGTGCCGTGCCGTGCCATGCCAAAGTGTGCCGTGCCATGGCGTGGCGTGGCGTGGCGTGGCGTGCCGTGGCATGCCAAAAAGTGTGCCATGCCATGGCGTGCCATATGCTGTGCCATATGCTGTGCCATGCCGTGCCACACTGTGGCATGCCGTGCCATGCCATGGCGTGCCGTGCCAAAGAGTGCACCATGCTGTGCCATGGCGTGCCAAAGTGTGGCGTGGCGTGGCGTGGCATGGCGTGCCGTGCCGTGCCATGGCGTGCTGCGCCATGCTGTGCCAAAGTGCACCATGGCATGCCGTGCCAAAGCGTGCCACACCACACCGTGCCGTGCCAAAGTGTGCCGTGCCGTGTCATGCCATGGCGTGCCGTGCCATGCCGTGCCAAAGTGTGCCATGCCGTGCCATGCCATGGCGTGCCATGGCGTGCCAAAGTGTGCCGCGCCATGGTGTGCCATGCCATGCCGTGCTGTGCCAAAGTGTGCCATGGCGTGCCATGCCAAACTGTTGTGCTGTGGCATGCTGTGCTGTGCCAAACTGCTGTGCCGTGGCGTGGCGTGGCGTGCCGTGCCGTGCCGTGCCGTGCCATGCTGTGCCATGCCGTGCCGTGCCATGCCATGGCGTGCCGTGCTGTGCCAAAGTGTGCCGTGCCGTGCCGTGCCGTGCCATGGCGTGCCATGCCAAACTGTGCCGTGCCATGGCATGCCATGCCGTGCCAAACCGTGCCGTGCCAAACCGTGCCGTGCCAAACCGTGCCGTGCCGTGCCGTGCCGTGCCGTGCCAAACTGCGCCATGGCATGCCAAAGTGTGCCGTGCCATGCCAAACTGTTGTGCCATGCCATGCCATGCCATGCCATGCCATGCCATGCCATGCTGTGCCAAAGTGTGCCGTGCCATGCCAAACTGTTGTGCCGTGCCATATGCCGTGCCAAAGTGTGGCGTGCCGTGCCATGGCGTGCCAAAGTGTGGCACGGCGTGCCATGCCATGCCACACCGTGCCACGCCATGCCACACCGTGCCACGCCATGCCATGCCATGGCATGCCAAAGTGTGGCGTGCCGTGCCAAACTGTTGTGCCATATGGCATGCCATGCTGTGCCAAACTGCTGTGCCATATGGCATGCCATGCTGTGCCAAAGTGTGACACGCCGTGGCGTGGCATGGCATGGCATGCCATGCCGTGCCAAACTGTTGTGCCATGCCAAAGTGTGGCGTGCCGTGCCATGCCAAAGTGCGGTGCCATGCCATGCCATGCCATGCCATGCCAAACCGTGTGTCTGTGGTGTGTGCCATATGCCGTGCCAAAGTGTGGCGTGCCATGCCATGCCATGCCATGCCGTGTCGTGCCATGCCAAAGTGTGCCATGGTGTGCCATGCTGCGCCATGGCATGCCATGGCGCGCCAAAGTGTGCCGTGCCATGCCATGCCATGCCATGCCATGCCATGCCATGCCATGCCATGCCATGCCATGGCATGCCGCGCCGTGGCACGCCGTGC
>JAESFY010000236.1_pt1 | contig 17547 bp, 21 predicted proteins | sample 9266201 | NCBI WGS metagenome assembly JAESFY01 (sample SAMN14515071, study PRJNA621656) | algae metagenome | isolation source: Nodosilinea sp. WJT8-NPBG4 and co-occurring heterotrophs from soil, lower... | place: USA: Pinto Basin, Colorado Desert, California | collected 2006-05-27 | reverse complement strand
AGGTGAAGCAGTCGGTGTTGAAGGGCTTCGCTCACGCGAAGGACAAGCTGCACCAGCTCGCCGACAACCTCACCCAGCATGTCGACGACGTCGCCCGGCAGGTGCGGGGCCAGGATAGGTACGACGGTGCACCGGGGAACCCGCCGATCGTGCGGGATCGGAATCCCGACTGGTTGAACGAGCGTCTGGACCGCGACGACCTTCCGTTCTGGCGCCGCCGTATGGCAGAGGGGGACCAGTTCAACTACCAGAACCACCATCGTTATCCCCAGAACGAGGTCACCTTGGGGAACGGCAAGCGCCTGGATTCGTATCTGCCGGGTGAGGAGATCGTGTCGCGCAAGAACACTCAGCTCGACAGCGTGCGACCCGAGACAGCCAACTCGTACATCGATGAGATGCTGAACAAGTACCCACCCGGTACCCCCATCGCCGGCTCCCCCGATGTGCTCAGCGGACAGCCCGTGCTCGAGGTACCCGTACAGACCGACCCCGTGCCGCAATCCGTGATCGACCACGCCAACGGCAAGGAGCCGCCTGTGCAGATACGGGACGTCCTCGGAAACGTGTATAACTAGGATCACCATGACGGAGCGATACATCTACACAGACAAAGTCGGAGCAGGTCCGGAGCACCCGAAGAAGCAATGGGGCCTCTTCAGCAAGGAGTTGACCGCTGATGAGGCCGTTGCTCGCTACGACCTCGATGCCGCACGTCGCGAGGACTGGTTCGGAGTGGTGCTCCAGTCCGACGATCAGCGGCCGCACGCCTACCTGCAGATGTGCCCGAGGGCCAATGGGGTAGAGATGCACAAGCTGAACGCGCAGGGAAGCGTCGACGTCGCCTACACCTGGCGCGCTTATTACACCCCGTCTGATTCAGCGCACTACGACGGCGACGACAGCCGGATCTTCTTGAGCGCGATCACGTGGTACACCTATCCGGACGAGTTGCGCTTCTATCTGAGGAACGCATCCGTGGGCCACGTGTCGATGGCATTCGGTCCCGACGGTTACGGCAAGGAAGAACGGGTCACGAAACGGGGCTTCGGCGAGCCCGCGGACGTGGAGACGCGTGAGTTCCGCAACGTCGACGTGACCGCCAACTGGACCAGAATCCCGGACTTCGGTGACTGGGGTGCCTTCTTCCACCCCGAGACTCAGAAGTGACCGGTAGGAACCCTGACGCGCGAGGAGACCAGACACCGGATGATCCAGGGTGACGTCTTCATCTTCCTGAACGCTCTCGGAGCGCGGGAAGGCGATCCGCGTCTGGAGGAGGCTCTGGCGTTCGTCGGCGGGCCGCACGAGGTCGAGGTGTTCGACGAAGACGGCGTGCAGGAGATGTACCTCGTCATGACGGATCGAGGCGTTGACTTCCTGCTGAAGGACGGCGTGCTCACCACGGTCTTCGTCTACGCGAGGGACACCCCGGATCAGAGCACCTACGGCGGATGGGCGAGCCTCGTCGCCGGAGTCGGCCCCGACTCGTCACCTGACGCTGTCGTGCGGGCTCTCGGCGCACCGCTCCGGTCCACAAAGTCATTTGTGCGGTATCAGGTGGACCCCGGATTCGTGCAGTTCGACTTCGACGGGGACGCGCTCAAGATGCTCGTCGTCATGCAGGAGGTGGTCGGCGGCGACGCTCCGCAGGCCGCGGCCGATGAGGTCGAGGGGGCGGAGACCGTCGACGGGGACCTGGCCGTCTTCATGCGCGCCGTCGGCCAGCCGATGTTCTCCCCGGAGCACCTGGCGGTGATTGGTCTCGCCGGGCCGGCCACCGAGTCATACGACGAGGAGCGCGCCGGCGCGACGTGGCAGTACGAGGACTCGGCGAGAACCGGTGTCACCCTCCAGTTCAGGCAGGATGTGCTGGTGGGAGCGCTTATCAAGCTCCGAGCTGAGGACGGGAAGGCCGGCTACCCCGCGCCCGAGCTCTTGATCGCCGGCTTGACACTGCCCTCGAGCCGCGACAGCATCGGGGCGCATTTCGGGACACCGCGACGGACGAGCCAGCAGATGGATCTTTATTCGGTGGATGACCGCTATCTGCGATTCGACTTCGATGCGGGATGGAGCACGGCCGTCACCGTCGTGCTTGCCGGCGCCGAAGTGTGAGACCCGAACACCGATCCAGGAGATCCATGAACCGGCATACCCACGTGGTGCAGTCCAACGGCTACAGTCGGGGTCCGCTGCTCGACACCTTCCGCCCCTATCCCGATCAACTCCGCTTCTCCCTAAATCGGATGAACGGCGCCTCTTTCTGGGCATACGGCCTGTGGCGGGCGCCGGAGGGATCGGACCTGCTGGAGGATATCCCGCTGAGCGACGAGTACGTGCAGAGTGCCGGATCCGCACAGGCGATGACCGTCGAGGTGCGCGTGCTGGATGAGAACGGCGCGGCGCACCAGTTCACGATCGGAAAACCGGGCGAACGGCCGGGCGGACCACCGACCCACGTGATCCATTGGGATGACGGACGACACAGCACGACGGTGTATGTCAACGAGGTGTTCACCGCCGACGAGGCGGCCGAGGTCTTCTCCGCCTACTCCCAGACCGACGAAGTCCCCGATTCGTACACACTTCGCGAGCTCGATCTGGCGCGGTGACGTGGGCTGATCTACCCATCGCGCTGATCCGCCATCGCTCGGTAATCTCATGACCGGAGGTGCTGCTATGGGAATGATGTTGCCGAATGATCTGATCTGGATCATGGAGAAGCTGGGGTTCGAGTGGCCCGATGTCGATGAGGATGAGCTCCGTCGTGCAGGCGACATCATCAGCACCTTCACCGGCGAACTCGAGGGGCGCATCCAGGCCGTCGATCGCAAGGTCAACGGCGAGATGGCAGCCGCCATGCGCGGCCAGGCGGGCCCTGCGTTCGTGGCCGCGTGGAACAGCAACCGCTCCAACAACCTGCAGAAGCTTCTCGACGCGCTCGGACCGGTGCCGGCGGGACTCGAGGTCGGGGCGGGCGTCGTCTTCGGCCTGAAGATGAAGGTCATCGGCGATGTCACCACGACGGCGCTCGCGCTGATGGCGATGCTGACCAACCCTTTCACGGCACCAGGAGCGGGCCTGATGCTCATCGCGAAGAAGAAGCTGCTGAACGCGGCGGTCGACATCGCACTCGAGCAGGCCCTGATCCAGATCCTCCCCATGGTGATCGAACCGCTGGCGGAAGAACTGCCCGGGCTGGTGATGGCCGCACTCGACGCGCCGGTGGTCGAGGCGGCTGTGGGTGACTCCGATGAGTTCTACGCCGACCTGCAGGCACTGGAGCAGGCCGAGTCCGATCTGGACATCCAGGCCGCTGACATCGACGAGCTGATCGAGCGGCTCGGTGCCGACCTCGCCGGCCTGAACATCACGGGGGACTGACCATGGGAAGAGTGGGAGACGAGCTCGCACGACCGATCATGAGGGCGCTCGAGGATGCATCCCCGAACCTCAGGGCGCTGGCAGACATCCCCCGGAAGCTGCGCACGAAGGCGCGGGGGAACCAGGGCAGCGTCAGGTCGATCGACCGGTACGACGCCGATGCGCGGCACATCGATGTGACGACCCGCCGGTTCACGCAGAACCCGGAGCACCGTCCGGAGCAGTTCAACGACCAGCTCAACGAGCAGATCGACACACTCGAGAACACGTCGATGGCGGACTGGGTGCTCAACCGTGTCGACTATCTGAGGAATGGACGACCCCACGACTCAGTCGTGGAGCAGGAGCTGGTTCGCGACGCCGCGCGCAACGACGCTATCCGCGAGATCATGAGCGAGAATCCGGGCCTGGATCTGGCGACCGCCAACAGGTTCGTGGCCCAGTGGATGGAGACGCAGGCCGCGCTGCATCGCCTGGACGGGATCGCGGGCGGCAACCCGACCGACGTCCCCCGAGTGGGTGACGGGAACGTGAACTCCTCGCTCGGAAGCCAGTGGCAGGACCGGGTGGCAGACCTCGACGCCGCAGTCATCGACTTCATGCAGCAGAACCCCGGTGTCGACCTGAACACCGTCTTCATGAACATTCACTTCCGATAGGTTGAAAACATGATCGAGATTTCGGACTTCGTGTCGCACGGGCCGGTCGAGCCGGAGATCATCGAGGCCTACCGTGGCCGCGTTCCCGACGAGGTGATCGAACTGTGGGAGACCTACGGGTACGGCACCTTCGCGTGGGGGTTCCTGCGCGTGATCAACCCCGCGGTGTACGAGACCGAGCTGGCCGATTGCATCGGCAAGACCCAGGGCGACGGCATCGCGATCCCGATCATGGTGACGGGCCTCGCCGACCTCATCACGTGGGAGCCGAGCATCGGATTCGTCGCTCTCAAGTACCGTGAGGGTCGTGCCGCCGGTCTCAACAGTGAACTGAGCGGGTTCCTCGAGATGCTGCAGCTGGCAGGGCGGGACTACCTGACCATGACGCTGAACTGGGACATCTTCCCGAAGGCAGTGGAAGCGCACGGCGAACTGCCCTATGAGCAGTCGTTCACCTTCGTGCCGCTGCGGTCGCTGGGCGGTCCGGAGAAGGTGGAGAACCTGAAGAAGCGCGAGACGATCGCCGCGATCCAGGTGATGGTGGAGTTCCAGGGCGTCATCGGGCACTGATGCAGGTCATTTTCAAGGAAATCGTCGACGGCGAGGACCAGAAGGTCCGCGACCGGATCGCAAAGAATCCTTCGCTCGTCAACGTCATCGCCTCCGGGCAGCCGAAGCAGTATGCGGGACAGTCCGCTCTGCAGGTCGCAGTTCGCACGGGCGCTTTCGCTCTCGCCAGGTTCCTGCTCGAGAACGGCGCCGACGCGAACTTCGCCGACGCAGATTCACCGAGCGGGTGGGCGAAATCGGTGCTCCACGACGCATCGGTCGCCGCGGTGATGCGGTCGCGCTGGGTCAAGATGACGATCAACAAGAACTCCGAGAAGGAGTGGAGCGTCAGGAACAGCGACGCCAGTGCCGACGATGCCTACGAGACGCCGGTGGCCCTGCTCGACGCGGGCGCAGTGGTCGACGCGGTGGACTCGAAGGGTGCCACCCCGCTCGGGCGCGCTGCCCTGACAGCGAACGATGTGCTTCCTCGGCGCCGCGATGACCAGCCGGAGCGGAACGATGATCGCCCGCTGAATCCGGAGCTCGTCCACGACCTCGACCGCATCTTCGAGGCTCTCATGTCGCGCGGGGCCGATCCGGATCAGATCGAGCCCCAGCTCGACATGAGCCTCACCCAGTACTACGCGCACCGCCTGGTCGGGAAGTTCCTCGCAGGAGAGGCGCAGGCCGATCACGCCTCCTGACCGAGCCGATCACGCCTCCTGACCGAGCGGATCGCGAAGCTGACCATGCAGGATCTGTTCAAGGAGATCATTGACGGAGACACCGAGAAGTTGTCGAGCGGCTCGAACGGGATTCCGGCGTCGTCACGCTGACGGCGACCGCTCCTCCGAAGAAGTACGGCGCTCAGTCACCGCTGCAGGTCGCTGTTCGCTCCGGGCAGTTCGCGATAGCCGCGGTGCTCGTCGAGCACGGGGCCGACGTGGACTTCGTCGACAGCGACAGCCCGAACGGGTGGTCGGCGCCTGTTCTGCATGATGCGGTGGTCGCCGCGGTGATGAGGTCGCGCTGGCTCCGTCCCGGCGACCGTTCGGCCAACCCTCCGGAGTGGCACCTCGCGCTGTCGAAGGAGCAGTCCGACGAGGCCTTCGCGGTGCTCGAGCTGCTGCTCGAGAAGGGAGCGGACGTCGACGCCCTCGACTCATACGGCAACTCCGCGCTCGCCCGCGCGGTGGTGACGGCCCGTCAGATCCTGCCCAAGTACCGGCACAGCGAGCCCGACTGGGTCGACCCCAAGCCGCTGAACGACGAACTCCTCGCAGATCTCGACCGCGTCTTCGGTGCGCTCTACGCCCGCGGGGCCGACCCCTCGAAGGTCGACCCGCACCTTGAGCATCCTCTCGACGCGTTCTACGGAGCCGAGCCTGTCGGGCGGTTCCTGAAGCGCTCCTGACCATCGCGCATCCTCCCTCCGTCGGACGACGCAATCCGCGCTGTCCTTGGCAGGATGTGGCGAAGGGCGGCCGCGGATTGGCTGCGGAATCGCGGGCGGGGACAACGTCGTGCTCCGATAGGTTGGAATCATGGTTGAAATCTCCGATTTCGTCGCGCACGCGCCCGTTCCGGGCGAGATACTCGAGGAGTACCGAGGCCGCGTTCCGGACGAGCTCGTACAGCTCTGGGAGCAGTACGGGTACGGCACATTCGCATCGGGCTTCCTGCGTGTCATCGACCCGAAGCTCTATGAGGCGGAGATCGGGGACTGCATCGGCAAGACGCAGGGCGACGGTATCGCCATCCCGATCATGGTCACCGGACTCGGCGATCTGATCACGTGGGAACCAAGTGCCGGCGTCGTCGGCATCTTGTATCGCGAAGGTCGCACGGTGGGGCTGAACACCACCGTGGATAACTTCCTCTTCATGGTCGACCTCGACGGACCCGAAGAGCTCTCCGACAATCTCCACTGGGACATCTTCCCCGAGGCAGTCGCGGCACACGGTGAACTGCCGTACGACCAGTCTTTCGTCTTTGTGCCGCTTCTCTCTCTCGGAGGAGAGGCCAAGGTCGAGAACCTGCACAAGCGTGAGACCATCGCTGCTATCCAGGTGGCCGTAGACATCCAGGGCGTCATCGGGCACTGATGCCTCAGATCGCTGACTTCGTTGCCCATGCGCCAGTACCGGCGGAGATCATCGAGGAGTACCGAAGCCAGGTCCCGGACGAACTCGTGGAGATCTGGGAGCAGTACGGGTAAGGAACATTCGCGGACGGATTCCTGCGGGTCATCGACCCGAAGCTCTACGAGGCCGAAGTGGGGGACTGCATCGGTAAGACGCAGGGCGACGGGATCGCGATCCCGATCATGGTCACCGGCCTCGGTGACCTGATCACCTGGGAGCCCAGTCGCCCCGGTGTCACCGGCATCCTTTACCGGCTCGGCGACACGACGGGTCTGGGTTCGCTGAAGACGTTCCTCACACTGACTCGTGCAGGCGGAGCCAAGCACCTGTCGAGGACCCTGAAGTGGGACATCTTCCCGAAGGCGGTCGCGGCGCACAGCGAGCTGCCGTACGAGCAGTCGTTCATCTTCGTCCCCCTGCTGTCGTTGGGCGGCCAGGAGAAGGTCGAGAACCTGCACAAGCGCGAGACGATCGCCTCGATCCAGGTCGCTGTAGACCTGCAGGGCGTCATCGGGCACTGAGCAGCTGTTCGGGGAACCGTGCAGCCCGTCGCGAGATTCAGACTCGCCGTGGCAAGATGTTGCGTGGGGGGTCCTTTCGTGACTGATGTGAATGCCACAACGGAGTTGGAAGCTGTCGACGCGACGGATGCGAGGGGCGTCGTACCACTGCGCCTCGAGTTCGCCGGCGAGTGGCACGATCTTCCGATCGACCGGCCGTTCATCGTCGGCCGAGAGGGCGACCTCGAGATCGACGACAACCCCTATCTGCACCGGCACTTCCTGGAGCTGCAGCACCGTGATGGGCTCTGGTGGCTCGCCAATATCGGGGTGCGGCTGGCGGCGACCATCTCCAGCGCCGGCGGTGCCGTGCAGTCCTGGCTCTCGCCGGGCGCGCGCATGCCCCTGGTCTTCGAGCGCAGCGTCATCGTGTTCACCGCCGGCCCGTTCACCTACGAGCTGAGCCTGCATACCGAGCAGGCCCCGTACGAAGTGTCCCGTCAGGTCGAGGCGCAGATGAGCGGAGAGACCACCGTGATGCCGGCCAGCTTCACGCCGCTGCAGAAGCAGCTGATCGTGGCGCTCGCCGAGCCCATGCTGCGCCGCGAGGGCGTGAGCATGAACGAGCTTCCGTCATCGAGCGATGCGGCCAAGCGTCTCGGGTGGACGATGAGCAAGTTCAACCGCAAGCTCGACAACGTGTGCGACAAGCTCGACCGCATGGGAGTGCAGGGCCTCCGCGGCGGCGCCGGCAAGCTGGCCACCAACCGGCGCGCGCGCCTGGTCGAGTATGCGGTGACCTCGCAGGTCGTGACCCGCGCCGATCTGCCCCTGCTCGACGACGAGACGCTGCGGAGTCAGAGCGACTCCGACGGCGACTGAACCGTCTGACTCAGGCGTCGCTCAACGCGTCGCGTCGGCGAGGTGGCGAGCGTCGTGGCTCAGCACCTTGACGATGATGCCGTGACGGCGCAATTCCGCGGCCGTACGGCGGCCTTCCTCGGCGTCGCGCCCGAGGGCGTTGATGTTCGCGACGACCAGCACGTCGCCGACGTTCAGGGTGGCGATGAGCCGGCCGAGCCGGTCGCCCCAGCTTTCGAGGATGTCGGGTGCCGGGTGGCGGAACCCCTCGATCGGCACGCCGAAGCGGGTGAGATCTTCGCGCTGCTCGACCACTGACGGCATCCCCTCGCGGGAGACGACGAGGCCCACCAGGCGCGAACCGACCGGGCGGGCGAGCCACCAGTCGCGATTCTGCTGCAGCTCAGTGAAGCACTTCGGGCACTCGGCCGCGGCGTGCGGCAGGTGCAACGGGCTGGTGAGCGCATCGTCGACCGATGCCGCTGTCTTCATGGGCTCAATCGTCTCGCTCATCGCGCACCTCCGGCATCCATTCTGCCCTGATCCAGCGCCGCGCGGTGACCAGTCTCAGAGCATGCCGAGCGATCGCACCGCCTCCCGCTCGTCGACGAGCTCGGCGACCGACGCGTCGATGCGGGCGCGAGCCCAGTCGCTCAACTCCAGGCCTTCCACGATCCGCCATTCGCCGTCCACCGAACGGACAGGGAAGGACGAGATGAGCCCTTCCGGCACTCCGTATTCGCCGTGCGAGACGACGCCGGCCGACGTCCAGTCGTCGGTCCCGCGGACCCAGTCGCGCACATGGTCGATCGTCGCGTTCGCAGCGGATGCGACTGATGACGAACCGCGCACATCGATGATCTCGGCTCCGCGCTTCGCGACACGGGGGATGAAGGTCTCCGCGAGCCAGGACGGCACGTCTCCGACGATCTGCTCGAGCGCCTCGTGCACCGGCCGGCCACCGACCGTGGCGTGCGAGATGTCGGGGAACTGGGTCGCCGAGTGATTCCCCCAGATCGGCACACGCCGGACAGTGTCGACCGGAGCGGCGAGCGCGAGGGCGAGCTGTGCGCGCGCCCGGTTCTCGTCGAGCCGCGTGAGCGCGGTGAAGCGCTCGGCGGGCACGCCGTCGGCCGACGCGGCGGCGATCAGCGCATTGGTGTTGGCCGGGTTTCCGACGACGGTGACGCGCACGTCGGATGCCGCGTTGGCGGCGATCGCGGCGCCCTGAGGGCCGAAGATGCCGGCGTTCGCCGCGAGCAGGTCGGCGCGCTCCATGCCGGGTCCGCGCGGTCGCGCACCGACGAGCAGCGCCAGATCGGCACCGTCGAAGCCGACGGCCGGGTCATCCGTCACCTCGACGTGCTGGAGCAGCCCGAAGGCGCCGTCCTGCAGTTCGAGCGCGGCACCCTCGGCGGCCGCGAGCCCCTGCGGGATCTCGAGCAGCCGCAGCCTGATCTTCTCCTCCGGACCGAGCAGGTCGCCGGCCGCGATGCGGAACAGCAGCGCGTAGCCGATCTGCCCGCCCGCGCCCGTGATGGTGATCGTCGTCGTCATGTCTTCGAGCCTACGTCCGTTGCCCTCCCGTCGCTCGGAGTACCCTCGACGCATGACCTTCAACCCCGACGCCGACCTCTCGAAGAACACCACCCGTCGACGCGGACGCAACACCGCCATCGCCGGCGGCGGCGCCGTGGGCGTACTCGGCATCATCGCGCTGATCGCGGGGCCGCTGCTCGGCATCGACCTCAGCGGCCTGTTCGGCGGCGGCGCCGCGCCCGGCGGCGGCAGCGAGCCGGCCGGCGGTTCGGTCATCGAGAACTGCAAGACCGGGTCGGATGCCAACGCCGACGTCGACTGCCGTATGGCGGGCGCTCAGCTCGCGCTCGACGAGTACTGGGGTGCGAACGTCGAGAACTACAGCGCGCCGCAGCTGATCGTCGTGGACGGAGCCACGAACACGGCGTGCGGCACAGCGTCCAATGCGGTCGGGCCGTTCTACTGCCCGCCCGACCAGACGGTGTACATCGACCCGACGTTCTTCCAGCTCATGCAGCAGCAGTTCGGAGCATCCGCAGGGAATCTCGCCCAGCTGTACATCGTCGGCCACGAGTGGGGCCACCACATCCAGTACATCACCGGCGTGATGGACGCGTATCCGAACAACGGCACCGGGCCTGACAGCAACGGCGTGCGGGTTGAGCTCCAGGCCGACTGCTATGCCGGTGCGTGGATCGGCCGCATCTCGGAGCAGGAAGATGACAACGGGGTTCCGTATCTGCAGCCGACCACCGAGGAGCAGCGCGTCGATGCGCTGAACGCGGCTTTCACGGTCGGTGACGACAACATCCAGGAGCAGTCCTCCGGCACCGTGAATCCGGAGAGCTTCACGCACGGTACCAGCGAGCAGCGTCAGCGCTGGTTCGCCGAGGGCTACGAGAACGGGCTGGGCGTCTGCGAGCAGCCTCTCACCCTCCCCGGCGATCAGCTGGATCCGTAGCACGGAGAACGGGGGAGTTCGATGACGATGAACCTGGACGCGCTGTACCCGCCGATCGAACCGTACGAGACGGGTGAGCTGCTCGTCGGCGACGGGCACCGGATGTACTGGGAGCTCAGTGGCAATCCCGAGGGCAAGCCGGTGGTGTTCCTGCACGGCGGGCCGGGCAGCGGGACCTCGCCGTGGCAGCGGCGGTTCTTCGACCCGGCCGTCTACCGCATCGTGCTGCTCGACCAGCGCGGCTGCGGCCGCAGCACCCCGCACGCGAGCGCGCCCGATGCGGACTTCCGCTTCCTCACGACCGCTCATCTGATCGCTGACCTCGAGCTGCTGCGCAAGAACCTCGGCATCGCGGCGTGGCAGGTGTTCGGCGGTTCCTGGGGGAGTGCGCTGGCGCTCGCGTATGCGCAGGCGCACCCGGATGCCGTCACCGAACTCGTACTCCGCGGGATCTTCACCCTCCGGCGAGAAGAGCTCGAGTGGTTCTACGAGGGCGGCGCGGCCGCGCTGTTCCCCGACCTGTGGGAGGACTTCGCCGCGCCCATTCCGGTGCTCGAGCGCTCACGCATGATCGAGGCCTACCACCGCCGGCTCTTCGACCCGGATCCTGCTGTGCACGTGCCGGCTGCCGTCGCGTGGACGACCTGGGAAGCGTCGACGGTGAACCTGCTGCCGGATGCCGAGCAGATCGCGGCGATGGCGGATCCCCGCACGGCGACCGCATTCGCGCGCATCGAGAGCCACTTCTTCGCGCACCGCGGCTGGTGGGAAGAAGGTCAGCTGATCGCGGGCGTGGACGCCATCCGCCACATCCCCGCGGTCATCGTGCAGGGACGCTTGGACGTCTGCACGCCGATGATGACCGCGTGGGATCTGCACCGGGCCTGGCCGGAGGCGGAGTTCCTCGTGGTCGACGGGGCGGGTCACTCGGCTGCCGAGCCCGGCATCCAGCGCGCGCTGCGCGCCGCGACGGACGGGTTCGCCGCGCCTCTACAGGTCGTCGAGCGAGCGTAGCGAGACGAAACGTCAACGAACGGATGAGGAAGTCAGGCGCGCATGGCTTTCGCCAGCGTCTTCACGAGACCGAGAACGCCCCCGTCGGCGCGGTAGCGGGTGAGGCCCTCGCTGACTGCGGCGCCGGTGCGCGCCGAGACGAACCACGGCGGCTTCGGCAGGATGGTCACGCGGCCGCCGCCGTTCACGACGGGTAGAGACCTCGGGAACGGGCGGAACGGACCGCGGATCACCGAGCGCTCGACCCGATCCAGGAGCAGGGCGTTGTGCACCACGCCGATGCCGCTGCCGACATCGTCGACCGTGTTCCCGGGGAAGGCACCCCAGGTGAGCGTCGGGGTGATGAACCCGAAGGCGGTCCATCCGTTGATAGCGATCGATCCGTACCGCAGTGCCGTGATCGCCCGTTCGAAGCCCGCGCCGAGGGCGTTCTCGGTGACCGGGTCGATCAGCAGATTGGCCCCCAGCGTGCCCTGCAGCTTGTTGTTGGCATGGGTCACTGCGGCGTCGAAGAAGGCCTGACCGGTGCCGGGCACCGTCACCACGCCGAGTACCGGAGCGAAGTATTCCGTGGTCTGCAGTGCCGCGGGGTCGTCGTCGCCCTCGATCTCGACGAGCAGCCGGTCGCCGAGCACGAGCGCATCCGGATACTGATCCGCCGCGCCCTGCATCCGCGAGGGCGAGCCGGGGTACCAGATCGGACGTTCGGGAGCATTGGCGAACGCCCTCCGGAGCGCCGCGCGGAAGGCGTCGGCCTGATCCCAATCGGAGGACAGGATGACGACCTGGCCTGCGATGCAGTTGTGGCCGGAGTTCTGCAGCCGCATGGTCGCGACGTGCTCGGCGTGGTAGGTGATGTCGGCATCCGTCCACCGTCCCGGCACGATGATGATGGGCGAGACGCCGCCGAGTTCCGCGGTGATCGGCTTCTTCAACTGCGGGCGGTTCTCGCGTCGGCGTCGTGTGGTCGCCGCAGCGCCCGCGCCCTTCGACGGGCCCCAGACGATGGTGTCGAACGTCGCGGCAGAACCCGTGATGTGCACGTGCGCGAGGCCGGGGTGTGCGGTGAGGTGGGCGCCGACCTCCGGTCCGCCGCGCACGATGCGCAGGAACCCCGGCTCGATGAGCGGAGCCAGGGCGCGCTTGTACACGGGCACGAGCGCATCCTGCGTGGGATTCACCTTGAGCAGCGCGGTGCGGTTGTGGGCCAGCAGTTCGTACATGACGTCGAGGACGGGGATCGAGGTGATGTTGCCGGCGCCGAGCACGAGGCCCACGCCGCCGGAGTCGGCGGGTATGCGCTGCGCGAGACCCGCGGCGGCGCGTGCCGCATTCGGCGTGACACCCGGCTCCAGCCAGACCTCGCCGGTGTAGCCGGAGAGGAGAAACCGGTCGATTCCGGTCAGCGGGAACGCATGCACGCGTGTACGGCCGCCGGGCGCCCGGCTGAGAGGGATGCCGTCGAGGGGGTTCCGACCGTCGGCGAGACGCGCGAGGGTCTCGATGTACGCGTCCAGGGCGCCGAGCACGCTGTACGGCCCGCTGAGCCACTCCTCGCCTGCGAGCGGATGCCGCGCGTCGAGGCCCTTGGATGCGGACGCGGTCTGGGCCCAGTCCTCCGACGCGGCGGCGACGCTCATGCGCACGGCACGCAGCAGTGTGACGCGCTGGCCGACGGTGAGGGCGGACCAGGTGCGCGCACCGACCTGCAGGTCGCCGATCGCGGTGTCGAGCCGCTCGCGCATGCCCTCGGCGAGCGCAGGAGCCGCAGCTTCCGGCGCCGGCTTCGCGGGGGTGGTCGGGGCGTCAGGCGTGGTCGCAGAAGTCATCGGCGTCTCCTTCGGACGGGGTCCCAGCTTATGCGTCGGTGCGGACGGCGACGTCGATGTCGTGTCGGCGCAGACGGTAGCGGCGGAGCGTCAGCAGGCTCGCCGCCATGAGCGCCGCCGGCAGGATGCTGAAGCTGAGCACGATGCCGGTGATCGCGGCATCCGGCTGTTCCACGGTGGCTCCGGCGACCGTTGAGACGTAGCCGGTCGCCGCGAGCGTCAGCGACACGGCGGTCGCGCCGAGCGCGAACCCCACCGTCTCGCCCGCGGTCCAGATGCCGGTGAACGTTCCGGCTTGCCCCGGGCCGCTCACCCGCTCGTCGTGCGAGATCACGTCGGGCAGCATCGCCATCGGCAGCGACTGCAGGCCGGCGTAGGCGATGCCGGCCACCGCGACCGAGGCGTATATCCACGACCCCGGAGCCCACACGGCGGCCGTGATCGTGAGGGCGGCCGCGCAGAACAGGATGCTGGCCATCGCGAAGGCCCGTTCCTTGCCGACCCGCCGCGCGATCACCGTCCATCCGGGCGTCGCGAGCAGGGCCGGGCCTACGAGGGCGACGAAGACGAACGTGACGGCATCCTCGGACCGCAGCACCCAGGTCGCGACGTACTGCGCGCCGGCGAGCATCGTGCCCGTCGCGAGTGCCTGCAGCAGGAAGGTGCCGAGCAGGGCGCGGAACGGCTGGCTGCGGCGCAGGACCCGGAAGCCGGAGAGGTACTGATCCCGCCAGGCGGATGCCGGAACAGGTGCCGCCGACTCGTGGGGGCGTCTCGCCGCACCGGCCACCCGGGCGGCGATGAACATGCCGATGCCGATCGCGAGACCCGCGGCGACCCCCATGATCAGGTAGCCGAGGACCGGATCGGATCCGGCGTTGCGCAGAGCAGGCCCTCCGGCGCCGAAGAGCAGGATCGACGCCGTGAGCACGACCACGCGCCAGCCGAGCAGCCGGGTGCGCTCGTCGTAACCGGCGGTCAGCTCCGCGGGGAGGGCGACGTACGGCACCTGGAACAGGCTGAATGCGGTCGCCGTCGCGAGGAACGCCAGCAGCACGCAGATCGCTCCGGTGACCGGACCCCAGGTGGGCGGGACAGCGAAGGTGAGCGCGAAGAACAGCGGGAGCGTCACGGCGCCGGTGATCATGAAGCCGCGCCGCGAGCCTGTGCGGGCAAGCTGTCGGTCTGACGCGGCGCCGATCAACGGGTCGATGATCACGTCCCAGATCTTCGCCAGCGTGACGATGAGTCCCGCTGCGAGAGCCGCCACTCCGAGGTTGTCGGTCAGGAAGTACGTCAGCACCAGCCCGGGAAGGGTGGCGTAGCCGCCCGTGCCGACAGAGCCGATCGCATACAGGGCGATCGTTCGCGGCGACAGCCGGACGGATGCTCGTTCGGGTCGAGCCTCGGTGCTCATCGCGCCAGTGTATCGGCGCGGTGATCGATCAGATCAGTGCGAGTTCGCGCAGCTTCGACTCGACGTCGGCGTTCGACGGCTCGACGTGGTGCGAGGAGTCGGGGTACAGCACGACCGGGATGTTCATGCGTCCCGAGATCTCCTTGGCGACGTCGGCTGCGGCCGGGTCGGCCTCGAGGTCGACATAGGTGTACTCGACGCCGAGCGCATCGAGCTGCTTCTTGGTGCGGCGGCAGTCGCTGCACCATTCGGCGCCGAACATCGTGAGGGTGTCAGAAGCGGGAGAAGTCATTGATCAAGCCTACGGCCGCGCGGCTGGACGGGCTCCGCGTGCGTCGTCGGCTCCCTCGAAGAACCGCCCGACCGCCTCGGCGACCGCGGGAGCTGCCTCCTCGGCCATGTGGTGCCCGCTGTCGACGCCGAAGCCGTCGAGATCGCGCGCCCACTCGCGCCAGATCCGCAATGGATCGCCGTACAGTTCCTCGAGGTCGTCGCGTTCCGACCACAGCACCAGGGTGGGCATCTCCAACAGGCGGCCTGCCGCGCGATCCGTCTCCTCGTGCTCTCGGTCGACCGACAGGCCCGCGCGGTAGTCCTCGAGCATCGCGCGCACCACGGCAGGGTTCCGGATCGCGCTCAGGAACTCGGCGTGATTCTCCGCCCCCATCAGCACCGGGTCCGCCTTCGGTGCGTACCAGGCCTCGGGATCCGCGTTGATCACGCGCTCGGGTACCTCCGGCTGTGCGAAGAAGAACCAGTGCCACCAGTGAGTCGCGAAGGTGGCATCCGCTCGCCGTAGATGCTCGCTGATCGGAAGGCAGTCCATCAGGACGAGACGGTCGACGGCTTCGGGGTGGTCGAGGGCGAGCCGGAGCGCGACGTAGCTGCCCCGGTCGTGACCGGCGACATGGAAGCGCTCATGGCCCAGTCGCCGCGCGACCTCGAGCATGTCCGCAGCGACGGCGCGCTTCGAATGCGCGGCGTGGTCGGCTGTCGGCTGCGGACCGCGCGAGCGCCCGTATCCGGTGAGATCGGGGCAGATGACCGTGAAGCCGCGCTCGACGAGCAGAGGGGCGACCCGATGCCAGGTCGACGACGTGCGCGGATGCCCGTGCAGCAGCATCACCGCGGGACCGGAGCCGCCATGTCGCACGAAGATGCGGGCGCTCTCGGTGGCGACCTCGGTCGTCGCGAAGCCCTCGAACATCATTCGCCGCGCCCGGTGTCGGCCTCATCGGGGAGGCGCTCGGACGGGACGATCACGACGTCCTGCACCTTCCAGTCGAGGGCGGCGATGCCCTCGGCCGTCGTGGTCATGTCGTGGACCGTCACTTTGCGCTTCTTCGGCACGACGAACGCCTCGATGTGGAAGACCTGGCCCTGGTCGCGCATGCGCACCGCGGCATCCGACACCCAGGGGAGGCGCCGGAGATAGGCGACGATCTCGGCGGCGAGCGGATGCGCCTTCTTGCTGTCGTACGTGCGGGCCCGCTGATCCATGAGGTCGACGATGGCGGTCTTCGTGTTGCGGAAGCCGTCCCAGATGATGCCCAGCGAGATGAACAGGGCCGCCGCACCGTCGAGCCACCACACCCCGGCACCGACTCCCAGCACACCGACGATCGAGGCGACCGTGGTCTGCCAGTCGGCTTTGGCCATGTCGGCGTCGGCGTAGAGCAGCTTGTTGTGGAGCACGGGCGCGAGCTTCGACTTCGCCGGACCGTAGAAGAACACGGGGCCGATGATGACGACGGCCATCACCCCCACCATGAGCCAGCCCAGCCAGATCGTGTGCCCGAACAGCACGACGGTGCCGATCGTCGGATGCTCAGCGGAGATGAGACCGGTGACGGCCTCGACGGCGAGGTTGAGTCCGACCGCCAGCAGGGCGACCCCGGCGACGAGGTGCCCGACGCCCATCGCCCGGTGCAGACCGTACGGATGCTTCAGAGTGGGGCGCCGTCGCACGAAGATGAGGGCGGTGAGGAAGGCGATCTGCGGGATCAGGGACAGCATGTCCTCGATCCAGGCGGTGCGCATCGCCTGGGAGTTGCCCACCACGAGCGCGATCACCGCGATCGTGATCGAGGTGTAGACGATGGTGAAGATCTCCCACCGCACCGCGCGCCGGATCGCGCGTTCCTGCTCTTTCGGCAGCGTCGTCCGTCCGAACTGATGCGTCTTCGTCATGAGCCGACCTCCTCATCGAGGAAGGTCTCGAGGGTGGAGAGGAAGGCGTTCTCGCCGAGCGGCACCAGCATGACGATCTCACGCCCGTCCGCGCCCTCGATCCCGGGGTACCCGCGGCTGACACCGGCGCGCTCGACCCAGGGGGTGTCGGCCGTGATGCCGCCGGCGATGAGATCGAGGTCGCCGGCTTCGAGCATCGTCACGAGCGTCTCCTCAGAGGCGACGGTCCACTCCGGCTCGGCCCGGATGCTGTCGGCGAACTCGTCGACGAGTTCGACGATGCTGCCGGACGGTTCGCCGTCCCTCACCTCGACGAGGTCGCCGTCCGGCGAGGTGCCGACGCGGAGCTCCCCGCCGGTGACAGTGTCGAGCGTGCCCTCGGGGTCGGCGGGGATCGTGAGTCCGCAGCCGGAGAGAATGCCGCAGAGCGCCAGACTCGCGATGATGCGAGCCGTTCGAGTGTGGCGTCGGGTACCGGGTGAGGTCTTCACCTG
>JAESFY010000235.1_pt1 | contig 17574 bp, 19 predicted proteins | sample 9266201 | NCBI WGS metagenome assembly JAESFY01 (sample SAMN14515071, study PRJNA621656) | algae metagenome | isolation source: Nodosilinea sp. WJT8-NPBG4 and co-occurring heterotrophs from soil, lower... | place: USA: Pinto Basin, Colorado Desert, California | collected 2006-05-27 | reverse complement strand
GCTCGCGCGTCATACGGACTCGCGAGTCTAAACAAAGAAGGAGAGACCTCTTGGAAGGTCCTGAAATCACCGCCACCGAGGCCGTTCTCGACAACGGCCGCTTCGGCACCCGCACCATCCGCTTCGAGACCGGCCGCCTCGCGCAGCAGGCTCAGGGCGCAGTCGCCGCGTACCTCGACGGCGAGACCATGCTCCTCTCGGCCACCAGCGCGGGCAAGCACCCTCGCGAGGGCTTCGACTTCTTCCCGCTGACGGTCGATGTCGAAGAGCGCTCGTACGCCGCTGGCAAGATCCCCGGCTCGTTCTTCCGTCGTGAGGGTCGCCCCTCCACCGAGGCGATCCTCGTCTGCCGTCTGATCGACCGTCCGCTGCGCCCGTCGTTCGTCGACGGTCTGCGCAACGAGGTCCAGGTCGTCATCACCGTGATGTCGATCGCTCCCGGTGAGTTCTACGACGCTCTCGCCATCAACGCCGCTTCCGCGTCGACGCAGATCTCGGGTCTTCCGTTCTCGGGGCCCGTCGCCGGTGTGCGCCTCGCGTTCATCCCCGGTCACGGCGAGCACGCCGACCAGTGGGTCGCCTTCCCGAACGCCGAGCAGGTCTCGGAGGCCGTGTTCGACCTGATCGTCGCCGGCCGTGTCGTCACCAAGTCCGACGGCACCGAAGACGTCGCGATCATGATGGTCGAGGCTGAGGCCACCGAGGGCAGCTGGAACCTGATCAAGGCCGGCGCCACGAAGCCCGATGAGACCATCGTCGCGCAGGGCCTCGAGGCATCGAAGCCGTTCATCGCTCAGCTCGTCAAGGCTCAGGCCGAGCTGGCATCGACCTCGTCGAAGGAGCCGGGCGTCTACCCGGTCTTCCCGGCATACAGCCAGGAGGTCTACGACTTCGTCGCCGGCCGTTCCTACGACGACCTCGTCGGCGTCTACCAGATCGCCGACAAGGTCGAGCGTCAGACGTCCGACGACGCGATCAAGGATCGCGTCAGGGCCGAGCTCATCGAGGCGACCGAGGCGGGCAACCTGCCGGCCGCCGCACCGCTCGAGTTCTCGGCGGCGTACAAGTCGGTCACGAAGAAGATCGTCCGTGGTCGCATCCTCACCGAGGGCGCGCGCATCGACGGTCGTGGCCTGGCCGACATCCGTCCGCTCGACGCCGAGGTGCAGGTCATCCCGCGCGTGCACGGATCGGCGATCTTCCAGCGCGGCGAGACTCAGATCCTGGGTGTCACCACGCTGAACATGCTCAAGATGGAGCAGCAGATCGACTCGCTGTCGCCTGTCACGAGCAAGCGCTACATGCACCACTACAACTTCCCGCCGTACTCGACCGGTGAGACCGGCCGGGTCGGTTCGCCGAAGCGTCGCGAGATCGGGCACGGCTTCCTCGCCGAGCGCGCCCTCGTGCCGGTGCTGCCGAGCCGCGAGGAGTTCCCCTACGCGATCCGTCAGGTCTCCGAGGCGCTGAGCTCCAATGGCTCCACGTCGATGGGTTCCGTCTGCGCGTCGACCCTGTCGCTGCTGAACGCGGGTGTGCCGCTGCGCGCTCCCGTCGCCGGCATCGCCATGGGCCTCGTCTCCGATGAGGTCGACGGTGAGACCCGCTACGCGGCGCTGACCGACATCCTCGGTGCCGAAGACGCTCTGGGTGACATGGACTTCAAGGTCGCGGGTACCGGTGAGTTCATCACCGCCATCCAGCTCGACACGAAGCTCGACGGCATCCCGACGTCGGTTCTCGCAGGTGCGCTCACGCAGGCCCGCGATGCTCGTCTGACGATCCTCAACGTCCTGAACGCCGCGATCGACGCTCCCGACGAGATGGCGCCGACGGCGCCTCGCGTCATCAGCGTGCAGATCCCGGTCGACAAGATCGGTGAGCTGATCGGCCCGAAGGGCAAGACGATCAACGCGATCCAGGACGAGACCGGAGCGCAGATCTCGATCGAGGAGGACGGCACCGTCTACATCGGCGCGACCGACGGCCCCTCGGCCGAGGCCGCCCGTGCCCAGGTCAACGCGATCGCCAACCCGACCAACCCCGAGGTGGGCGAGCAGTTCCTCGGAACCGTCGTCAAGATCGCGACGTTCGGCGCGTTCGTCTCGCTGCTTCCCGGCAAGGACGGCCTGCTTCACGTCACCGAGGTGCGCAAGCTCGCCGGTGGGAAGCGTGTCGAGAACGTCGACGACGTGCTGTCCGTCGGTCAGAAGATCCTCGTGAAGATCACGAAGATCGACGACCGCGGCAAGCTCTCGCTCGAGCCTGTGCTCGATGACGCTCCCGCAGCGGATGCTGCTCCTGCAGAAGAGGTCGCAGCCGAGTAGTCGGCGCCGCTTCCAGACGGAGCCCGGGTCGTCCTCGCGGACGGCTCGGGCTTCGTCGTCTCCGACGTGACCAAACCGTTATCAGAAGTTCTCGCGCCGTTCCGCGGATTGGTCGGCGCCTTCGCGGATCTCGCTTACTCTCGAAGTACGCACCGGGGGGTGCATTCGAGGCAGTGACGGAGGTCGGTACGCACCGACCGACGGGGGTGAGGATATGCGGTTGTTCAGCGTAGGCGCAGGAGCGTCGGCTGAGCGTGCGCAGCAGGGCACGGCAGAGCACCCGTCCGCGCCCATCCCCATCGTCGGCCCGGGAATAGGAGAGGGCATCCGCGTCCCTCTCGGCGAGACCGGCCTCGACACGTTTCCGCTGATGCTGGGTGCGGCCGAGTTCGGCTGGAATGTCGATCTCGAGACGAGCCACGGCATCCTCGACCGCTACGTCGAGTTCGGCGGCAACGCGATCCACACCGCAGACGGATTCTCCGGCGGCCGCAGCGAGCACATCATCGGCCAGTGGTTGCAGTCCAGGGGGCAGCGTGATCGTGCCCTGCTGAGCGTGCGGATCGGGGCCCACGCCGACAATCCGGGGCTCGGTTCCGTCAACCTGGTGCGTGCGGTGGAGGGTTCTCTCACGCGTCTCGGAGTCGAACGCATCGATGTGCTCTACCTCGACGCGACCCTCGACCGGACGACGAATCTCGAAGACACGCTCGCAACCGTCGAGTGGATGATCGACGCGGGAAAGATCGGCGCACTGGGCGCGTTCGGATTCGCACCCGAGCGGCTCGTCGAGGCGCGAATCCTCGCCTCGGCGGGATACCCGCGCATCGAGGTGATCGACTCTCCGTACAACCTCATCCGTCGTCAGCCCTTCGAGGGTGATCTGCGCCTCGTCGCCGGCGCACAGGGACTCGCCGTCACGCCATCGCACGCTCTCGAGCATGGCTTCCTGTCGGGCAGGCACCGCAGCAAGGCGCTGACCTCGCACGGTGTGCGCGGTGAGCAGCTGCGCGGTCATCTCAACCGTCGTGGCACCAAGATCCTGCGGGCTCTCGACAAGGTGGCGACCGAGCTCGAGGTTCCGGTCGCAGCCGTGTCGATCGCCTGGCTGCTCGCGCAACGCACCATCGCCGCGCCGATCGTGAACACGTTCGCGACCGAGCATGTCGACGAGTTGATTCAGGGAGCCGGTGTCACGCTGTCGCGCGCGCAGGTCGCCGAACTCACGCGCGCCGGCAACTGAGCGTCGTAACGCCTCTGTCACAGACCTGGCATAGGGTGGAGTGAATCCCGGCGGACGCTGTCGATGAAGCGAGCGAGTTTGTGACGCATTACATATATCTGGTCAGACATGGTGAACATCAGGACGCCGAACACGGTCTCGCTGACGGCCCGCTGTCGCCGCGAGGCCAGCGTCAGGCCGAGCTCATCGCCGACCGGCTCTCAGGGCTCCCGCTCGACGCCGTCTGGCATTCACCGCTGCTGCGTGCGAATGAGACGGCTCGGGCGATCGCAGAGCGACTCCCGTCGGTCGACCCGGAGCCGACCGCGCTGCTGTTCGACTGCGTGCCCACGGGCATGACCGAAGAGACCCCGGCCGCCTACGAGCCGTTCTTCGGTTCGGTCACCGAGGCAGAGCTCGACGCGGGCCGCGCCCAGATGTTCGACGCCGTCAACGAGTTCCTGGTGCGCAAGCCGGGCGACGTCCACGAGGTGCTCATCACTCACAACTTCGTGATCTCGTGGTTCGTGCGCGAGGTTCTCGGTGCCCCCGAATGGCGATGGATGACCTTGAATCAGGCGCACTGCGGACTCACGGTGATCGCGCAGAAGCAGGGTCGTCCTTGGACACTGCTCACTCACAATGACACCGGGCATCTCCCCGTCGAGTTGCGCACGGGCATCCCCGACACGATGCCGGTCTGATTCCCGATACCCCGGCCCGCCGCGACGGTCGGAGCGACGGCGAGAAATAGACTGAACGCATGACCACGCAGGTAGCACTCGTCGGCGGAACCGGGAAGCTCGGATCGATCATCGGTTCGGTGATCGACGGGCTCGAGGGGTTCGAGGTTAGTCGCGTGCTCACCTCGCGAAGCGACCTCGCAGAGCTCGACGGAGCGGACCTCGTGATCGACGCCACCACGCCTCAGGTGAGCGTCGATGTCGTGCGCGCTGCGGTCGAACGCCAGATCAACGTGCTGGTCGCGACGTCCGGATGGTCGTCGGAGCGGATCGCGCTGGTGCGTCCGCTGGTGGAGAACGCCGGAACAGGGGCCGTCTTCATCCCGAACTTCTCGTTGGGATCGGTGCTCGGGTCAGCGCTGGCTGCCGCGGCTGCGCCGTTCTTCGGCTCGGCCGAGATCGTGGAGGCGCACCATGAGGCGAAGGTCGATTCTCCGAGCGGCACCGCCGTGCGCACCGCCGAGCTCATCGCCGCCGCTCGGGCCGAACAGGGTCCCGTCAGCGCTCCGCACGCCGACCAGCGGGCCAGGGGGCAGCAGGTCGGGAGCGTGCCGATCCACTCGCTCCGGCGTCCTGGAGTCGTCGCGAAGCAGGAGGTCATCCTCTCGGGACCGGGTGAATCTCTGACGTTCACTCACGACACGGTCGAGCCTGCGCTCGCGTACGCGCCGGGGATCCGTCTGGCCGTCCCGTTCGCGGCCCAGGCGACGGGCGTCTTCGTCGGGCTCGAGAGCATGATCGACATCGGCATCCGCTCGTGATGTCGCGAATCGGCGTGGGGCTCATGGCCGCCGCGCTGCTGGTGTATCTGGCGGTCGCCGTCTGGCTGGCCGTCATGTTCTTCGCCGTCGGGACGCCGGTGTCGATCGGCATGGGCGTCGCACTGATCGTGCTCGCTCCGATCGGCGCCTGGGCGCTCGTCCGCGAGATGCAGTTCGGGTTCGCGGCCGATCGGCTGGGTCGGGCCCTCGACGCTGAAGGGGGCATGCCCGAGGCGGAGTCTGAGCTCACTCCCAGCGGACGTATCGCCCGAGCCGATGCCGACCCGCTGATCGCGAGGTACGCGGGGGAGGCGGACGCCGCCCCGAAGGACTGGCGTGCGCGGTACCGCCTCGGTGTGGTTCAGGATGCGGCGGGGCGCCGCAAGGACGCCCGCGCCAGCATCCGTGAGGCGATTCGCCTCGCTCGCGGCTGACCGGGCTCAGGCGAGCGTCGCCTCGAGGGTGATCTCGATGCCGGCGAGGGCCTGGGAGACCGGGCAGCCGACCTTGGCCTCCGCGGCGATCCTCTGGAAGTCCTCAGGCGTGAGTCCGGGAACGACGGCGTTGACGTTGAGGTGGCTTCCGCTGATTCCTACGCCAGGCTTGAAAGTGACCGACGCGCTCGTGTTGACGCGCTCCGGAGGAGTGCCGTTCTCCGACAGCGCGTGAGACAGCGCCATGCTGAAGCAGGAGGCGTGAGCCGCCGCGATCAGCTCCTCAGGGGTGGTGGTCGTGTCGCTGCCCTCGCTGCGAGCCTTCCAGTTGATCGGGAAGGTGCCGAGCTTCGACGAGGAGAACGCGACTGTTCCCGAGCCCTCTGCGAGGGATCCGGTCCAGGTGGTGGTGGCTTCGCTGGTGACGGGCATGATTCCTCCGTTGTCTCGCGGGCTGCTCGATGTGCGGATCGCGTGTTCGGCCAGCCTATCGACCGGTCGCCCGCCGCGGAACAGCCCTCAGGCCTCGGACGCGGCGCGGCCGAGGATGCCTGCGCGCTGCAGCAGCAGATAGATCTGGCATCCCAGGCAGAACGAGAACGCGGCGTTGAGGAACGCCGCGATGAATGCGGCCGCAGTCGCGACGGGCAGCGCCCAGGGCACGCCGGCGAGGTGCAGCAGCAGACCGATCGTGACCACGACGAGACCGACACCCTGAGCGAAGCGCGGAGGGCGCGGGTCTTCGAGCTCGGCCGGAGGGGAGAGTCTCGGACGGACGAATCTGCGGTACAGCACACCCCACGGGGCGGACTTCGGCGACAGCACGCCCCACAGGAACAGCAGCGCGATCACGACGGAGAGGAGGAAACCAGGGTCCAGCGCGCGCTGTGCGAGCGTCGCGGAGGTGACAGCCCATGTGTCCGACCCCAGGTCTGCGGATGCCAGTGGTTGGTAGGCGAACCAGCCGAAGGTCCTGGCAGTCGAGATGCCGATCAGTCCGAGGAATGTCGCCACGAGCAGCAGCGCCGCCGTGATCGTCGCTGCGAAGCGCGGGCCCCGGGGATCGATGCCTGCGGGTGTGGTCATCTGTGTTCCATCCTCGTCCGTCTCATACGGCGGCCAGCGCTTCGATCAGTGCGTGCCGCTGGGGCACGCCGTGGAATCGTGCGCGAACGGCTCCTGATCGGTCGACGACGAACGTCGTCGGTGTCTGCAGCACTCTGTAGCGGGCTGACAGATCGGGCCGGTTCGTCAGGTCGACCTCGACATGGTTCAGCCCGTCGGACTCGGCGGCGTAGCTGCTCAGCATCCGTCGTACCTGAGGGCAGCGAGTGCACATCTCCGTGCTGAACTGCACGAAGGTCGCGCGGGCGCCCAGCTGCGAGTCACCGGCGTCGGTCGGGTCGAATCGCAGTTCCCCGCCCCGCCGGCGCCGTCCGTCGAGGAGACGCAGCACCACCCCGATGCTCACGGCGAGCATGAGCAGCGCTGCGGCGATACCGAGGGCGAGCGCGGGCGACATGGGTCGAGAATACGGGTGATCCGAGAGCGCCAGGGCCGATGTGTCGCATCGTGACGATCCGACTCTTCCGTCCTCAGGGCGGGTAGTCTGGCACACATGAGCGCAGCCGTCCCGACGCCGTACGAAGACCTTCTCAGAGACGTGCTGGAGTCCGGCACGCACAAGTCGGATCGCACCGGCACCGGGACCACCAGCGTCTTCGGCAGACAGATCCGCTTCGACCTCTCGCAGGGGTTCCCGCTGATCACGACGAAGCGCGTGCACTTCAAGTCGATCGCGTACGAGCTCCTGTGGTTCCTCAGGGGCGACTCGAACGTGAAGTGGCTGCAGGACCACGGCGTCACGATCTGGGACGAGTGGGCCGATGCCTCGGGAGATCTCGGACCCGTCTACGGAGTCCAATGGCGAAGCTGGCCGACGCCCGACGGCGAGAGCATCGATCAGCTCGCGCAGGTGATCGAGCAGATCCGCCAGACTCCCGACTCGCGTCGGCTCATCGTGTCCGCATGGAACCCGGCGGACATCCCCGACATGGCGCTCGCTCCCTGCCACGCGCTCTTCCAGTTCTACGTCGCTGACGGCAAGCTGTCCTGCCAGCTCTACCAGCGCAGTGCCGATCTCTTCCTCGGCGTCCCGTTCAACATCGCGTCCTACGCCCTGCTCACGCTGATGGTCGCGCAGCAGGTCGGTCTCGAGCCGGGCGACTTCGTGTGGACGGGCGGCGACTGCCACATCTACGACAACCACCTCGAGCAGGTGCGCGAACAGCTGACTCGCGACCCGTACCCCTACCCGACGCTGCGGTTCGCCCGGAAGCCGGACTCGATCCTCGATTACAGCTACGACGACTTCATCGTCGAGGACTACCAGCACCACGCTCCGATCCGGGCGGCGGTCGCGGTATGACCTGGGTGGGGCTGATCTGGGCCGAGGCGCACGGCGGCGTCATCGGAGCGGAGGGCGGCATGCCCTGGAACGTCCCCGAGGATCTCGCGCACTTCAAGGAGATCACGCTTGGTGCTCCTGTGATCATGGGACGCAAGACCTGGGACTCGCTCCCTGAGCGCTTCCGTCCTCTCCCGGGGCGCGAGAACATCGTCATCACCCGCCAGCAGGACTGGTCTGCAGACGGGGCCCGTCGCGCAGCGGCCGTGACGGACGCCGTGCGCGGCCACGAGAAGGTCTGGATCATCGGGGGAGCCGAGATCTTCCGCCTCGTGATCGCCGACGCCGACCGCCTCGAGGTCACGGAGCTCGACATCGACGTGACCGGCGACGCCTACGCGCCGTCCAAGGCCGGGTGGCGTCTCGTCGACGAGGGGGAGTGGCAGACGTCGCGATCCGGCATCCGCTACCGCTTCCTCGGATACGAGCGCTGATGCCCACCGCTCTGATCACAGGTGCGAGCGCCGGACTCGGAGCCGAGTTCGCGCGCCAGCTCGCGCGACGTCGCGCCGATCTGATCCTCGTCGCTCGTTCTGCGGGCGATCTCGAGACGGTGGCCGCCGAGCTGCGCAGCGAGTACGGCATCGCCGTCGAGGTCTTCCCCGCCGACCTGTCCGTCGAGGACGACGTCGAGCGCGTCGCCGACCGGCTCCGTGACACCTCCGACCCTGTCGATCTGCTCGTCAACAACGCCGGCTTCGGACTGCCGCTGCAGTTCGCCGACAATGACATCGACGACGAGGTGCGTCATCTGCGGGTTCATGTCGAGGCCGCGATGCGTCTCATGCATGCGGCGTTGCAGACGATGCGCGGGCGTGGTGGCCGGATCATCAACGTCGCATCCGTCGCAGGATTCATCTCACGCTCGACCTACTCGGCGTGCAAGGGCTGGCTGATCGGCTTCAGCCGCTGGGCGAATGCCGAGTACGCTCGCGACGGCGTCACGGTGACGGCGCTCTGCCCCGGTTTCACGCACACGAACTTCCATGAACGGATGGGGCTCGCACCCGGGCACGAGGGTGTTCCGGCGTTCATGTGGCTCGACGCACGTGACGTGGTGCGTGAGGGGCTCCGGGATGCGGCACGGGGCAGGGCGGTCTCGATTCCCTCGCTGCGCTACAAGGCGATCGTCGCCGTCGCGGGTCTTCTGCCGAGCGCGCTGACCTCCGGCGTCGCACGGCGCGGCCGCGTCTGACTTCAACGGGCTGTGCGGTCGACCGCCGGCGTGAGCCGACGGTCGGAGGAACTCTGCGAGTCAGCGGAATCTACCCAGGCGGATGCCGGCGTAGGCGATCGCTGCCACGGTCTCTCCATCGGTGATCCGCCCGTCCGCGATCATGCTGAGCGCCTCGGAGAACGGCACCCAGGTGACGGCGTCGATGCCCTCCTCCGCCCGGGTGTGCGTCGAGTCCTCCGCCGGCGTCATGGCGCGGGCGAGGAACACATGCTCTGGTGCGTGTGCGATCCCGTTCAGGGCGTTCATGGTTCCGAGCGACGTCCACTCGTCGGCGACGAATCCCGTCTCCTCGAGCAGCTCGCGCTGCGCGGCCACGAGCGGATCTTCGCCGTCGCTTCCCCCGGCAGGCACCTCGATCGAGACGCCTGTCGTGTAGCGCTCGAGGGAGACGAGGCAGACGCGGTCCTCGTCATCGAGCGCAACCACGAATACCGCCGGATGCCGCATGGTCACCACGCCGTAGATCCCATCGCCCCCGGGGCCGGTGACCTGGTCCTCGCGCACCTCGATCCACCGATTCTCGTACACCGTCGACGACTCGCGTGTGACCCATGCCATGGAATCGAGCCTATTCGGATCCATAGGATCGACTGCATGGGATGGCTGTTCGGCAGGAAGCGCGACTCTGAGGATACCAACGAGATGCTGCGCCGATACAACGAAGCGGAGACCGCGCGACTCGCTGCGATGACCTCCGGCGTCGCGGGGGAGACGGCGACGGGTGACAGCACTCGCGTTCCGGAAGCACGTGAACGAGGCGACGGCGGGGGAGCTGTCTGGTCTGGTGCTCCGCGAGAAGATTGCGATCGCCCGCGGAGATGTCATCCGCCTGGCCCCGTCTGGGTGAGCGGCACGCGAACCGATACGCTGGGGGCATGACGCACTCGGGCAACCCCTTCGGACAGGTTCTCGTCGCGCTCGTCACTCCGATGACGGCCGACGGCGAAGTCGACTGGCCCGCCGTCGAGAAGCACATCGATGACGTCATCACCGCCGGTGCTGACGGAATCGTCGTGACGGGAACGACCGGCGAGACCTCGACCCTGACGGACCCCGAGAAGCTCAAGCTCGTCGAGGTCGGGAAGTCGGTCTCGGCCGGTCGAGCCAAGATCATCACGGGCGGCGGATCCAACGAGACAGCCCATGCGATCGAGCTGTACAGGGCCAGCGAGAAGGCCGGCGCAGACGGCATCATGATCGTCACGCCGTATTACAACAAGCCGACGCAGGCCGGCATCCTGACTCACTTCCGTCTCGTGGCCGATGCCACCGACCTCCCCGTGATCCTCTACGACATCCCGGGGCGCACAGGCGTGCCCATCAAGTACGAGACCATCCTGCGGCTCGCCAAGCACCCGAACATCCTCGCCGTGAAGGACGCCAAGGGCGACTTCTCCGAGGTGAGCCGCGTGCTCAACCAGACCGACCTCATGTACTTCTCGGGTGACGACGCCAACGTGCTGCCGCATCTCGCGATCGGAGCCACGGGCCTGATCGGTGTGACAGCCAACGTCGCGGCGGCCCCGTACCGCACCATCATCGATGCCGTCAACCGAGGTGACCTCACGACCGCGACCGCGGAGCACAAGCGGCTCGAGCCACTCGTGCGCGCCGTCATGACGCACGTCCCCGGAACCGTCGCGGCGAAGTACATCCTGCACGGCCTCGGCCGCATCTCGAGTCCCCGCGTGCGCCTGCCGCTGGTGGGCCCGGAGGAGTGGGAGGCCGCGCTCATCGAGGACGAGCTCGATCTCGTGAAGGACGTCCCCGGTGCGGACTTCTCCAACTTCCGCCCGGACCGCAACGCGGCCGCGGGCGGCGCCCTGCCGAAGGTGCACGGCACGACCCGCTGAGAACAGACGCGCCGAGGCGCATCACCATGAACGAACGGACGCGTGGAGTGTCCGACTGAGGAGACAGCATGTCCATCCCGCTCGCAGAACCCGCAGCACTCGACGAGGGAACACTGCGGGTGACTCCGCTCGGTGGACTCGGTGAGATCGGTCGTAACATGACCATCTTCGAGTTCGACGGCAAGATCCTCATCGTCGACTGCGGAGTGCTCTTTCCTGAGGAGCACCAGCCGGGTGTCGACCTGATCCTCCCGGACTTCGAGCCGATCAAGGGTCGTCTCGACGACATCGTGGGAGTCGTCCTCACCCATGGGCATGAAGATCACATCGGCGCCGTGCCGTACCTGCTTCGTCTGAAGAGCGACATCCCGGTGATCGGATCGGGACTCACGCTCGCGCTCGTCGAGGCGAAGCTCAAGGAGCACCGCATCAAGGCCTTCACCCTCACGGTGAAGGAGGGGCAGCGCGAGCAGGTCGGTCCGTTCGATCTCGAGTTCATCGCGGTGAACCACTCGATTCCGGATGCGCTGGCCGTGGCGATCCGCACGCCGGCGGGCCTCGTGCTCGCGACCGGTGACTTCAAGATGGATCAGCTCCCGCTCGACGGACGCATCACGGACCTTCGCGCGTTCGCCCGCCTGGGCGAGGAGGGCGTCGACCTCTTCCTCGTCGACTCGACCAACGCAGACGTTCCGGGCTTCACACCCACGGAGCGCTCGATCGGGCCGGTGCTCGATCAGGTCATCGGCAAGGCGCCTCGACGCGTCATCGTCGCGAGCTTCTCCAGTCATGTGCACCGGGTGCAGCAGGTCCTCGACGCCGCAGCGGCGCACGGGCGCCGGGTCGCCCTGCTCGGGCGCAGCATGCTGCGCAACATGACGATCGCCGAGGACCTGGGCTACCTGAAGGTGCCGAGTGGTCTGCTGATCGACTATAAGAAGGCGCGTGACCTTCCCGACGACAAGATCGTCTACATGTCGACCGGTTCGCAGGGCGAGCCCATGGCCGTCCTGAGCCGGATGGCGAACCTCGACCACGCGATCGAGCCCGGTCCGGGGGACACCGTCATCCTGGCCTCGAGCCTGATTCCAGGAAACGAGAACGCCGTATACCGAGTGATCGACGGGCTCACGAAGCTCGGCGCGAACGTCGTGCACAAGGCGAACGCCAAGGTGCACGTATCCGGCCACGCCGCGGCCGGCGAGCTCATCTACTGCTACAACATCCTCAAGCCCAAGAACGTTCTCCCCGTCCACGGCGAGTACCGCCACCTGATCGCCAACGCCAAGCTGGCTCAGGACACGGGGGTCGAGGCAGAGCGCACGATCATCGCATCGAACGGCACTGTCATCGATCTGAAGGACGGCGACGCACGCGTGGTCGGTCAGCTCGACCTCGGGTTCGTCTACGTGGACGGCTCGACGGTCGGCGCGATCACCGACGCCGATCTCAAGGACCGCCGGATTCTGGCTGAAGAGGGCTTCGTCTCCGTGATCGTCGTGGTGGACGCCGCGACGGGCCGCATCATCTCGGGGCCCGAGATCCACGCCCGCGGCATCGCCGAAGACGATTCCGTCTTCGATGACGTCACGCCGAAGATCATCGCCGCGCTCAAGGAGGCCTCCGGCAACGGCGTCAGGGACACCCACGCGCTCTCGCAGGTGATCCGCCGGACGATCGGACGCTGGGTCAACCAGAAACTCCGCCGTCGTCCGATGATCGTTCCGCTCGTCATCGAGGCGTGATCGGAGCCGAGCCGCTAGGTTCACAGTCGACCGACACTCGGCTGTAACGCGAGCGGCCTAGGCTCTCTTCATGCCGGACGACTTCTCGATCCGACCCGCCGTGCAGGCGGACGGAAGCTTCCTCGGCGACATGGTCGTGGAGGCGGCGAACTGGCGCTCCGGCGGGGCGCGAGCACGGCACGAGATACTCACTGCCGTCGAGCATCGGCGCTACATCTCCGGATGGATGCGACCGGCCGATGCAGGCTTCGTCGCGATCGATTCCGGCGAGCGGCCGATCGGCGCCGCGTGGTATCGCATGCTCGCGCCGGACGACGCGGGCTTCGGATTCGTCGGAACCGCCGTGCCGGAGCTCATCATCGGAGTGCAGCCGATCTGGCGCGCTCACGGAGTCGGCCGGACTCTGCTCCGACGCCTCGTGGTCCACGCCCGCGAGCAGGGACACTCTCGGATCAGCCTGAGTGTGGAACGGGACAACTTCGCGCGCACCCTGTATCGATCGGAGGGTTTCGTGATCACCGACGCAGGAGGCGTCCGCGAAACGATGGTGCATCGGACGTCCTGATCTCTCGCCGCTCCGCCTTCGAAAGACAGCGGAATGCCGCGTCATTACGGGGAGATGTCCCCCTCTGGTCGTAACGTGAGAGCATGGCCAGGAGCACCACGAAGTCAGCGCGCGCGTCCGAGAGCGCCACGCCTCGCCCGAAGAGGCAGGCTGCTCCGAAGGCTCAGGCAGCGCCCAAGAAGTACATCGACGAACTCGACAAGCCGCCTGTCGCGGTGCGTGCCTGGAACGGGCTCGCCCACGGTGTCGGCGGTCTGTTCCGAGCATTCGGGCCCGAAACGCTCGAGAAGGACGATCGGCGCGACGGGTTCCCCTTCCTCCTCGTCCTGCTGGCGATCGCCGGTGCCGTCAACGAATGGTTCTTCATCGGCAACGAAGTCGCCTCGAACATCAGTGCGTACTCGGTAGGACTTCTGGTCGGGCGCGTGGCATTCGTCATGCCGGTGCTACTGCTGCTTCTCGCGGGATGGCTGTTCCGTCACCCCTCGTCCGTGCACGACAACGGACGCATCGGAATCGGGTTCGGGCTCTTCGTGCTCACCCTCGCGGGCTTCTGTCACATCGCGGCGGGTCGAGTCGACTCCGCAGGCCTGATCGTGCGAGCGCAGCCCCGAGACGGCATGCCCGCGCTCAGCGAAGCGGGCGGTCTGTTCGGCTGGATGGTCGGAGAGCCGCTCTCCTACCTGACGCCCGTCGGCGCGTACATCGTCCTGGCGCTGCTCGCCGGTCTGAGCGTGCTCATCCTCACCAAGACTCCGCCGAACCGCATCGGGCAGCGGCTCGGAGACCTGTACGCCTGGATGTTCGACGCCGAGCGTGCCGAGAATCCGGTGAAGGATGCAGCGGCGATCGATGAGTCCGACAAGGTCGATGACCCTGACGTCCTTCCCTGGTGGCGACGGAACAAGACCGGTCGCGAAGAGGACCCCGATGAGGGCACACTCGGCTCCGACGACATCACCGCTCTGCTCACGACGTCCGAGCCGACCCCCGCGTACGATCAGGCCGTCGTCGTCGAAGACCCGTACGACGCTGCGACCGAGGTGCTCTCCGACGTGCGTTCTGTGACGGAGTCGCTCGCGGGGCAGCAGACCACTGCACTCCTCGATGACGCATCCGACACCGGAGAGGTCCCTGAGCTTCCGGGGCTCGACGGTTTCGGCACCCCTGGGCCGGGGGAGCGGGGCCCTCAGGCGCCTGTGACCCCGTATGTACTTCCGTCGCCCGGGCTGCTGGTCGAAGGGCCGCCTCCGGTCGCGCGATCCGAGGCGACCGACAAGGTCATCGAGCAGATCACGAGCGTTCTGACTCAGTTCAAGGTCGACGCGAAGGTCACCGGCTTCTCGCGTGGTCCGACCGTCACGCAGTACGAGGTCGAGGTCGGGCATGGCGTCAAGGTCGAGAAGATCCTCCAGCTGAGCAACAACTTCGCCTACGCGGTCGCATCCAACGATGTGCGGATCCTCTCGCCGATCCCCGGCAAGAGCGCTATCGGCATCGAGATCCCCAACGCCGACAAGGAGATGGTCGCGCTCGGCGACGTGCTCAGGTCTCCGGCAGCGCACAAGAGCACTCACCCGATGACCATCGGCGTCGGTAAGGACGTCGGTGGAAACATCGTCATCGCCAATCTCGCGAAGATGCCTCACCTGCTGGTCGCGGGGTCCACCGGCTCCGGAAAGTCGAGCTTCGTCAACTCGATGATCACGAGCCTGCTCATGCGGGCACGACCCACGGATGTGCGGATGGTCCTGATCGACCCGAAGCGCGTGGAGCTGACCAGCTACGCGGGGGTGCCGCACCTGATCACGCCGATCATCACGAATCCCAAGAAGGCCGCCGAGGCTCTCCAATGGGTCGTGAAGGAGATGGACATGCGGTACGACGACCTCGCGTCGTTCGGATTCCGCCACATCGACGACTTCAACCGAGCCGTCCGCGCCGGCGAGGTCGAGCTCCCGGTCGGCAGCGAACGCGTCCTCAAGCCCTATCCGTACCTTCTCGTGGTCGTCGACGAGCTCGCCGATCTGATGATGGTCGCCCCACGGGATGTCGAGGACTCGATCGTCCGCATCACGCAGCTCGCGCGCGCGTCCGGCATCCATCTCGTGCTCGCGACGCAGCGACCCAGCGTCGACGTCGTGACCGGTCTGATCAAGGCCAACGTGCCGTCGCGCCTCGCGTTCGCCGTGACGAGCGTCACCGACAGCCGCGTGATCCTCGACAGCCCCGGCGCTGACAAGCTGATCGGTCAGGGTGATGCGCTGTTCTCGCCGATGGGATCGTCGAAGCCGTTCCGTCTGCAGGGTGCGTGGGTCGATGAGAAGGAGATCGACGCCGTCGTCAAGCATGTGACGCGTCAGGCTCGTCCCGACTATCGCGCCGACGTGCAGGAGGCGCTCGAGCCCACGAAGAAGAAGGAGGTCGACGAGGACATCGGGGACGATCTCGAGCTTCTTCTCGCGGCCGCCGAGCTCATCGTGTCGTCGCAGTTCGGCTCGACGTCGATGCTGCAGCGCAAGCTGCGGGTCGGCTTCGCCAAGGCCGGTCGCCTGATGGACCTCCTCGAGTCGCGAGAGATCGTCGGCCCGTCAGAGGGGTCCAAGGCCCGTGATGTGCTGGCGACGGCCGAGCAGCTGCCCCAGGTCATGGCGAAGCTGCGTGGTGACGACGTGCCTCCCAAACCGGCGGCACCGACGGCGACCTCCGCGTCGGCGACCGCCGCGGGCGCACCGCACGACCCGGTCGAGGCGCAGTTCCAGGGGCTGCCGGTGGTCGAGGCCGACGATGACGGCGACGAAGACGCCTGGGGACTGACGGGACGAGATTGATGGCTATTCCTCGGCAGCTTCCCAACGCGATCACGATCGCGCGCATCCCGCTTGCGGTGATCTTCTTCGTCCTGCTGGTGATGGGCGGACCGTACGGACTCGATGACATCGTCATCCGATGGGTTGCGGCGGCCCTCTTCATCGTCGGCATCTCTACGGATTGGGTCGACGGCTATCTCGCACGTCGTCACGACATCGTCACGGACTTCGGCAAGCTCTGGGATCCGATCGCCGACAAGCTGCTCACCGGGGCGGGATTCATCGGATTGGCCGTGCTCGGCGAGCTGAACTGGTGGATCGTCATCGTGATCCTGATCCGTGAGTGGGGCATCACGATCCACCGCCTCATGGTCGCGAAAGAGCACGTCGTGGCGGCCGCGTGGATGGGCAAGGTGAAGACCGCGGTCCAGGCTGTGGCTCTCTCCTGGGCTCTGCTCCCGCTGCATGTGCTGATCGGAACCCAGCCATGGGTTGTCGTGACAGCGATCCTGATGATCCTCGTACTGGTCCTCACGGTGGCGAGCGGGATCGACTACATCGTGGCGCAGGTGCGAGGATCCCGGCAGAAATCATGACCTTGGCGTCGGACGCCCTTGCGGCGCTGATCGACCGCGGCTGGACGCTGGCGGTGGCCGAGTCCCTGACGGGAGGAGCCCTGGCCGCGGAGATCGTCTCAGTTCCCGGGGCATCGGCTGCGCTCCTGGGAGCCGTCGTCGCATACTCGACTCCCGTGAAGCACTCGCTGCTCGGCGTCGATGGCGAACTTCTCGCCGCTCACGGCCCGGTGCACGCTGACGTCGCTCTGCAGATGGCAGCGGGAGTGCGTCGCGTCATGCAGGTGGCTGGATTGTCCGCAGACGTCGGGGTTGCGACCACGGGGATCGCCGGACCGGAGTCGCCCGATGGCCAACCGGTCGGCACGGTGCACATCGCCGTCGTGACGCCCGATACGTCGCGAAATGACGTGTTCCGCTTCGATGGGGATCGGGCGCAGATCCGTGCTTGGTCGGTCGAGGCAGCCCTCGATCTGCTGGCACGGACGGTTCGGGAATAGGTGACCCAAGTCGTCCGTTGTTCTCCATGTGCTCACATCGAAAGCACAGCGTGCGAAGGTAGATTTTGTGAAGGTCGGTAGGACTAGACTGGCGGTCTCTTCGAGGGAGACCTCGAGAAAGCGATCTGGGAGGAGGAAGTTCCGATGATTCTTGTACGACAGGAAATCGGCGATGTGCTGAGGGACTTCCGCCTGCAGAAGGGGCGTACGCTCCGGCAGGTTGCAAGCAAGGCCTCTGTGGCACTCGGCTATCTCAGCGAGGTCGAGCGTGGCCAGAAAGAGGCATCGAGCGAGATTCTCGCCTCGGTGGCCGATGCGCTGGATGTTCCCATCTC
>JAESFY010000234.1_pt1 | contig 17643 bp, 15 predicted proteins | sample 9266201 | NCBI WGS metagenome assembly JAESFY01 (sample SAMN14515071, study PRJNA621656) | algae metagenome | isolation source: Nodosilinea sp. WJT8-NPBG4 and co-occurring heterotrophs from soil, lower... | place: USA: Pinto Basin, Colorado Desert, California | collected 2006-05-27 | reverse complement strand
CGCGTCGCTCGGCGGGAATCGTCGCGAACGCGTCTGTCATCTCTGCATCCAGCTCTCGGAGTTCCTCGCGGTAGTCCTCGACCGTCGCGTCGAGAGCCTCGACGTCGATGGCGTCGACCTCTGCGAGCACCGGCTCGAGGGCGTCGACCACGTCGATCATGCGCTCGGGGTCGGTCCAGAAGTGCGAATCCGGCATCCCGGCGGCATCGCCCTCGCTGTAGTCGAGGACCTCGATCGCGTCCCCTGCCACGAACGCGGGCACGTCGTCGGCCGCGTCCAGGTGCTGCTGCAGCCCTTCTTCCAGGCCGAGGCCGTTCGACACGAGCAGGTCGGCGCTGCGCAGGGTCGCGGCCTCCTGCGCCGAGATCTCGAACGAGTGGGGGTCGGCGTTGGGCTTCATGAGCGTCACGACCTGTGCCTGGTCGCCGACCAGCTCTTCGACGACGTCGCCGAGGATGTTCGTCGAGACCACGATGGTCGGGCCGGTGTCGTCTGCCGTCGAGCAGGCGGCGAGGCCGGTCGCGGTGAGTGCGGCGACGGCGAAGGTGCCGACGAGGCGGGCGGGGCGCATGTCAGCGTCCTGTCTCGGCGACGAACGCCGGTTCGGTGGCGGTGTCGAAGGTGCGGGCGATGCGCGCAGCATCCGCGTAGTCGATCTCGTACAGGCGGTGCTCGGCGGGTGCGCTCAGGTAGGCGCGGTGCTGATCGGCGATGAGCTCCGGCGCTTTGCCTGCGGCCAGAGACTCGGCCACGAGCGGCGCGGTCTCCGCGAGCACCGCACCTGTCTGGTCCAGCACGAGTACGCGGCCGTCCTGAGCGAGCGCGAGCACGTGACCGTCCTCGTCGTCCACAGCGGTCACGTGCACGAGCGGAGCGGGAGAGGGGAGGAGCGTCCAGGATCTCGCGCGGGTGTCGAGCATCCAGATCCCCTCGGAGCCCGCGAGCCCGGCTACGGTCGGGCGTCCCTCGCGGTTGTCGAAGGACTCGGCAGCCGGCGCCGTCGTCCCGTCCGGGTATGGAATCCGCTCGATGTGCAGCTCGTCGCCGTCCACCTGCGCGAGGAGAGCGCCGTCCTCGCAGCCGATGACCGCGCCGACGCGGGTCGTGATCGTCCCGGCCGGCGTCACGCACGGCTCTTCGAGATCGGTCTCCTCGCCGTCGGCGGTGTAGCCGACCACGCTCGTGCCGACGCCGTCGGTCGCCTCGGTGACCAGGGCGAACGACCCGACCGGCACGACGAGTCCGTCGTGCGGCTCGCGCTCGATGCGGAACAGCTCGCTGATCTCTCCCTTCGACAGCGCCTCGGTGTCGAGCAGCACGGCGTCGCCGGAGCCTGCGAAGGAGATGCCGGTGCCGCCGGTCGTCGACAGGTTGGTCGTCGCGATCGTGGCGTCGCCTTCTCCGTCCACCCCACCGAGAAGAGCGGGTTCCGCGCGGTAGTAGTGGAAGTGATCGACGTGATCCCAGGTCCACACCCCGCTGTCGACGATCTCGACGCCGTCGCCGAACTGTGCGAACAGGTAACGCCCGTCGGTCGTCAGAGCGCGGGGCGCAGAGATCTCGCCGATGTCCGTGACGCCCTCGTCGAGGAGGTCCAGGTGGGTGACGGTGCCTTCCGAATCGATCGACGTCAGTCCGAGCTGCGGCTCGGCCACCTCTTCCGCACCGGCCACGGCGCCGTGGTCGTCATCCGTCGTTCCGCTCGAGGACGGATCGGCGGGGGCCGCGCCGCAGGCGGCCAGGGAGACGGTGAGAGCGCCGGTGAGGGCGAAGAGAGCGATGCGAGAGGGCACGGGGTCCTTCCTTGTCGAGTGTTGTGCGGGAGGTCGCGTCGTCGCGACAGCGGGATCAGGCGCGTTGCGTCCGGGGCCCGCGAGAGTCGAGAGCTGTTCGCGCCACCCAGGACAGGCAGGCGAGCAGGATCGCGGAAGCCGCGACGGAGGCGCCGGCCGCCGTTGCGGCATACCAGGACGCAAGAAGGCCGAGGAATACAGCGGCCACCCCGAAGACGGCTGCCAGTGCCATGCGGGTCGGGATGCGGGTGGTCCAGTGGCCGGCGGCGACGGCGGGTGCGAGCAGCAGGCCGACGACGAGCATGGACCCGACTGCCTGGTAGGACGCGACGACGGCGAGAGTCACGAGCCCGACGAGCGCTGCCTGTGCGATCTGCGGCCGCAGCCCCAGCACCGACGCGATGCGTGCATCGAGGGACAGCGCGACGAACGAGCGGTGGAACAGCGCGGCGACGATCAGCCCGACCGCCGCGGCTGCGGCGAGCAGCACGAGGTCGCCGGAGCTGATCGCGAGGATGTCGCCGAAAAGGATGGCGGTCGCATCGGTGGCGAAGCTGCCGGAGTGGGAGATGATGATGACCCCCAGCGCCAGCATCGACACGAACAGCAGTCCGATGCTGGTGTCGTACGAGAGGCGGGCGCGCCGCTGCAGCGCGCCGATTCCCAGACTCATGGCGAGGGCGCTGAGCGCACCGCCGATGAGAACGGGCAGCGAGAGCACGGTGGCCAGAGCAACGCCCGGGAGCATGCCGTGCGCCAGGGCTTCGCCGAGGAAAGCCATCCCGCGGATGACCACCCAGGTGCCGACGATGGCGCAGAGGATCGCGACCAGCGCCCCGCCGAGCATCCCGCGTTGCAGGAAGTCGAGGGTGAACGGGTCGAGGACTCCGGACGGATGAGCGGTCACAGTCTGCGAGCCTAGACGTTTTTGAGAATGATTATCAAACTCATAAGCTGAGGTCATGACTTCTCTCGGATCAGCCCGGACCGTGACCGCGCGCCTGACGGACATCCGCGTGTCGTTCGACGGTCGCGCCGCGCTGTCAGGGGTCGACGTCGACGTTCCGTCGGCGACGGTGACCGTCATAACCGGCCCGAACGGTGCCGGGAAGTCGACGCTGCTCGAGGTCCTCGCCGGAACGCGAGAGCATGCCGGAGCGCGGAATGTCAGCGGGACTGTCGCCTTCGTGCCGCAGCGGGCGGCGATCCCGCCGGGACTTCCGATGTCGGTGAGAGACGTCGTGAGCGTCGGCGCGTGGGGTCGGCTCGGACTCTGGCGACCAATGGATGCCACGGCACGCGAGCTCGTCGAGCGATCGATGGAACGCCTCGACATCCGCGCGCTCGCACGGCATCCGTTCGCGTCTCTCTCGGGTGGTCAGCAGCAGCGCGCCCTGCTGGCTCAGGGGCTGGCACGTGACGCCGAGCTCCTGCTGCTCGACGAGCCGACGACGGGTCTGGACGCGGCGAGCGGACTCCGCATCCGGGAAGTGCTGCGCGAGGAGGCGGCGCGCGGTGTCGCCGTCGTCTGCGTCTCGCACGACCCCGCTGTCATCGGGGATGCCGAGCATGCGATTCCCCTGCTGGAGGGGCGGGTCTGCGTCAGCGGCTGATCGGTCACGGTGTACGCGCGTTGCTCACCGAGCAGGATGCTGCGACCCCGCGGCCACACTGCGGATGACGGCCTGACTCCGGCGAAAGTGGTCCACGAGTCGCACTGATCCGGTCTCCGCATCCTGCACCCACTGGTCTGTCGCCAGACGCATGGTCGCTGAGAGAACCAGAACGGCTGCGGTGGCGCGCACGGGATCTGTGCCAGCTCGGACGAGGGCCTCCACCAGGCGTGAGTTTCGAGAGGATTCCTCGCGAAGGCTGGCAGCAACCAGGGCCGGCTCGTCGCGAACGACACGGCGCATGCGCACCGTGCGCGCGCGGTCGACCGGCACCTCTTCGATGCGCGACATGATGGCCTCGACGGTCTGCTCCAATCCTGCGAGCACGTCGTCGTCCGGTCCCCGTCGCGAGATGGCTTCGAGGATCTCCGCCTCAGTGCCTTCGTCGTCGAGCAGCAGGGCATCTTCCTTGCTCGCGCAGTAGCGGAAGAACGTCCGCGGCGAGACCCCCGCCTCTCGGGCGATCTGGTCGACCGTGGTGCCGGCGAATCCATGGCGCTCGAACAGCTGCAGGGCGGCGTCGCGAATGTCGCGCGCCGTGCGCTGGTGACGGCGCGCGCGGAGACCCGCGCCCTGCGGGGAGTCCGCATGCGGGCCCGTGGTCAGGTTCGCGTCTTCCATGAACTCACCATCTCACAAGCCGGATCATATTGGCGTAACGCGACATAATGGCATAGTCTGTCAAAAAGACACACTCTGCCAAAACAACGAGAGAAGAGGGCCATCGCATGAGCCAGATACTGCATGGATGCCTGCCGGACACGGAGTACTTCGAGATCACAGCCCGGTCGGGGTGCCGATACGGCGTGTGGGTCACCACGCCGCCGGGCTATGCAGACACCACCGACGCCCTGCCATTGATCTACGTGGTGGACGGCAACTGGTCCGTAGGTCTCACCGCGCCTCTCATCGTCACCCAGGCGGATCCCTTCCTGACGGTCGCCCCCTACATCCAGGTCACCATCGGATACACCGGCGAGGAGGCCGGAGAGTGGGCGCAGCTGCGCAACCGTGATCTGGTTCCTCCGGGAGAGCCTGTCAGCGACGAGATGGTGGAGACCGTCAGGTCGGCTCGCGAGAGGGGCGCGATGACGCAGACGGAGGCAGACGCGTACCTCGCGCACCTCGCAGACACCCACGCGGATGTCTTCCTCGACTTCCTGACCACCGAACTCCACCCTCATCTGCAATCCCGGTTGCGCGTCAGCGAGTCCGGACACGGATTGTTCGGCTATTCCTACGGAGGCCTTTTCGCTCTCTATGCATGGCTGCGGGATGCGGCCCCGTTCACGACTTTCGGTGCAGGCACCCCCGGCGTCGAGAGCGCGGACAGCCAGATGTTCCAGCTCGCGAGGGACCTCCCCGAGCGCGATGCCGACGCACCTGCTCCGCGGTTGCACGTCACTCTCAACGAGATCGAACTCCTCGGGGAGATGCCGATCTATCGAAGGATCGCACGCCATGTGCTGTCGCTCATGGAGGAGCTGCACAGCAGGGGTCGGTCGCAGGAAGTCTCGAGCGCGCTGCTGCACGAGACGCACGTCACCGGGCTGCAGGCCTCGTTCCTGAGCTATCTGAAGACGTGCCACTCGCGTGAGGGGCACTCGTCGGGCGTCATCCGTTCGCGCGGCGACCAGCCTGCCGACGGTCAGGATCGCGTCGGCACGCAGTGACTACAGTGGTCGTCATGGCCCCGTCTGACGATGCCCCCGGGGCAACCCTCGAGATGACGGTAGCGGTGGTCGGCCCTGGCGCGATCGGCACTGTCATCGCGGCGGCGCTGCACGAGAGCGGGCGGACGCCGACGCTCCATGGACGCACCGCCCGAGAGAGCCTCGCGCTGATCGTAGAAGACGAGCGCGTCATCGTGCCAGGGCCGGTTCTGACCGACCCCACCCGAGCTGCGGGCCGGGTCGACCTCGTGTTCCTCGCGGTGAAGGCGACTCAGATCGAGGGCGCCGCACCCTGGCTGGCCGGGCTGTGCGGACCGGATACGATCGTGTGCGTCCTGCAGAACGGCGTCGAACAGGTGCCGAGCGTCGAACCCCTCGTACACGGAGCCCGAGTGCTGCCCGCCGTGGTGTGGTTCCCCGCTCAGACTCAGACGGACGGGTCCGTCCTATTGCGTGGAGCGGCGCGGTTGACTCTGCCGGACGAGGCTGCGGGTCGCCGAGTCGCCGATACGCTGCGTGGCACTCTGTGCACGGTCGAACTGCCCACCGAGTTCGTCTCGCTGGCGTGGCGCAAGCTGATGCAGAACGCCGTGGCAGGACTCATGGCCCTCACCGGCCGTCGCTCGGGGGTGTTCGGTCGCTCTGATGTCGCGCGACTCTCCTTCGACTACCTTCGAGAATGCCTCGCTGTCGCTCGTGCGGAGGGTGCCGCTCTCGGCGATGAGGTGCCCGCGGAGATCCTCGCGAAGTTCCAGGCGTCCCCCGACGACCTGGGAACCTCGATTCTCGCGGATCGCGAGGCCGGCCGGCCCCTGGAGTGGGACATCCGCAACGGTGTCATCTCTCGACGGGCCCGAGCGCACGACATTCCGACCCCGATCAGCGACGCAGTGGTCGCGCTCCTCGCGGCGACGAGCGACGGTCCCGGCTGAGGTCACGACGATGCCGCGTGTCACGCAGGATCGGTGACAGCGGATGCGGCCTCAGCGCTCGGCCGTGCTCGCCTCCAGAGTCTTCGCCTGTCCGACCGACCAGACGAACTCGGGTGTCCGGCCGTTCACGGCGTGGTCGCCGAGCTGTCGGGCCTTGAAGATCCAGGGGTTGTGCGATGACACCGTGCGGGCGTTCCGCCAGTGGCGGTCGAGGGCGGTGCCCGACCGCACGGCAGAGGCGCCGAGCGTGTCGAACAGGCGAGAGGCCGCACGGGGAACCAGGTCGGTGAGCACGATCTGCGCCTGCGCGGAGCGGAGCTCGGCCGCGATCACGGCATCCTCCGTCTCCGGCGTGCCCAGCACGTCCGCTGCGTGCTGCACCGCTCGGGCGACGTCGAGCACGAGCGCCCTGGCCGTCGCGCTCGTCGCGGTCAGCTCTCCGACGATCTGCAGGATCTGAGGGTCGTCGGCCACTCGGTCGGCGCTGCCGTGGCTGTAGGTGCGAGTGCGCGCCCGCACCTGAACGACCGTGTCGCGCTCGATCGCGGAGGCGATCCCGGCCAGCACCGACAGCAGCGTGAGCTGATAGACCGCCGTCTGGAAGGGGAATCGCGACGTGAACGGCTCGACGTCGTCTTCATCGACGGAGGCGTCCGTGAACACGGCCGTGCCGGTGCCCGTCAGGGGCTGCCCGAAGCCGTCCCAGTCGTCAGAGATCTCGACTCCGTTCTGATGCCTGCGGATGAGGGCGGTCACGGTCGTGCCGTCGAGATCGACAGTCGCGTCGATCCACTCCGCGAAGATGCTGCCTGTCGTGTAGAACTTGCGTCCGTCGACGCGCCAGCTTCCATCGGGGCGCCGGGAGACGCGAGTCGCGTTCGTGCCCACGGCGGCCGCGCCGTTCTCCGACCACGCGTTGCCGACCAGCTCGCCACCGGCCAGCCGCTCGAGCCAGCGGGAGCGCCGCTCGCTCTGCGCCGAAGCCAGGATGTGCTCGACGTACGCGATGTGGCCGCGGAAGATCTGCGGGAGGTTCGAATCGGCTGCGGCGAGCTCGATCAGCACCTCGGCGAAGGATGCCCAGTCGAGCCCGAATCCGCCGTGCTCGATCGGCAGCCTGAGCCGGCCGAAGCCCGCTTCGCGGAGGGCGGCGACCTCGGCGAACGGCAGCTGGTGATCCTGCTCCCGCGAGACCGTGCCCGCCCCGATCTCGGCGAACACAGGGCGCAAGCGCTCCCGCACGGCGTCGAGCCGTCGCGTCTGCTCGCCCATCAGGTGTACAGCGAGATCGGCTGGAGCTCGCCGTTCAGCGCCCAAGCGCCTACTTCGAGCTTCTTGTAGTCGATCGGATCGTGCAGCGAGTGCGTGCGGATGTTCCTCCAGAACAGGTCCAGCCCCACGTCCGCACGAGCGGAGCTCGAGCCGGTGATCTCGAAGATCCTGTTCGCGACCTCGATGCCGACCTCGGTCGAGACGACCTTGACCTTCGCGATCTCGATGGCCAGCTCCCCTCGACGCTCCGCCGTGACGCTGCCTCCCTCGGCCACGACCTCGTCGAAGAGACGTCCGGCGCGGTCCGCCAGCGCTTCGACCGCCGCGATCCGCGACGAGAACTCGCCGACGACGCGCTGCACGAACGGGTCGTCCCGGTACGAGTCGGCCTGGCTGAGGAACCAGGCGCGCGCACGCGCTCGGACGATATCGAGTCCTCGGGCGAGCGCTCCCTCGGCGATGCCGAGGTAGAGGTTGCCGAAGGCGAGCTGGATGCCGGGCGTGATGAGCGTCGAGAACGGCTCGTCGCCCAGCTCGCCGAGCACGTCGTCGGCAGAGACGTGGACGTCCTCGAAGCGGACGGACCCGCTCGCCGACAGCCGCTGACCCAGCGCGTCCCAGTCGCCGAGATACCGGATGCCGTCGCGATCGTGGTCCAGCACGACGAACAGCACCTGCCCGTCGCGCTCGCCGCCGCGGACGAGCGCAGCCGCCAGCACGACATCGCCGGCCGAGGCGCCGGTCGAGAAGCGCTTGAGCCCGTTGAGTCGAAACCCCTCGCCGTCGACGGTCAGTTCGAGGTCGGGGTCGGTGGGGTTCACCGAGTCGCCCCACACCCACCGTCCCTCCGTCGTCTTGCGGTGCCATTCCTCCTGCACCGACGGGTCGGCGGCGAAGCCGATGTTGCCGGAGTTGATGTAGTGGTACGCGAGCACCTGAGCAACCGATGCGTCCGCGCGAGACAGGATGCGGATGACGAGGAAGGCCGTCTCCCAGTGCGCGCCACCACCCCCGAACTCGGCGGGCTGGAGGAGCGTCACCAGCCCCGCATCCCGGAGCAGGTCGAGCTCGATCGTCGGGTCCTGATTCGCTCGGTCGCGCTGCAATGCGTCGCTCTCGAGCTCGGCTGCGACGCGTTCCGCGACGCCGCGCCAGTGCGCGCGCTCCGCGGCATCGGCCGTTCCCGTCCAGCGGCTGCGGTTCGTGGTCTCTGCGATGACGCTCATCGGGCGCCCTCCTTCTCGGTGAGTTCAGTCAGGTCGCCGAGGTCGGCGGAAACGGAATCGGAAGCGGCCGCAGCATCCACCAGCGGCCCGCCGAGCGTGCCGTCGAGGGCCGACGCGCCGCCCGCGTACGCGCCGCGATAGGCGTGTGCGGGATGCCAGTCCGGCACCACGGGGGAGCCGTCGCCGCTGAGTCGCCCCCGCAGCGTGCCTTCCGGATAGTCGTCCCAGGTGCGTCCTCGGCGGCGGAGTTCGGGCACGAGGTGGTCCACGATGTCCTCGAACGACCCTGGTGTCACGACATAGGCGATGTTGAAGCCGTCGACGCCGCCGACCTCGATCCATCGCTCGAGTTCGTCAACCACGGTCTGCGGGCTGCCGACGATGACCGGACCGATGCCGCCGATCCCGACGTAGTGGGCGATGTCGCGAGGCGTCCACTTGCGCTCAGGATCGGCCTTGGTGAAGACCGAGAGGGCGGATCGTCCGGCATCCGTGTCGACGTACTCCAGGGGGACGTCGGGGTCGTACTGCGACAAGTCGAGTCCCGTCCATCCGGCGTAGAGCGCCAGCGCGCCCTCGACCGAGACATAGCGGCGATAGTCATCGAGCTTCGCCTGGGCCTCGTCGTCCTTTGCCGCGACGACGACCGTGACCAGGGTGAGGATCTTGACGGAATCCCGCGGGCGCCCGAGAGCCTCGGCGCGGTCGCGGATGTCATCCGTCACCGGACGTGTCGCCTCTGGACGCAGTCCGTTGATGAAGATCGCCTCGCCGTGCTTCGCGGCGAACTGGCGTCCGCGCGGGGAGGCGCCCGCCTGGAACATCACGGGTGTGCGCTGCGGGCTGGGTTCGGCGAGATGGATGCCGGGAACCCGGTAGTGCCGCCCCTCGTGGCCGATCGGGTGCACACGCGACGCATCCGCGAAGACGCCCGCCTCCCGGTCCCGCAGCACGGCGTCGTCCTCCCACGACCCCTCCCACAGCTTGTACGTCACGTCGAGGAACTCCTCGGCGATCTCGTACCGGTCGTCGTGGGCTATCTGCGTGTCGAGTCCGAGGTTGCGTGCGGCGGAGTGGAGGTAGCTCGTCACGACGTTCCAGCCCACGCGGCCGCGCGTGAAGTGGTCGAGGGTCGAGAACCTGCGCGCCAGCGCGTACGGCTGCTCGTAGGTCGTGGCGACGGTCACACCGAATCCGAGATGCTCGGTCGCGTGCGCCATGGCGGAGATCTGCACGACCGGGTCGCCGAGGGGAACCTGCGTCGCATCCCCGAGGGCAGTGGCGGCCGAATCGCGATAGACGTCGTACGTTCCGAGCACGTCCGCGATGAAGATCGCATCGAACCTGCCCCGCTCGAGGGTCTTCGCGAGATCGACCCAGTAATCGAGATCGTGGTACCGATCGGCCTGGTTGTCGGGGTGCCGCCAGAGCCCTGGGGCCTGGTGAGTCACGCAGGTCATGTCGAAGGCGTTCAGGATGATGCGGCGTGACATGGTGCTCCTCAGGAGATCGGGGACTTCGCGACCATAGCCACTCGAGCCGTGCCTCGACCCGCCGGATGACTCTTCGCGTCGCTCCACGACGAACTGTTACGTCCGCGGTGCGGCGGGCCTCCCTCGGCTCCTAGCGTGAGCGCCGATCTGCTTCCCCGACCCGACGCCTGAGGAGCCCCCCATGTCAATCCTTCCGAGCCGCCGCCGACGCCGCGTCCTCCTCGGTGCCGCCGCTCTGACGGCCGCGACCATCGCCGTCGCCGGCTGCGCGACTCAGGCCCCTGAGTCCGGAGGTGCAGACGCCGACGGGGACTTCTCCGGGCAGACGCTGAACGCGCTGCTCATCACCTCGCACGAGGGTGCAGGCAACTGGCTCAAGGAGCACTTCGAGGACGAGACCGGGGCCGAGGTGAATCTCACGATCGTGCCCTACGACGAGATCGGGTCGACCCTCGCTCTCGACCAGCAGTCGGGCGCCAACACATTCGACGTCGCGGCTCCCTGGTACGTGTCGATCGGGGACCTCGCCGAGGGCGGCTCCATCCAGGACCTCACCGAGTGGATCGATGAGACGCCGTCGCTCGACACCGACGACTTCATCCCCTCGATCAACGACCCGTACACGCTGGTGGGCGACCGCCGCTACGGCCTGCCCTTCGACGGTGACACCCACGTGCTCTTCTACAACAAGGAGATCCTGGAGCGGAACGGCATCACCGAGCCTCCCGCGACATGGGAAGAATACCTGGCCGATGTGAAGACCATCACCGAGAACGAGGGCGATGACGGCGTCTACGGGTCGGCGATCTTCGGGCAGAAGTCCCCGCTGATCCTCGGCGCCGCCTACGCGAACCGACTGGCCGGCTTCGGCGGCGAGTTCGTCGATGAGGACGGCAAGCCCACCATCAACTCCCCGGAGGCGGTGGCAGCTGCGGAGGCTCTGGTGGATGCGGTGCCCTACGCCTTCCCGACGGCGGCCGAGACGGACTTCGGCGTCGGCAACGGCGCGTGGTACGACGGCAAGGTCGCGTTCATCGAGAACTGGACCGACCTGGGAGTGGGTTCGGAGACGAACCCCGATTCGAAGGTCGCGGGCAAGTGGGGCGTGAACACCTTGCCCGTCGGCGGCGAGAACACCGAGGCGCGGGCTTCGCTGGTGGCCGGCTTCACGTGGGTCATCGCCGCGAACACCGAGAAGACGGATCTCGCCAAGGCGTTCATCGAGTACGCCGCGTCGAGCGAGGTCAACTCCGAGCTGATCGTCGCCGACCCGCAGACGGGCATCGACCCGAACCGCGAGTCCTCGCTCGAGAGCGAGGCGTACGGCGAGACCTACCCCGATCTGCAGCGGGTCAACCGCACGACGCTGAGCGACTCGCTGGCCTGGCCCACCGGGGAGAACGCCTCGCAGGCGGCGCAGATCCTCACTGACGAACTGGCCAAGCTCATCGCGGGTGAAGGCGACACCGCCCAGGAGACGCTCGACCGAGTGCAGGCCGAGTGGGAAGAGATCCTTGGCTGACGCCTCGTCGATCCGCGTGCGAAGCGCCCGCCCGACCGGCCGAGTGCCGAGACGGGCGGGCGCCTCCGCGGTACTGCTCACAGCGCCGACCATTCTGTCGATCGTCGTCCTCGGGGCGTATCCGCTGCTGTTCGTCCTTGCCGCGGCGTTCACCGACTCGACGCTCGGGCGCCCCTTCCAGGAGTGGGTCGGGACCGCGAACCTGGAGACGATCCTCACGGATGCCGACGTCGTCGCCTCCTTCGTGCGGACGGTCGGCTACGCGATCGTCGTGGCCGTCGCGAGTGTCGTGCTGGGTGTCGCCATCGCGGTCGCATTGGAGCGGGCTACCCGCTCTGGCGCCGTCGTGCGCACGCTGCTCCTGCTCCCGCTGATCACTCCGCCGGTGGTGGTGGGCACCCTGTGGAAGCTCGTGTTCAACCCCGGCGGCGGACTCCTCGCGACCGTGCTGCCGGGCATCTCGCTCGCGCCGCTGTCGACCACGACGTGGGCTCTGCCCGCGATCGGTCTCGCCGACGTCTGGCAGTGGACACCGCTGATCGTGATCCTCGTATATGCAGCCCTGCTCACGCAGGACCCTTCGGTGCGAGAGGCCGCGTCTCTCGACGGCGCCCACGGAGTCGGCCTGTTCCGCAACATCACCTGGCCCGCGATCGCCGGCACGGTGATCGCCGCGCTCTTCATCCGGCTCGTCATCGCGCTGAAGGTCTTCGATCTCGTCTTCGTGATGACGTCGGGCGGGCCTGGCCAGGCCTCCACTGTGACGACCTACCTCATCCAGCAGGTCGCCCTGAAGGAGTTCGACATCGGCCGGGCATCCGCGATCACGATCGTCTTCGCCGTCATCGTCACGGCGGCGAAGACGATCGTGGTGGCGGTGCTGGCACGAAAGGCCCGACATGACTGATCGAAGAGTCCACCAGCGTCCCGTCGCGAGCAGCGTGCTCTTCGTGGCGCTCGCCGTGACCCTGGTTCCGCTCGCCTATCTGTTCTCGGTGTCGCTGATGGGTCGGGATGAGACCGTCTCGGGTGTGCTGTGGAGTGCCGATCCGCACTGGTCGAACTGGGGCGAGGTGATGGCCACCGACATCCCGCGTTCGATCCTGAACTCCTCGGCCGCCGCTCTCGGCGGCGCTGCCGTCTCGCTCGTCATCGCCGTCCCCGGCGCCTGGGCGATCGTGCGCCACAACGCAGGCGGTCGCACTCTCGCGGCGACTTTGATGAGCCCGTGGCTGCTTCCGCCGATCGTCGCGGTGGTCCCGCTGCTGACGCTCCTGCGATCGGTGGGGCTGAACAACACGCTCCTCGGCCTGACGCTCGTCTACGCGCTCGTCAATGTCCCAGTCGCCGTCTGGCTGTTGGAGGGCTTCATCCGTCGGCTCCCCGTGGAGATCGAGGAGGCGGCGCGTATCGACGGTGCGGGGACGCTGCGGATGCTCTGGTCGGTCGTCGTGCCGCTGCTGCTGCCGAGTCTCGTCGCGATCGGGATCATCGTCGCGATCCTCAACTACAACGAGTTCCTGCTCGCGACCTTCCTCACCCAGAGCGTGGACTCGCAGACCTTCCCGGTCGCGCTGTCGTTGTTCTACGGAGACCGCACGCCGCACTTCGGCAAGATCGCGGCTGCGTCGTTCATCGGGGTGATTCCGGTCTTCGCCGCCGCGGTGTTCTTCCAGCGCTGGCTCGTGGGGGGACTGACCGCCGGAGCCGTGCGCTGAGGCGGGGGACTTCGCGCCTGCCACACCACATGCTGATATATCGGCGTTGTATTCCAGTTGCGGCGTAATACCTCCGCCTTTTCCTGATCTCTTAGATGGGTCGCGACTGGGAGCGACTCGAATCGGATGGGGAAGACGATGACTGGGGAGCGTGGTTTCGTGCGTGCACGGAGAACGAGGATAGACGAGGCGAGGTCGGCCGGGGGAGCGAAGACTCGAGGGCGGGGCATCGCGGCGATCATCGTGGGGATGGTCATGACGTTCGCGGGGTTTCTGGGGTCTGCTGTGCCGGCCACTGCGGCTCCGACCGTGACCTATCCCGGCGCGATCGGCAGCGTGTCACTCGAGAATGAGAACGGCGGCGGGCCGCTGGTGCAGTGGCAGACCGTGCGGATCACGGGGGAGTGGACCGTGCCCGCCGGAGCACAGGCGGGAGAGACCTTCGGGATGACCCTCCCCGCCGAGTTCAGCCGTCAGTCGGCGGGCGAGTTCACGATCACGGACCCGGAGACGGGTCTGGTCATGGCGAACTGCGTCGTGGCGGCAGGTGACGGGCCGGATATCGTGTGCACGCTCACCGAGGCGGTCGAAGGTCTCGAGGAGGTCGGCGGCTCCTTCTGGATGGAGGCGAGGGCCTCGCAGACGACGACCAGCGAGACGGTCGAGTTCGATCTGGGCGACACGGTCGAGATCGTCGACCTACCGGGTGACGGCGGAGTGGTGCCCGAAGACCCGGCGGAACAGGAAGAGCCCTACAAGTACGGCGGGGAGACCGAGACGGATGGGCTGCTGAAGTGGGTCATCGGGATTCCGAGCAGCTACGTCGTCGACGGTTCCTTCACGATCACGGACACGCTCGATGCGGGGCTCACGGGGCACCACTACACCGGCGATGTGAAGCTGATCCAGCGTGCTGTCGAGGACGGCGCGCTGGTCGGGGACTCGAGTGAGGTCGATGCCTCGGCATACGAGATCGATCTGGCGGACGACGGACGCTCGTTCGAGTTCGCGGCGTCGGGTCTCCCGGCCGGAGGGTTCGCGTACGAGCTGGTCTACTTCACCCAGGCAGACGGCCCGGTGGGCGAGGGCGACGTCTTCGGCAACCACGCCATCGTCAACACCTTCGAGACGTCTGCGACCCACACGGTCGTCGAGTCCGGAGGAGGCGACGGCAGCGGTGTCGCCTACACGACGTTCTCGATCACCAAAGAGGTCACGGGCCCGCAGGCGGATGCCGCACTCGACGCGACCTACACGGTGCAGTACTCGGTCAAGGGGTCGGACGCCCCGGCTGCCACGATGACTGTTCCCGTCGGGCAGTCGGTGCACAGCGAGCGGGCACCACTCGGATCGACCTTCGTGATCGAGGAGATCGATCTGCCGGAGATCAAGGGAGTGACTTGGGGTGAGTGGACGATCGGCGGCGATGGCGTCGTCGACGTCGGCGATGGCACCTACGAGGTGACGCCGGAAACGACTGCCGGTGTCGAGCTCACGCTCACCAACATCGCCAACCCGGCGCCTCTCGTGACGCCGACCCCGACGCCCACTCCGACGCCCACTCCGATTCCGACTCCGACTCCGACCCCGACGCCGGCCACGCCGATGACGCCGACCCCGGTCACGACGCCGACGCCGACTGCGACTGCGACGCCGACGCCGACCCCGGCCCCGGTCGCCGGCGGGCTGGCTCTGACGGGAGGTGAATCCGGTGCGGCGTTCCTGACTCTCGCATTCGCGCTGATCGTAGGCGGCGGGCTGGCCGCAGGCATCGCCGCGAAGCGCCGGTCGAGCGCCGGACGTCGCTGACGTTCGACACGTACAGACGCCCACCCGCTCTCCGCGGGTGGGCTTCTGTGCATCCGGCGCCGCGTTCTCAGCGGATCGCGTAGACGGCGCTGCCGACGATCACGGCCACGATCGTGGTCCAGCCGATGATCGCCACGGCCTGCCAGATGAGGATGCGAACCTTGCCGACGCCCGCTGCGGCGAGCATCGTGGCGGTGAACTGCGTGGGCAGGAGCAGCGGGCCGAGCAGACTGACGCCCGGCACGCCGTAGCGCTCGAAGGCCCGCTGGAACTTCTCGCGGCGGGCGCCGCCTCGGTCGGCATCCCTGGAGTCTGCGGACGCCGTCTCGACGGCTCCGCCGCCGGCGACCACGGCCTGCCGGCTGCGTGACCGGTTCACGATCGCGGTGCGCGCGCCCGAGCTGGCGATCACGAGCACGGCGACGCAGAGGAAGTTGCCGATGATCGCCGCGATCGCGGCGATCACCGGATGGATACCGCCGATGATGCCGATCGATACGGCTCCCTCGCCCTCGATGAAGGGGATGGCCCCTGCGAGGGCGACGATCAGCGGTTGGACGAGTTCGGGCACCTGGGCGACGAAGCCCTGGAAGGTCTCGATGAGATTCATGGGGTGGCTCCTGCCGGTCTGCGCGGCGGTGACTCCGTCGCGATGCATCCAGTCCACCGTCTCTCGTCGCGGCACGACAGTGCCGAGGCGTCACTGCTTTCCGGGTGGTTCACCCACGGCATCCATGACATGTGTCACGCCCGTATCGTGGGGGCATGCGCAGCACTTCTCCGGTCGTCGATCCCTCCGGCGACCCGCCGCCCGGCGCGCGTCAACTCGCGCGAGGGATCACCGCCACGTGGTGGTACACGTTCTCGGCGGTCGTCTTTCTCGAGCTGTTCCTGGTGCTGGTCTGGACGCTGCAGGCCCTCGCCGTACCAGGCGACGTGGCTGCTCCGCTCGTCGTGGGTCTGGGCGGCCTGGTCTGGTGGGCCTCCACGATGGTGCTGCTCGCCGGCTACCGCCACCGGCTCGATGCGGAGCCCGGCATCGCCTGGACGCGCATCGCGCTGCCGCTGCTCGTGGCGCTCGGCTACGGAGCCGTGGCCGGACTGATGATCGACAGCTGGCTGCTCGCTCTCATGCCCGTCGCTCAGTCGGTCGTGCTGCTCAACTGGCCCAGGGGCATACGTCTGCGGGTCGTCGGCCTGACCACCCTCCTGCTCGTACTCGTCGCCTTCATCGACACAGCGCGAGGCGCTGCGGAAATCGGGCTTCCCGGCTGGATCCCCGCGCTGTACGCAATGCTCATCCCTGCGATGTCGGTGAGCTCCCTCTGGTGGTGGGATGTGCTGGTCGCCGTCGACCGCGCCAGGGCATCGGAGTCGAGACTCGCAGCGACGCAGGAGCGCCTGCGCGTGGCCACAGATGTGCACGACCTGCAGGGGCACCACCTGCAGGTGATCGCGTTGCAGCTCGAACTGGCCGAGCGCCTCATGGGGATCGACCCAGATGCGGCTCTGGAGCAGCTGCAGGCGGCCAGGGTGAGTGTCGATGAGGCTCGGCAGGGCACCCGCGACCTTGCGACGCGCTTCCGTTCGGTGCCGCTGGGAGACGAGGTCGCGAATGCGCGAGACCTTCTCGCCGCGGCCGGACTCGAGGTCGAAGCCGACATCGCGCCGGATGCCGATGACGCTCCGTCGTCCGCTCTCGGGCCCGTGATCAGGGAGACGACGACCAACGTCCTGCGGCACGGCGCCGGCCGCCGCGCCCGTCTCGCACTCCGCCGGGTCGCCGACGGGTGGCGCTACGAGGTCGCGAACGATGTGGCGGCGGACGTCGGAGGAGAGCCGGTGGGCTCGGGGCTCGACGGAGTGAGACGACGCATCTCGGAGGCGGGCGGAACTCTGGAGATCCGGGAGGATGCCGGCGAGTTCATGGTCTCAGTCACGGTGCCGGCGTCTGAGATGCCGCCTGCTGACGGGGAGGAGCGGAGATGATCCGCGTTCTCCTTGCCGACGACGAGGCCATGATCCGTTCGGCCCTCGCCGCTCTGCTGCGCCTCGAAGGAGACATCGAGGTGGTGGCCGAGTGCGCTGACGGAGAGCAGGCACTCGCTGCCGCGCTCAGGTTGACGCCCGACGTCTGCCTGCTGGACCTCGAGATGCCGGGGCTCGACGGCGTCGAGGTCGCCGAGAGGCTGAACCGGGCCATCGCCACCCGCTGCGTCGTGGTCACCCGTCACGCCCGGCCGGGAGTCCTTCGGCGGGCGCTCGCGTCGGGCGTCGCCGGCTTCCTGCCGAAGTCCCGCGGGGCCGATCAGGTCGCCGACGTGATCCGCAGAGTCGCGGCAGGAGCGCGCTACGTCGACCCCGAGATCGCGGCCGATGCTCTGAGCGACGAGCGGTCGCCCCTCACAGATCGTGAGCTGGACGTGCTGCGAGCCGGGCGTCGGGGAGAGACGACGAGCCAGATCGCGAGGGCGCTGTCGCTGGCGCCGGGCACGGTGCGCAATCACATCTCCGCGGTGCTCGCGAAGCTGT
>JAESFY010000233.1_pt1 | contig 17661 bp, 21 predicted proteins | sample 9266201 | NCBI WGS metagenome assembly JAESFY01 (sample SAMN14515071, study PRJNA621656) | algae metagenome | isolation source: Nodosilinea sp. WJT8-NPBG4 and co-occurring heterotrophs from soil, lower... | place: USA: Pinto Basin, Colorado Desert, California | collected 2006-05-27 | reverse complement strand
TCGAGAAGGAACCTCTTGCGCTCGGGATGCGCGCCGTACTGCCCCGCCGTTCCGTCCGACCGCACCACGCGGTGCACGGGGACGATGATCGAGAAAGGGCTCAGTCGGCAGGCGGTGCCGACTGCGCGTGCAGCGCCGGGTCGTCCGGCCAGCGCCGCGATCTCGCCATAGCTCATCGTCTCTCCCCACTCGATCGTGCCGATCGTCTGCAGCGCGGTGCGAGCGAACCCGTCGACGAGGCGCCAGTCGAGCACCAGATGATCCTGGAATCGCACCGGCGTCCCGTCGAAGTACGCATCGAGAAGCTCGGTGACCTGGTCTGCTGCTCCCGGGTCGGGCTCGGGGGTGGTCCGAAGCTGGCCGGAGACGTTCTCGAGAAGCCAGGGAACCGAGGGATCGTCTGATTCCGAGAGGTCGAATCGGACGAGACCCTCGTCGGAGAACACGGCAAGGGCGTCTCCGAACGGTGTCGGTGCGAAGTCGTAGCGGAAGGTCATGCCTCCATACTGACTGCAGCGGTCGCGCACTGGCACGCTCGCGTGCGCGACCAGGGGAGACCCCGCCGACTTCCTGCCTGCGTGCAGAAGCAGTCCAGACGCCCAAGCTCGGCCCTGATGGGCGGAAATACGGTGAAACCCGCCCGGGATACCGCCTGCGGGGCGAGGCGCGCTTAGTGTGTGAGGTGTGTGGCGACGTGAAGGCAAGGCTGCGGATGACGCAGCGACCGATGCCGCAGTGACCCTCGGCGAAATGCACGAGCCGGTCTCCGGTATCGGCATCGCGCATGCGGCCGAGGCGGAGCGCACCCGTCTGCGTGCGGAAGCCGCGGACCTGGGCGGTTCATCACCGCTCGTCAACTTCCGCGACACGGTCGAATCCAGCATCGACATCTCGAAGGCCCACCCGGGGAGCCTTCCCCAGTTCATCACCGGCAAGTCCACCCTGCTGTCGAATCTCTATCGCGACGAGGTCGGTCTGAGGACCGCGAGGCTCGCCGCCGAGCGGATCACCGCCAAGAACACCGAGCTGCGCACCGTCCGCGGCATCGAGGCCGTCCACCTCGCGGTCGGCGTGGCGGGCTGGCGCATCGGCGGCGCGGACTTCTCGGCCCCCGTGCTCCTTCGACCGCTGGCGATCCGTCGGCACCACTCCGACTTCGAGCTCAAGCTGCAGGGCGCGTTCGAGGTGAACCCCGAGCTCGTGCGGATCGCGCGCGAGCACTTCGGCATCACGATCGACGCCGCGGCGCTCGCCGCCCTCGCCTATGACGGCGGGATCTTCAAGCCTCAGCCGGTGATCGACAGTCTCCGCGCCACGACGCGATCGATCGACACGTTCACCGTGCTGCCGAGGCTCGTGGTCTCGACCTTCGCCGACGTCGGCGGCGCGATGTCCCGCGACGGCGGCAGCCTCGACCACATCGTGCTCAATGCGCTCGCCGGACACATCGGCGATCGCGAGCAGGTCTCGGCCCGCAGACCAGAGCCTCATCACACCGGACCGGATGATCGGGCACCGGCATCCGACAACCTGCTGCTCGATGCGGATGCCGAGCAGGAATCCCTTCTCGCGAAGATCGCCGCCGGCCATTCGCTGACCGTCGCGACTCTCCCCGGCACGGGTGGCACGCAGACCGTGATCAACGCGCTCGGCGAGCTCGTGCGGGCCGGCAAGCGCGTGCTCGTCGTCTCGGCCCGACGCTCGACCCTCGACGGCGTGAGGCACCGCCTCGCGGGCATCGGTCTCGACAGTCTGGCCGTCTCGCCCGCCAGCGTGCGCCGAGATCTCGTCCGCGCGATCGGCCGGAACGAGAAGGCCAGCGCTCCGAAGGTCAGCGACGTCGATGACGCACTGGTGCGTCTGCGCACGGTGCTGCGGGACTACCGGCACGCGCTCACCGCTCCGGTCGCCGGGACGAACTCCTCGGTGCTCGACGCGACGCGCCATCTGACCAGGCTCGCCTCCCTGCCCACTCCGCCGTCGACCACCGCCCGGCTCAGCGCCGAGACCCTTCGCCGTCTCGCCGACGATCGCTCGTCGGCGGCCGCCGCGCTAGCCCAGGCGGCGCGCCTGGGTGAGTTCCGGTTCGGACCGGATGATTCCCCCTGGTACGGCGTGACCTTCGCGAGCACGGAGGCCGCGAAGTCAGCGCATCAGCTGGCAGCGCGACTGCACTCGGAGAGCGTGCCGAGGCTGCTCGAGCGGGGCTACGCGCTGATCGCCCAGACGCACATGCGTCCGTTCTCGACCATCGATGAGCTCGGCGAGTACCTGCGGCTCCTGCAGGGCATCCGCGATTCTCTCGACCGGTTCAGCCCCACGGTGTTCGAACGCCCGCTGGGGGAGCTGATCCAGGCCCTCGGTTCCCGACGCGATGCGCCGGCGATGTCCGGAGCGAACCGACGTCGTCTGCGTCGACTCGCCAAGGAGTACGTCCGCCCGGGTGTGCACGTCACCGAGATGCACGAGTCGCTGCTGCGCATCCAGGCGCAGCGCACGCAGTGGCAGCGATTCGTCGAAGCCGGTGTCGCACCCGAGGTTCCGCTCGGCCTCGCCGACGTCTACGCCTCGTGGCAGCGCGTCACCGCGGAGCTCGCGGAACTGGACGTCGCGCTCGGGCGCAGGGAGCCGCTCTCGACGCTCCCGGTGGCCCGCCTGGTGCGCACTCTCGCCGGCCTCGCAGCCAGATCCGACGTCTTCGACAACCTCGTGGAGCGCGCACAGCTGCGCGATCGGCTGGCCGAACTCGGTCTCGAGCCGCTGCTCGCAGAGCTGTCCGTTCGTCACGTCTCCGAGTCCCGCGTGGGTGACGAGCTGGAGTTCGCATGGTGGCAGACGCTGCTCGAGCGCGCTCTGCAGGAAGACCGCGCGCTCCTGGGCGCGAACACGGCGGTGGTCGACCGGCTCGAGCGAGACTTCCGTCTCGTCGACGAGGCGCACGCCGCGATGGCAGGACCGCTGCTCGCGTGGCAGCTCGCGAACCAATGGAAGATCGCGATCGTCGACGAGCCGCAGGAATCCCAGAACCTCAGGCGCGCACTGAAGCAGCCGGCGACGACCACCGCAGAGATCGTGAGCTCCGCGCCCACCCTCGTCGATGTGCTCGCGCCGGTCTGGATCTCATCTCCCTACCTCGTGCCGCAGATCCCTGACTCGGTCGAGTTCGACACCGTCCTCCTCGTCGATGCGGCCGCCATCAATCTGGCCGAAGCAGCCCCGGCGATCCGACGCGCCCGTCAGGTCGTGGCGTTCGGCGACCCGGTCACGCAGCTGCCGACCGCGTTCCACGTCGCCGTCGACCCTGACCCCGAGTGGGAGCACGAGGTCCCCTTCGACTCCGTCTCGGTGTTCGAGCGGCTCTCCGAGCTGCTCCCGGTGATGACCCTCACACGCAGCTACCGTGCCGGCGGCGAGGACCTCGCCGAGCTCATCAACGACGCGTTCTACGGCGGCGAGATCGTGTCTCTGCCCTGGGCAGGCTCGTACCTCGGCCGCGGCAGCCTCACCGTCGACTACGTCGAAGGCGGCACCGGCGCCCCCGACCCCGTGTCGGGTGCGGTGGAGAGCCCCGAGGCGGAGGTCGCGCGCGTCGTGACCCTGGTCGTCGAGCACGCCGTGCACCGCCCTGACGAGTCGTTGATGGTCGTCACGGCGAGCAGGCGTCACGCGGAGCGCGTGCGCGCCGCGGTCACCTCCGCCTTCGCCGGAAGATCGGATGTCGCCGACTTCGTCGGCCGGGACACCGCCGAGCCCTTCGCGGTGCTGACGCTCGAGGAGTCCGTCGCCGAGAGCCGCGACCGTGTGATCTTCTCGCTCGGCTACGGCCTCACCAAACACGGCCGGGTGCTCAGCGACTTCGGTGACCTCTCGACGCCGGATGGTGAGCGGCTGCTCACGGTGGGAATGACGCGCGCCCGGCGATCCATGGTCATCGTGTCGTCGATCCGGCCCTCCTCGTTCGACGACGGTCGCCTCGAGTTCGGCGCGGCCACATTGATGTCGATCCTGGGCGGCCTCGCCACCCGCGGACGCGACGCGCGCCTCGAAGACCTCGCCGATCCACTGACCCTCGCGCTCGCGCGCGAACTGCGACGCCTCGGTGCCGCCGTCGACGTCGACTACCGCGGTCTGCTGCCGCTCGTCGCCCAGCACGACGGCAAGGCGGTCGTGATCGAGTCCGACCCGGAGTCCCGAGGCGAGTCGCTGCGTGAGACGCTGCGTCTGCGCCCGCATGTGCTGCGCCGCCTCGGTTGGCACTACGTGCGCGTGCACGCGTTCGACCTCTACAGCGACCCGGTCACCGCGGCGACACGCATCGCCGGAGTCCTCGGCATCTCGGCATCCGCCGCTCGCGCCGACAACGACACGCAGCCGATCGATCTCACCGATCCGCAGAATGACTGACGACAGCGACTCCCACGCGCCGCGGCAGAAGGTCGTTAGGGTCGCCGGATCGAGACGCGCCCGACTGACTCCGGTGCCGGGCACCGACGCGGACCCGGAGCGGGTCGCGACCGAGCCGACGCGGCCGTCGACAGCCCCGACGAAGGAGCCCGAGCGCCCGAAGGGCCCGAAGGGTCCCAACGACGATCGACTGATGCAGGACGTGCCCCCGCACTACTGAGCACCGGCCCCTGAAGCTCTGAAGGGGATACGACGAAGCGCACGGCCCGATCAGGACCGTGCGCTTCGTCGTGAGACGGTCGCGCGTCAGCTGCGCGCGCTGTTCCTGGCGAGCAGGTCGCGGATCTCGATGAGCAGCTCGGCCTCGGTGGCCGCGGCCGGCTCCTCCTCCGGCTGCTCGGCCGGGGTGCCCTTGCGAGCCTCGACGTGCGCCTTGAACGTGTTCATCGGCAGGACGAAGACGAAGTACACCACCAGGGCGACCGAGAGGAAGCTGATGATCGCCGAGATCAGGTCGCCGATGGGGAACGTGACGGTGTCGCCGTAGATGCTCTGCACCTGCGGTCCGAAGTTGCCGGTCGCGTCCGCCCTGAAGAACAGCGAGACGAGCGGGGTGATGATGCTGTTGACCACGGCGGTGACGATCGCCGTGAACGCGGTGCCGATGACGACCGCGACCGCGAGGTCGATCACGTTGCCGCGGAGGATGAAGTCCTTGAAGCCTTTGAGCATGGGTGCCTCCGGAGAGTCGATGTTGTCAGGAAGATGTCGTGGTCGACGCGGGTGCCGGAGTGGTGCTCTTCGCCGGCTCCGACTTCGATGATGCCGGGGCGGATCCGGATGCGCCGGAACCCGCGCGCGAGTCCGTGCGATAGAAGCCCGATCCGTTGAATGTCACGCCGATGGATCCGTACTGCTTGCGCAGCTCGCCGCCGCACTCGGGGCAGACGGTGAGGGCGTCGTCCGAGAAGCTCTGCACGGCGTCGAAGGCGTGGCCGCACGAACGGCAGGCATAGGCATAGGTGGGCATTGCGATCCTCGCGGGTCAGCGTCGCGTCGGCGACAGGTGGAGGGTCTGCGTGGGAGTCACGACGCCGGAGACCGGCTGGTCGTGCACCTCCCTCGGCAGGAAGTCGAGTACCTCGGAATCATAGATGACTGCGTAGACAGGTGGGCACTTCTCCATCGATCCGATGGTCTTGTCGAAGTATCCGCGCCCCCAGCCCATGCGCATCCCGGTGCGGTCGACCGCGGCAGCGGGGATCACCATCAGGTCGACGTCGTTCACGGCGATCGGGCCGAGGACCTCGCCGGTGGGCTCCGGCAGCCCGAACAGGCCCTCGGCGACGTAGTCGTCATCGGTCGCCACCGCCCAGTCGAGCAGGCCGTCTGCGCGTGTCACCGGAAGCAGGACCCGGATGCCGCGGCGCACAGCGCCGGTGACGAACTCCCTCGTGCCTGGTTCGGTCGTGGTCGACAGGAAGCACGAGATCGACCGGGCCCCCAGCGACTCGACCAGATCGTCGAGGCGCTGGGTGATGGCGGATGCCGCGGTCTCGCGCTGAGAGTCGCTCAGCAGCTGGCGGCGCTCGCGGAGCTCGGCGCGGAGTGCGCGCTTCTCATGCTCGACGTCGTGGGACATGCCTCCGAGTCTACGGCGGCATCCCCGCTAGGCTGTGTGGATGGGTATACGGAAGATGAAGGCTGTCATTCCCGCTGCAGGACTGGGAACACGGTTCCTGCCGGCGACGAAGGCGATGCCGAAGGAGATGCTGCCGGTCGTCGACAAGCCGGCCATCCAGTACGTGGTCGAAGAGGCAGCCAATGCAGGGATCGACGACATCCTCGTCATCATCGGCCGCAACAAGAACGCGATCTCCAACCACTTCGACTCGGTTCCCGAGCTCGAGGTGAAGCTGATGGAGAAGGGCGACACCGGTCGCCTGGCTCGGGTCATCCACTCCAGCGATCTCGCGGACATCCACTTCGTCCGTCAGGGTGAGCCGAAGGGCCTCGGTCACGCCGTGCTGCGTGCCCGCACGCACGTCGGCGACAGCTCTTTCGCCGTGCTCCTCGGCGACGACCTCATCGATGAGCGCGATGAGCTGCTCACCGAGATGATCGCAGAGCACGAGCGCACCGGCGCCGCGGTGATCGCCCTCATGGAGGTCGACCCCGCCAACATCCACATGTACGGTGCAGCCGCCGTCGAGGACATCGAGGGATCGGACGCGGTGCGCGTGACCGACCTCGTCGAGAAGCCGGCCGCCGAAGACGCTCCGTCGAACCTCGCGATCATCGGTCGCTACGTTCTTCCCGCCTCGATCTTCGAGGTTCTCGAGCGCACCGAACCCGGAAAGGGCGGCGAGATCCAGCTGACCGATGCACTGCAGGAGCTGGCCACCCGGCCCGAGGGCCCCGGCGTCGTCGGCGTGATCTTCCGCGGACGCCGGTACGACACCGGTGACCGCGTCGACTACATCAAGGCGATCGTGCAGCTGGCCTCCGATCGCGACGACCTCGGCCCCGAGCTGCGCCCGTGGCTCAAGGAGTTCGCGGAACGCCTCTAGGCGTCCTCGCGGCATCGGGAGCGCGCGGATGGATCAGGCGACGGGGATGCGGCACGGTGCCATCGAGCTGCGCCTCGTGCGCTCTCGGGACGCGAGGGCTCTTCAGCACGAGCTGTTGAGCAACCGCTCCTGGTTGCAGCCGTGGGAGGCCACCGTCCCGTACGGTTCGGTCTCGTTCGACATGCGGCTCAGCATCCGTCGTCTGCTGCAGCAGTACCGCGACGGCGCAGGCTATCCGTTCGTCATGGAATATGAAGGCGAGATAGCCGGGCAGCTCAATGTCTGGGGAGTCGCCAGAGGCTCGTTGTGCTCGGCGACCATCGGCTACTGGGTGAGCGAGCGGTTCGCCGGCAAGAGCATCACGCCGACGGCCGTCGCGCTCGCGACGGACGCATGCTTCACCGAGTACGCCCTGCATCGGATGGAGATCTGCATCCGCCCCGAGAACGTCGCAAGCCTGAGGGTCGTGCAGAAGCTCGGGTTCCGCTACGAGGGGCTGCGTCGCCGGTACATCCACATCGACGGCGACTGGCGCGATCACTACGCGTTCGCCCTGACGCGCGAGGATGTGCCGCAGGGTGTGCTGGCCCGGTGGTTGAACGGCGAGGTCCCTCCCGACGCCGCCACGATCCCGCCTACCGACCGTCTCGCACTCTGACACGCCGCTGAGTTCAGAACTCCTCGCGACACACGCTCCGACTGAGCGTCGTGACCATCGATGTTCCCGTACCGTTGTCGACATGGACGGGCCGGTGCTGAGCGGGGGAGTGATAGTCCTCGTCGCTGTGCTCCTGTGGATGCTCTATCTGCTGCCGTCATGGCGCGGACGCTTCCAGTACGACGCCGCAGAGCGCAACGCCGTTCGTCTGAATCAGGCACTTCGGGTGCTCGCCGAGACCAGTGAGACCCCCGGTGAGGTCCGTCTCGAGCTCAACGCCCGGACGGCTCTCGCGCAGCAGAAGCTCGCGAAGCGCCTGCAGTCGGAGAAGGAAGCCGCCGAGCTCATGCTCCTCCGTGAGGAGCTCGCCGCCACGAGAGCCGATCCTGTCATCCGCCAGGCGCGTGCTCGTCGCCGTGTGCGCATCGTCGCCACCTCGACTCTGCTTCTGGGTCTCGTCATCGCCGGATTGGGCGTATGGCAGCTGATAGCCCTTCAAGCGCAGCTGCTGCTGTGGGTCGGCGGTGCGATGATCGTCGCGGCCGGCTTCGCCCTGCAGCGCATGTCGGCGGTCGCGGCTCGCGCCGCACGCCGCTCCGTTCGTGTCGCCGAGCAGCCCGTGCAGAGGGTCGAGCCCGAACTGCACGATCAGGGTCGGGCGACGTGGACCCCTCGTCCGCTTCCCGAGCCGCTGGTGTCGGTCGCAGGCTCTCGTGCGCAGGTCGCGCGAGCCGAGCTCGATGCCCAGGAGAAGCGCCGGGCTGCGGCTCGCCTCGCTGAGCTGCGTGAACGTGCCGAGCGCATGGCGCCCGCGGCGCCGGTGCAGATCCCCGCCGCCGCGCCGGCAGCCGCATCTCCGTTCGCGAAGATGGGCTACGTCGACGACGCGGAGATCGAAGCGCATGTCCGCGACCTTCTCGCGAAGCGCGCAGCGGGTTGATCAGGGCGGCACGAGCGGGTCTTCGAGCGTGATAGCGTAGAAGACGTCAGGGCCTATGGCGCAGTTGGTAGCGCGCCTCGTTCGCATCGAGGAGGTCAGGGGTTCGAATCCCCTTAGGTCCACAGGCAAGACGGCCGATCGGACATGAGAAATCATGACTGATCGGCCGTTTTTAATTCCGTATGAGTACCTGTCCGCTCGCGATCTGGCTGGTTCCGAAAGACATCCGATGCGCGAGTCGGTGAGCGTTTTCAATTGTTGAACTTGGCATTCTCTAGCCTCGAGTGTTTCGAATCGTCCTGGTGTCAACCGCAGTATCACGGTATCGGTACATGGCTCGGCGCTCGTGCTCTGTCCTGCTCGGATAGACAACGACCCGATCCCGACCGGTGAGGTCTTGTACTGTTCGGGTGATACAACTTGTGGTAGACATGTGACACAACTTCTGATGGAGGCGTCATGGCACAGACCAGCATTCTTTCGATCAACCCTGCCGACTTCGTGGGCGCGGCGTTCTCGACGCCGCTGGTCTCGTTGGCCATAGCCCTCGTCGTCGCGGGCCTCAGCTTTGTGATGTCCAAGGACGGACGTAGGGGCGACGCAGTCGTGGAGCACCCGAATGCTGCGACCCGATCTCGTTACGCGCCTGAGCGTCGAACACTCGGGGCGACAGCGATCGCTGTTGTCATCCTCTTTGTCGTTGAGGGCATTGTTCGCGGTTACATTCTCAACGCTGCGGACGTTGTCTCGTGGTGGCGATTCGCGCTCCCGTTGCTCTGTGCGGCCCTCGGGCTCATCGTGCTCCTCGCGCTCGTGGTGACCCGCGGGACGACGCCGCCTGAGGTTCCTGTCGCGAATGCGCGCCGGTCGTGGATGACGTTCGGCCCGCGGGTGGGCATCATCGCGGCGTGTGTCGCCTTCGCCGCGCTTCTGACCACAACCGTCTCGGCGGGGCTGGCGTCATCGCCGGATGATCGCGGACGATACATCTGGCTTGTGATCCCGGTGCCGAACGAGGCGGCCATCGATCCGATTCGTCAATGGTTCTATGGATGGGCATACGGAGTGCCGGTCCTCGTCTGCCTGGCGTTGCTCGGAGCGGCGACCTGGACGGTGTTGCACTACAACGCTTCGCGCCCCTATCTCCGGCCGGAAGCGGTCATAGATGAGAAGAGCGCACGTCGCGAGATCGCCGCTGGTACCGTGCACGTTGCGTTGGGCGGGACCCTGATCGCCCTTGCCGGCGCGTGGCGTTTCATCGCCCGGTCCGGCGCCGGATCCCAGCTCATCATCAACGGACAGAACGGCGGCGAACCCTACGACATCACCTGGCGGTATGCGGAACTCGCTGTCGCGGGCGGGTGGATCGCACCCATTCTCGAGATCATCGCCTTCGTCCTGTTGATTATCGTCGCTGTCCGCGGCTTCCGCAGGTCCAAGGGTGGATCTTCCGGAGCCCAAGACGAACGTACCAAGAGCGACGCATCGGTGCTGTGATGGCAAACCAGATCCCGGCGTCCGCCGACGAGGGGAGTCCGACCCTCGATATCTATCGTCAGTTCCGAGGCCTCATCGTCTCAGGGCAACTCGGCGTGAACGAGCGTCTACCAACGGTGAGGCAAACCGCCAGCGACTTCGGAGTAGCACCCGGAACCGCCGCCAAGGCCTACAAGATGCTCGAACACGACGGACTCGTCGTCACACGCACCGCTGCAGGCACCCGCGTCGCCGACGCAGCCGCGCCCCTACCTCAACCGGTGATCCGACACATCCGCGATCTCGTTACCGCGGCGCAATCATCGGGCGCGCAGGTCAACGATGTCATAGATGTCCTTCGCATCACCTGGCGTACATACAGCGGTACGGCTGACAATTCTGCGGGCGCCACAGGGGAAGCGCCATGACCGTGCAGGGCGTTCATACCGTAGCGCTCTCGTTGACGCCGACATTCCGTTCGGTATTCCACCTGTCAGACGCGGGCCCGGCGTCGACCACCGAGGGCCATGTCGCAGACGGTCGCGGCGCATGCACCCACCGCGTACGCGGCGAGGTCGCGCACGTCGAAGCCGACCCCCAGGACGAGTCGTACCGGCCAGAAGCTCTGAGCCCACAGCCCCGGCAGGCCGGTGAGCTGAAAGCACTCGATCAGCGTGCACAGCACCAGCGCGGTCGCGCCGACTACCCAGAACGCGGCGCGAGGGAACGCGACGGCGATGAGGAGGTAGATCATCGCCGCGTAGAGGGCATCGCCGGCCAGGCCCGCGATCGGACCGTTGCCGACGATGTGCGTGACGAGACCCGCCGCGATCACCAGTGCACCGGCGACGAGCAGACGTCGTCGCCGCGCACCGACGGGCCGATCGCGGGGCACGGTCAACGGCATCCGCGTCTCGTCTGCTCCACCTACTTCCGATTCGCGCGGTAATACGCGAGAAGTGCCTTCGTCGATGCGTCCTGCGCGTCGATCGCCGACTCGTCGCCGCCGATAGCCGGTGCGATCTGCATGGCGAGTTGCTTGCCGAGCTCGACGCCCCACTGGTCGAACGAGTTGATGCCCCAGATCGTGCCCTGGGTGAATGTGATGTGCTCGTACAGGGCGATGAGCTGGCCGAGCACCTGCGGCGTGAGAGCGGGCGCGAAGATCGAGGTCGTCGGGCGATTGCCGGCGAACGTGCGCGCGGCGACGAGCGCTCCCGTGGTTCCCTCGGCCTCGACCTCGTCGGCGGTCTTGCCGAACGCGAGCGCCTTGGTCTGAGCGAGGAAGTTCGCGAGGAACAGCTCGTGCACGTCCTGGCCGCCGTCGCTCAGCGGGTACGCCGGGTTGACGAAGGCGATGAAGTCCGCCGGGATCAGCCGAGTGCCCTGGTGGATGAGCTGGTAGAACGCGTGCTGGCCGTTGGTGCCCGGTTCTCCCCAGAACACCTCGCCGGTGTCGGTGGTGACGGGGGTGCCGTCCCACCGGACGGACTTGCCGTTGGACTCCATCGTCAGCTGCTGCAGGTAGGCCGGGAACCGGCTCAGCGGCTGTGCGTAGGGCAGCACCGCATGCGACTGCGCGCCGTGGAAGTTGACGTACCAGACGTTGAGCAGGCCCATCAGCACGGGCACGTTGCGCTCGAGCGGGGTCGTGCGCACGTGCTCGTCGACGGCGTGGAAACCGGCCAGCAGATCACGGAACGTGTCTGGGCCCAGGGCGACCGCGAGCGACAGTCCGATCGCGGAGTCGACCGAGTAGCGACCACCCACCCAATCCCAGAAGCCGAAGGCGTTGGCGGGATCGATGCCGAACGCGGCGACCTTGTCGAGCGCGGTCGACACCGCCACGAAATGGTGCGCGACGGCGTCGGTGCGAGCTTCGTCGTCGTCGGAGATGGCTCCGGAGGCCTGGAGGCCGGCCCACAGCCAATCCCGCGCCAGACGCGCGTTCGTGAGCGTCTCGAGGGTGGTGAAGGTCTTCGACGCCACGATGAAGAGGGTCGTCTCGGGGTCGAGGTCGGAGGTCTTCTGCGCAAGGTCGGTCGGGTCGATGTTCGACACGAACCGCGCCTCGATGCCGGCATCCGCATAGGGCTTGAGCGCCTCGTAGACCATGACCGGCCCGAGGTCGGAGCCGCCGATGCCGATGTTGACGACGTGGGTGACGCGCTTGCCTGTGATGCCGAGCCATTCACCGTCGCGAACTCGGGCGGCGAATGCGCTGAGCGCCTCCAGGACGGCCTGCACATCGGCATCCACGTCCTGCCCGTCGACGACGAGGGCGGGGGACGCCCCGGCCGGTCGGCGCAGCGCGGTGTGGAGCACCGCCCGGTCTTCGGATGTGTTGAGGTGGCTGCCCTCGAGCATCGCGGCGTACCGCTCCGCGACACCGGTCTGCTCGGCGAGACGCAGGAGCGCGGCCAGCACCTCATCGGTGACGAGGTTCTTCGACAGGTCGACATGCAGGTCGGCGAGGGGGAACGTGAGGCGCTCGGCGCGGCTCGCGTCGGCGGCGAACCAGCCTCGCAGATCGGCGGTGATCGACTCTCGCAGCGCGGCGAGCTCGGACCAGGCGGGAGTGTGTGTCGGATCAACAGGAGCGGTCATGGATCCACGGTACTGCTGCACGCGACCCTATGCCCCCGCGATGACGTCGCGTCTCGTCCTAGGATTGCTGCGATGACCGACACACCGCCAGAGACGACCTCGGAGAGGCGGCTGAGGCACAAGATCGGTCGCCGGTTCGTGCGTGCTCCGTTCGCATGGGGACTGCTGCTCCTGATCGCCGCGATGGTGTGGACGATCGCGGGCGATGACCTGAGCTTCTTCCCGTTCCTGCTCATGCTGCTCGGCGGCTGGAGCGTCGCGTTCTCCTTCGTCAACGCGACCATGGAGATGCGCCCGGTGCGCACCGGCGTCGCGGTGCATCTCGGTGTCGCAGCAGTCCTGACCGCCGCGATGATCTTCGTGATCGAGTCCGATGGCGCTCTGCTGGCGGGCCTGTCCGAACCGGTGCGTGCGGTCGTCGTCGTGCTCCAGATCGCCGCCGGCCCTGCCGCCGGGTGGATCTGGCTGGGCCTGCTGTCGCGCGTCACGAATCTCATCGGGCGTCGTGATGCGAAGAGACGACCGGGACCCGCCGCGCCCGAATGGGAGCGTGATGAGGGCGGCGACGGCTCCGGCGTGGAGTTCTCCGCCCTCGAGCTGCCGATGCGGACGCTGACGCTCGCCATCGTCGGAGTGGTCCTGATCGTCGGCGTCGCAGGAACGGGCCTGCTCATCGCGTTCGACGACGCCGTGATGCGCGTCGGGGCTCGTATCGCGATCGTCCTGACGGGTGTCGTCGTCGGACTGCCGGTCTATCTGGTGCTCAGAGAGTGCTGCGTCGTCGGACGCTGTCGTGCAGCGTCGCATTCGGCAACGACGAGCTGCGCATCCGCGCCGGGTCAGCGACGCACCGCATCCCCTTCCGTCAGCTGGAGCGACTCGTCTGGCGAACCCGCTCGGACTACGCCCGCATCGAGGCGCGGGGTGCGGGCGTCGACCTCTCGCTGATCGCCGGGCTCGCCGAGCCGCCGCCGGGCCGCACCGGCGAGCTTCCCGCGCTGCCGCGCCGGGTCTTCCGACGGCTCGAACTCGCGGGGTTGAGCGTCGATCGCTCGCGCCGTGATGAGGTCGTGACGTTCCGCCGCGTCTGATCGCGCACGCGTGTACACGATGACGCGCACCCCGGGGTACGGTTTCCTTCATGGGAAGACTGCGATATGACGGCACTTCGGAGCCGATCCTCATCGATGACGAGACGCTCGCTCATCTGAAGGTCATCGTCGGCACGAAGCTGCGTCGCCAGGAGAGCTTCATGATGACCTGGCGTCCTCGTGAGGGCGGCGATCCGGGCCGACTCACCGTGTGGATGCACCCCGCGATCCCGCTGCAGTTCCTCTTCACCTCTCCGGACCCGCACACCATCGAGAAGAAGCGCATCGAAGAGATGATGCGTGCGCTCAACGCGACAGGCGAGCTCGTGATCGACGACTACATGCAGCCGAAGGTCGCCGGCGGGAGCAAGACGAAGTCCTGACCTACTCGGCGGGGTATCCGTCTGTCCTGAGCCGGCGGGCCAAATGCGCGGCATTGCGCGCAGCGGTCGTCGTGGCCTCGGCGACCTTCTCAGGGGTCTTGTCGAGATCCTTGTAGTCGACGGTCTGCATCGCCTCCCCGTTCCAGTAGACCGAGGCCTGAGCAGGCACGGAGTAGCCGACGTCGTTCAGCGCCTGGAACAGGATCGCGGAGATGTGGTGTGCGCCGTCCTCGTTGCCGACGATCCCGGCGATCGCGACCTTGTCGAAGAGGATCGGTCGTCCTGCATCGTCCGTCTCGCTGAGCTCGGCGTCGAGGCGTTCGAGCACCCGCTGCGCGATGCTCGAGTGCTGTCCCATCCAGGTGGGGGTCACGAACACGAGGATGTCGGCAGCGAGCACCTTCTGCCGCAGAGTCGGCCATTCGTCGCCGTCGCCCATATCGGCCTCGACGCCCGGGCTGATCGTGTGATCGACGGCGCGCACGAGTTCGCCGGTGACTCCGTGCTCGGCGAGAGCTGCGAGGATCTGCGATCCGAGGAGGTCGGTGCTCGATTCCGCGGGGGAGGGCTTGAGCGTGCAGGAGATGGCGAGGGCGGTCGGTTGTGTGCTCATGCCTGCACGAAATCACCGTCGGCGGCGATCGCCCAGGGGGTTCCGTGGCTGGCGCGTGTGCGCTACGCGGTATCCTGGATGACGGCCGCTACGACAGGAGATCCCGTGATCCTCAGCTTCATCTTCTTCATGATCCTCTTCCTCGGAGGCATCTGGCTCATGGGGCTCGCGCAGTCGCTCGAGGACTTCCAGGCGATCGTCTTCATCGCAGGCCTTCTCATCGTCAGCCTGTCGCTCGCGTTCGTGATGCGTGCGAGCGGCTCGGCCACTCGTCGCAAGGACAACTGGTCGGGCAACGCCACGGAGTAGTCAGCGCCGTCTGGCCAGCCTCGCCTCGAGGTTGGCCCGCACAGCAGGCCATTCCGGTTCGATGATCGAGAACTCGACGCTGTCGCGCAGAGCGCCGTTGCGGTACCGACTCATCGCTCGCATGACCCCGTCCTGCTTCGCCCCCAGACGTTCGATCGCCGCGCGCGACTGGAAGTTGAGCCACTGAGTGGTCAGGCCCACCCGGAAGACGCCGAGGTCCTCGAACGCGTGCCGGAGCAGGAGAAGTTTGGACTCGGCGTTGGTGCCGGTTCCATGGGCCGACGGGCGGTTCCAGGTGTAGCCGATGTGCAGCCGCGGGACGTCGGCCTCCAGGTCATAGTAAGAGGTCAGGCCGAGGATGCGTCCCGAGGTGTCGAACGCCGTGAAGGGGATCATTCCGCCGCTCTCGACGAGGCCGATGCGGCGGTCGATCTCAGCGGCGAGGCCTTCGGGAGAGGGCACCGAGGTGTACCACGCCTGCTTCCACAGATCGCCTTCGCGCAGCGCATCGAGGAGGCCGTCGTGATGCGAGGTCTCCAGCGGGCGGAGCTCGACGAGGCGTCCGGTGAGGGTGATCGGGGCCGGGGTGGTGCGGAAGGTCATGCAGCCATTCAATCAGCGCTGCGCCCGGCGTCAGATCACGCGATCCGCGTGCGGTGCTCCCACTGACCCCGGCCCATCCTCGCGCCGACGTATGTGGCGTCGCCGACGCGGCGCAGAAGTCGCTGGTATGCGGCGACGATCTCGACGGTCACTCCCAGTTCGAACGCGAGGCTGGCCGGGTGGGTGCCTCGCGTCCTCTCGGCCTCGGCATAGACGTCAGCGCTGATCAGCAGGCGCGCGGCCCACTCATCGGCGCGACGTTCCTGTCGCGCACGGATCGACGGATCGGCGGTGGGGGTGTGGCCGAGCACGGCATGCGCCAGTTCATGCGCGATCACGCTGCAGGTGGCTCTCCGGCTAAGGCCCGGGGCGACGCGGATGGTCGCAGTCTGCGGTTCGTAGCCGCCGTGGTGCCGACCTCGGCGTTCGATCAGATGCAGCCCGTTCTCTTCGATCAGGCGGAGAAGGGACTCCATGGTCCTCCTCCTTGTCGCAGGTTTGTCAGTCGTAGAGATCGTCGGTGTCGTCGGAGTGCGCGAGGCGGGACTCGAACGCGACTTCGGATTCATCTTCGCGCCGACCACGGACATCGGTGCGCGGGTGGAGCGGGGTGATCGTGGCGCCGCCCCGCGCGCCCTCGGAGCGAAGCCGCTCCTCTGCGCGAGTGATCACGACGTGGGGTGCGATATCGAGGAAGGCGCTGATCGCGTACACGATCGGGACCGGGATCGAGCGCTTGCCGGTGACGTAGTTGTCGAGCGCGCTCCTGGCGATGCCGATCTCGCGCGCCATCGCGGCGATGCTGCTGCCCGCAGCGCCGATCTCGGCGCGGAGCTGGCGGCCGACCGCCGCGTTGAACTGCTCGCCCGGTGTCTTCACGTGAGTCACGATAGCACCGGGATGAAGCCTGGATGCTGTCATATTGATGCGGCGGAGGCTTGTCGCGTCACGTATGCGGCGATATTGTCTATGGATGACGACAGATGTACGACGTGTGGTGGCGACAGCGGTCGAAGACGAACTGCTCCACGCGGGTCGCAGCACCCGTTGGCTCGCCGAGCAGGTGGGGATCACCGAAGCCACGATCCGCAAGAAGCTCGCAGGAGAAGCTGACTTCACCATCGCCGATCTCGCCGAGATCGCGGTGGCGCTCGACATCTCCGTCGCGCGGCTCACCCCTCGCCCGCACTAGCGTGGGGGTATGAAGACCATCCCGTTCGGATCCGCCACCGCCCCCGCCGTCGTCGCCGGAATGATGCGCATCGACGGCAAGGATGACGCTCAGATCCGCGAACTCTACGACGCGGCCCGCAGCGCGGGCATCGACTTCTTCGATCACGCCGACATCTACGGCGGCAGCATGCACTTCTGCGAGAGTCGTTTCGCCGAGGCGCTGGGGCTGAGCGCTGCCGAGCGCGACGAGATCGTGCTGCAGACCAAGTGCGGCATCAATCCGGCGGAGAGCACCTTCGATTTCTCGTACGAGCACATCGTCGGCCAGGTCGAGGGGTCCCTCGCGGCTCTGCGCACCGACCACATCGACGTGCTGCTGCTGCACCGTCCGGACGCGCTGGTCGAACCCGAAGAGGTCGCCAGAGCCTTCGACGAGCTCGAAGCCGCAGGCAAGGTCCGCGCGTTCGGCGTCTCGAACCACACCCCGCGTCAGATCGATCTTCTCCGCACGGCCGTCACTCAGCCTCTGGTCGCCAACCAGCTGCAGCTCTCGATCACGCACGCGCCGATCCTCGCGCAGCCCGTCGCCGCGAACATGGCGGGCGAAGACCAGAGCGTCGTCCGCGACGGCGGGGGCATCGTCGAATACTGCCGCATCAACGGCATCACGATCCAGGCCTGGTCGCCGTTCCAGGGCGGGTTCTTCACGGGGGTCTTCCTCGGCAACCCCGAGTATGCGGAACTCAACCGAGTGATCGATCGTCTGGCGGCGTCGTACGGAGTCGCGCCGATCGCGATCCCGACGGCGGGGATCACACGTCAACCACCCCACAT
>JAESFY010000232.1_pt1 | contig 17951 bp, 16 predicted proteins | sample 9266201 | NCBI WGS metagenome assembly JAESFY01 (sample SAMN14515071, study PRJNA621656) | algae metagenome | isolation source: Nodosilinea sp. WJT8-NPBG4 and co-occurring heterotrophs from soil, lower... | place: USA: Pinto Basin, Colorado Desert, California | collected 2006-05-27 | reverse complement strand
GCTCGACCTCATCTGGACGTCTCAGCAGTTCGCCCTCATCTGGATGACGACGGGGGGAGGACCGATCGACGTGACCGAGGTGCTCAGCACCTTCACCTACAAGCTGGCGTTCGCCAAGTACGACTTCTCGCTCGCCGCGACCTCCGCGGTGCTGGTGCTCCTGATGTCGATGGTCCTCGCCGTGTTCTACGTGCGTCACCAGAAAGCGAGGGACTGATCATGGCTCTCACCGTCAAAGGCAAGCGTCGGGTCGCCACGACCGGCGTCACGATCGGCCTCCTCCTCGGCGCGGTCTTCGCTGCAGGGCCAGTGCTGTGGATGCTGTCGAGCTCGTTCAAATCCAACACGCAGATCTTCGAGCTCCCGCCGCGGCTGCTCACCGACACGTTCTCGTTCGATGCCTACATCGCGATCTTCACGAACCCCGAGACGATGCGGTTCTTCCTGAACAGCTACATCGTCGCCGGCGCCGTGACGATCCTGACGCTGATCGTGGCGATCCAGGCCGCGTACGCGTTCAGCCGCTTCGAGTTCCGCGGCAAGCGCATCCTCAACGTGGTGATCGTCAGCGTCCAGGCGGTTCCGCCCATCACGCTGCTGATCCCGTACTTCGGACTCATGGTCGCGCTCGGCCTCTACAACTCCTACCTGGGCCTCATCCTCACCTACATGGTGTTCACGCTGCCCTACGCGATCATCATGATGACCGGCTACTTCAACACCCTGCCGAAGGAGCTCGACGAGGCGGTGCGCGTCGACGGCGCCGGTTCCATGACGGCGCTGTGGCGCATCCTGGTCCCGATCTCGGTCCCCGGCATCGTCTCGGTGGGCATCTACACGTTCATGATCGCGTGGAACGAGTACCTGTTCGCCCTGACCCTCACACGCACCATCGACATGCGGACCGTGCCGATCGGCATCCAGCTTCTGATGGGGCAGCACTCCTACGAGTGGAACCAGATCATGGCGATGAGCGTGCTCGGCTCGATCCCCGTGCTGGTGCTGTTCCTCTTCTTCCAGCGCTACTTCATCAGCGGCCTCACCGCCGGCTCCGTGAAGAGCTGACATCCGCCCACCGGACCCACGAACCCCCACGAAACAGGAGAATCACGTGCTTTACACCGGCAAATCCATCCTCGATGTCGCGAACGACCACAACTTCGCGATCCCGGCCTTCAACATCAGCGACTGGGCGATGTTCAACGGCGTCATCGACGTCAGCGAGGAGCTGTCCGCGCCGGTCATCATCGCGATCCACCCGGACGAGGTCTCGCATATCAGCACCGACCTGATCGCCGCGATGCGCTCGCGGGCACATCGCGCGAGCGTTCCCGTGGCGATCCACTGGGATCACGGCGGAACCTACGAGCAGATGATCGTCGCGATCCAGGCCGGCTTCACCTCGGTCATGATCGACGCGTCGCTGTTGCCCTTCGATGAGAACGTCGCACTGACTCGCAAGGTCGTCGAAGCGGCTCACGCGGTGGGCGTGCAGGTCGAGGGCGAGCTCGGCACGATCGGCGCGAACGACAGCTACGGCGAGTCGGGTGCGGCCGAGATCATCTACACGAACCCGGATGACGCGGTGCGCTTCGTGAACGAGACCGGCGTCGACAGCCTCGCGATCGCCATCGGGACCTCGCACGGTCTGTACCCCGCCGAGAAGAACCCCGAGTTGCGTCACGACCTCCTCGAGCAGATCAAGGCCGCGGTCAAGATCCCGCTCGTGCTGCACGGCGGATCATCCAACCCGGATGCCGAGCTGCGCCGAGCCGTCGAGCTGGGCGTGAACAAGATCAACATCTCGAGCGACATCAAGGTCTCTTATCACAACCGCATGCGCGAGATCCTCGGCACCGATGAGCGTCTGCGTGAGCCGAACGCGATCCAGCCCGAGCCGATCGTCGCCATGAAGGCCACTGCGGCTGAGAAGATCAAGCTGTTCGGTGCAGACGGCAAGGCCGACCTGTACTGACGCACACGATTCGACAGTGAGGGCGCCCGGCGGATGATCGGCGAGGTGGACAGGAAGCTCGTACTCGGGCTCGGCGGAACGGTCGACTACGAGCTGCGGTGGGACTCCGCCGTGCTCGAGCGGCTCGCCGGCGAGCACGGCGTGCGGACCGCGGAGCTCACGACCTCGGCGTCCATCGACGATGAGCGGTCGCTCCTCGTCGCGGTCCTCGCCCTCGCGGCGGCGGGGGCCGGGGCGGAGCGCTTCGTCGCGTCCTCCGAGGTCGTCGAGCGCTTCGCCGCGCACTTCGACTATGAGGTGACGCTGGGAGGCACGGGAGTGCGGGCGGGACTGGTGCTCGACAGCCTCGGCATCCCCAGCGTGCAGCATCTCGTGAGCATCGACGACAACGTCCGCCGCCTGCTCCCCGACACGATCACGATCGTGTCGTCGGCCGTGGGCGACACCCTCGACCCGCATCTGATCGTGCAGTACCCGGCAGGTGCGCGCGTGCGGTTGGTCGACAGTGAGATCGTGTCGCCGCACGCCAATCGCCTCATCTTCGCGGACGACCCGCCGAACCGGAACATGGCGATCGCGGCAGACCTGTCGGATGTGCTCGTCGATGCCTCGGCGTTCCTCATCTCGGGCTTCAACACGATGCAGGATCACGACCTGCTCGTGCGGCGGCTGGGCGAGCTGCTGACCGCCATGGCACGCCTCGCGGCCGGTGCGCTGGTCTACTACGAGGATGCCGGCTTCTACACTCGCGCCTTCGCCGAGACGGTCCGCAGCCGACTGCTGCCGCACGTCCACGTCTACGGCATGAACGAGGACGAGCTGCAGGAGTACCTGGGCCGCACCGTCGATCTGCTCGACGCCGACGACGTGACCCGGGCGCTCGGCGAGATCCAAGGGCTCATCCCGGTTCCGGCGCTCGTGGTGCACACGCGGTACTGGGCTGTCGCCGTCGGACCGGATGCCGCGCGTCATCGTGCCGCGTTGGAGAGCGCCGTGCGCGTGGCCGCGACCCGCTACCGGCTCGGCGACGGCTTCACGGCGGCCGACGCCGAGAAGACCGCGACGATGCCGCGGCATGCGGGAGGCGCGGCGCTCGTCGAGCGGGTCGAGAAACTGATTCCGGGTGCCCGAGGGGTCGCGGCCTACGCGCTCGATGTCGCGGCGCCGACCACCATCGGTCTCGGCGATACTTTCGTGGGCGGCTTCCTCGCCGTGCACGCGCAGAAGAAAGAGCAGCCGTGAGCCTCATCGTCCTCCCGTCCAACCGCCCGCCGGAGCGCTTCTATCGCGGAGGTGCCCGCATCTCGGCGTTCCGCGGTGAACCGGGATCGGCACCGCGAGAGCCGGAGGACTGGATCGGGTCGACCACGGCGATCCGCGGCGAGGAATCGCTCGGGTTGACGACGCTTCCCGACGGCCGGATCCTCCGCGACGCGATCGATGCGGATCCCGCCGGATGGCTCGGCGACGCCCATGCGCGTCGGTGGGGTTCGGATGCCCGACTGCTGGTCAAGCTGCTCGACGCCGGCGAGCGCCTGCCGGTGCACGCGCATCCGCACGACGACTTCGCCGCGTCGCATCTGGCGCGGGCGCACGGCAAGGCCGAGGCATGGTACATCCTCAAGGGTGGAACCGTGCATGTCGGCCTGCGTGATGACGTCTCGGTCGCAACCCTCGCCGCCCTCGTCGCCCGCCAGGAGGTCGATACCCTCCTGGGGCTCCTGCACGCGACCCCGGTGAGCCCGGGCGATGTCGTCTGGGTGCCGCCGGGCGAGTTGCATGCGATCGGCGCCGGCGTGCTGCTGCTCGAACTGCAGCAGCCCGAAGATCTCTCGATCCTTCTGGAATGGGACGGCTTCGCGATCGACGGCCCGGGGGAGGGGCACCTCGGACTCGGCTTCGACCTGGCGCTCACCGCGGTGAACACCACGGCGCGCAGCGTGGCCGAGATGGCCGGGCTCGTGCACGCCGCACCGCCATCCGGTTCGGTCTTCCCTCAGGACGCCGACGAGTACTTCCGTCTGGAGCGGATGCCGGTGCGCGGCGCTGCCATGATCGAGCCCGGTTTCGCGATCCTGGTCGTGGTGGCCGGTCCCGTCGATCTGGCCGGCCGGGCACTCGGCGCGGGGGCGACCGTGCTCGTACCCGCAGCGGCAGGGCGCCTCGAGGTCAGCGGTCACGGAGAGCTGCTGATCGCCCGCCCGCCGGCGCCCTGAGTGTCGAAGGGCGGCTAGGCCCAGGCCGCGCAGGAGACTTCAGGGTAGGCCAGAATCCGCTGATCGGCAGTGACGAGGATCAAGCCGTCGATCTGGGCCTGAGCGACGAGCATGCGGTCGAACGGGTCGCGGTGGTCCCAGGCGAGCTCTCCGGCGGTTCGCATGTGCGCGCCGGTCAGCGGCAACTCCGAGGCGAACAGCGCGGTCAGCAATGTCGGCCATCTCGTGAGCACCCGACCGCCGTGGGGCAGGCGCCCTATCCGTGTCTTCTGCGCGATCTCGAAACTACTCGCCGCGGATACGAAGACGGCTTCCGCCGAGGCGATCTCACCACGTAACTTCGTCGGTACGCGGTCCGGGTCGGTGGCGAGCCACAGGACGACGTGCGTGTCGAGAAGATACGCGCTCACGACTGCGGTGTTTCGATCACTGGATCGGCGGGATGCCCCTCTTCCCAATCCATGAGCTCATCTTCGGTGAGATCGTCGAAGAGAGCGTCGGCCGCAATGGGCGGAATCTCCGGCAGTAGTGCAGCATCGAGATTGCGCCTGCGCGGAGTCGCCGCCTCGATCCGCGCGATGGGCCTACCCGCGCGAGCGATGATGACCTCCTCGCCCGCTTCCACCTGGCGGAGAAGCTCCGACAGCCGGGTCTTCGCGTCCTGGACGTTCACGATGGTGCTCATGAGTCCATTCTAATCTGGTCTGGTCAGATTGCCCAGACTAGATAGCTCCGTCTGAATCGACGCTCTTCCGCGCCGTCTAGACTGGTCTCATGCCCGAACCGAAAGTCGCCAGCTTTCCGGCGATCCGCGGTGCGCTGAAGTTCTACCAGATCGCGTCGATCATCACCGGAGTCATGCTGCTCCTGCTGGTCGCCGAGATGGTGCTGAAGTACACGCCGATCCACCTCGAGCTCTTCGCGGGAGGTTCCGGCGGCCCGCTGTGGTTCGCGCCCGTCGTCGAAGGCCCTGAGGGGCTCGAGTCGACCGGTGACGGGCTCAACCTGTCACTCTTCATCCTCGTGGCGCATGGCTGGTTCTACGTCGTGTACCTGTTCGCGTGCTTCCGCATGTGGAGCCTGATGCGCTGGCCGTTCCTGCGCTTCATCCTGCTCGCCCTCGGCGGCGTCATCCCGCTCCTCTCCTTCATCATGGAGACCATCGTCGCTCGCGACGTGAAGACCTATCTCGCCACCCGCGAGGCCGCACAGGCCTCCGTCCCCGCCCCGGAAGGTGTCCGTTGACCGAGCATTCCGAGACCGAGCAGCGTCCTGCGCTCGTCGTCGACTTCGGCGCGCAGTACGCGCAGCTGATCGCCCGCCGCGTCCGTGAGGCGGGCGTGTACAGCGAGATCGTGCCGCACACCGCCACCGCTGCGGAGATCGCCGCCAAGAACCCGGTGGCGATCATCCTCTCCGGCGGGCCCTCGTCGGTGTATGAGGAGGGTGCGCCCCGCCTCGACCCCGCGGTGTTCGACCTCGGAGTTCCGACGCTCGGCATCTGCTACGGCTTCCAGTACATGGCGCAGACCCTGGGCGGCGAGGTCGCGCACACCGGCCTCCGCGAGTACGGGGCGACGGATGCCGTCATCTCGGGTGACGGCGGCACCCTGCTCGGCGGGCAGCCGGTAGCTCAGAACGTCTGGATGAGCCATGGTGACCAGGTCGCCAAAGCGCCCGAGGGCTTCGAGGTGCTCGCCACCACCGATGCCACCAAGGTCGCGGCGTTCGCGAACGAGGAGCGCGGCTTCTACGGCGTGCAGTGGCACCCCGAGGTGAAGCACTCCGACCACGGCCAGCGCGTGCTCGAGAACTTCCTGCACAAGGGCGCGGGTCTCGCCTCCGATTGGAACAGCGACAACGTGATCGCCGAGCAGATCGAGCGCATCCGCGAGCAGGTCGGCGACGCCCGCGTCATCTCCGCTCTGTCCGGCGGCGTCGACTCGGCCGTCTCCACGGCTCTCGTGCACAAGGCGATCGGCGACCAGCTGACCGCGGTGTTCGTCGACCACGGCCTCCTCCGCAAGGGCGAGCGCGAGCAGGTCGAGAACGACTACGTCGAGTCCACCGGCGTGCGGCTCATCACGGTCGACGCAGCCGAGACGTTCCTCGGACACCTGAAGGGCGTCACCGACCCGGAGGAGAAGCGCAAGATCATCGGCCGCGAGTTCATCCGCGCGTTCGAGAAGGTGCAGCTCGACCTGGTCGCCGAGGCGAAGGCCTCGGGCGGTGCACCCGTCAAGTTCCTCGTACAGGGAACGCTCTACCCCGACGTCGTCGAGTCCGGCGGCGGTGCGGGCACCGCGAACATCAAGTCGCACCACAACGTGGGCGGCCTCCCCGACGACCTCGACTTCGAACTGATCGAGCCGCTGCGCGCCCTGTTCAAGGACGAGGTCCGCGCGATCGGCCGCGAGCTCGGCATTCCCGAGGCGATCGTCGGCCGTCAGCCGTTTCCGGGGCCCGGTCTCGGCATCCGGATCATCGGTGAGGTCACCGCTGACCGTCTCGAGATTCTGCGTGAGGCCGACGCCATCGCCCGCGAGGAGCTGACGAAGGCGGGTCTCGACCAGGAGATCTGGCAGTGCCCCGTCGTGCTCCTCGCCGACGTCCGCTCGGTGGGCGTGCAGGGCGACGGCCGCACCTACGGTCACCCGATCGTGCTGCGCCCGGTGTCGAGTGAAGACGCCATGACCGCCGACTGGACGCGTCTGCCGTACGACGTGCTGTCGAAGATCTCCAACCGCATCACGAACGGCGTCCGCGACGTCAACCGTGTCGTGCTCGACGTGACGTCGAAGCCGCCGGGGACCATCGAGTGGGAGTAGGGGGCGCCGTGTCCCCGCAGTCGGCGCCCGGAGTGCTTCCGGATGCCGAGTATCTGGTGCTGTCCAGCCGCCTGATCCCCGGACTCGACGGCGGGTACACGATCGCGACGCTGGCGCGCGCCCGGCTGCTCGCCGGCGCCGGGGTCGGCGACGGCGCAGGTCCTCAGCTGCTCACGTTCGACCCGGGCGCGCCCGTCGCGCACGCCGAGCATCGTCAGACGTTCGTCTCGCAGGGCGCGCTCGCCGATGCCTCGCGGATGCGCAACCTCTTCGACGAGGCGGTCTCGCCGGGCGGAGGGGCCGCCGGTTGGCTGCTGTCGGCAGCGGATGCCGCGGCATCCGCCGATCCCGCGCTCGAGTACCGCGTGCTGGAGGATGCCGAGGGGCGTCCGTTCGCGGCCCTGCCGGTGATCGCCGGGAATCCGGACTGGCACCTCACCGAGGAGCCGGTACTGGTCCACGACGCCTCGGGTGACGTGATCGGCGGCGTCGCCGGGTTCCGGGGTCTCTATCGGGCGTGGCTCGAGCATGTGACCGCAGCCTTCGGAGACCGCAGGATCGTGGTGATCTGCGAATCGCGTCAGATCGGCGAGCTCATCGCCGACTGGTCGGATCCCCGCGTGCGCATCATCCATCCGATCCACACCATCCATCTCGAGGCGCCGTACACGGCGGACGCCCCGATCAACGCCCTGTGGACCCGCTGGCTCGCGCTCGCCGACAGGTTCGATGCCGTGATCTGGCCGACGGCCACGCAGCGCGACGACGTCGTGGCACGGTTCGGTCACGCGGGCCAGCACGAGGTGGTCCCGAACCCGATCACGCCCGTTGAGCCGCGCGACGATCTGCGTGAACCGGGGCTGGTCGTCGCGCTCGGGCGCCTCGCTGCAGGGAAGCGCGTCGATCACGCGATCCGTGCGTTCCTGAGCGCCGATGTACCGGATTCCCGGATGGAGATCTGGGGCGGCGGTCCCGAGCAGTCGAGACTGCAGAACCTGATCGAAGAGCTCGATGCGGGGGATCGCGTGGTGCTCGCGGGGTACACGAACGACCCGGGTCGCGTCCTCGACCGCGCATCGCTCGTCGTCACGTCGACGGCCTTCGAGGGCCAGCCACTCGGGGTCGTCGAGGCGCTGCTGCACGGAGCCCCCGTCGTCTCGTACGACGTGCGCTACGGCATCCGAGATGTGTTGGAAGCCGGGGGAGGAGTGCTCGTGGCGGATGGCGACATCGACGCTCTCGCGGATGCGCTCCGCCGGCTGCTGGGCGATCCCGCCGAGCTCGCGCGCCTGAGCGACGAGGCGCCCTCGATCGCCGCGTCCTGGAGCCCCGAGCGCTCGCTCGCCGCCCTCTCGGCAGTGATCCAGGACGTGGTCTCGCGCCCCTCGCGCCGCTGACGCGCCGTTCCGGTATCCCCGGTGGTTCCGGTCGCACTTCGTGCCGTCAGCGACGCTTCCGGTCGCACTTCGGGCCGTTCGCCGCGCCCGGGAGCAGCCTGAACTGCGACCGGAACGGCCACCGGAGAAGAATCTGAAGAAATTCTCCGACCGATGTCGATCCGAGCCATTCCCGTTCGACGTCTGTAGTGAGAGGGTCGAGAGACGGCCCCCGAACAAGGAGAACATCATGAAGTACATGCTGATCATGCGCGCGACCGACGAAGCAGTCGATGCCTACAAGGAGATGCCGTTCGAGCAGGTCATCGAGGCAATGGGGAAGTACAACGAGTCCATGATGAAGGCGGGCGTCCTGGTAGCCGGCGAGGGCCTCACCGACGCCGCGGAGGGTTTCGTCGTCGACTTCAGTGCCGAGACCCCGCTGATCACGGACGGCCCCTACGGCGAGACCAAGGAGCTGTTCAACGGCTTCTGGATTCTGGAGGTCTCCAGCCGCGAAGAGGCCGCTGAGTGGGCGAGTCGCGCTCCGCTCGGAGCGGGTTCGTTCCTCGAGGTGCGCCGCGTGACCGACGTCTCCGACTTCCCCGCCGACAACGAGTGGGTCGAGAAGGAAGAGGGCTGGCGCGAAGAGCAGGCACAGCGCGCCCAGCAGTGAGAACGCCGCAGTGATGAACGCCGAATTCGACAGCGCGGCGGTGCGCTCTGCCCCCGATCACGGGTCTGCGGAGCGCGCCGTCGCCGCCGTCTGGCGGATCGAGTCCGCCCGCATCGTCGGAGCGCTCACCCGCATCGTCGGCGACTTCGGCCTCGCCGAGGACCTCGCGCAGGAGGCCCTGGTCGATGCGCTGCGGCAGTGGCCGATCGACGGGGTGCCCCGCAATGCGGGGGCCTGGCTCACCGCCGTCGCCAAGCGCAAGGCGATCGACGGCTGGCGTCGTAGCGAACGACTCGACGCCCGTGTCGCGCTGATCGCCCATGACATCGAGCGGGAGCAGGCGGATGCCGACGACATGCTGTGGGATCCGGATGCCGTCGATGACGACGTGCTCCGCTTGATCTTCATCGCCTGTCATCCCGTGCTGTCGAAAGAGGCGCAGGTCGCGCTCACGCTCCGCGTGGTGGGTGGGCTGTCGAGCGAGCAGATCGCGCGAGCTTTCCTCGTTCCCACGGCCACGGTCCAGCAGCGGATCGTCCGGGCGAAGAAGACCCTCGCCGCCGCGAACGCGCCATTCGAGTTGCCGCCTCGCGACGAGCACATACAGCGTCTCGGCGCAATTCTCGGGGTGCTCTACCTGATCTTCAACGAGGCGCACGCGGCGTCGAGCGGCCCCGACTGGATGCGTCCGGAGCTCAGCGACGAGGCGATCCGCCTCTGCCGGGTGCTCGTCGCACTGATGCCGCGGGAGGCGGAGGCGCACGGTCTGCTCGCGCTCATGGAGCTCACCGCGGCCCGTTTCCCCGCGCGCGTGGACCCGAAGGGTGAGCCCGTGCTGCTCGCCGACCAGGATCGGCGCCGCTGGGATCGTGGCCGCATCACCCGCGGGCGTGCGGCGTTGGCCAGGGCGGATGCCGTCGGTCGAGGCCGCGGCGCGTACAGCCTGCAGGCCGCCATCGCCGAGTGCCATGCGGTCGCGGCATCCGTCGACGAAACGGACTGGGACCGGATCGTGGTGCTCTACGAGGCGCTCGGTCGCATCGCCCCGTCGCCGGTGGTCGAGCTGAACCGGGCGGCAGCGGTGGCGATGGCGACCGGGCCGGCATCCGCGCTACGGATCATCGACCAGCTGTCGTCGTCCGGCGTACTGCGGGGGTACCACCTGCTGCCTGCGACCCGGGGCGAGTTGCTGCTGCGCCTCGGTCGCGAGGAAGAGGCACGAAGCGAGTTCGCCGTCGCCGCAGCTCTGGCGGGCAACGACCGCGAGCGCGCGCTCCTCGAGCGGAAGGCGCACAGGCAACAGAAATGACCCGTCCCTCCAGGGCGTTCGCTCTGAAGGGACGGGCCTCTCCCGACGCGTGACGCGTCAGGGTGTGATCAATACTGCGTGATCAGTTACGCGCCTTGCTGCCGCGGTTCACGATCAGGCCGTAGATCAGCAGCACGATGATCGCGCCGACGATCGCGAGGAGCCAGGTCTGGAGGCTCCAGAACTCTTCGAGTCCGACGCCGAAGATGACCGATCCGAGCCATCCACCGAGGAAGGCTCCGACGACGCCGAGCAGTAGCGTGACGATCCATCCGCCACCCTGCTTGCCGGGGAGGATGAGCTTGGCGATAGCGCCGGCGATAAGACCGAGAAGAAGGAATCCGAGGAAACTCATGGTCTGCTCCTTTACTTACTGTGTAGGACTCCCGGGATGCCGGGAGTTCGTGAGACCACTATCCACCACTTGAGAATTTCCTGCATCCCCTTGCGCGCGGGCACCCGGATATGGCAAGAGGCCCGCCTCCACCAGGAGACGGGCCTCTAGACTCGATTTGAGATCAGCAGGTGATCGCGATCAGTTGCTGCGGACGATCGCGATGATGCGCAGGATCTCGACGTAGAGCCAGACGACCGTGACCATGATGCCGAAGGCACCCATCCAGCCGAACTTGCGCGGAGCGCCGTTGCGGACGCCCTGCTGGATCTGGTCGAAGTCGAGCACCAGCGAGTAGGCCGCCATGATGACGACGAGCACACCGATGATCAGGCCGAGCGGGATGCCCATGATCTCGACGCTGCGAAGCCCGAATTCCTGGCCCTCGGGCAGCACGCCGGTCCACATGAGGACGAGGTTCAGCAGCGAGAAGACCAGGTAGCCGACCATGGCGATCATGAAGACCTTGGTCGCCTTCTTCGACGCCCGGATCTTGCCGCTCGCGAAGAGCGCCAGGGTGACGCCGACGACCGAGACGGTCGCGAGGGTCGCCTGGAAGACGATGCCGGGGTAGAGGATCTCGAAGAAGGCCGAAATGCCTCCGACGAACAGGCCCTCGAACACGGCATAGGCGAAGATCAGCGCCGGACGGACGGTCTTGCGCGAGGTGAAGATGATGACCATGGCGAGCACGAAGCCGCCGAGGGCTCCGACGATCATCGGAAGCATCGAGACGCTCTGGGTCGAGGCGAGGTCGACGCCGCCGAGCGTCCACACCCAGCCGACCACCGCGGCGACGAGGAGGATGGCGAACAGACCGGCGGTCTTCCAGACCGTGTCCTCGACGGACATGCGGTCGGTCTCGATGGCACCGGCCGGGGGAGCGGCGTACATCCCCTCGAGGCGCGCGTTGGCCGCAGCATCCGTGGTGGCGTGCGTGAAGGAGGCGTTCTGTGCACCCTGAGCGGCCTGTGGTCCGCCCGGGTAGGTCGCGACGTTGCGCGGGTCCTGCTGCTTGAACGCCGGGTTGTTGAAGGCGAAGTTGCTCATTGGTGGGCCTCACTCCAAAAGGGGGTCGTAGGTCGCTTTCCTCTACGATACCCGCGTGGCGCGCGCGTCGGGGTGTTCTACGCTGAGAGCGTGCCCAGGAAATCTCCCCTCGTCATCGGGCATCGGGGTGCGCCCGGCTACCGCCCGGAACACAGCCGATCGTCGTACGAACTCGCTCTCGCCATGGGCGTCGACGCCGTCGAGCCCGACGTGGTCGCCACGAAGGACGGGGTGCTCGTGGTCCGACATGAGAACGAGATCTCCGGCACGACTGATATCGCCCAGCATCCGGAGTTCGCCGACCGCAAGACGACGAAGCGCGTCGACGGGCAGGCGCTCACCGGCTGGTTCACCGAGGACTTCACCTGGGCGGAGCTTTCAACGCTCCGCGGACGCGAGCGGCTGCCGGAGGTGCGGGCGTCCAGCGCGAGCTTCGACGACGAGCAGGCGATCCTCCGGCTGCGCGACGTCCTCGACATCGTGCGCGAGGGATCGGCTGAGCACGGACGCGAGATCGGCGTCGTGCTCGAGGTCAAGCACGCGACCTACTTCGCGTCGATCGGCCTCGATCTCGCGCCGCTCATCGAACGCGAACTGCGGGAGTCCGGCTGGGCCGAGGGCGAGCTGCCGCTGATCATCGAGTGCTTCGAATCCACCGTGCTCGGTCAGCTGCGCGCCCGCGGCATCTCCGCGTCCTACGTGTACCTGATCGAAGCCGCGGGGCGTCCGTACGATCTGCTCGTCGCCGACGGCAAGCAGACCCTCAGTTACAAGGAGACCGTGACGCCCGACGGGCTGGATGTGCTCGTCGGCAAGGTCGACGGCATCAGCGTCAACAAGCGGATGCTGCTCGCCCGCGGCAACACGATCGTCGAAGATGCCCACGCGCGCGGGCTGAAGGTCTTCACGTGGACCTGTCGTCCGGAGAACGCGTTCCTCGCGGCGGAGTTCCGCGGGCCAGGCGGCAAGGGCGCCTTCGGCGACTACGAGGCCGAGTGGGGCGTCATCGCACGCACCGGCGTCGACGGAGTGTTCGTCGACCACCCGGACCTCGGCGTCGGCTTCTTTCGCAGCTGAGCGTGCTCGCAAGTTCTGCGGCCATCCCGAACTTCTGCGGCCACTCTCGGCCGATCTGGCCGCAGAAGTTGCGATCGGCCGCGGAACCTGAGGGTCAGAGAGTGCGGTCGAACGCGCCCTTGCGGGTGGACACGATCTCCTTGCCGAGCGGCATGAGCGAGACCGGGACCATCTTGAAGTCGGCGATACCCATCGGGATGCCGATGATCGTGATGCACAGCGCGATGCCCGAGACGATGTGCCCGATCGCGAGCCACCAGCCGGCGAGGATCACCCAGAGCACGTTGCCGAGGAAAGAGCCGACACCAGAGGTCGGCTTGCTGACGACCTCGCGGCCGAACGGCCAGATCGCGTAGCGCGCGATGCGGAATGAGGCGATCGCCCACGGGATCGTGATGATCGGGATGCACAGCAGGATGCCGGCCAGGATGTACCCGAGGAACAGGGCCCAGCCGGCCAGGATGACCCAGATGATGTTGAGGATCGTGCGCATCCGCCGATTGTGTCACGCGCGGCTGAACGGACACCCCGCGTTCATCCGCCGTGCACGTGCGAGTCGTTGCGTGGCCACGCGCGCTCGGTGGGGTGGAGGCCTACCCGTCTGAACCCTCATCCAGGAGTCTCCATGCCCCGCCTGCATTTCGCAGCGGCGATCACGGCCGCGTGCGCGCTCGGCGCCGCCGCCCTGCTCGCCACCCCGGTCGCCGCTGTCGGCGCCGATCCCGGCATCCGTCCGCTCGAGGAGGCTGTCGCCGCTCCCGCGACAGCAGGCCTCGTCCTCAACGAGATCATCTACGACGACGCCGTGACCGGTCTCCCGGATCAGGTGGAGCTCTTCAACGCCGGCACCGAGCCGATCTCCCTCGATGGCTGGTACATCTCCGACGAGAAGCGCGACACGTTCGGCCACGCGCCGGAGGGCGCCTCACTCGCACCCGGCGAGTTCCTCGTCCTCGTGAAGGACGTCGATTTCCCGTTCGGGCTCGGCAAGGGCGACGAGGTCGTGCTCTTCGACCCGGCAGGCACCGAGATCGATGCCTACGCCTACGAGAACACCGCTCCGCTGGCGGATTGGTCGCGCTGCCCCGACGGCACAGGCGACTGGGCGCACGCGACCACGGCCACGCCGGGTGCGGCGAACGACTGCACCGTCGAGCCGGTCTCCGGCGCCATCGTCATCAACGAGGTCGATTCGCAGCCGGCCGACTGGGTGGAGTTCCACAACCCCGGGGACGCGGCGCTCGATCTCACCGGATACGAGATCCGCGACAACTCCGACGACCACCGCTGGAAGTTCCTGCCCGGCACGCAGATCGAGGCCGGAGCGTTCCTCGTGGTCGAGGAGGGCACGATCGGGCTCGTCGGGGGAGTCGAGACCGCCTTCCGCGATCCGATCGGCATCGGCAGCGCCGACCGCATCCGTCTGTACGACGCGACGGGCGCGATGATCGACGACACTCTTCCCTGGACCGCGCACGCCGCGATCGGTGGCGACTTCGCCGCGGCGACGCTCGCCCGCTGCCCTGACGGCGAGGGCGCCTTCCTGCTCGCGCATCTGACGCCGGGTGCCGCCAACTCGTGCGTGATGCCCGACGTGGCCATCAACGAGATCGAGTCGAACGGCGACACCACCGACTGGGTCGAGGTCGTCAACACCGGCACGACCGCGGTCGACCTGTCCGGCTGGTCCGTGATGGACAGCGACCCGATCAGTCACGCCGCCGAGACCACACCGCTTCCGGCGGGCACCACGCTCGCACCCGGCGCCTACTTCGTGTTCGACCAGCCGACGAACTTCGTGTTCGGGCTCGGCAACGGCGACACGGTGACGATCCGTGACGCGAACGGGAACACGGTGGACGAGCATGACTACACGGCGCACGCCGAGGGTGTGTGGGCGCGATGCGCCGACGGCACGGGTGACTTCGCCGACAACGCGGTCTCGACCAAGGGGCTGCGCAATGCGTGCGGTAACCCGGTGCGCATCAACGAAGTCGAGTCCGACGGCGGGTCGCCCGACGACTGGGTGGAGCTCGTGAACCAGACCACCTCGGCGCTCGACGTCTCGGGCATCGTCGTGAAGGACGACGACGACACGCACACGTACGCGATTCCTGCCGGCACGACCATCGCCCCCGAGGGGTACCTCGTGATCGAGCGCGAGCAGCTGGGCTTCGGCCTCGGCGGCGGCGACAAGGTGCGGCTGTTCGACGGCGATCTGCTGATCGACGAAACGATCTGGGGCGACGGCCACGCAGCTGTCACCTGGGGTCGCTGCCCCGATGCCACCGGAGTTTTCGCGGCCACGACCGAGCCGACCAAGGGCGCGGCCAACGTCTGCGCCGGCGAGGTGACCTTCTCGCCGTGGCCCGGCTCGGCCGACGTCCGCGTGCTCGACAGCATCCCGACGTTCCTCGAGGACAGCTCTGGTCTCGATGTGCAGGAGACCGCCGACGGCGCGTTCCTGTGGGCCGTCGACAACGGCGAGGGCCGCATCTGGAAGCTCGAAGCGCACGCCGACGGCTCTGTGGAGAAGGTCGACGGCTGGGACGAGGGCAAGCGGGTGCGCTTCCAGAAGGATGCCGCCGCACCCGGCGCCGCGGGTCCAGACACCGAGGGCATCACGGTTGACAACGCCGGAGACGTCTACGTCGCCTCCGAGCGTGACAACAGCGTGAAGGGCGTGAACCAGAACGTCGTGCTGAAGGTGGATCCGGATGCCGCGGCTGGTGACCTCATCGCCGCGCAGGAGTGGGACCTGACCGCTCTCCTGCCGAGCGTCGGCGCGAACCTCGGCATCGAGGCCGTGCAGTGGGTGCCTGACTCGGCCCTCGCGGGAAAGCTGTTCGACGACACGACCGGCGCGGCCTACGACCCGGCCGGCTACGCCGGGCATGGCGACGGCCTGTTCTTCGTCGCTATGGAGGACAACGGTCACGTCTACGCGTTCGCCCTCGCGGCAAGCGGCTCGGCGACGCTCGTGTCGGAGATCGCCCCCGGGCTCGCCGGAGTCATGGCGCTCGACTACGACAGCGTGCGGAACTCGCTGTGGGCGGTCTGCGATGACGGCTGCAGCGGTCGCTCGGCGGAGATCACGCTGAACGGCACAGCTGAGCCGGGTATCGCGCATTACGAGCGGCCGGCCGGGATGCCCGACATCAACAACGAGGGCTTCGCCACCGCGCCGGCCTCGCTGTCGGTGAACGGTCAGCGACCGGTGTGGTGGTTCGCCGACGGATTCGCGTCAGAGGCGCTGCGTGCGGGCACGCTCCCGGGCGTCGCGGGTGAGAACCCCGGCGGCGAGAACCCCGGCGGCGAGAATCCTGGCGGCGAGAACCCTGGCGGCGTGACGCCGCCGCTCCCGGGAGCGGACCTGGTCGACGACAACCGCAACGGCGTGACGGTGGACCCGTCGGTCGCGGCCCGCGGTCAGAAGGTCACCGTCACGGTCGGCGAGAAGCATGCCGATGCCGACGTCGCGGTGTGGCTGTACTCCGACTCGGTGCGCCTCGCGACCGGGGCGCTGTCGGCATCCGGAGGCCTCACCGTCACGATTCCGGCGGCGGCTGCACTCGGCGCCCATCGGATCGCGGTTTTCGCGGCCGATGGCACGCTGCTCGGCTGGGCGGACATCCGGATCACGGCAGGTTCGGGCGGCCTCGCGGCCACCGGCTCCGAACTGCCGGTCGCCGGAATCGCCTTGGCACTGATGCTGCTGGTCGCAGGTGGCGTCGCGGTCGCACGTCGCCGCCGCGACGCCTGACGTCCCGCTGACGTTCGAGAGGGTGCGCGAGTCCGCTCGCGCACCCTCTCTTCCTGCGCACAAGGCTGACTCTCGTGCGTGCTGCGCCCGCATCCTCGTGCCGCAGTGTCAGAGGCGACGCCTAGACTCATAAGGCCATGACCGAAGCACCTCTCATCGTCCCCGGAACCGTCGGCCCCCGCTCTCCCGGGGCCCCGCAACAGGACGATCTCCTCGCCGGGTTGAACCCGCAGCAGCTCGAAGCCGTCACGTATCGCGGACCCGCGCTGCTCATCGTCGCGGGCGCCGGTTCAGGTAAGACGAGCGTGCTCACCCGCCGCATTGCCTCGCTGCTGCGCGGTCGCGAGGCCTGGCCGAGCCAGATCCTCGCGATCACCTTCACCAACAAGGCGGCCGGCGAGATGCGCGAGCGCGTCGCTGGCCTCATCGGCGACGCGGCTCGCGGCATGTGGATCTCGACGTTCCACTCGGCGTGCGTGCGCATCCTGCGCCGCGAAGCCGAGCAGTTCGGGTTCACGAAGTCGTTCACGATCTACGACTCGGGTGACACCCGCGCCCTACTCAAGCGGCTCGTCAAGGAACATGAGGCCGACGCCTACGGACTCACCCCAGCCTCGGTGATGGGGCGCATCTCGAAGCTCAAGAACGAGCTGTCCGATGCCGAGTCCTACGCGCGTCAGGCCAACATGAGCGACCCGGTGGAGCGAAAATTCGTCGAGCTCTTCGCCGACTACCAACGCCAGCTCCGGAAGGCGAACGCCTTCGACTTCGACGACCTCATCGGGCAGACCGTCTACCTCTTCCGCGCCTTCCCGCAGGTGGCCGACACCTACCGGCGGCGCTTCCGGCACATTCTCGTCGACGAGTACCAGGACACGAACCACGCCCAGTACGCGCTGATCCACGAGCTGACCAGGCCCGTCTCGAGTGACGCCCCCGACCCGTATGCCTCGAACGGCATGATGATCTTCGAACCGGAGACCACGCCCGAGCTCGAGGGCGCCTCGCTGACCGTGGTCGGCGATTCCGACCAGTCGATCTACGCCTTCCGCGGCGCCGACATCCGCAACATCAGCGAGTTCGAGCGTGACTTCCCCGGCGCCCGTGTGGTGCTGCTCGAGCAGAACTACCGCTCGACGCAGAACATCCTTTCGGCAGCGAACGCCGTGATCGGCAACAACTTCGACCGCAAGGACAAGAAGCTCTGGAGCGACAAGGGCGACGGCGACGCGATCATCGGCTTCACCGGCTACTCGCAGCACGACGAGGCCCAGTTCGTGGCCGATG
>JAESFY010000231.1_pt1 | contig 17960 bp, 20 predicted proteins | sample 9266201 | NCBI WGS metagenome assembly JAESFY01 (sample SAMN14515071, study PRJNA621656) | algae metagenome | isolation source: Nodosilinea sp. WJT8-NPBG4 and co-occurring heterotrophs from soil, lower... | place: USA: Pinto Basin, Colorado Desert, California | collected 2006-05-27 | reverse complement strand
AAGGACGGATGCCGGCGAACCGGCCTTGCGAAGCGCACTCTTCCTTCGGGGGCGCACACCCGTCGGAGGGTGCGACAGCCACCCACCGTCACGGCAGCACGATCACCTTGCCCGCGATCCGACCTTCCGCCGCCTTCGCGTGCAGCGCCGGCAGCTCGGCCAGCGGAATGCGGCGCGTGACCTCGACCTGCAGCACCCCGTCGTCGACCAGCGACACGAGCTCGGCGAGTTTCGCGGCATCACTCCGCACGAACACCACGACCGAGCGCACGTTCCGGTCGGCGTCGTCGGGTGCCGGCATCCAGGCCGTGGTGCTCACGACCACACCGCCGTCGCGGACGAGGCGCACCAGGGCAGTGAACTCGTCCGGCTCGATCGGTGCGAGGTTGAGGAGCATGTCGACCTGATCCGAGACGGCGTCGAGCACTCCCGTCTCGGTGTGGTCGATGATCTCGTCCGCCCCGGCTGCACGCACGGCATCCTCACTCCGAGGACTCGCGGTCGCGATCACGTACGCCCCGGCCCGCTTGGCGAGGGCGATCGCGTGCTTCCCGACGGCGCCGCCCGCGCCGACGATGAGCAGACGCTGTCCGGCTTCGAGGTGTCCGTCGTCGAAGAGCGCCTGGCGGGCGGTGAGGGCGACCGACGGGAGCGCTGCCGCGTCGGCGAGCGGCATGCTGGTCGGCGCCGCGACGATCGCGTCGGCCGGGGCGATGACGTACTCGGCCGCGCCTCCATCTTCGGCCATCGGCAGGAAGCCGACGACCTGGTCACCCGCGACGAACCCTTCGACCCCGTCGCCGATCGCGTCGATCGTGCCGGAGACGTCGTAGCCCGGAACGTGCGGGAGCACGACCGGGATGGGGAGGAAGCCCGCCCGCATGCCGTTGTCGGCGGCGTTGAAAGCGGATGCCGCGACGCGCAGCCGCACCTGACCCGCGGCCGGAACGGGCTGCGCGATGTCTTCGAGCTGCAGAACCTCGGGGCCGCCGACCTGGTGGAACCGTACTGCCTTCATGATCTTTCCCTTCGTAGGTGCTTCGAACTCGAAGCAACATAATGACAGTAACACTGCTTCGAATTCGAAGCAACACGTATACTGGAATCATGAACGATCGATCTCCTCGGCTCTCCCCGACCGAGCTCGCGGCCTACTTCGCCTTCACCGAGGTGAGCAGCCTGCTGCGGCACGCGGTCGAGAAGCAGCTGAAGGATGTCGGCAAGCTCAGCTACGTGCAGTTCCAGTTGCTGGCGCGTCTCGGCGACGCTCCGGGCGGCAGCCAGCGGATGACGGATCTCGCCGACGGCGTCGTCTACAGCCGCAGCGGGCTGACGTATCAGGCGCAGTCGCTCGAGGAACGCGGTCTTGTCACGCGCGCTCCTTCGCCCGAGGATGAGCGGAGCACGATCGTCGCCATCACGGCCGAGGGTCGCGCGGTCCTCGCGCAGGTGTTCCCCGGGCACATCGAGGCCGTGCAGAGTCTGCTGTTCGCGTCGCTCGACGAGGCCGATGTCGAGGTGCTGGCCCGAGTGATGACGCAGGTCAGCGGGCACCTGCGGGCGAATCCCCCGCGAAGCGCCGGACCGCGGAAGCCCAAGGCCGACTGACGCTCACTCCGCTCGTTGAGCGAGCTTGCGAGACCCTGGTCGTTGAGCGAGCTTGCGAGACGAAACGCCGTGCCCGATCGCGATGACGCCGATCCCTCGGCTGGGTCGCTGAGCTCGTCGAAGCGTCCGTCACGCAGCGATCAACCCAGGTTGATCGGAGACCTCATCGCGCGGTTTCGGCGCTCGCGGTGGACTTGCGCCGCAGCGCTTCCGTGCGGCGCAGACGTCGGCTCGATCTCAACCACACGAACGCACCGATGAAGGGAATCACGATGATCCCGAGCGCCCAGAGCGTGGTCGCTGCCGCACCGAGCGCCGCCCTCGTGCGAAGCAGAGTGAGCAGTGCGACAACGGCGAGGATGAGTCCTGCGATCCAGACCATCGACCAGATGAGGTCCCACACCCCGGGGATCAACGGGTTCATGGCAGCTCCTTCGCGGGGTGGACGTGTCCGTCCAGATTAGAGTGCGGTCCTGACCCGAGCGATGCCGGCCTGTCGCCGCCGACGGCCGTCTGCTACCGTCCGGTGAATCCGGGTTGCGCGCATCGAGGGAGAGCGACGAATGAGGCCACTGCGGTACGGCATCAACGTGACGCTCGACGGGTGCGTCCACCACGAGGCGGGGATGCCGCCCGACGAGGAGTTCATGGCCTTCTGGACCGCCGAGATGGAGCGGTCGGATGCCGAGATCTACGGTCGCGTGACGTACCAGATGATGGAGTCGGCCTGGCGGCGTCCGGCCGACGGCGTGTGGCCCGACTGGATGGACGAGTCGGAGGTCGCCTTCGCCGAGGCCATCGATCGGTCGAAGAAGTACCTCGTGTCGAGCACCCTTTCCGAGGTCGACTGGAACGCGGAGCTCGTGCAGGGCGATCTGGGTGAGGCTCTCCGGATGCTGAAGCAGCAGTCCGGTGGAGAGTTGTCCGTCGGCGGCGTGACGCTCCCCCTTGCTCTCGCAGATCTCGGACTCATCGACGAATACGTGTTCGCTGTGCATCCGGTCATCGCCGGGCACGGTCCGACGTTGCTCGCCGGGCTGAGCGCGCGAGTGCCGCTGGAGCTCGTCGAGCGCCAGGAGTTCCAGTCTGGTGTGGTCGTGCAGCGGTACCGCCCGCTGAGTTCGCCCCCTCCCGGTCGTTGAGCGACGCTTCGACTCGCTTCGCTCGCCCAGCGCGGGTCTCCGCGAGACGAAACGCGCGTAGACGAAACGCCTTCAGACCTCGAGACCCACCGCCCGCAGCGCCTCCCGCAAACCTACCGCTGACGTGAACTGATGCGTCAGCATCCCCAACTCCTCCGCCCCCGCGAGCTTCCCCTCCGAGTCATCCGTGAAGAACACCTCCGACGCCTCCATCCCCAGCGCATCGAGCACGTGCTGAAAAGCCCGAACATCCGGCTTCGCCCACCCGATCTCGGCGGAGTTGAAGATCGCATCGAAATGCTCGGTGAGGCCGAGCTCCGCCGCCTCGGCCGGAATCGTGTCGGTGCCGTTCGTGAGGATGGCGGTGCGGATGCCGGCGGCACGAAGCGCGTCGGCGATCGCGAGCACCTCCGCGTCGACCTCGGACGGCTGCCGTCCCCACTCCTCGGCCGCTGCCGTCGAGCCGAGCGTCTCGGCGACGCGGGCGACCCAGGTGCGGCGGGTGATCCTGCCGGTCGTCACCTGCTCGAGCAGCTCCGGCTCGAAGGCGGCATCCACGACCGCGCCCGGCGCAAGGCCGTGCCGGGTCTCGATATCGGAGGTGTACGCCTCATCGAATTGACGGACGACACCGTCGAGGTCGAACAGCACGGCGCGGATCGGGGTCATGGCTCAGGGCGCCGTCATGCGGGTGATCTCGACATCGATGATCGCGAAGGGGAACGGGCTGAAGACCGACCACGAGTCGCTGTCGAAGGTCTCGAGAGACACCAGGCGGAACCACACCTGCGAGATCACCGCGGCGACCAGGACGAGCACGACGACGAGGATCGCCGCGCGGTCGAGTGTGCGCAGGGCCGCAGGCTCGTCAGCGGCCCTCATGATCCGTCCGAGCGCGAGCAGCACGATCAGCGCGATCCCGACGAAGACGAGCGGGTTGGGTCCGAGCTCGAGGGTCACGCAGCGAGGAGCTTCCGTCGTCGGCTGTCCGGTTGCATCGACGAACCCGCCGTCAGAGCTGACGCCACCAGGGCAGCGGCCTTTACTGCCGTGCGTGAACAACGGGAACATCAGCCCGGCGACCAGCGCGACGATCAGCACCCGCCGGATGCGTCCGATCACGGTCGCGCCGGGGAGAACGGCGAAGGCGGTCTTCGGCGGGGATTGCTGAGACAGTGGCAAGACGATCTCCTTCAGTGGCGGTCCGTTCATCCTCGCGCAGCATCCGTCGTGGAAGGAAGGGCACGCGCGAACGTCACTTAACGCTGTCGTCGACCGACCCGAGAATCGAGGTGAAGCCCGCTTCCAGGGAGGTGGCGAGCGCGGGCGCGTCGCCGAGGTAGCCGTTCACCATCGCGCCGTCACGCAGGATCATGAGCTGGTTCGCGACCGACGCCACGTCGAATGCTCCCGCCTGCTCGGCGATCGCGGCGAAGAAGTCGACCAGCCAGCTGCGGTGCGCCTCGACGGCGACGCGCACCGGATCGTCACGGTCGGGGTACTCGGCGGCCGCGTTGATGAACGCGCATCCGCGGAATCCCGGGCTGCAGCTGGCCGCGCCGATGCCTGCGGCGACCGTGCGGGCGGTCACGAGCGGGTCGCCGTCGTGGATCGTACTCGTCAGCCACGCCTGCTCACGCGCCGACTGCTGCTCCAGGTAAGCGACGACGAGGTCGCTCTTCGCGCGAAAGTGCCGGTAGAAGGTGACCTTCGTGATGCCGACCTGCTCGATGATGCGGTCGGCACTCGTCGCGCGGATGCCGTGGTGATAGAACAGTTCGTTGGCGGCGTCGAGGATCCGCTGCCGCGTGTTCGCGCCGCCCGAAGACTTCGCCGCGGGGACGGATGTCTCATCGTGCACTTCGAGTTCCGCTCCGGATCGGTCGAGCGCGCCCGCGCTCCCCGCATCCTCTGTTCTCCGACATAGACGTACTGGTAACTGTACGACGAAGCTCGGCCACTCCGGCCTGCAGCCGATTCACGAGTGCTGCCAGGATGTCATCTTCCTTTTCGAGGGTCACCTTTGAGGGTCACCTTCGAGGGTCACCGCAGCAGAGTGAATCCGGACTCGTTGCGTGTCTTTCCCAGCGCCGCCAACGCGATCTGGAGGAACCCCATCGCTTCGAGTTCCCGCGCGCGCGAAAGCGGGCCGACGTCCACGGCTCGGAGCCCCGACGCCTCGATGAGGTCCGCCACGGCGATCTTCGCCTCCGCATAGTCCCCGGCGAACAGGACTGTCGTGACGGTCGTGCCGTTCGTGCCGGTCGTGAGCGTGTCGCCGAGGTTGACGTTGAACGCCTTGACGACGAACGCCCCCGCAGGGAGTTGACGGGCGAGCTCCGCGGCGGTGGAGGAGTCCGCGGGCACGGTCAGCTCGTCGTACGTGGTGAAGTCGATGGGATTGCTGATGTCGACCACGACCTTGCCAGAGAGCCGTTCCCGGTAATGATCGAGGATGCTCGGGTAGGCCGCGTAAGGGACAGCGAGCACGACGAGGTCGCCGGTGAGCTCATCGCCGAACGCGCCGTAGACGACACCCTCACGGTCGCCGGACGAGCTCGTCGTGCTGCGCCTGACGACCTGCACATCTGCTCCGGCTCGGGCGGCGACCTCGACCATCGCGGCACTCATCTTCCCGCTGCCGATGATGCTGATGGATGTCATGCGGGCTGAACCTCTCTGAACTTCGCGAGTGCCTTCTCGGCGACCTTGCACGCGTCGTAGTCGAACACCGCGCTCCGGCGGAAGTCTCGTCCGACCCGCAGGTCGGCATCGCGCTTCGCGAGGTCGGCGAACTCGTTCTGTGCATCGAACATCGCGCCCGCCCGACGGGAACCGTGCTGCAGAATCGCTGTCCGCTGCATGCGGACCGAGGTGTAGCGCCGGAACGCCTCGGGGATGTCGGCGGGGCTCTCGGCCGCTCTCAGGAAGATGGCGAGCGCCATGCTGTCTTCGATCGCCTGGTTCACCCCCTGCCCCTGGTGCGGAAGCATCGTGTGCGCGGCGTCGCCGAGCAGAGCGACCGGGCCCCGCGACCAGTTGGTCAGGGGTTCGTGGTCGAACAGGCCCCACCAGAAGGTCTTCTCGATGGCTCCGATGAACTGCCGGAGCTTCGGGTCCCAAGTCTCGCCGGAGAACTCGGCGGCGAGCTCACTCACCTCCGCCGGACCGGACCAGGGCCCTTTCAGAGGCCTGCCGCTGGGGATACCGGCGACGAAGTTGTACAGCTGTCGCTGCTTCAGGGGATAGCACATGAAGTGCCTCTGATTCCCCATCCAGACCTGGCTGATCGTGGGCCAGTCATCGGGAAGCAGCGCAGCGTCGACCACCCCGCGATAGACGATGAACCCGGAATAGACGGGGTCGGGGAACTGCCCGACGGATCCGCGCACGACGGAGTGGATCCCGTCCGCGCCGATCACCGCATCGAAATCCTCCGCTGCTCCGTTCGCGAACTGCAGGCGGACACCCGCATCCGATGTCTCGACCGACGTCAGGCGATGCGCGAGGCGAATGGTCGCGGGATCGACTTCTCCCGCCAGGACGTCGATGAGGTCGGGTCGGTACATCCCGATGTTCCGGTACTGCCGAGCGGAGTCCTCCCATGCGGCATCCGTGACGAGGTTGCCCGTCGACCCCTGATAGACGCCGTGCCCACTGGGGATCGCGCCTGCACGCTTGATCTTTTCGAGCACGCCCAACCTGTCGAGCACGCGCTGGGCGTTCGGTGCGACCGTGACGCCTGCGCCCACTTCGCCCAGCTTGCTCGCCTGCTCGAACACCGTGACCTGGACGCCGGCGATCCTCGTGAGGGCGATCGCCGCGGTCAGACCCCCCATCCCGCCCCCGATGATCGCGATTCTGGCTTCAGTTGGCATTGCTTCTCCTTGATCGAACTGCCGGGCTCCTGCGCTGCCTCACCGCGTCGGCGCGGCTTCCTCGGCGGCGTGCGCGGGCGTGAACATCGTGGCTCCACGGGCCTGCTCGGCCTCATGGTCAGGACCGAGGGGGATGCCGGAGCGATCGCGCAGACACAGCGCCGCACCCGCCCCCAGCAGCGTCGTCACCAACAGGTATCCCGAGACCGCTGCCGTGCTGCCCGTGGCATCGAGCAGCGTCTGCGATATGAGAGGAGCGAACGCGCCACCGAGGACCGCTCCGAGAGCGTAGGTGATCGAGACCCCGGAGAAGCGGATGGATGCCGGGAAGATCTCCGAGTACCAGGCGGCCAGCGGGCCGTAGGTGAGGCCGAGGCCTATCGAGATCAGCACCAACGCGGTGTACAGGCCGAGGAGTCCTCCGGTGTTGACGAGCCAGAAGATGGGGAAGACGACGACGGCCTGCAAGCCGAATCCGATCAGGAAGGTCTTCCGCCGACCGATCATGTCCGCCAGGTGGCCCGCCATCAGTGTCGACAGGAACCACACGACCGCGGCGACGACGGCCGCGAGGAGCACGGCGGTGGTGTCGAGCTTCTGCGTGTTGATCGCGTAGTTGTTGAGGAAGCCACCCGTGGTCATGTAACCGAGGGTGCTGTTGCCGACGAACACGAGCGCGGCGAGGATCACGAGGTGCCAGTGCTTCTTGAACAGAGCGACGATCGGCACGCTCTTCTGCTTGCCTCGTTCGGCGATCTCCGCGAAGACGGGGCTCTCCTCCACCGAGCGGCGGATGACGAAGCCGACGACGATCAGCACGACGCTCACGAGGAACGGCACGCGCCATCCCCATTCGAGGTACGCAGCGCCGGGGGAGATGACGCCGGTCATCAGAGCGGTCATCCCCGATGCGAGAAGAAAGCCGAGCGGAACCCCGAGCTGCGGCCAGGAGCCGGCGCGGCCGCGACGGTCGGCCGGCGCGTGCTCCACGGCCATCAACACCGCTCCGCCCCACTCGCCGCCAGCGGACAGGCCCTGCAGGATGCGGAGGAGCAGGAGGAGGATCGGCGCGGCCATGCCGATCTGGGAGAACGTGGGCAGGAACCCGATGAGCGTCGTCGCGACTCCCATGAGGACCAGCGTGATGACCAGCATTGCGCGGCGTCCGATCACATCTCCGAAGTGTCCGGCGAGGAACGCACCCAGCGGGCGGAACAGGAAGGAGATCCCGACCGTGGCCAGCGAGAGCAGGAGCGCGATCTCCTTGCCCGCCGGCTGAAAGAACAGCTGGGCGAACACGAGTCCGGCACTCGTGGCGTAGATGAAGAAGTCGTACCACTCGATGGTGGTTCCGATGATCGTGGCGAAGGCGATCCGCCGCTGCGAGGTGGCAGCGCGGGCGGCTGAGGAAGAAGAGCTCATGGTTGTCCCTAACGTCTTTGTCGTCTCTCCGAGAGGAGGAACTCGGGATGGTGCTCTCCCATGCTGTGACGGTTGACTCTGAATGTAAATCACAGTAATTTGCAGATCTAGTTCGTTTTCACTGAAGAAGTACAGGCGGCAACGAGATGAGCGACGTCACCCTGCGGCAGCTGGAGTTCTTTGCGGCATTGCCGAACTTCACCACGCTCAGCGCCGCCGCAGCACACCTGCACATCTCGGAGTCGGCGCTGTCGCAGGCGATCACGAGCCTCGAGAAGACGGTCGGCGAACAGTTGTGCGTGCGACGCAAGGCCCGAGGTCTCACTCTCACTCCGACGGGTCAGCAGTTCGCCAAGCAGGCTCGCCAGATCATCGCCGACACCCGCGAACTCGTGCTCGGCGCGCAACAGGATGAGGAGCTCCGGGGGCCCGTGAAGCTCGGCTGCTACTCCAGCTTCGCCACGAGCGTGGTCCCCGAGCTCCTCGAAGGTTTCCCGAAGCGGCATCCCGACGTGCAGATCGAGATCATGGTGGGTACGAACGAAGAGCTGCTCGCCGCGCTCGAGGCCGGACGTCTCGACGTGGCGCTCATCTACGACGTGTCCCTGCCGATCGGCTACCGCCGTCGCAAGATCTATGCGACCGAGCTCGAGGTGCACCTGCATCCGGATCATCCGCTCGCGACCGCCCGCACGGTCGACCTCGCGGACGTCGCCGACGAGCCGTACATCCAGTACGACGCCACCCCGGGTATCGGGAACGTGGCCGACGCCTTCAGCGCACGCGGCCTCGAGCCGAGGATCGTGGCGAAGGTGCCGCAGATCAGTCTCGTCGAGGCGCTGGTCGGCCGCGGTGTGGGGTATGGCCTGCTCATGTCGAGGCCGAACATGCTCCCGCTGAGCACCGAAGGCCTACCGGTAGTCATCCGTCCCTTCGATCCGCCTGTCACGATCTCTCACGTCGTGGGGATCTGGCCCGAGGACATGCACCTCACCCCGCGCACCGAGGCCCTCCTCGATTTCGCCGTCGAGAAGCTCGGAGGCTATGGCCGCGCTGATGTGCTCGCGCCCCCGATCCGGTCAGGCGGGCCGGCAGCAGCGCCCGCCCGTTAGGGGCGATCGTCGACGCCCGCTGCGGCGAGCGCCGCGTCGACGTGCAGCGAGGTCGTCGGGAAGACGGGCACCGGTGAATCCGCCGCCGAGACCAGCAGCTCGATCTCGGTGCACCCGAGGATGATGCCCTCGGCACCCTGAGCCACCAGCTCGTCGATGACCTCGCGGTAGTAGGCGCGGGATTCCGGACGGATGATGCCGTGCACCAGTTCGTCGTAGATGACCGCGTGCACTCCGGCGCGCTTCTCGGCACTGGGGACGAGCACTTCGATGCCCTGGGCCTCGAGTCGCTCGCGGTAGAAGGGCTTCTCCATGGTGAATGCGGTGCCCAGCAGCCCTGCCTTTCGGATGCCGGCATCGAGCACAGCTGCGGCTGTGGTGTCGGCGATGTGGATGAACGGGATGCTGATTGCGCCTTCGATCCGGTCGGCGACGAGGTGCATCGTGTTGGTGCAGAGCACGATCAGGTCGGCGCCGGCGCGTTCGAGTCCGCGAGCGTGGTCGGCGAGCAGGGTGCCGGCGGCATCCCAGTCGTCGCGGGACTGAAGCTCTTCGATCTCGGCGAAGTCCAGTGAGTCGAGGAGGATGCGCGCGGAGTGGTGTCCACCCAAGCGTTCCCGCACGCGTTCGTTCGCGAGCCGGTACCACTCGAGGGAGGACTCCCAGCTCATTCCGCCTAGGACGCCGATCGTCTTCATCGGGTCTGCCCGCCCATGTCGCGGGTCGAGGGAGAGGCGTTTCGCATCCATTGAATGTATCCCTGGCGGTCGTGATGGCGCTTGCGTTCGGGGTGAAGGCGAGCTATCGTCCGGTGTAGACGTACTAGTAACTCTACCAGCCGATCCTCAACAGAAGGAAGTCCCGACGATGTCCGAATCACTGACCGCCCCCACCTTGAGTAGCGCGCTGCGGCGCCTCTACTTCGTCCGCTTCGGGTTCACGCTCGTCTGGGCAGCTCTGCTGTTCCTGACCGGCGGCGCCGTGGGACCGTTCCTCACGATCCTGCTGATCGTGTATCCGCTGTTCGACGCAGCATCCGTCTATTGGCAGATCCGCGCAGAGGGCGACGGCCGCCGCCCGAAGGTCTCGGAGTGGATCAACGTCGTCGTCAGTGTGCTCGTCGCGATCACGCTGGGCTGGGCCTCGACGGTATCCGCCGCCACCGCGCTGACGGTGTGGGGCGTGTGGGCGGTCGGCGCGGGTCTTCCGCAGCTGATCACCGCGATCCGCAACCGTCGTTCGGGCGGCCAGGTGCCGCAGATGCTGTCTGGCGGCATCTCGCTCTTCGCCGGCGGAGCGTTCATCGCGCAGGGCCTCCAGGGCAGCGAGATGATCGTCGGCGTCGCGGGCTATGCGCTGCTGGGCGCGGTGTTCTTCCTGGTGTCCGCGATCCGGCTGACGGTCGTGCTGCGGAAGACGGTGGCGGTGTGACGGTCTGCGCCGGTCGGTGATGCGCCGCAGCATTCCGGTGTACTCGCGTGCGGCCGGGGCGTGTCAGGACTCCAGTGTCGCCCCCTCCGGCTACCTTCCCAGGCATGACCGATCAAGAGAGTGCAGCAGCAGCGGCCACCGAGGGGGATCGCGGCCTCGGCCGGTTCTTGTACAAGCATGCAGCGATCGCCCCGACGGTTCTGTTCATGGCGGTGAGCACGATCACGATCCTCGGGCCGCAGCCGCGGACGGCCGGCGAGCTCATCTTCTGGCTGGGAGTCGGGGTCAGCGTGCTGTCTTGCTGGCATCGCGCGCGTGGCGGGCCACCGAAAGGTGTACTGGCCAGGAGAAGAAAGACCACCGTGGATGCCAGAGGGCGATCAAGAGTGGGCTCGCCGGGAACGCGAGAGATCAATGCGGAAACACCAGGCTGATATCGCCGCGCGAGGAGCCTACGACTACGTCGGTAAGCTGCTCGCCGCCTATGCCGCTCTGTACGCGCTCATCGCCACCGTATTCCATGGGCTCGCATTGTGGTTCGGGTGATGCGAAGGCCTCGGTGATCCGCCATCTCAGCTACCCCTTGAGGAATTGCTCGATCTCGCTCTCGACGTCATGCAGTTGCGCACGCACGTTCGCGACCGAATGAGGCGAGAATCTCCGTACCTGCATCGTGAGGATGACGTCTGCCTGAAACTCAGTGATGTCGAAAGCCTCTGCGAGATCCCGCGCCGTGACAGCCGCGTCGGGCGAAGATGACGCACAGAACTCCACGATCCTGATGGCATTCTCCGTGGCGAAGAGCAGAGCCTGAAGAATCTGCCGTCGGCCCTGCAAGTTCTCGAATTCGCTCACAGCGGCCACCCTAGTCCGACGTTCTCGTTCGGTCACCCGAGGACGGCTACGATGCGGCTATGCGCAGCGACCGACTCAGAGCAGGCACGATCGCGCTCGGGATCGTGCTCGTTGCCGCCAGCGTAGGGATTCTTCTCGTGCAGCCATCACGTTTCCCGCGGCTGTGGCTGCTGGTGGCGGCATCGATGCTTCTCGCGGGGCTCTGCCTGATCCTGGTCGCGATCTTCTCGACGACCAAGACGCCGCGGCCGTTGGTGCAAGAGGTAAGGCTCGACACCTCTTTGCCCGCGAGCGAAGTGCTCGACCGACTGGCCTTGTATGTGGCCGAAGCGGAAGGCTCGCTGAACGATAGATCCGATGGGAGGCTGGAGGCGTCTCTTGGTTCTCAGCTCGCCATGAGGATGATGGGCGTCTTGACGCAGTACGGCGTCGAAAGGATCCCCTACCGGCTGCACGCCGAGGTTTCCGACACCCCGGGTGGGACCCGCGTCGATCTCGCGTTCAGCAGTGACGAGGGCAGGTATCTCGGAATGCGAGCGAAGGTCGTCGAACGGGCGTACAGCGAGCGCTTCAGTCACGTGACGGCACTCTTGAGGTCCCGGCTGTCCTGAATCACGCCCTAGGTCGCTGAAACTGTCGAAGCGCCGTCGACCCACGGCATCCGCTCTACGCTGGAACGTCTGCCTCATCCTCGAGGCGCCCTTCCCTGGAGCTCCCATGTCTGCAACGACGGTCGATGATCGTGCCCGGTATCGGGCGAATCCCACGGTGCTTCAGGCGCTGAAGAATCCGCGGACGCTGACCCGCGAGGTCCTGGCCGGACTCGTCGTCGGGCTCGCACTGATCCCCGAGGCGATCGCGTTCTCGGTGATCGCCGGGGTCGACCCGAAGGTGGGACTGTTCTCGTCGTTCATCATGGCGGTGTCGATCGCGTTCCTCGGCGGACGTCCGGCGATGGTGACCGCGGCGACCGGAGCTGTGGCGCTGGTGATCGCTCCGGTCGCGCCGACGTACGGGCTGGACTACTTCATCGCGACGGTGATCCTCGCGGGGGTGTTCCAGGTGATCCTCGGGGTGCTCGGCGTCGCGAAGCTGATGCGGTTCATCCCCCGGAGCGTCATGGTCGGGTTCGTGAACGCGCTGGCGATCTTCGTGTTCAGTTCGCAGTTCCCGCAGCTGATCGATGTGCCGTGGCTGGTGTATCCGCTGGTGGCGCTCGGGATCGTCGTGATGATCGTGATGCCGAAGATCACCAAGATCGTGCCGGCTCCGCTCGTGTCGGTCGTGATCGTGACGGGAGTCGTGCTGGCGTTCGCGATCACCGTGCCGACCGTCGGCGATCAGGGCGAGCTGCCTCGCAGCCTTCCGTCGCTGTTCATCCCGAACGTTCCGCTGACGTGGGAGACGTTCACGATCATCGCGCCGTTCGCGCTCGGGGTGGCGCTGGTCGGACTCATGGAGTCGCTGCTCACCGCGAAGCTCGTCGACGAGATCACCGACACCCACTCGCGCAAGGGACGTGAGGCGTGGGCGCAGGGAGTGTCGAACGTGCTGTCGGGGATCTTCGGCGGCATGGGCGGCTGCGCTGTGATCGGTCAGACGATGATCAACGTGAAGGCGTCCGGAGCCCGCACTCGCATCTCGACGTTCTGCGCCGGGATATTCCTGTTCCTGCTGGTGGTCGTGTTCGGCGACTTCGTCGGGACGATCCCGATGGCCGCTCTCGTGGCCGTGATGATCATGGTCGCGATCGGAGCGTTCGACTGGCACAGCGTGCGTCCGTCGACGTTGAAGCGGACGCCGAAGAGCGAGACCTTCGTGATGGTGGCCACGGTTGCGTTGGTGCTGGTGACGCACAACCTGGCGGTCGGGGTTGTCGGTGGAGTGCTGGTCGCATCGGTGCTGTTCGTGCGGCGAGTGGCGCACTTCGTGACGGTTACTCGTTCTCTGTCGGCATCGGGGGATGCTGCGACGTATGTCGTGGAGGGGGAGTTGTTCTTCGCATCGAGCAATGATCTGACGACGTTGTTCTCGTACTCATCCGATCCTGAGCGGGTCGTGATTGATCTGACGGGGTCGCATGTGTGGGATGCGTCGACAGTGGCCGCGTTGGATGCGATTGAGACGAAGTACGCGGCGTTGGGGAAGACGGTGGAGATCGTTGGGATGAACGAGAGTAGTCAGCGGATGCGGGGGAGGCTGACGGGTGGGTTCGAGTAACTAGCGGGGACGTCTCTGGCAGAGGCACGGTCGCCCTACGCGAGTGCCCCTCGGCGTTAGCAGTAGTCGCACAGGCCGCTGGCCGGTAGAACCATCCCGCACCCTGGTGTGGGGCACACACGACGATCCGCCTCTTCGCGTCTCCGCTGACGAGAGTTGCGCCCGCCGTCGCGCAGCTTGTTGTACGGGAATGCGATGCCCTCCTGCGTGCCATCTTCGTTCCGGAACCACACATACCCCTTATTGACCCAGGCGGTGGGGCGAGAACCTCCACGCGGGAGCATCGCGATGTACTGGCGGCTAGGCGGGAGATAAAAGGATACGAAGTCTCTGTTCGAGACAAAATCCCGCGCAGGATTAATGTTCTCTACAGCAAGGTGGAAGGCGTTCAACGCAGCCTCGAATGAGTCGAAGGTCAGTCGCCCTTCCTTGGAGTCGAGTCCTTCGAGCGTGTAACCGAGGTCATTGAGCCATCGAGCAGCGCCGTGCTTCCCTCCCGAGAAGTCGTCGCTCGAGAGTTGCACGCCGTGCTCCCGCACGTATGCGGCGGCGAAGATGGCTTTCGAATCGTAGTTGCCGGTCTCGGTGACTAGGAAGTACTCCTTCGCCTCACCGAAGCCGTACTGCTCAAGGAAGGCGAAGCGGCCGATCCGGTCAAACTCCAGGAGCGCGTCTTCGACGGCGTTGCGGTCGGTGAGTGCTGCGATGGAAGCCATGTTGAGATGCTAGCGACGCGGACGACATCAGCAACGGTATGGTCAGCTTCGAGGGTTCGTTGGCGCGCGCCAACGTGCCGGGTTCACGTCATCATGATCCCGATGTTCTCGCTGCAAGCCGGCCGTGCAACGGCCGAAGCCAGGAAGGCACCCCAGATGGCGAAGTACCGCGTCACTCAATCAGCAGTGACCCAGCTGCTTGAAGACGTTCGACGCGAGAACATCGCGATCCCGGAGCTACAGCGGCCATTCGTCTGGGACAGCATCAAGGTTCGAGACCTGATGGACTCGCTTTACAAGGGGTACCCCGTGGGCTACCTGATCACTTGGCAGTCGGTTGGCGCGCACCTCAAGGGCGGCAGTGTCGCCGCGCACCAACAAATCTTGATTGACGGCCAGCAGCGCATCACGGCGCTGCGCGCGGCAGTTGCCGGGCTCAAGGTTGTCGACAAGCGATACAGACAGGTTCGGATCACCATCGCGTTCAATCCCGTCACAGAGGAGTTCGCAACACTCACGCCCGTGATCCGGAGGAGCTCGGAGTGGATCTCCGATATCAGCGAGCTCTTCAACTCCGCATCGACGTATGGGTTTGTGAAGGACTATCTCGAGGCAAACGCCGACATCGATCACGCCCAGGTCGAATCGAGCATCGCCAGGCTTGCGGAGATCAAGAACGCCCAGATCGGGATCATCTCCCTCAACGACGACCTCGACGTCGAGACGGTTTCTGAGATCTTCATCCGCATCAACTCGAAGGGTGTGCCTCTCAGCAGCGCGGATTTCGCGATGAGTAAGATCGCGACCTACGGCGAGCGCGGTCGAAACATCCGGAAACTGATCGACTACTTCTGCCACCTGGCCATCGCTCCGCACGCGTACTCGGACATTCGTGAGAACGACACGGGCTTCGCAGCTTCGCCGTACCTTGGCAGCATCGCCTGGCTCAAGGATGACTCCGAGGATCTCTACGATCCGTCGTACAGCGACGTCATCCGCGTCGCTGGTCTCGTCGGCTTCAGCCGCGGCAAAGCATCTTCCATCGTGAGTGAGTTGTCGGGGCGCGATCCCGAGACCCGGAAGGTTGACGAGGAGCGCATTCCCGGCGCATACGACCGCCTGGAGGGAGCGCTTCTGCAGATCGTGAAGAAGTACCACTACGAGAATTTCATCATGATCATCAAGTCGGCTGGGTTTATTGCTCCCGACATGATCGGGTCAAAGAACGCACTCAACTTCGCCTACGCGTTGTACCTGCGCCTGCGGGCTGACAGCTCGATCTCAGAAGGCGATCGCAAGCGGATCGTGCGGCGGTGGTTCGTGATGTCGATGCTTACTGCGCGGCACTCGGGCAGCTTCGAATCCACGTGGGAACAGGACATCCGCCGCATCGCGGTACAAGGAGCGACGGAGTACCTCCAGCAGATCGAAGAGTCTGTGCTCACCGCCGGATTCTGGGAGGTGTCACTTCCCAATTCGCTTGAGACCACGAGCACCTCCAGCCCGTTCTTCCAAACGTTCCTCGCAGCGCAGGTGGCAAGTGGCGCGCGCGGCTTCCTATCCAAGAGCATCACGGTGGCCGCGATGCATCAGCAATCGGGCGACATCCACCACATCGTTCCGAAGGACTACCTCCAGAAGCACGGGTATCCCGACAGGTCCGACTACAACCAGGTCGCCAACTTCGCCCTGACTGAGACACCCATCAACATCAGCATCAGCAACCACCCCCCTGCCACTTACATGGGGACACTCGCAGATCAGCTCTCTTCCAAGAGCCTCACCCTCGGCGAGATCACCGATGCGGCCGACCTCGATCGCAACCTCGTTGAGAATGCCATCCCAGGAGATCTCGCGAACGTATCAAGCGAGACGTACCCGGCTTTCTTGGCAGATCGACGCCGTTTAATGGCCGCATCGATCCGGCGCTACTTCGACAACCTCTAGGACGCGGAGGCCCCTTCGCCACTCAGGCAGCGAAGGGGCCTCCCGCGGGTCACCTACGCGGCGTCTCGATCATCGGGAGCTTCCAGCTCGGCGAACTTCGCCTGCATCGTCAGGTTGCCGCGTGTGAGCTTTTTGATCGTGAGCGCGGTCGCCTTGTCGTTCGCGAGGCGCAGGTTGTTCTCAGAACCAAGCAGGCCGTCCTTCACCTTCTGTAGACGGTCGATGGCCGCGTCGATTTCCTTAATCGCGCCGTCGAATTTGCGCTTGGCGAGGTCGTAGTTGCGACCGAACGCAGACTTGAAGTCGTCGAGTTCGTGCTCGAATCCGGTGATGTCGATGTTCTGCTTCTTCACCTGTTCGAGCTCAGCCTTCACGCTGATCGTGTCGAGTGCAGCGTTGCGCAGCAGCGCGATGATCGCGAGGAAGAACTGTGGGCGCACGACGAACATCTTCGGGTATCGGTGGGAGACGTCGGTGATGCCCGTGTAGAGCTCGGAATCTTCCTCGAGAACAGATACGAGAACGGCATACTCGCAGCCCTTGTCATTGCGGTCCTTGTCGAGCTTCGCGAAGAAGTCCTCGTTGCGCTTCTTCGTCGCCGACGTGTCGGACTCGTTCTTCATCTCGAACATGATCGAAGCGAACTCGACGCCTTCGTCGCTGAAGTCTCGGAAGACGTAGTCGCCCTTGGTGCCGGCAGAGGCATCGTTGTCCTTGCCGAACTCTGCCTGCGGGAAAGCGAGCGAACGGATGCGGTTGAACTCGGTCTCGCAGTGCTGCTCGAGTGTCTCGCCCAGCAGCTTGACTGACAGCTTCGACTTGAGGTCTTTGTATCGCTCGATCAACTCATCCTTAAGGGCGAGCTCCTGCGAATGCGATGCCTTGATGGCAGCGTCCTTGACCTTATGCTCACTCGTTTGCAGCTGCAGCTTGCCCTGAACCTCTGCGAGCTTAGTCGCAGTATCGGTCACCGCCCGGGCGACAGCGAGCTCCTGGCTCGTGGCCGCAGATTCGAGCTGGGTGGTAAGTCGCTGAATCTCGACGTCCTTTGAGGCCGCCGTCTTCAGCGATTCCTGAACGACCACGGTCTTGGCGAGTTCGATCTCGACGCGCTTGGCCTTCTCCGCCTCAGCGAGTCGCGCGTGGAGCTCCCTGTCGAACTCGGCGGTGCGCACCTGCCGAGCAATGTCGGCGTAGGCCGCTTCGTCGACGGTGAAGACCGAATCGCAGTGCGGGCAGGTTACTTCGTGGGTGGGTACGGCGGTGGGTGTGAGTGACATTGTGAATTCTCCGATCGTTGCGGGAGGCGGCACCCACAGGCGGGACGGCTCCCAACGGTGCCCCGCCTGTGGTGACGACTGGTGCCGTCGAAATCAGAGTGGCCCAAGTTTCGCACGTTGGGTTTGGATTTGCTGATAACCCGGGTTATCATATGTTGCTGACGCGGCTGGTAAATCGTCGATACATTGAGACCATGACCTCGAATTCACTTCTCATCGACCTTGCCGGCGTAGCCCGGCTGGCCGACGTGCAGCGACCCGTGGCGTCGATGTGGCGATCGCGGTTCGGCTCTTCAGGGGATCCGTTCCCGCCGGCGAGCATTGTTAAGAGCGGTCGCCCCCTTTTCGA
>JAESFY010000230.1_pt1 | contig 18225 bp, 18 predicted proteins | sample 9266201 | NCBI WGS metagenome assembly JAESFY01 (sample SAMN14515071, study PRJNA621656) | algae metagenome | isolation source: Nodosilinea sp. WJT8-NPBG4 and co-occurring heterotrophs from soil, lower... | place: USA: Pinto Basin, Colorado Desert, California | collected 2006-05-27 | reverse complement strand
CTTCGCCTGACGGTAGCGGCGTTCTAGCTCATCGAGGCTGAGATGAGCGGCAACCTGTACAGGGTTTGGCATGGCATAGGCCCTCGTCGCAATACCTCCATTATGCTCCTTCAAGCGGACTTGATATTATCTAGTAGCCTCGAAAATATCGTTATTGCGCAGGAGTGACACATAAACTATTCCCAGCGTGAGTCGCTCCCAGTTCGGTTGATTTAGGGTCCAAACGATTTCACCGGCCAAGGCTGCCCACCCGACTGGGCCTAACACTAGGGCGATCGCCTGGCTCATGCCCATATACATTGCAAACGGCAATGTCAGGCCCAAGGCATTCGTCAGCCCGCCCAGCACCGTGCTAGCTATCAAATAGACGCCAAACCCACTCATCTTAGCCGCCGCGATCGCGCCACCACCCAATAGCAACCCCTCTAGTCGAGGGTCATTGCTATTGCGCTGAATTTCCATGACGACTTTTTGCTGTTGGTTTGGGGATAGCTGATCAAAAATATCGTGGAATAGTTTGGCCACCACAGCTGCCTCAATCTCTTGCGTAAGCAGCTCTTGCCACTGCCGCCCAGAGAGCAGCGCCAACCAGTTGATACCAACGTGGTCAGCTACGTCCGTAACTACCTGCTTCCATGACGACTGCCAAAACAGCTGCCCAATAGTGCCAGCCCGCAAATATTTGATGTGATCGCAGAGCGTATCTGGCTGGCTGCCAAATCCTGAGCCGATGAGTTCGCCCAGTTCATGACGCTGCTCATCTGTCGCGGCTTGGACAATATCGTAGAACTCGCGCACGGTGAACCTGAAACGACTAAAGGCTGTCAATGCTGTCAGGTTGCACCGCTGCGATCGGGATACATCTTCTACTGGCTACACCACCCGGTTTTCTTCAATGCAGCGGGCGTACCAGTGGTAGCTGGCTTTGGGGATGCGCTGCTGGGTAGCGTAGTCGGTGTAAATGATGCCAAAGCGGCGATCGCGCCCATAGGCCCACTCAAAGTTGTCCATAAAGCTCCAGAGAAAATAGCCCATCAGCGGATAGCCCTCTTGCACAGCGCGGTGGGCCGATCGCAGATACTGTTGCAGATACTGGATGCGATCGACGTCGAGCACCTCTCCGGCAGGCGTGAGTTCGTCCTGAGCGGCGCAGCCATTCTCACTGATGCAGACGCGTAGCTCGGGGCGCTGAAGGGTATCGCTAATGTGGCGCACGCCCCAGTAGAGGCTGTCGGGCAAGATGTGCAGCCAAGGCATGTGCATGCGCGGGTAGCTCTGGGGGAAGGGCAGCGCCTCAAAGCCCCTGGCATTGTCAGCCGCTCTCACATAGACCCCGGTGTAGACATTGAACCCGAGAGAATCGAGCGGTTGGTGAATGGTGTCCAGGTCACCAGGCAGAATGTGGGGGGCATTCTTGCCCAAATCTGCCAGCAGTTGGGGATTGTATTCCCCAGTTAGGGCTGGGTAGATAATGCCGCCGTTGGTGCCCGTCAGGGGGAAGGCGGCCTGAGCTGCTGCGATATCCGCTGGGGTGTCGGTGAGAGGAACGGTAGCGAGGTAGTTATCGACTAGCGCCACCTGGCAGGGCTGGGGCGAGGCGGCGCGGATGGCCTGACATCCCAGGCCATGGGCCAGCAAGGCGTGGTGGGAGGTCTGCCAGACTTCTTTACTGGTTTTGACGACGGTGCCGGGAGCCATTTCGGGAACGTGGCCGACGCCGTAGCCGATGTGGGTAAAGCAGAAAATTTCGTTGAGGGTCATCCAGTGGGTGATGCGATCGCCCAGCTTTTTCACCACCACCGTGACGTAGTCAGCGTAGTCTTGCGCCATCTGGCGACTGCGCCACGAGCCATACTCGTCTTCGAGCGCTTGAGGACTATCCCAGTGAAACAGGGTGGCGTGGGGCGTGATGCCAAACTCAAGCAGGGTGTCGACCAGCTCACTGTAGAAGGCTAAACCAGCGTCATTCACCGCGCCGCGCCCTTGGGGGATGATGCGGGGCCAGGAGATGCTGAAGCGATAGTGGCGCACGCCCAGGTCAGCCATCAGCGCAATGTCGTCGCGATAGCGGCGAACGTGATCGCAGGCGATCGCCCCGGTGTCACCATGCAGCACCCGCCCTGGGGTTTGGCTAAACACATCCCACACGCTGACCCCGCGAGCATCCGCTGCCCCCTCAATTTGGTACGACGCGGTCGCTACCCCCCACTGAAACCCTGGCGGAAATGTGTATACCATCGCTTTGCCCTAATACTGTTTTGTATGCCGCGCTACTCAATTGAGGGACGTTTTGAAAAGTTTGGGTGATGGCTTGTTGCCTGTGAATAAGGGCACAGAATTTGCTCTGGAGCAGAAGTGGGGAACCAAAACTCTGCAAAAAACGTCGCCTCAAAAACTCTTAAATCTGGCCTCTTTAGGCTAAGTAAATACTACCTAGGGCTGATTTTCATCAAGTTTTATTGCATGTATTGTGAACGATATGTTACGCTCGCTGCTGCTTGCGCGATCGGTAGGTTTTTCTCAACTGATAACTATGCTCGAGCGACAGCTTTCCCGTGAGTCGCGCCTATGAGCATGGCGATGTTTACTGGTTTAACCCACTCTGGTAACCCTTATATAAATGAGGGTTTAGAGCGCTTCGAGGCCAAACTTACTGAAGTCGTCGGTCTATGTCTCAATTCAATTCTAAGCATTATCAGCCTTCGAAACAACGGCTTAATTGGCTAGAAGGTATTCGGCTATTAGCGGCCGTTGGCATTTTGCTCTATCATGCCCAGCTGCTGTTTACAAAGTATGCCTACACTCCCCAGCCCACCGGGCTGCGAAGCAATTGGGCTGCCATTGCCGAGGCCAACGCCCATCTTGGCTCAAATGCGTTGGCTTCAGCGATCGCACTGCCCGTGTGGTTTGGTTTTCAGGCAGTCGATATCTTTATTCTAATTGCTGGCTTTGTGCTGGTTTTGTCGCTGCGCAGTAAAGCCTCTGCTGTCGGTGCAGGCGAGTTTATTCAAAGTCGTCTGCTGCGAATTCTCTGGCCGTTTTGGACTGTAGCTTGGCTGGCCTATCCAATTCTTTGGTTGATTGGTATTGCCACCAACAGCTATCGACCATCGCCATGGGATACCTTTGCTGGGGCCACATTTCCGCTGCTGTTTGGCTTCGACGGTGAACGTTTGTTGGCGACCAGCGGCCCCTGGTGGTTTATTCCCCTAATTATTAGTTTTGCGCTAATTTCTCCCATCCTCTGGCAACTTTTGAACCGCTGGGGAACTCGCAATTTGCTGCTGGTGAGTTTAGTGCTCACGCTGCTCTATCGCTACGGCGCGGTCTACCACTTTGGCGGACATCTGACTTACTCCATGCTCGACACGCCTAACAACTGGTTGCCCTTTGTCTCATTTGCAGCCAAGTTGAGCATCTTTGTAGTCGGTATGGCGATCGCAGAGGCCTACTGCCAGCACCGTGGCCCCTTGTTTTGGCGCCCCCAGCGGCTGCTCTGGGTGGGGCTCTTGGTCTACGCTCTGGGTTTTGTAGCGCAGTTCTATCAAGTCGGCTGGGTAGTTTGCGATCTGCTGTTGCCTGTTGGCTTTGTCATGGTGGCGGCGGTGGTGCTGCGATCGCTCAGCAATTTTCCGGCTCTATCAGCGGCCATGGGACAGCTGGGTGTCCACAGCTATAGCTACTTTTTAATCCACGGTTTTGTGATCGATCGCACGATTAACCTGTGGGTGCAAGATAGCGTTTGGCGTTACTGGGTTGCTCTGCCGCTGATGGTGGTTGGCACCTTATTCTTGGCCATGATTGCCGATGCGGCGCGGCCCTTTGTCCAGCGCAGCGCTGGACAGCTGTGGCGCGATATTGACTACCTGCTGATGCAAAATCCAACAACTGAGGGGGCTAGCTGGTGTCCGGTAGTGGGCGATCGCGTTAGCTACAAGGGCAGTCGAGACTGGACTGTGCATAAGGTTGAAACTCTGCTTGACGAAGGCGAATCCTATCTTTGCCAAATTTCAGAGGGTCGCCGCACAATCTGGGTCAATGCCAATCATTTGAGCCTGATTGAGACCACCTCAAGGGTCCAGAGTAGCCCCTACGCCCCGATCAAAACTGTTGTTTAATCCAGGAACACTGTAGTGGCCAAAACGTGGTCTAGCGAAATTCAAAAGGTCATCTTTACCCACGTGCTGTTGATTGGCCTGCCCGCCGTTTTTTATGGGTATTTGCTGCTCAGCGGCTGGGCTTTGGTGGGGCCACGGGCCGTCGTGTTGACGCTTTTTTTGTTCAATGCGGTGATGATCACTATCGAGTCGAGCAACGCGCTGTTTCGCCGGTTTGCGACCCATCGTCATCGATTCAACGATCCGTCAGAGCAGACTCGCAACCAGGTCAAAGTCTGGATGGGAGTGCGGGGAGCTGAATACCCCTCACCCCTTGATCCAGTGCCCCGCTGCTCGTTTTTGGTGGCTGCCTATTTGCCCAACGAGCAGAGCATTATCGTTGAGACTCTCCATCATTTATTAGATCATATTGAGCGACCAGCGGGCGGGTTAGAAATTATTTTGGCCTACAATACGCCGGTGGATTTGCCCATTGAAGCTGAGCTACATCAGCTAGCCAGACAGCATGATGAGCTAATCATTTTGCGGGTCGAAGGCAGCCGATCTAAGGCCGAAAATATGAACGCTGCCCTCGACATTGCGACGGGAGAAATTACCTGCGTTCTCGATTCTGACCATCACCCTAGCGCCGACTGTTTTAGGCGATCGTGGCACTGGATCGCCCAAGGCTATGACGTGATTCAGGGGCGCAATGTCATTCGCAACTATGACGAAAATTTCTTAGCTCAAAACGTGGCGATCGAGTTTGAGCAGCTCTATGGCATTAGCCATGCGGCAAAGTCATTTCTCACCGATTCCAGCATCTTTGGTGGCTCGAACGGCTACTGGCGAACCTCGGTGCTCAAACAAATTCGCTTTAACCCCAACCGACTGACTGAAGATATTGACGCCTCTTTAAGAACGCTACTCAATGGCTACAAAATTCTGCACGATCGCAGCATTGTCACCAGTGAGCTAGCGCCCGCCTCGCTCAAAACATTTTGGTTTCAGCGCAAACGCTGGGCCCACGGTTGGTTAGAAGTGTCGCTGCTCTATCAGCGTCGGTTGTGGCGATCGCCCCACTTCAACAACTGGCAAAGATTCTACTGGACGTATTTGCTCTACTACTGCAAGTTTTTTGCTCTAGTTTCGGTACAGCTCTTGCCGGTGCTGCTGGCCTTTTTGCTGGTGCCCGGTGCGGTGTCTGGTCAGATGCGCGGTTATTTTCTCATTGCCGGTGGCCTGTCGCTCTTTAGCGGAATCTATCAAATTCTAGCGACCGCAAAGATTGCGTCTAGACGTTACCCGCTGGCTTATTACCTTAAGCATGTGCTATTTTTGCCCGTCTACGTCACCCTCAAAAACTCGATCACGATCGTCGCCATCTACGACTATCTCAATGGCGAAAACACCTGGGTTGTGACCCCTCGCGACACGCGATCGCAGAAGCGGTATCGCCTAAAGCAGGGTTAAACACTGTCAGTTGGCGTATGACTAGAGCCGACATGCTCTCGATTTCACCAACGGGGACAACGCTTCGTGCCCTTTGAGGCAAAGTTGAGCGCTGTGAAACAAGGTTCTTGTCTATGCAACTAATGGTTTGCATTGATGAATAAATCGTTTGCGTGCCCGAAACAAGATCGAGGGCCGTGAACAAAGGTTTTTGTCTATGCAACGAAAGATTCGCATTGATGGAAGAATCGTTTGCACTTCTGGAGAAATCATTTGAGGTTGTGAAGCAATGGTTTCGCCTTTGTGAGCAAAGGTTTGCGTTGCTGGAGGAATAGTTTTGGTCGGTGGAGAAAGCTTCTACGACATTGGAGGAAAGGTTTTAACGCTGAGATGCTTCTTCTGGAGGGCAAAACCTTTCTTCCAGCGGTTCAGATCATTCCTCCAAGAGTTCAAACCATTCCTCCAGAGGGTGAAAGGAATGGTTAACGAGGGTGAAAGGAGGTTACGCAGGGTCAAACAAAGCTTGTAGGAAGGTGAACGAACCTTGAGGTCTACAAAACCAAAGGTTCAAGGTTGGAAAACAAGGTTACGCTACTGCCAAAGCAACCAACTGGGGAACGAGCACAGGCTGCGGCACGGCTATTGTTAAGCAGCCTTACAAAGTAGGCTCTCTGTAGCGATTTTTACTTGCGTCCGGTGGCCCCGTGGTTTACATTACTGAGCTATAGCTGTAGAGCGTGCAGCTTATTCCCAAAAATTTGGTCAAGCGCCACTGGAAGGTGCAGCAACACCAACCAGCGGCTAACCCCCTTGACAGGCACTAGCTGTCGCGGAGGCTAAGGTGATCTTACCTGGCCGCCCTGAACTGTACATGTCTGGGGCGGCCAAGTTTTTGGGTTTCTTACCCGTCGTTACATCGGAAGGAACCCTGAATTATGTTGTGTTTACCATTTTTGGCGTCGCTGGCCCGTAGGGGTGAAGTGACAAATCCTTTGCTGTTAGCCAATTCGGAGGAGCTGCCAGAGCGGGAGCGATTGCTGCATTTGGTGGTTGGCTCAGCCGAGGGGGTGCGGTCTGCCATCCACACCATGCACGTGCTGAACTACGCCGATCAAGCTACCTGGAGCCAGTTGATCACGATACCGCGTTCGGGGATTTTGATTACTCCGGAGCAGGGCGAGGTGTTTAGTCTGCTGAGGCGCGATCGCCGGAGAACGGAGCTTTAGGGCGATCGGCAATTAAGCTAAAAAGTGTAAGATGGGCAAAGGTCGTTAAACCTTGCCCATCCTACCTTTTCTGACTCGCTCCTACTCAGCTTGCGCTTCGTGCTCTCGTACCATCGGTTGCCTTAGTACTAGATGGATGCAGACTAGAGCCGACTTCCCAGCCTACTTCGTTAATGGGGAAAAGCGCCCATCCTGTATAATTCCCCGAACAACTTCTTGCATATCTGTACTAATTATAGTTTTTGCTTCTGGAAAGTTCCAGATAAAATCTACTAGTATTGAAGACGCATAAAACGAGGCACCTCTCGTCATTATTGATAGGAGCATTAAGCTTTTGTTATCCATTAACATAGAGCCTGCTATGTCACCTATTCCCATAGCGTGAGAGTGGATATGACTGGATGAATACTTGTAAATAATATCAAATTCAGATACATCCATGCCCCTTATTTCAGTGATTCTCTTGCGACTCCAGAGCAAAGAGTCCGTGACGTAACTTATTCTTCCGTTACCGCTCATTTTGAGTATTTCTTTCGCCCTTTTCCCCCTAACATTGCCTTTTTGACTCATCTCAGATTTAAGCAAGTTAAAGAAATTATTAGAATCAATTTTTTGTTTAACTTCTTCAATCATACTTAGGCTGTCTTCTCCAATTCCATCACGAAAAGGAAGTAGCTCAATGAATTCTTTTTCACGAATGTAGCCATGGAATAAGTACAAGAGGAATCTAAATTCGCTCTCGGATTTACTTACCCGCTCACTAAATAAATAGAAGATAGCATTGCTGGCATCAATGGCGTCACGAGTCAAGCTACATATTCCTGATAAGTCAAAGCTTTTCCAGCTGTCGTCTCTTTCGGGTAATAAATGACTACTCTCATTTTTGTCTCTATTCCTATGCACGAAAAATTCGATTTGATCTGTTGGTGGGAGTAAGGTTAAAACACTATTCAAGGTTAATGTTGATTTTGCTATAATGCTCAAGAAAATCCACTCTTCCTGAAGCAAATCCGTTCTATTTTTGCCAAGCCAATTCATAAGCCAGGATTGAAGCTCAAACAGGTCTTTCGTCGCAGCAGACAATGTGGCAACGTACCTTCCGTATATAGCTACTAGTTCATTCATGCTAGCAAAAAGATTAAAACAATTTCTTTGGTTTAATCCGTTCTATAAGGTTGGGTGAAGCGTTCACGGAATCCAATAAAGCTTAATTTGGTGTTAGATTCTACTCTGCTTCACTCAACCTAAATCATCAAGCAAAATCCTATAATTTATATACCCCTTGTTCTTTTGACTGTATTGATTCCAAATTGCGTCAGCTTGAAGTCTAGAAAGGTATCGCTCTTCAGCTTGCCTTGTGCCTTTAAGAGGTCAAGACTATCCATTACTTCTTTCTCCGGCATGCCATATTTGATTTTGAGATGATTAATGACAACGTCGTATCGAATAGGGGCAATACAGCCTTGTGATAAGTCATAGCATTCCTGGATGATAAGTTTGCTGGAATTTGGCTGAGTTATTTTACCCATGATTTCAGATCCATTAGAAGATTAAATTAATTGCATATTTATTTCTATCATTACTTAAAAATCATTTCTTTGTTGAATCGCTATTTGCAAGAGTTCTATAGGTTGAATGCAATGAGGTGGAACCCAACATCCCCGTCGTACGGCCAGAGCTACTGTCTTGTTGGGTTCCCGATCGCGCCACCCATCCTACCTTTACTGGTCTTAGCTCGCGTCTTTTACAATCTGAAGGTGTAGAACCAACAACCATGACCCTTGATCAACTCCAAACCGAACTGTTAGCGCTTTCGCCCCAAGAAAAAGCGCAGGTCATTCAACTGCTGGTCTCTAGCCTCAGCGGTACCTGGGTTGGCATTGAGAAAACCCCCGGCGTGATGGGCGGTGATGCCTGCATTCGCCAAACCCGCATTCCCGTCTGGCTGCTAGTCAGCCTCCGCCAGCAGGGCGCAACTGAGGCCTTTCTGTTAGAAGACTATCCCGACCTCACCGCTGCAGACCTGACTAACGCCTGGCTCTATGCCAGCACCCACCAAGCCGAAATTGAAGCTGCCCTTCAGCGACAAGCGGCAGCCTGAGCATGGCTCAACTCTACGCCGATGAGGGTTATCCTCGCCAAGTTAGCCAACTGCTCAGAGAGTTAGGGCATGATGTGCTGACCGTCCAAGAAGCAGGGCAAGGGAATAAACGCATCCCTGATGAAACGGTCTTGGCTTTTGCTGCCAGTCAAAATCGAGCTGTGTTAACTGTTAACCGAGGCGACTTCATTCGGCTGCATAAACAAAACTCTGATCACGCTGGCATTGTTGTTTGTACGGAAGACATCGATCGCCAAGGGCTTACCAATCGAGTACACCAAGCGATTCTCGAAACAGGAACGTTGGCAGGAAAACTTATTCGCGTGAATCGCCCCAATCCCTGAATTGTCGCCAACGCATCTTGGCACTGTCGCTAAAGGCTTTTCGCCATAAACGAGCTGGTGGGGTCGTCGGTGTAGTCGCCAAAGGGGCCTCGATATTCAAAGCCGTAGCGTTGATATAAGCTGCGAGCCGGGGCAAAGGCGGGGAACGCGCCCGTTTCTAGATACAGGTGGGTGTAGCCCCGCCGCCGGGCGACTTCAATAATGTGCTCCAAAATGCTAGAGGCAACACCCCTGCGGCGGTGAATTGCGGGCGTACGCATCGACTTAACTTCGCCGCTGGTGGGGCCGAGTTCCTTCAGTGCGCCGCAGCCCAGCAGGTCGTCCCCATCCCAGACCGTCCAAAAGGTAATGTTTGGTGCCCTCAACCGCTCCAAATCTAGCGCGTGAACGCTGCCGGGGGGCGTAATCTCGTGCATGTTTTCTAGATGCTCGCGCAGCAGGGCGATAATCTGCGGCCCGGTCAGATCGTCTTCGCGGATGTGCATACGGCTCACCTCCCTAACGTGTGGGGAAATTCTACCGTTAGGAGATCTGACCAAACCGTTGCCACTGAACCGGGGGCGGCATCAGAAATTCGTAGGCCCCGGCGGCCTGACCCGGTGCAGCGGTGAGCACAATGTCGAAGGAAAGCGACAGGCGCAGTTCGTCGGTGTGGTTAGGCGTTACCCCGTGGCGCTGCTTGGCGGGAAAGACAATCAGTCGCCCTTCGGTGGGCAGGTAGAGGGCCTGGTCTTGATTGAGGTAGTTCCAGGTGGAGATGATGTCGGTGTTTTCGCTGCCAAGGCCGGGGCTGACCTCGTTGGGGCGGGAGTCATCTAAAAAGGTGAGGCAGCCAGCGGCATCGGTGCCCGACTCGGGCACGGCGACATAATAGACGGCGCTGACGTGGGCGGTGTTGTGGCAGTGGGCGCCGACTTCCTGCTGGGGGCGCGACACCACGGGCCAGGCTCGCTGAATGTAGAGATCGATCTGGCTGAGGTCGAGGCCAAGTTCTTGCAGATAGGTCACGACGTGGGTTTCGACTTGACTAACCACCCAGCTAAACCGGGGATCGGTGTGCACTTTTTCGACGCCGTGCAGGTCGCCCGTCCAGGCCATTTCGGGAAAGTTGCGGGGCTCGCTACCGTTGGCTTCTAAGTCAAGAATGGCGTCAGAGAGAGCCGCTTTGTGCTCGGCTGCATCGGGCAGGTCGGTGTAGTAGACGGCGAGGGGAAACCAGGTATCGACGGGCATTGGGGAAATGGGGGAGTTAGGGCGATGGGGGAGTGAGATGGGAAGCCTTCAACGAGGACCAAACGGGGTTGGCGCGAGTCTCTGCTGGATTGTACTGTTTAGTCTTGATAGAGCTCGACCGACCAGTTTAGGACATTGCCCAGCTTATCAGCCTAGGAGAGGCAGCGATGGAGTGGATTACGACCCGACCCATTGCCCACCGGGGCCTGCACCAGGGAACAGTGGTGCCAGAAAATTCGCTGGCGGCCTTTGAGGCGGCGATCGCAGCCCACCACCCCATCGAGCTCGATGTGCAGCTATTGGCCGATGGCAATCTAGTTGTGTTTCACGATCGCGATTTGAAGCGACTGACGGGCCACAAAGGCCGCATCGCCCACCACAACCTCCAGAGCCTCAAGCAGTTTCGCCTCTATGACACCAAGCAGACTATCCCCTCGCTGGCCGAAATGCTGGCCTGTGTCGATGGTCGAGTGCCCCTGCTAATTGAGATTAAGAATGAGAAAAAGGTTGGTCGCCCTGAGCAGGCTTTGGTGAAAACTCTGGCGGGCTACCGGGGGGAGTTTGCGGTGCAGTCGTTTAACCCGCGATCGCTCCAGTGGTTTAAGCGCCATGCTCCTGACATTATCCGAGGGCAGCTGGCCAGCAAACCGCAGAAGTTTTTGCGCAGCAACCTGTTGCTCACGTGGGCCAGTGCTCCGCATTTCATCTCCTACAACGTCAAAGCGCTGCCGACGCTACCCACTACCCTGGCTCGCCGCTACTTTAACCTGCCCCTGCTAGCCTGGACGGTGCGCTGCCAAGCTGAATGCGATCGCGCCATTCAGTATGCCGATAACTACATTTTTGACCGGTTTTAGCCCAGCCTCGGCAAACACTAACTGACCTCTCATTCCCGCTGGGGACAGGTGAGGTAAATTATCGAAACGCTCACTGGTATTGCGGTATGCCCCTCTCGATCAAAGGTTTATGGGCTGTGGCTAAGCTTCGGACGCACCTGGCACTAGGGTTAAACCAAGCTGTCGGCCCCTTAACCCAATCGTCGAGCTTGGCGGAGCACTATCCCCACACCGTGGCCTTAATCACTGATGAAACCCTATTGAAGCCCACGATTTCCGTCGTGATCCCGGCTTTGAATGAGGCGAGACAGTTGCCAGCGGTGCTAAACACAATTCATCCTGCTAACCCGGTGGAAGTGATTGTGGTGGATGGCGGCAGCGTAGACGGTACTGCTGAAGTGGCCGAGGCTCAGGGGGCCAGGGTGGTAAAAGCGACTCCAGGGCGATCGCACCAGCTCAACTGTGGGGCCGCCGCCGCCACCGGCTCCCTGCTGCTGTTTCTCCACGCCGATACCCGCCTGCCTGAGGGGTTCGCTCGCACAATTCGGCAAACCCTCGCCCAGCCTGGGGTAGTCGCCGGAGCCTTTCGCCTCACCATCGACGGCCCTGGCCGAGGCCTGCGCTGGGTGGAATGGGGGGTAAACCTGCGATCGCGCCTTCTGCAAATGCCCTACGGCGACCAGGGGATATTTCTGAAAGCCGAGGTTTTTCACAAACTGGGTGGCTTTCCCGACCTGCCAATGATGGAAGACTTCGAGCTAATGCGGCAACTGCGGAAGGTGGGGAAGGTGGCGATCGCGCCTAGCGCCGTAGTGACGAGCGATCGTCGCTGGCGTACCCTGGGCATTCTGCGCACTACTTTGGCAAATCAGATTATGGTAGTTAGCTATCTACTTGGCGTTGATCCCCACAAACTTGCCCGCTGGTATCGCCGCTTGGGAAAACCCTGCAAATAGCAATCCTATGTTTGTGGTTTCGTGACAGGCTGTAGGTCTCACTCTGGGCTGCTTATGTTCTAGAGGATGCCTGCTGAGACCAGTTTTCTTGTGCCTGTGACCAAAGGTCTATCAACCGCTTTGAAAAGAACTTAAGACATTCCGCATCGTCCTCCATATTGGCGTATTCTCCACTGTCCTGGAGATACAAAAACAGTTCAGCTTGAAAACTTTGGGAGATATTACGAGATTGAACCCACATTTTTTGTGAGTTAGTTTGACTAAGTAAGGTCGTAGCAAGCGTAGCCAAACCACTAATGGCTAGGACTATCCAATCTAACTGACCCAATACTTTGCTAGCGGATAGCGCAGATAGGAGCGTTGTAGAAATAGCCAGACTGAGACTAGCGGTTTGCAGCTGCTTGAAACGAAGTTTGTGTCGATCTGCACGGGTAGCGAAATCTTTAATGAGGCGATCGCATTGACTCAGGGCCTGCTGCCTTTTCTCTTCAAAGGTTTCAACGGTTGATAGCGGACTGTATCTGTCCATAGGATTTTTGTGGCTCTAGATGAAAGCTGGGAATCGTAGCTTCCTGCTGACATAGCTACCCTGACAACAACCCTCCACTTAGCCGTTTCATCACTCGACCGGCAATATCGGCGTAGCGTACCTCGCCAGCCAAAATTTGCCCCAGCCGTTGCGTGGCCGTGGGTCGTTTAATGCCCACTCGGTAACCGATCCCCGGCACTCGAAAGAATAACCCGGCAATGCGCTTGGCCCAGGGCATATCTTCGCCCCAAGTGGCGTGCATGGTGGCGGTGTAGTTAGCTAAGGCTTGGTAATCGCCGCCCAGCGCCGTATGAATCGCTTCGGCGGCCCGCACGCCGCTGATCATGCCGGGGCGAATGCCTTCGGCACTGAGCGGATCGACAATGGCAGCGGCTTCGCCCACCAGCACCGCCCGATGGGTGTGCAAAGGGTGGTTGCCATCCCACAGCTTTAGCGGGTGGCTATAGACCGTACCCTGATCGAGGCTGACCCTAAAGGACTGGCTGTATTTTTCTAAGGCCTTTCTGTAGTCTGTCGGGGCCTGGCCCAAGAAGGTGGCTGCCCCAATCGAGTACCCGTCTGCTTTAGGGAAGTTCCACGCGCAGCCCTGCTTGATGAGGCCAAACTCAAAGTTGATGGCGCAGTTATCCCCTAGGGGGGCAAGCACCTCTAACACGCTGGCGGTGCGCAGCGTTAAATCAGGAAAGCCTAACCATTTGGCCATTGGCCCGGTGGCTCCGTCGGCGGCCACCAGATAAGCCGCTTCCAGCGTGCCAGCGGCAGTGGTTACCTGCCAGTAGTCGCCCTTATTCGCAATGCTAGTAACAGCCGTACCATCCTTTAGCTGTGCCCCCAGCTTTTGCGCCTGCTGTACCAAAAAGTGGTCAAAGACTTCGCGCTTCACGATCCAGATTGGGTCGGCGGTGGCGAGTTCGGCCTCAACGGGGTCGCCCAGCTTGTAGGTGTAGCGCACCCGACGCATGGGGCGATCGATCGCTGGAGCAAAGTCGAAATCAAAGAATTCCGCCACACTGGGCGACACTGCGCCGCTGCAAGGCTTGTAGCGAGGCAGGGCATCTTTTTCTACAATCAGTACCGAGTGTCCCTGCTTGGCTAGGTGGTAGGCAGTAGATGCTCCGGCGGGGCCGGCCCCTACAACAATAACGTCGTACATCGGGTTCTCAAAACGGTAGATGGAGCCCAGGAGGCTGCCCTCATCCTACCGTTTTAGCGGTTTGGCAAAACCAGCGCTGAAAATAGGTGCCCCCCCTGGGCATTGCGCGTTTTAGGACGCTCAGGGTTAAGTAAACAGGTTGGGATGCGGTGAGGCAGCGCCTAACTCCCAACGACTGCCCCCTGGCGCTGAGCCATTTAATTTGTTAGGTACCATGCAACGCAATTTCTCTAAAGCTCTCAAGATTAGTGCGTTGGGCTGTTTGGCCTTAGGCGTGCTGGCTAGCTGCGGTGGTGAAAGCCCCACTGCCACAACCTCCGAGACAAAACCTACTGAGGCCGAATCCACCGAAACCGCCAGCGCTGGCGGCGAAAGCGGCACCTTGGTGATTCGTGCCAATGGCGAAGATTTTGTGCGTCAAGGGTTTACCACCAAAGACGGCTGGGAAATCGAGTTTGACAACCTCTACGTGTCTCTAGCCGATATCACTGCCGCCCAGACCGATCCTCCCTTTGACCCGGAGTCAGGCGATAGCTTGGAGGCCAAGGCCGAAGTCAAGGTAGACGGTACCCAAGTGGTCGATCTGGCCGAGGGCGACGAAGGGGCTGAGCCCGTAGCTGTGAGTGAGGTAGAGGCGCCGGCGGGGCGCTTTAACGCCTTGGCCTGGCGCATGGTGCCTGCCGAAAGCGGCCCTTCAGAAGGCTACTCAATTTGGATGCAGGGAACGGCCACCAAGGAGGGCGAAGAGATTCCGTTTACCGTCAAGGTGAATGAAGAGCTGGCCTTTACCTGCGGCGACTTTGTAGGCGACGATCGCAAGGGCATTCTCACCGCTGGGGAAGCGGCTGATTTAGAGGCTACCTTCCACTTTGACCACCTGTTTGGTGACGGTAGTGCCCCCGCTGACGACGGCCTCAATACCGGTGCTCTGGGCTTTGAGCCCCTGGCGGCCCTGGCCGAAAATGGCGTGGTCGATGTCGATAGCCCCGCCCTGCAGGCAGAGCTATCGGAGGCCGATTACACTAAATTTCTTTCGATCTTGCCGAGTCTGGGCCACGTAGGCGAAGGCCACTGTGCAGAAACTAAGCTGACTACCCTATGAGACTAAACCTGACATTGGCATTGATCTTAGGATGGGCAGGCTGGGCGCTGCCGGCGATCGCCCATGGCGTCACGGTAGAGCATCGTCAGGTCAGCAGCGTTGAGATCAACGCTCAATTTGAGACCGGAGAGCCGATGGCCAACGCCCAAGTGCTGGTCTATGCTCCAGATCAGCCTGCCGAACCCTGGCAGCAGGGTACCACCGACGACCAGGGACGGTTTAGCTTTACCCCGGACCAGACCCAGCCCGGCAGCTGGGAAGTCATGGTGCGCCAGGCAGGGCACGGGGTGGTGACCACTATTCCGGTGGAGAATTCCTCTCCTGAGACCTCCACTTCTGACCCTGGGACAGAGGCGGAAGCAGAGCCTAATTCTTTAATCTCTCCTAGTACTGGCCTATCTCCGGTGCAGCAGGGTATTACTATTGGCTCTGTAATCTGGGGCTTTATCGGCACCGCTCTATTTTTTGCCAGAGGCAAGCGCTAGTGCACATTCCCGACGGAATCTTACCAGCCCAGGTTTGCGCGGCTGGGTACGCCATAACTGGAGTAGCTACCTGGTATTCCCTGCGGCAGATCAACCGGAAGCCCGACCCCGCTGCCGAAATCCCTAAGGCGTCGCTGTTGACGGCGGCGTTTTTTGTGGCCTCGTCGATTTATATTCCGGTGCCACCCGCCAGTGTCCACCTGATTTTGAACGGGCTGCTGGGGGTGGTGCTGGGCTATTTTGCGTTTCCGGCCATTCTGATTGGCCTATTTTTTCAGGCGCTGGTGATTGGCCACGGGGGCATCACCACCTTGGGGATCAATGCGACGATGATGGGCATTCCGGCACTGCTGGCATACCACATTTTTCAGAGCCGTAACGCTGTGGGCAAGATGCTCAAAGAGCCGACCCGCACGGGGTTATTTTCTTTTTTGGGCGGTGCCCTGGGCTTGGGGATCGCGGCCCTGATCTTTCTGGCGCTGATTATTTTCAACATTCCCGCTGAGCTCAATGCGGGGGCCGAGCAGGCGGCGGTGCTGACGCTGTCGGTGGGTCACGTGCCCCTGGCCATTATCGAAGGCATGTTTACGACCATGCTGGTGCTGTTTTTGCGCCGGGTGAAGCCCGAGCTGCTGGAGGGTTAGGCCACCATGGGAGCTGCCAATCTTGATACCTATGTGCACCGCGAGTCGGTGATTCACCGCTGGTCGCCCCGGCTGAAGCTGATCAGCCTAGTGGTGCTGATGTTTGCCTTTGCCATGGTGCGACAGCTGACCCTGGTGCCCTGGATGCTAGGGCTAGCGGCCCTGCTGTACGGGCTTTCGGGGCTGCCGGTGTCGTTTTTGCGGCAGCGGCTGAGCTATCCGGGGCTGTTTATTCTGTCGCTGGTGGTGCTGCTGCCACTGACAGTGGGTGATACGGTGCTGGGGCAGTGGGGCTGGCTGACCCTGCGACAGGAGGGATTGCAGGCGACGTTGCTCATTGTGGGGCGGTTTTTGTCGATTTTGACCCTGGGGTTTATTTTGCTGGGGACGACGCCGTTTTTGACCCTGCTACATGCGATGCGCTCGCTCGGTCTGCCCACCATTCTGGCGGATATGACGCTGCTTTCATATCGCTACCTGTTTGAGATCGCCGCTATGCTGGCTACTATGCAGCAGGCCATGCGGCTGCGGGGCTTTGGCCAGCGGCGGCAGCGCTGGCTGCGGGTGAATGGTCAGATGATGCAGCAGCTAGCTATGCTGGCGGGCAACCTGCTGATTCGCAGCTATGAGCAGTCAGACCGGGTCTACCGGGCTATGCGGCTGCGGGGCTACGGCTACGGGGCAAAGGTGGCGGTAGGGCAGAGTGCTATAGCGCAGCCTGGCACCCTGAGCTGGTCGCTGGCTGCGGCGGTGCTGACGGCAGCAGTGAGCCTAGTAATCGCTGAAGGACTTTTGCGCCGGTGATGGAGATGCCTATGATGAATTCAATTGCGACTGGGTTTGACCCCTTAGCCCTGACCCAGAAGCCTCGGCGGGAGGCGATCGCGGCCCGCGACCTCTGCTTTGGCTACCCCGACCAGCCCGAGGTGCTGGGGAATATTTCGCTGACCATTGGCGAGGGCGATCGCGTCGGCATTATTGGCCATAACGGCTGCGGCAAGACCACTCTATTTATGCTGCTGTGCGGTGTGCTGCCCCCTGCGGCTGGGGCTATTCATCTGTTTGGCGAACCCCTCAAACCCGGCCAGTTTCGCCCAGAAGTCGGTCTGCTCTTCCAGGATCCGGATGATCAGCTGTTTTCTGCATCGGTGCGCGACGATATTGCCTTTGGTCCTCAAAACATGGGCCTCGACCCGGTAGAGGTGGAGGCTCGCGTCGCCCAGGCTGCCGATATGGCAGGTATTGGTCACCTGCTCGATCGCTTGCCCCACCACCTGTCGGGTGGCGAAAAACAGATGGTGGCGATCGCCGGTCTGTTGGCCATGACCCCCCAGATCATTCTCTATGACGAACCCACCGCCAGCCTCGATTTGCGCACTCGCCGCCGCCTGATTCGCTTTTTGCAAAACTCCACCGAGACTGTACTGATCTCCTCCCACGATTTGGAGTTTGTGCTGGAGGTGTGCGATCGCGTCATTTTGATCGACGAGGGCCGCATCATTGCCGACGGCTGCCCCCGCCAAATCATGGGCGATCGGGCCCTGATGGAAGCCCACGGACTGGAGAAGCCCCACTCGCTGATTCCCCATATCGAGTCCCACCATGCAGGGTAAAAGATTCAGATTTTGAATCGGGGTTCCTGAGTAATGTGAGGCTGACGCTCAAGGCTTCTATTGCAAACGTTTATCGGGTTAGGCCAGGTTCGACGTAGGGGCATTGTAGTGTGTCACGCGCTGTAAGGCTGTCCCCCCTCTAGGCGACACAAGGTCATGCCCCCTAATTCATTAGGGGGTTCTTTTTTGTGAGTGAGTTGCAGGGCTTGTATGCCGTGAGGGGTGAAGTCTTGGAAGCGATGTTGAGCAATCACCTGACCCTGGACATCCTCAATAACCCAGGTTTGGGTCTGCGCCTCAAAGTGGATACTCACCATCTGGCCCTGATAGGTGCGTCCGACGGAATAGTTGCGGTTGTAGAGAGAAACCTGCCCTGTCTGAGAGACTTTTCGCCACCAGTGATGCTGAGCGAGGTACTGACAGACTCGGTGGA
>JAESFY010000229.1_pt1 | contig 18324 bp, 17 predicted proteins | sample 9266201 | NCBI WGS metagenome assembly JAESFY01 (sample SAMN14515071, study PRJNA621656) | algae metagenome | isolation source: Nodosilinea sp. WJT8-NPBG4 and co-occurring heterotrophs from soil, lower... | place: USA: Pinto Basin, Colorado Desert, California | collected 2006-05-27 | reverse complement strand
ATCGCGCAAAACATTCTTTAGACGGCCGCCCCCCGGTGTGGGGCGGCCTTCTGCTTTGTCTACTGGTTGACCTCGGCTCCGCTTTCCACTAGGAAAGTAAGAAAGCTTTCCACATGGAAAGTCGAGGAGGTCGATGATGGAGCAGAACCCCGTACCCGGACAGGACGCGCTCGCGCCGCCGGATGCCGCGATCGCGCAGCGCTACCTCGAAGAGGCGCGGATGGTGGCGACGCGTCGGGACCGCGCCGTCGACAGGCGGGCACTCGCCTGGCTTCAGCTCGCCAATGCCGCGGTGACGGCCGTGTACCTGACGGTGTTCGCCTGGGTGCTCGAGAGCGCGGGCTCGCTGGTACCGCAGGTCATCCTGTTCGTGTTCCTGGTGTGGAGTCAGATCGCGAGCGGGATGGCGCAGCGGAACGGCATGCAGTGGCGTATGACCCGGTCGCGTTGGCCGTTGATCGCGGCCGGCGCGGTCGTGCTGACCGCCTCGCTCGTGGTCTTCGGCTTCGCGGTCGTCGATCGCTCGCTCCCGCTCTTCGTCACCTTCCTGCCTGGCGCGCTCGTGCTGGTGGCCCTGGGAGGCTACGGCCTGATCCAGCTTCTCCGAGCATCCCGCGATCCGCGACCCCCGCGACCTGCTCGCCGGCGTCTTCCTCGCGGGGTCCGCATCGGCACGATGCTGCTGGGCGCAGCCTTCGGCGTGCTCATCCTGCTCCTCGGCGCGCCGGACGGCGTAGTCGCCAGCACGATCCTGCTGCTGATCGTCCTGCTGCTGCTCGCCTGGCTGATCGCCTCACGGTCCGACCTCGGACTCCCGGCGATCGGCGCGGCCTGGCGATGGCCCCATGTTCTGGCCTTCGCCGTGGCGGCATCCGCTCTGCTCGTGCTGGTCGTGGTCGACGCAGCTGGTGAGAGGCCCGCCGGTCTCGGCGCGACCGCGCTGATCGGCGCGGGCGCCGTGCTCCTGTTCGTCGGTGTAGCTTTCGTCCCGGGGCGTGACGGTCGTGAGTGAGGCGGCGGCTCCCCACCCGCGCACACGACTCGACGATCACTTCGCCTCACCCATTCGGTTCTCTCTCATGGCATCGCTCGGAGAGGAGATCGAACTCGACTTCGCCGCCCTCCGGGAGATTCTGCAGTGCGGAGATTCGGCCTTGAGCAAGGCGATCAGCCACCTCGAGACCGCCGGCTACGTGATCGCGCGCAAGGACAGGCTGGGAAGTCGACCGCGCACGTGGGTGCGTCCCACCCGCGTCGGGCTCGACGCGTTCGACGGACACCTGCAGGCCCTCCGCGAGATCGTGTCTCTCGGAGGTGGCGCTACCAGGGTCGGAGCGCCGAAGCTGTGACGCCTCACTCTTAGACGGGAACGCCCACGAGGTCGGCGTGGTGGATGGCCGCCACATCCGGATGCGCACGCAGGCGCGACTTCAGCGCGTTCTCGCCGTAGAGCGCATGGATGGGGTTGCTCGGATCCTCTGTGACGCCGTTCGCCGCCGCCGCGAGCTCGGCGGGCAGCTCGATCAGCGGGAGGCGCTTGTCGAGGGCGGGGTTGAAGAAGAACGGGATCGAGATCCGCTCGTCCGGCGCCTTCGGCGAGACGACACGGTGGTTTGTGGCCTTGAGGTAGCCACCCGTGGCGTACTCGAGCAGCTCGCCGATGTTGACGACGAATGCGCCGGGAACCGGGGGAGCGTCGACCCAGGAGCCGTCGCGCTCGACCTGGAGCCCGCCCTTTCCGGGTTCCACCCAGAGCAGCGTCAGTACGCCGGAGTCCTTGTGGGCGCCGACGCCCTGCTGCGGTTCGGGTTCTGTCGATCCGGGGTAGCGGACGATCTTGATAAGGGTCGACGGCTCGCCGAAGTGATCGTCGAAGTACGTCTCGTCGGCGCCGAGGGTCTGCGCCCAGGCGCGGAGGAGCTTGCGGGCCACCTCGGAGAGCGTGGCATGCCATTCGGCGACCACGTCCTGCAGCTCGGGCTGCGCCGCGGGCCACAGGTTCGGACCGATGAGGCGGTTGAAGGCAGGTCCGTCATCGACGGGCTCGCGCTCCGGCCCGATGTCGATCTGCTCGCGCCAGTCGACCTTGCCCTGCGTCCGCTCTCCGCCGACACGGGTGTAGCCGCGGAAGTGCGGGCTGTTCACGTTCTCGATCGCGAGCTTGTCGGCCTCGGGGAGGGCGAAGAAGTCCAGTGCTGCGCGGTGGAGCCGCGCCTCGAGCTCGGGGGAGATGCCTGTCCCGGTGAGGTAGAAGAACCCCACGTCGTGGGTCGCAGCGCGCAGTTCGTCGCGGAACCGGGCAGCGGCGTCGGGGCCTTCGTCGAGCTGCGAGAGGTCGAGGAGGGGGAGCGAGAGTTCAGCCATGGACCGAGGCTACGTCGGGATTCGTGAGGGGTGGGCGTGTGTTGCGTCGCATTACCCGGTGCTAGAGTCTTCGAGGTAAGGGATGCCTTACCTCAGTCTTTCTTCAGAGAGTCGTCATTCCGTGCTCGCCACCTTCCTCATCGGTCTTCGTGAAGGCCTCGAAGCCGCCCTCGTGGTCGGCATCCTCGTCGCCTACCTCCGTCGGCTGGGCCGACAGGACGCGCTGCCGAGGCTCTGGGCCGGCGTCGGACTCGCCGTCGCACTCGCCCTCGGCATCGGCGCGGTGCTCACGTTCGGGGCGTACGAGCTCACCTTCACCGCTCAGGAGCTGATCGGAGGCGGCCTCTCGCTGCTCGCCGTCGCGATGGTGACGTGGATGATCTTCTGGATGCAGCGCGCAGGCCGCACGATGAAGGCGACCCTCGAGGGCGGGATCGACCGGGCTCTCACCGCGGGCGGGCTCTGGGCGCTCATCGCGATCGGGTTCGTATCGGTGGCTCGGGAGGGCATCGAGACGACGCTGCTGCTGTGGTCGATGGTGCAGTCCTTCGGCGATGCGCCCTCGGCGCTCCTCGGCGCTCTGCTCGGGCTCGTCGCCGCAGTGGTCATCGGCTGGCTGATCTCGCGCGGTGCGGTGCGACTCGACCTGCGGCGGTTCTTCGCGTGGACGGGCGGCTTCCTGGTGATCGTCGCGGCGGGCGTGCTCGCTTATGCCGTCATGGATCTTCAGGAGGCCGGCGCCCTGCCAGGTCCGTTCACCGCCGCGGCCCCGATCGATGCGGTGACCGGCGGCGTCGTCGTCGGTGCCGCAGGATTCCCGTTCGGCTGGGCGTTCGATGTCTCGGCCACGATCCCGCCAGGCGGGCCGCTGGCGGCGATCCTTCAGGCGACGGTCGGTTTCATGCCGGCGATGACCTGGTTCCAGGTGATCGCCTGGACGCTCTACATCCTCATCGTCGGATTCCTCTACATCCGTGGCCTCCGCTCACGTCGTCCGTCGAAGCCCGACGCTCCGACGGAGCCGCAGCTCGCCTCGACATCGCCCTCACCACAAGGAGCAGCATGACCATCTTCCATCGGATCCTCGGGGCGGTTGCCGCCACGGGCGCCGCCGCGCTCGTCCTGAGCGGCTGCGTCGCCAAGAGCGACGTCGGCGCCGCAGCGGCCTTCGACGTCTCGTCCACGGACGGCGACTGCGCCGTCTCCGCCACCACGGCGAAGAGCGGCACCCTGACGTTCGACGTGACGAACGACACTGAGCAGGTCTCCGAGTTCTACCTCCTCGCCGAGGACGGGTTGCGCATCGTCGGCGAGGTCGAGAACATCGCCCCCGCCGCCTCGCGCACCCTCACGGTCGTCGCTCAGCCCGGCGACTACTTCACGCTGTGCAAGCCCGGGATGATCGGCGAGGGCGTCGGCAAGACCGCTTTCACCGTCACGGGCGACCGCGTCGCCGTCGACGGTCCGGATGCCGAGCAGAAGCAGGAGGCGGTCGACCTCTACGCCGCCTTCGTGAAGGATCAGGTCGGCCAGCTGGTGCCGGCGGTGGAGGACTTCGTCGCAGCCTACGAAGCGGGCGACGACGAGACCGCGCGCTCCCTCTTCCCGCAGGTGCGGGCGTACTACGAGCGCATCGAGCCGGTGGCGGAGGCGCTGGGGGACCTCGACCCGCGGATCGACTACCGCGAGGTCGACGCCGTGGCCGAAGGCCTCGACTGGACCGGATTCCACCGCATCGAGAAAGACCTGTGGGTGCCGGCCCAGGATGCGCTGAACGCCGACGGCGAGACCCCGGCGTGGCAGGACTGGGCACCGTCGACCGCTGTGGAGCGTGCCGACTTCGGCGACCTGCTCCTCGCCGACGTGCAGGAGCTCTACGACTACGTCCACTCGGACGACTTCACCACGGCCCTGGACGACCAGGGGATCGGCGGCATCTCGAACGGCGCGATCGCGCTGCTCGACGAGGTCGCCACCGGCAAGATCTCCGGCGAGGAGGACTGGTGGTCGGGCACCGACCTCTACGACTTCGCCGCGAACGTCGAGGGATCGAAGATGGCGTTCTCACTCGTCCAAGACTTCGCTGCCGCGCAGGGCGACGACGGCAAGGCGCTCGTCGAGGAGATCGAGGCCGGCTATTCCGCTCTCGAGGGGTCGCTCGCCGCGCACGGATCGCTGGCCGACGGCTTCGTGGGCTACGCGGAACTCACCGAGGAGAACAAGCGCGAGTTCACCGATCTGATCAACGCGCTGGCCGAGCCGCTGTCCCAGCTCACCGGCACGGTGCTGGACTGATCGGCGCAGAAGATAGGGTCGCGGACGTGAACGAACCAGAGGCGGATGCCGTCGCAGACCCGGCAGCGGGCGACGCGGCGGCGGCATCCGCTCCCTCCGGGCTGAGCCGTCGTGGCCTTCTGGGCCTGGCGATCGGCGGCGGTGTCGCGGGTCTCGCGGTCGGAGCGGGCGCCGGTCTCGCCGGTGGTGTCGCGGTCGGGCGCGCCCAGGCGCAGGACGAGGCGCGGCCCGTTCACGAGTTCTTCGGCGAGCACCAGGCCGGGATCACGACTTCGGTGCAGGATCACCTGCACTTCGCGAGCTTCGACATGATGCCGCGCACCGACCGTGATGACCTCATCTCGCTGCTGCAGGACTGGTCGTACGCCGCCGCCCGCATGACGCAGGGACTCGAGGTGAGCGCCAGCGGTGCGGTCGGAGGGTCGGCGGAGGCGCCGCCGGATGACACCGGCGAGGCCCTCGGCCTCCCCGCTGCCGGTCTCACGATCACCTTCGGCTTCGGTCCCGGGCTCTTCGAGAACGAGGACGGCGACCGCTACGGCATCGCCTCCCTCCGCCCGGCGGGTCTGGAGCGCCTGCCGGCCTTCCTCGGTGACGATCTGAACCCGCAGGCGTCGCACGGCGACCTCTGCATCCAGGCGTGCGCCGACGACCCGCAGGTTGCCGTGCACGCGATCCGCAACCTCAGCAGGATCGCATTCGGGCGTGCTCGGTTGCGCTGGTCGCAGCTGGGATTCGGCAAGACGTCGCGCACGACCTCGGCTCAGGCGACGCCGCGGAACCTCTTCGGCTACAAAGACGGGACGGCCAACATCCTGGCCGATGATGACGCCGCGCTCGCGGATCACGTCTGGGTCGGGGCCGACGACGAGCCCGCGTGGCTCGCCGGAGGCTCGTACCTCGTGGCGCGCAAGATCGCCATGCTGATCGAGACCTGGGATCGCGTGCGTCTGGCCGAACAGGACACGATCATCGGTCGCGACAAGGGGGAGGGCGCCCCACTCTCCGGGGGCGACGAGTTCACGGCTCCCGATTTCGGAGGGGCATCGATCGATGCGAACAGCCACGTGCGGCTCGCGCACCCCGAGCAGAACGACGGCATCCGGATCCTTCGCCGCGGATACAACTACGTCGACGGCAACAACGAGCTCGGCCGGCTCGACGCCGGTTTGTTCTTCCTGTCGTACCAGCGCGACCCGGAGCAGTTCATCTCCCTGCAACGGCGGCTGTCGACCGACCTGCTGAGCGAGTACATCCGGCACGTGGGTTCCGGTATTTGGGCGATCCCCGCCGGCGTGAAGCCCGGGTCATACATGGGCGCGGACTTGTTCGCCTAGAAGTTCTCGGGTGCCTCGATAGCTTCGACGACGAACGCGGCGAGTGCGTCAGCGCCGAAATGATCGGACGCGCTGATCGTCACCACTGCGTCATCCGCGAAGATCAGCAGCTGGCCATGGGCGCCGTGGAGCCTCCAGCCTCCACCCGGCCCCGCCCAGCCCGCGAGTGCGTACCGGTCGTAGCCCGGACCGGTGCCCGCCGGCACCCAGTCGTCGTGCATCGCGTCCACCCGTTCGGCGGACAGCAGGCGGCGCCCCTCCCACATGCCGCGATCGTGGATCAGACGTCCGATGCGAGCCATCTCCTCGGTACGCAACGGGAGTCCCCCGCCCGCCACGATCCGCCCGTTCGGGCAGCGCTCCCACGCGACGTCGCGGATGCCGAGCGGCGCGAACAGTCGTGTGTCGATGTACTCTCCGACATCACCGACGCGGGCGGCGAGCGCCGTCATCGCGGTGTAGGTGCTGGCGTTCGAGTACTGGAAGACGCGACCCCTCGACGGGCGGCCGAGGAACTCGCGGGCGAGATCGGGCCAGTCGGTCATCATCGTCTCCGACCCTGGGAAGTCGATGCCGCTCGACATGCTCAGGAGGTGACGCAGGGTGACGTGCTCGACCCCGGTGCCGAGGGTGAAGTCGGGCAGGTACGCCGAGACCGGCTCGTCGAGATCGACCAGGCCCTCGTCTGCGGCGATACCGGATGCCAGGACGCAGACGCCCTTCGCCACCGAGTGCACGTCCTCACGGATGTCGGGGGTCCAGCGGTGCTCCGCGACCTCGGTGCCGACGAGCACATGCAATCCGTGCGCCCCGAAGCCGGTGTCCTCGACCCTGCGGACGATCCGATCACGGAGAGTCAGCGCACGGGTCATCCGCTCAGGCTATCGCGGCCTGCGGGATCCGGTCGGATCGTTCCTGCGGCCTTCGCGGGAGGCGAGGGATGGATCCGCGAAGAGCCACTGCGGCCGTGGTTCGACGAGCGGACGGAACAACCGCCGCACGGGTTTGGTCGCGAGGGCGAGAGCGACCACCACGGACAGCAGCGTGACGAGCGGCAGCCAGATCCAGGTCGGTTCGAGGTCGCGCAGAGCCCCGGTCTCGCGGAAGGGGTACAGGACGAACGAATGCAGGAGGAACACGTACATCGTGTACTGGCCGAAATGCGTCCACCAGTACGTTCCGCGCGGGACGAGGGCGAAGAACGCGGCGCACAGCACGACCGCGAGGAGCATCAGTGCCAGTCGGACGCCGCCGGCCCACCACTGCTCCCCGCCGAGGTCGGCGTACGAGTCCTCGTAGAAGAGCCAGTGTCGCAGGTCGACCGCCTGCCACACCGGGAGCCAGTTCCATGCGGCCCAGCCGGTCGCCGCGAGCACCGCCACCGCCGTGACGCGAACCCACCAGGGGCGGAAGTCGAGCAGTTGGAGGCGGGCGACGATGTCACGCTCTCGGAGCCACCAGCCGAACACGAAGAACGGCAGCAGGCCGAGGGTGCGCGACAGCGAGAACGTGCTGTCCACGTTCGGCAGGTATCCGACGCCGATCGAGATCGCGACCGCCCAGAAGAGCGGCCAGCGAAGGAGTGCGAGGTAGGGCAGCACCAGCCGGAAGATCCCGAGCGCGAGCAGGAACCAGAGCGTCCAGGACGGCTTCGTGATGTTCGGGTTGGCCTGGCCCTCGACCAGCCACTTGGTGAGCGTCCAGAGCACCTCGAAGATCACGTACGGCACGAGGATGTCGGTGATGACTCTCGCCATCTGCGTCCTGGTGGGCGAACCGGACTTGGAGAAGTAGCCGGAGATGATCGCGAACGCGGGCATGTGGAAGGCGTAGAGCGCGAGATAGAACGCGAACGCGATGTCCGAGTCGTAGATGAGCCGCTGGATCGCGTGACCCAGCACGACCAGCACGATGCAGGCGTAGCGAGCGTTGTCCCAGAACGGGACGCGACGGCGAGGGCGGGCCGTCGCGCCGGTGGTAGGGCCCGAGGGGGCCGCGGCGGCGTTGCTCATCCTCCGAGGCTACCGCCGGGAATAAAGTTGGCCGCATCGTGTTGTCTCATATACATTCAAGTGAATAGAAACGGATGCTCGTCATCCGATTCGAGGAAAATGGAGCAATCATGAGCGAGCAGTCAGGCGCGCAGGCGATGCAGTTCGGCATCATGTCGGTCAGCGACATCACGCGCGATCCCACCACGGGGGAGACCCCCAGCGAGCAGGAGCGCATCAAGGCGACCCTGACGATCGCCCGGCACGCTGAAGAGGTCGGACTCGACGTCTTCGCGATCGGCGAGCACCACAACCCGCCGTTCTGGTCGTCCAGTCCCACCACGTTCCTCGCCGCTCTCGCCGCGCAGACCGAACGACTCATCGTCTCGACCTCGACCACGCTCATCACCACGAACGACCCGGTGCGCATCGCGGAGGAGTACGCGATGCTGCAGCACGTGTCCGACGGACGCATGGATCTCATGCTCGGTCGTGGCAACACCGGTCCGGTGTACCCGTGGTTCGGGCAGGACATCCGCCAGGGCCTGCCTCTCGCGATCGAGAACTACGCCCTGCTGCACAAGCTGTGGCGCGAGGACGTCGTCGACTTCGAGGGCAAGTTCCGCACTCCGCTGCAGGGCTTCACCTCCACGCCCCGTCCGCTCGACGGCATCGCGCCCTTCGTCTGGCACGGCTCGATCCGCACGCCCGAGATCGCCGAGCAGGCCGCTTACTACGGCGACGGATTCTTCGCGAACAACATCTTCTGGCCGAAGGAGCACTACCAGCGGCTCATCGAGCTCTACCGCCAGCGCTACGCGCACTACGGACACGGCACGCCGGAGCAGGCGGTCGTCGGTCTCGGCGGTCAGGTCTTCATGGCCGCGAACTCGCAGGATGCGGCGAACCAGTTCCGTCCCTACTTCGACAACGCCCCCGTCTACGGCCATGGTCCGAGCATGGAGGACTTCACCGAGATGACTCCTCTCACGGTCGGATCCCCGCAGCAGATCATCGACCGCTACGCGGCTATGCGCGAGCACTACGGCGACTACCAGCGCCAGCTGTTCCTCATCGACCACGCGGGTCTGCCGCTGAAGATCGTGCTCGAGCAGCTCGACATCCTCGGGGCAGAGGTCGTCCCCGTGCTCCGCAAGGAGCTCGCGAAGGACCGCCCGGAGACCGTGCCCGATGCTCCCACCCACGCCGCCCGCGTCAGGGCGGAGTTCGGCGACGGTCCGACCCGCCAGGCCCGGCCCGGTGCGAACCGGGGTGACAACCTGACCGGTGACTCGCCCTACCAGGACACCCCGACTCCCGCAGGCGCGGCGTTCGGGCTCAGCCGGAAGGGTGCCTGAGATGACCGTGCGTCGGATCGCGGTGATCTCCGCGGGGCTGTCGAACCCGTCGTCCACACGGATGCTGGCCGATCGGCTGGCTGCCGAGACCCTGAAGCACCTTCGCGAGCGCGACATCGATGCGAGCGTGGACGTGATCGAGTTGCGCGACTACGCGCACGACATCACCAACAACCTGCTCACCGGGTTCGCACCGCCCGCGCTCGAGACGGCGATCAACACCGTGGTCTCGGCCGACGCGCTGATCGCGGTGACGCCGATCTTCTCCACGAGCTATTCGGGACTCTTCAAGTCGTTCATCGACGTGCTCGACCCCGATGCGCTCACCGGGAAGCCCGTGCTGATCGGCGCTAACGCCGGGACGGCTCGGCACTCGCTGGCGATCGACTACGCGATCCGTCCGCTGTTCGCCTACCTGCACGCCGACGCCGTCTCGACCGGTGTGTTCGCGGCGTCGAGCGATTGGGGCGGCGCGGGCGACGATGTGGCTCCGCTCGCCAAGCGTGTCGAGAAGGGTGCGCGGGAACTCACCGAGGCGATCGCCCGCCGCGACGCCGCCACTGCCGCCGACCCGTACGACCCGGCCACCTACCTCGGGGAAGGTCGCTCGTTCGGTCATCTGCTCGGCGGCCTCGCGGGGGAGTGACGCCGCCGATCCGCGGGGTCGGCTCTCCGAGCGGGCGCCTTCGCCGCCGAGTTCAGACGCCGTCGTCGACGCCGCGGTTCCAGCGGTACTCGGTCTCCGGGCGGCCACGGGCGCCGTATCGGGCGCTCCGGACGACGACGCCCTCGGCGGCGAGGTGCTCGAGGTAGCGCCGTACAGCGACGCGTGACATGCCGAGGCGCTCGGCGGCTTCGCTCGCAGACAACGGACCGGTCGCGCGCACCGCGGCCGTGACCCGGTCGAGCGAGGCGGCCGACAGTCCCTTGGGAAGGGAGATCGTGCCCGTCGAGCGTCCGAGCAGCGCGTCGATCTCGGCCTGCGTCGCCTCTCCGTCGGTGGTCCTGGCCTGCTCCCGATACGACCGGTACTGCTCCATCCGCTCCGTGAAGACGGCGAAGGGGAACGGTTTCACCAGGTAGTGGAAGACCCCCAGCGCAGCCATCTGCCGCACGGTCTCCGCGTCGCGAACCCCCGTGATCGCGATCACGTCGACCGAGGCGGCACGGGCGCGCAGTGCGCGGAGTACGTCGATCCCGGAGCCGTCCGGCATCGTGATGTCGAGCAGGATCAGATCGAAGGCATCGGGCCCTTGCCGATCCAGCACCGCACTCACCGCCGCGCGGGCGCCGCTGCACTCGCCGACCACCTCGAACCCGTCCAGGCGCGCCACATAGTCGCGGTGCAGCTCGAGGGTGAGAGCGTCATCATCGACCAGCAACGTGCGGATCATGCGCGACGTCTCCGCGAACTCGCGGCAGGCAGCACGACGCGGAACGTCGTCGGATCGTCCGTGACCGCCACCGTTCCGCCGACATCCGCGACCACAGAGCGCACCAGCGCCAGGCCGATGCCGCGCCCCTCGGCATCCGCCGGTTTCGTCGAATAGCCCCGCTGGAAGATCTGCTCGCGCCTGTCACGGGGAATCCCGGGGCCGCTGTCGGAGACCTCGAGGTCGATACCGCCCTCCGCCGTCGGACGCAGGGAGACACCGACCCAGCGGTCGTCCGACTCGGCGGCGGCATCCATCGCGTTGTCGATGAGGTTGCCGAGCACCGACACGCTGTCGACCGTCGAGAGCGGCGAGCGCGGAGTGGCGGGATCGATGCTCACCCGCCAGTCGATTCCTCGCTCCTTCGCCTGAGACGCCTTCCCGAGCAGGAGGGCGCCGACGGCCGGGTCGCCCTGGCTGCGTGCAGTGACCTGATCCACCAGCGACTGACTCTGCCGCGATGTCTCGGTGAGGATCTCGATCGCCTCGTCGCTCCGCCCGAGCTCGAGAAGCGCGACGGCGGTGTGCATGCGGTTCCCGTGCTCGTGGGTCTGCGCGCGCAGCGCCTCGCCGAGGGTGCGGATGGACTCGTAGGACGAGACCGCGTCGCGCAGCTGACCGGGTGGGAGATCGCCCGCGATGCGCCGGGTGAACCGGCGGGCCAGCACAGCCCCGCCTGCGCCCAGCGCGACGAGACCGAGGGTGATGCCCAGGGAGAGCGGGAGCCGTCGGACCAGGGTCTCGCTGATCGACTCGGTCGTCACCCCCGCGGCGACCCAGCCCCGAAGCGTGCCGTCGGCATCCTCGACCGGCACGATCGTCCGCACAGAGGGCCCGAGAGTGCCTGTGAACTCCTCGGTGAGGGTCCGCGGCGAGGCAGGAATCGTCCCCAGATACTGTCCGCCGATCTGCTCGGTGTCGGGATGCGTGACCCGGATGCCGCCGACGGTCATCACCGTGATGAAGTCGAGCCCTGCCTCGTCGACGACGGTCAGCGCGTAGGGCTGGATCCGGCGCGTCGCCTCGTCTTCGTCCCCGGCTCTCAGCGCGGACACCACGTCGGGCGATGCGGCGAGCGACACGGCGGTCGCCGCAGTCACGCGTTCCGCCTCGGCGCGGATGGCGCGCTGCGCCTCGACGACGAGGAACACTGCGACCAGCACACCGATCACCACGGCAGCGCCGAGGAGCACGACGAAGACCCGTGATGCCGTGCTGCGGCCGTCAGAGGCGTGTGCCATCGCATCCTCCGGTCCTCGGCGCTCTCGGTAGTGACCAATACGACCACAAATCGCGCCGCCGCGTGAACTCGGCGACGGTGAATCTCATCGGCAACGCGGAAGCCGCCGCACACATGACACGACGACGTTCATGATCGAGGAGGAAACATGGCCATCACAACGGGGTTCAGTCTGCCGGGGTTCAACTGGCGACGCGGAAAGCAGTCCTGGGATCGGCACACCTGGCTGTACGTGTCCGTCATCATCGCGGTGGTGCTCGGCGCCCTCGTCGGACTCATCTGGCCGGAGGTCGGGCAGAGCTTCGAACCGCTCGGCAAGGGGTTCGTGGCATTGATCAAGATGATGATCGCGCCGATCATCTTCTGCACGATCGTCGTCGGCGTCGGGTCCATCGCGAAGGCGGCGACGGTCGGGAAGATCGGCGGGCTCGCGCTGCTCTACTTCATGGTCATGTCGACCTTCGCACTCGCTATCGGCCTGGTCGTCGGCAACATCATCCACCCCGGTTCCGGCCTCGACATGGCCGGGTCCACCTATGAGGCCGAGGGTGAGGCGAAGACGACCACGGAGTTCATCCTCGCCATCATCCCCGCCACCTTCTTCTCCGCCTTCACGGGGGAGAGCGTGCTGCAGGTGCTGTTCATCGCGCTGCTGGTCGGATTCGCACTGCAAGGCCTCGGCGACCGGGGTGCCCCGATCATGGAAGCGGTCAAGCAGCTCCAGAAGCTGGTCTTCCGCATCCTCGGCATGATCCTGTGGCTGGCGCCGATCGGCGCATTCGGTGCGATCGCGGCCGTGGTCGGCAAGACCGGGGTCGCGGCGATCTGGAGCCTCGGCATCCTGATGGTCGCCTTCTACATCACCTGCATCCTGTTCATGGTGGTGGTGCTCGGGACGCTCCTCTGGGCAGTCACGCGGGTCAACATCTTCTCGCTGATGAAGTACCTGGGACGCGAGTACCTGCTGATCGTCGGCACGTCGTCGTCGGAGTCGGCGCTGCCGCGACTGATCGCGAAGATGGAGCACGTCGGCGTGTCGAAGCCCGTGGTGGGGATCACTGTCCCGACCGGCTACTCCTTCAACCTCGACGGCACGGCGATCTACCTGACGATGGCATCGCTGTTCATCGCGACGGGAATGGGCCAGCCGATGTCCATCAGCGAGCAGATCGGCCTCCTGGTGTTCATGATCATCGCGAGCAAGGGCGCTGCCGGGGTCACCGGTGCTGGTCTCGCCACCCTCGCCGGCGGGCTGCAGGCATACCGGCCGGACCTCGTCGACGGCGTCGGCGTCATCGTGGGCATCGACCGGTTCATGTCGGAGGGTCGCGCGCTCACCAACTTCACCGGCAACGCGGTCGCGACGCTCCTCATCGGCACCTGGACGAAGCAGATCGACCGCGACCGCACCCGGCGTGTGCTCAGCGGTGAGCTGCCCTTCGACGAGTCGTTGATGGACGGCGTGGACGCGCACGGGATGTCGGATGCCCCGCAGGCGGCGGGCGTGCAGGAACTCAGCGAGTCGGCTGTCGCGGAGATGTCGGCCAAGGAGCAGCGCGCCAGAGATCGCGCAGCCCAGCGATGATCGGCTCGGATCAGTCTCGCGGGTGAAGAGAGGGATGCGGGGGCCGGAGGATTCCGACCCCCGCATCCGTGTGGTCAACCGCTCTTGCGTCGGAACTCGCGCCGCGTCTGCGGGGCGGCTGCGCCGTGCACGGCGGAGTCGCCGTCGAGATGCGACTCGCCCTGCCGGTGCTGCGCGTTCTTCTTCTCGAGCGCTTCCTTGAACTTGCGCTTCATCTCCTCGGAGGAGGAGGCGCCTTCTTCGGTGCTCATGCTCCGAGCCTAGAGCACGCTGGTGACGAGGGGGAGTTCAGGTGCGTCGTCTGCGGGTGATGACGTCGATCAGCAGACCCAGGCCGATCGCCACCCCGATCGACACCGGAACAGCGACGAGGGGCCCGCCGGGCACGATCGCGGCGACAGCGGCCCCGATCGCCGCCTGGTAGACGGCCCACCCGGTCGCAGCCAGTGCGACGAGCGCGAGATAGCGCGGGGGATGGATCCGCGATGCTCCCGCCACGAGGTTGATCGCGAGCCGCGCGAACGGCACGAAGCGCGCGGTGAAGAGCACCGTGGCCGTGCCCCCGTCGAGACGCCGCTTCGCCCATTCGAGTGCCTGCTGCACGCGGGGCGCGCGCATCCAACGCCAGCGCTCCGTGCCGACCAGTCGGCCGATCAGATAACAGCACACGTCGCCGAGGCTCGCGGCGACCGCGGCGCAGACGATGACCGCCCACAGCAGCGGCGTCCCGGTGGTGGCCGCGAGTGCGCCGAGCGCGGTCACCGCGACCTCGCCCGGAATCACGACGAGGAAGGCATCGCCGACGACCAGAAGGCTCATCAGTACCAGGCTCCACGGGCCGTGGAGCGTTTCGGTGAGCAGGTCGGTCGGCACCGCTTCACTGTGCTCGCCGATGGTGAACGGGAACCAAAGGCGGGATAGCCGGTGACCTGCGATCCAGCATCCGGTGAACATCTGGTGGTTCGACCCGTTTCCGGAGATCACGGAGTCGCCTCGCCGTCATCCTGAGGGTGTGAGAGTAGCGATCGTCACGGAATCCTTCCTTCCGCACATGAACGGCGTCACCGGATCGGTGCTGCAGATCCTGCGACACCTCGAGCAGCGCGGGCACGAGGCCCATGTGATCGCGCCTTCCGCCGTCGGCATCCCCGACGAGGTGAGCGGTGCGCGCATCGAGGCCATCCCGAGTCTCGCCCTCCCCGGATACCGCAACGTGCGGGTGGGGACGTCGCCGGCTCATCGGGTCGCCGCCTCGCTCCGTCGCTTCGAGCCCGACGTCGTGCACCTGGCCTCGCCGTTCGCGCTCGGCTGGCGCGGTGTGCTCGCGGCTGAGAGGCTCGACGTGGCATCCGTCGCCGCATACCAGACCGATGTCGCCGCCTACACCGAGCGTTACCGGATCGCGGCGACCACGGGCCTCGCCCAGACGCACATCGCCCGCCTCCACCGGCGAGCGACCCTGACCCTCGCCCCCTCCGCGGAATCGGCGCAGCACCTCGCGGCCCTCGGCATCGACCGGGTGCGCCGCTGGGGGAGAGGAGTGGATGCCGAGCGCTTCCACCCTTCACGCCGCAGTGGCGAACTGCGCGCAGCCTGGGGAGCGGAGGTGGTCATCGGGTACGTCGGCCGGCTCGCGCCGGAGAAGCAGGTCGAGGATCTCGCCGCCCTGCACGGCATCCCCGGCACGAGGCTCGTCATCGTGGGCGACGGGCCGACCCGGTCGCGGCTCGAGGCGCTGCTGCCCGACGCGCTCTTCCTCGGCCACCTCGACGGCGATGCCCTCGCCGCTGCCATGGCCTCTTTCGACCTCTTCGTGCACCCGGGGGAGAGCGAGACCTTCGGCCAGACCCTCCAGGAGGCGCACGCGAGCGGCGTGCCCGTGATCGCGACAGGCCGCGGCGGCCCGCTCGACCTCGTTCGAATGGGCATCGACGGCTGGCTCTACCGGCCGGGCGACCTCGATGACCTCAGGATGCGGGTGGCGGACCTCGCCGGAGATACGCGCAAGCGCCGGGCGTTCGGCGATGCCGGACGAGAAGCGGTGCAGGGGCGCAGCTGGGCGAGCGTGTGCGACCAGCTCGTCGGACACTTCGAGGACGCGCGCGTGCTGCACGGCGTGGATGCCCGCGCTCGCGCTCGCCGCGTGGTGAGGCCCGAGGTCACCACGCCGGTGACCCCACGTCGATGGCGACGCTACGTCGCGCTCGGCGACTCCCTCACCGAGGGCCTGTGCGATCCCGCACCCGATGGCGCCCTGCGCGGATGGGCCGATCGGCTCGCTCTGCTGCTGGCCGCGCGCGGCGGACTCCACTACGCCAACCTCGCGATCCGCTCCAAGCGGGTGAGCGACGTGTGCGGGATCCAGCTGGAGCGCGCGCTGCAGTTGCGTCCCGACCTGGTCTCGATCCTCATCGGCGCCAATGACCTCGTGAAGCACCGGGTCGACGTCACGGCGCTCGCCGCGCGCCTCGAGGGCGCGGTGGTTCAGCTCCGCGAGATCGGTGCCGATGTGGTCCTCGTCACGCCGTTCCTGCCCGCACGACGTGCCGCGTCGATCTACACGCGCCGCTTCTCCGCCTTCGCCACCGCGCTGGCAGGGATCTCCGCCCGCACCGGTGCGATCCTGATCGACACCGATCTCCACCCCTCGCTGCCCGAGCGTCCCAACTGGGGAGAGGACCTCGTGCACCTGAGCAGCCGAGGGCATCGTTTCCTCGCCTATCGCGCGGCTGAGATCCTGGGTGTTCCCGATGCCGATGCGCTCGGAGCGCTGGATGCCGCGCTGCACGAGCATGAGACGATCGGCGCCGGTGTCTGGTGGCGCCGGCACGCGCTGCCTTGGGTGTGGCGCCGCCTGCACGGTCGTGCCGCGGGAGACGGCCGGTCCGCGAAGCACGACGACTACGTCTACCTCGGGCGCTCGGCGGCAGCGCGAGGTGTCTCGGTCTCCTGAGAGCGATACGGCCTCACCGGCGACCCATGCCGTGGTACTGCCAGCCGGCGGCGCGCCACGCCGCGGCATCGAGGCAGTTGCGCCCGTCCACGACGATGCGGCCGCGCACCAGGCCTCCGGCGTGCGCAGGGGTGAGATCGCGGCGATACTCGTCCCATTCGGTGACGATCACGACCGCGTCCGCTTCGCGTAGCGCGTCGTCGCGCTCTCTCGCGTATCCCAGCTGCGGGTGCGCGGCCTGGGCGTTGTCGATCGCGGCCGGATCCGTCACGACCACGTCCGCTCCGAGCCCGCGGAGCCGCACCGCCACATCGAGGGCCGGTGAGTCGCGGATGTCGTCGCTGAACGGCTTGAACGCCGCTCCGAGCACCGCGATCCGGCGACCGAAGACGAGACCTCCGAGAGCGTCGACGACGAGTTGGACCGCGCGGTCACGACGACGCAGGTTGATGGCATCGACCTCGCGCAGGAATCCGACGGCTTCGCCGCGGCCGAGCTCCTCGGCGCGCGCGGCGAACGCGCGGATGTCCTTCGGAAGGCAGCCGCCCCCGAAGCCGATGCCCGAGCCGAGATAGCGGCGCCCGATGCGGCTGTCGTGGCCGAGTGCGTCGGCGAGGAGCGTCACGTCGGCGCCGGCAGCCTCCGCGATCTCCGCCATCGCGTTGATGAAGGAGATCTTGGTGGCGAGGAACGCATTGGCGGCGCCCTTGACGAGCTCGGCCGTGGCGAGATCGGTCACCAGGAACGGCGTTCCCGCGTCCACGGCAGAGCCGTACGCCTTCCGGAGCACGTCGACCGCGTGCGCTCCCTCGTCCCCCGGTGCAGCACCGACGACGAGTCGATCCGGGGTGAGAGTGTCATGGACGGCCCAGCCCTCGCGAAGGAACTCGGGGTTCCAGACCAGAGTCGCACCCGTGCCGGACAGGCGATCGGCCAGTCGCGCTGCCGTGCCGACGGGCACTGTCGATTTCCCGGCGAGCACATCGCCGGGACGGAGATGGGGGAGGAGCGCCTCCACGGCGGCGTCGACGTAGCGGAGGTCCGCGGCGTGCCCGCCAGCGACCTGGGGCGTGCCCACCGCGAGGAAGTGCACGTCGGCGCCGGCGGCATCCGCCATCCTGTTGCTGAACTGCAGGCGTCCGGATGCGAGGCCCTCGGCGAGGAGATCGGCAAGCCGAGGCTCGAAGAACGGAGCTGTGCCCGCGGCAAGAGCGGCCACCTTGTGCTCGTCGACATCGATGCCCGTGACGTCGTGTCCGAGGGAGGCCATGGCCGCGGCGTGCACGGCACCGAGGTACCCGCAACCGATCACTGACATGCGCATGCGCTCAGCACAGCGGATGCCGCGCACGACGCGGCATCCGGGTGGTGAACGGGGGGTGGCCGGGACGTGACTGATCCGCGCCACCCGCGCTCGCACGGGTCTCAACGGCATCCGCTGGTAGGCTGAGAGAGGTTGGCGTGTGTCAACCGCACAATTTCATATCGACTCACGGAGCGAGCGGCGGAGAAGCTGGTCCCCTGTGGTGGGTTCCTCGGCAGGAGTTGTCGGGTGGCTTTCTACTGGTGGCCAGCGCAGGCGACATTCGCGGGGCAGTATGCCCGCGCGCCCGGACCCTTCCGTTCCGCTCCTTTGAACATGCTCGCGCGTCATACGGACTCGCGAGTCTAAACAAAGAAGGAGAGACCTCTTGGAAGGTCCTGAAATCACCGCCACCGAGGCCGTTCTCGACAACGGCCGCTTCGGCACCCGCACCATCCGCTTCGA
>JAESFY010000228.1_pt1 | contig 18506 bp, 15 predicted proteins | sample 9266201 | NCBI WGS metagenome assembly JAESFY01 (sample SAMN14515071, study PRJNA621656) | algae metagenome | isolation source: Nodosilinea sp. WJT8-NPBG4 and co-occurring heterotrophs from soil, lower... | place: USA: Pinto Basin, Colorado Desert, California | collected 2006-05-27 | reverse complement strand
CGCCGGCCTCACCGCCGGCGGAGACGACTACGTCACGAAGCCGTTCAGCCTCGAAGAGGTGATCGCCCGACTGCGCGCGATCATCCGTCGCACCGGACACGCAACCGCCGACGACGGTCAGTCGATCCTCCGCGTCGCCGACCTCACCCTCAACGAGGACAGCCACGAGGTCGTCCGCGACGGTACCGAGATCGAGCTGACCGCAACCGAGTTCGAACTGCTCCGCTACCTGATGCGCAACGAGCGACGAGTGCTGTCGAAGGCCCAGATCCTCGACCGGGTGTGGAGCTACGACTTCGGCGGCAAGTCGTCGGTCGTCGAGCTGTACATCTCGTACCTCCGCAAGAAGATCGACGCCGGGCGCACCCCGCTGCTGCACACGGTGCGAGGTGTCGGCTACATGATCAAGGCGCCCCAGTGAGCAGCACGAGGATGGCAAGACGGCCGATGAGCCTGCAGACCCGGCTGATGACAGCCGTGATCGGGTTCGTCTCGCTCATCCTCGTGATCGTGGCCGTGATCACCAGCGCGCTGCTGGGCGGGACGCTCGAACGGCAGCTCGAGGTCCGCCTGGACAACTACTCGAGGCAGGTGACCAAGTGGGTGAGCCAGGTGCCGGCCCAGTTCGCGGACATCGACACCATTTTGGCGGAGAAGAATCCTGGCGTGCCCGGAATCCTGCTCGCAGTGTCCAGCACAGAAGGCGGCACCAGCGGCGTGGTCTATCCCGACACGAAAGGCGAGTTGAGCGGCGTCTCTCACACGCTGACCAGCACGGACCTCGACCGCATCAACTCGGCCCTCGGGGGCAGAGCGAGCGGCACGGTCACGCTGGACGACTTCGGTTCATACCTGGTGGTCGTCCAGCAGGCTCCCAATGGGGTCAATGTCGTCACCGGTCTCCCCCGCACCGAGATCCAGAATCAGCTCGCGACGCTGCTCACGGTCATCGTCCTTGCGACGATCGGCGGACTCATCCTGCTCGCGCTCACGACGGCCATCACGATCCGCGTGGGGCTGAGACCGTTGCGTGCAGTGGCCGCGACCGCCACGCGAGTCGCCAATCAACCACTCGACCGCGGCGAGGTGCAGATCACCGAACGTGTTCCTGCATCCGAAGCCGATCCACGCACCGAGACCGGGCTGGTCGGCTCGTCTCTGAACAAACTTCTCGATCACGTGAACGACTCTCTCGCGTCGAGGCAGCAGAACGAGGAGCGGATGCGACGCTTCGTCGCCGATGCGAGCCATGAGCTGCGCACCCCGCTCTCGTCGATCCGCGGCTACTCCGAGCTCTCGCTGCGCGCGCTGAAGCAGCAGGGCGGAGAGGCAGCTTTCGAGAGCACCACGACGTCGCTCGAGCGAATCCAGGCCCAGTCCCTTCGGATGACGCGCCTGGTCGAGGATCTCCTGCTGCTCGCCCGTCTCGACGAGGGTCGTGAGCTGGTCTACGGCACCGTCGATCTGACGCAGCTCGCGCTGGAGGGGCTCTCCGATGCGCGCCCGACCGCGGCCGACCACCACTGGAACATCGAGGCGCCGGACGAGCCGATCATCATCGTCGGCGACGCAGGGCGGATGCATCAGGTCGTCGCGAACCTCCTCGCCAATGCGCGGACGCACACACCCGCGGGCACCTCGATCACTCTCCGCGTGAGTCGCGAAGGCGATGAGGCCGTGCTGCGGGTGCACGACGACGGCCCCGGCATCGACCCCGGAGTGCGCGATGAGCTCTTCGCCCGGTTCGCGCGGGGCGACAGCTCGCGTGCTCGTCAGACCGGCGGCACAGGGCTCGGGCTGGCCATCGCGAAGGCGATCGTCGAGGGCCACGGCGGCAACCTCACGGTCGCCAGCCGACCCGGCGACACGACGTTCACGGTGCGACTCCCCCTCAGCCCGGCGTCAGCCGCTGAGTGACAGCACGTCCCCGCGGGTCTGCGGGGTCAAAAGCACACCCGAGACGGGCGTTTCCGGTGGGTTTTTGACCCCGCAGGAGGTATCTCGGCTGGTCCGCATGCCGAGGTAGGCCCGGGGCTCCGGCCAGCCGGCTCAGTGCCAGCCGGCTCAGTACCCGGCGAAGGCGTCCGTCGTGAGCGAGCGCGCCTTCTGCAGGGCGGGGGCGAGGTCTGCGATCAGCCGCGGAGGGCCGGAGATGTACGAGTGCCGCTCACCGATGTCGGGCACGTGGCGCTCGAGGCCCGCGGCATCGAGGCGCGCGCCCTGCGCCCAGATCCAGTGCGCCGGAAGGTCGGCAGGCTCGTCGCGCGTGAAGACGATGACCCGTGCACCGGTCGCAGCCAGCTCGTCGCGGAAGGCAAGTTCCGAGCTGTCGGATGCCACATAGACGAGCACGACGTCACGCTGCTGCCCTGTCAGCTGAAGCTGCCGCAGCTGCGACACGAACGGCGTGACGCCGATCCCGGCGGCCACCATGAGCACGGGGGTCTCGGAACGCGGCAGAAGGAAGTCACCCCAGGTGCCCGTCACGGCGAGAGCCGAGCCCGGCTCTGCTGAGGCGAGTGCGCGCTTGTAGCTCGACGGATGCTTCTGATCGCCGTCCTTGTAGGCGATGCGCAGCGTCGGCAGGTCGGCCGGTGCCGAGACGATGCTGAACTCGCGACGGGTCCCGCGCGCATCGGGGCGTGCGTGCGGCACGTCCAACTCGAGGTACTGCCCCGGCAGGAACTTCAGCTTTCCCTTCGCGCGGAACGTCAGCTCCTGAGCGGTCGGCGTGATGAACTGACGCTTCTCGAGCACGAGCCGCACCGACCCTCGCAGCGCGAAGGCGAACGCGAGCAGGTTGCCGATGAGCAGAGCACGCTCCTGCCCGAGGGTGAAGAGACCGCCGATCGCGATCGGCCACCCGGCGAGGACTCCGACGAGAGCCGCCACCGAGAACTGCTGCCACCGGCGCGGCGGCAGAGTCAGCGGCTCCGAGAGCATGAACGCTCCGAGGAACAGGAACGGCGACTGCAGGATCGCGAACGAGAGGGCTGCGCCTGGATCGAAGGCGATCGAGAACTCCTGCGCCTGCACGGCCTGTCGCAGGACCGAGACCGCGATCGCCACGATGAGGAAGACCACGACGATGCGCACCTTCTCGGTGCGCCAGAGGACGGCGAGTCCGAGGATCAGAACGGGGACGAAGAGCGACGGTGTGCCGACCCACCATGACGACGAGGTCCCGAGCCATTCGAAGGCCCCGAAGGAGCCGAGGATCGAGACGACGGCCGCGCCGAAGGCCGCAGGATTGAGGACGTGCCGACCTCGCCACGCGATCAGGTACTTCGACAGGCTCGCGATGGCTCCGGCGATGGCGAGCCCGAACAGGGCGGTCGGCTCGATGCCGGGGCGCAGCACGAAGAGCAGGATCAGCGCGGTGACGAGCGACGACTCGATGCGCCACGGCAGCCGCAGGATGCGCTGGGCCGCGGCATCCACCAGCGAGATGACCGCCGCCAGCACGACGAAGGAGGCGACGATCTCCAGCGGTGTCGGCGAGACGATCACGCCGACAGCCGACAGCACCACGGCGATGAGCGCCAGCGTCAGCAGGGCATACAGCACCAGGCGGTACATCGAGATGGCGCCGAGCAGTGCAAGAACCCGCTGCCGCAGCGCGGTGATGGAGGTGATCACAGGTCTACTCTTCCCTACTTCGATGCCTCATCGGCGGGTGGTGAACAGCTGTGCGGGGCAGCCGGGCGAACGCTCCGCGCGTCCGTCGGTCGTCATCCGCACCCATTCGACGCCCCACGATGCCGCGAGCTCGGGGCCGCCCTCGAAGAACAGGGAGGTCGCGACGGCATCCGCTCTCATCGCGTCGGGGGCGATCGCCCACGTGGCCGCCCATGTGCGCACCGGCACCCCGGTGCGGGCGTCGAGCACGTGGTGCAGCCCGTCGCCCCACGCCCGGCGATTGATGGCTGAGGCGCAGAGCGCGGCATCCTGCAGTTCGATCACGCCGATCGCCTTGGCCGGATCGTACGGATGCTCGAGGCCGACCCGCACCGCGTCGCCACGGACCCTCATGTCGCCACCGGCATCGACCACGAGGTTGCCGGGCACGTCGGCGAGGACGGCGGTCACCAGGTCGACCAGACGCCCCTTGCCGAGAGCCCCGACATCGAGGAGGGCGGGAGCGGATGCCGTGACCTCCCCCACGGTCCAGCGCATCCGCTCGGCCCAGTCCCCTGGGGCGGCGATCGGGTCGCCCGCGACCAGCGAGTACGACGAGTCGTAGCCGAGAGCCGCCAGGCTTTCGGCTACGAGCGGGTTCACCGCGCCCGAGGTCGCCCTGGCCAGGTCGCGGTAGGCGTCGAGCATCGGCCCGGCGTCCGGTGAGGGGATCGATCCGCCGTCTCGGCCGACACGGGTGACATCAGAGTCCTCGCGGAACCGCGACCACTCCCGGTCGAACCGCTCGATCTCGTCGCCGACGCGCTCGCGGTGGTCTGCGCCGAGTTCGTTCGATGTCTCGATCTCCCAGGTCGTGCCGATCGCGTCGAAGCGCCAGATCGCCATGGCCGTGGTCAGGCGCCTCAGGCGGCGGCCTGCTCCTTGATCGACTCGACGGCCTCGTTGAACCCGCCGCTGGTGAGCGACGAACCGGCGACGCGGCTCACATCCAGGTCATCGAGCGACTTGCCCACGACCTCATCCGAGATGCCGTCGATGAACTGGCCCTGGTACTGCTCGGTCTCGCGAGCCTTGGGGTCGCCTGTCACTTCGACCTCGGTCATGACACCGTCGGCGATCGTGAGGCTCACACTGATCGATTCGACCGTCTCGGGCGTCTGGTACGAACCGTCGGCGGTGTAGGTGCCGTCGGCGTAGTCGCCGGCCGCCGCGCCTGAATCGGTCGATTCGGTGCTCGTGTCGGTTCCGGTGTCGGTGGACTGATCTTCGGCGTCAGCCGTGCCGGAGCACCCGGCGAGCACGAGGAGTCCTGCGACGCCGGCCAGGGCCGCGCCCTTACGGACAGAAGTCGGTGCAGTCGTGCGGATCATGATGGTCCTCCCGGCCTTGATCGGTGTGTTGATTCGACCGTAGGGACAGCATCTATGCGCGGGCTGTGCCCGATATATGGGTCGCCTAAGCGTCGCCGCCGAACATGCTCGTGACCGACCCGTCTTCGAAGACCTCGTGGATCGCGCGTGCGAGCAGCGGAGCGATCGGGAGGATCGTGAGCTTGTCCCAGCGGCGCGACTCGGTCAGCGGGATGGTATCGGTGATCACGACCTCGTCGATCGATGCATCCTGCAGACGCTCGGATGCCGGGTCGCTGAAGATCGCATGCGTCGCGGCGACGATCACGCGGTGCGCGCCGCTCGCCTTCAGCGCCTGCGCGGCCTTCACGATCGTGCCGCCGGTGTCGATCATGTCGTCGACGAGGAGGCAGGTGCGTCCTTCGACGGCACCCACGATCTCGTGCACCGAGACCTGGTTCGCCACCTTCGGGTCGCGACGCTTGTGGATGATCGCGAGCGGCGCCCCGAGGCTGTCTGACCAGGTGTCTGCGACGCGGACGCGCCCCATGTCGGGCGAGACGACGGTGAGGATCTTGCGATCCTCGGCGCTCAACGTGCGCTTGAAGTAGTCGAGCAGCACGGGCTTGGCGAACAGGTGGTCGACGGGCCCGTCGAAGAAGCCCTGGATCTGCGCGGCGTGCAGGTCGACGCTCATGACGCGGTCTGCACCGGCCGTCTTCAGCAGGTCTGCGACGAGGCGGGCGCTGATCGGCTCACGGCCGCGGCCCTTCTTGTCCTGACGCGAATATGGATAGTACGGGGCGACGACGGTGATGCGCTTGGCGGAGGCGCGCTTCGCGGCGTCGATCATGATGAGCGTCTCCATGAGCCACTCGTTGACCGGCTCGCCGAAGGTCTGGATCAGGAACAGATCGCAGCCACGGATCGACACCTCGAACCGGGCGTAGATCTCACCGGATGCGAAGGTGCGGTGCTCGGTCGGCACTACCTCTGTTCCGAGCGAGGCGGCCACCGCCGCGGTCAGCTCGGGATGCGATCGACCACCGGCGACCACGAGCCGCTTCTTGGTCTTGGCGACGAGACCCGGAGCGATGCCGTTGTCCCGGTCCAGATCGACCGTCTTCTTCTTGCGCGCCATCGTTGCCTACTCCGCCACTCGGGATCGGGCTGCGGCGTCTGCCGCGCCCGTGCCTGCCCTGTTCTTCTCGACCCAACCCTCGATGTTGCGCTGAGGGGCGACGCTCATGGCAAGGGAACCGGCGGGGACGTCCTTGCGGACCACGGCGCCGGCACCTGTCTTGGCGCCGGCTCCCAGCCTAACGGGCGCGACGAGGGTCGTGTGCGACCCGGTGTGCACCTCGTCCTCGACCACGGTGCGGTGCTTGTTCACGTCGTCGTAGTTCGCGGTGATGGTGCTCGCGCCGAGGTTGACGCCGCGGCCGATCGTCGCGTCGCCGACGTACGACAGATGCGGGACCTTGCTGCCCTCGCCGATCTCGGCGTTCTTCGTCTCGACGTACGCGCCGATCTTGCCCTTCGCGCCGAGGACGGTGCCGGGGCGCAGGAACGAGAAGGGGCCGACCGTGGCCTCCGCACCGATCACGGCGAGCGTGGCGTCGGTGCGCCGCACGATCGCATCCTCTCCGACCTCGCAGTCGACGAGCGTCGTGTCAGGGCCGATGATGGCGCCCTCGGCGATCGTCGTGGCACGCAGGATGTGCGTGTTCGGGAGGATCGTGACATCGGGGGCGAGGGTGGCGTCGTCGTCGATCCAGGTCGTCGCCGGGTCGATCACCGTGACGCCCTCGAGCTGCCAGCGCCGAACGATACGGCGGTTGAGAAGCCGGCCGACCTCGGCCAGCTGAGCACGGTCGTTGACGCCGTAGGTGACGGTGACGTCGGAGACGACGGATGCCGCCACACGGCTGCCGTCGCGGCGGAGGAGCCCGGGGACGTCGGTCAGGTACATCTCGCCCTGTGCGTTGTCGACGCCCACCGACGGCAGGTACTTGCGGAGCGTGCCGACCCGGAACGCGTACATGCCCGCGTTGATCTCGCTGACCGCGGCTTCGTCTGCCGTCGCATCCTTCTGCTCGACCACACGGTCGACGCCGCCCTCGGCATCGCGGATGACACGGCCGTAACCGGTCGGATCCTCGACGACCGCGGTCATGAGGGTCGCCTCCACCTCGGCGGCGCGGTGCGCGTCGAGGAACGAGCGCAGCGTGTCTGCGTCCGCGAGCGGGCAATCTCCCGAGAGCACGAGGACGTCGCCGTCGAAGTCCTCGGGCAGCGCGTCGACCGCGACCTGCACCGCTCGCCCGGTGCCTGGGACCTCGTCCTGGTCGATGAAGACGGCGGCTGGGTAGTCCTTCTCGAGCGCGGCGACCACCTGGTCTCGCTCGTGCCGGACGACGACCTCGACATGGTCGGCGTCGAGGCGGCCGGCCGTCGTCAGGACGTGCCCGACCAGCGGGCGCCCGCCGATCGGGTGCAGCACCTTCGGCAGACGCGAGCGCATGCGGGTGCCCTGGCCTGCGGCGAGGATGATGATCGCGAGATTGTTCCCAGTCATGCTCCGCCGCCAGGACTCGAACCTAGACCTAACAGCTCCAAAGGCTGTCGTGCTGCCATTACACCACGGCGGACCGCGGCTCCCGAGGGAGCCGCGGATCAAGTCTGCCACGTCCGCCTGCGTGCTACCGGCGATAATGGACGGATGACAGAGGCGGATGAGGTTGATCGGATCGTCGGCGCCTGGAACACGCAGCGCCCCGACCTCGACTTCTCACCCCTCGAGGTGCTCTCGCGGATGGACCGCCTGACCCGGCTGCTCGATCGAGCGCGGCGAGATGTGTTCCGGCGCAGCGATCTGGAGGCCTGGGAGTGGGACGTGCTCTCGGCGCTGCGCCGCGCCGGGGCACCCTTCCAGCTCTCTCCCAAGCAGCTGCTGCAGCAGACTCTGGTTTCCAGCGGCACCATGACCAATCGCATCGATCGCCTCGTCGGGCGTCGTTTCGTGCGGCGCGAGGGCGACCCGGCCGACGGCCGCAGCGTGCTCGTTACGCTCACCGACGACGGGCGCATCAGGGTGGATGCCGCGATCACACGCCTGGTCGACGTCGAGGACGACCTGCTGCAGGCGCTGTCCCGCAGCGACCGGGATCGCCTGGCCGCGCTGCTGCGCAAGCTGAGCCTGAGCTTCGACGCGTGAGGATCTGACGACATGGCCATGCTCTCCCCTCTTCCGGTGCGCGACGGCGTCGGCGCGACGCGTCTGCACGTGCCGATGAGCGGCGAATGGCCGACCGTCGGCGCCTACATGATCGAGCGCTTCTTCCACCTCGATCCCGAAGGGCTGCTCTCGCGCTTCGACCGCGGCGAGATCGTGGCTCGCGACGGCAGTCCGCTGGCTCGCGACACGCCCCTGGGGGTCGAGGAGTTCATCTGGTACTACCGGGACCCGCCCGTCGAGACCCGTCTCCCCGTCGAGATCGAGGTCCTCTTTCAGGACGACGATCTCGTGGTCATCGACAAGCCGCATTTCCTGCCGACCATCCCGGGCGGCAAGTTCCTGCAGAACTCGGCGCTGATTCGTCTGCGCAACCTGCTCGACAACCCGGAGCTGGCGCCGATCCACCGTCTCGACCGAGCGACCGCCGGGGTGCTCATGTTCTCGGCGCGGCCAGAGACCAGGGGGCCCTACCAGCTGCTGTTCGAGAACCGGCAGGTGCAGAAGGTCTACGAGGCGGTGTCCGCTCGACCGGCCGACTGGGATGCGTCGAGATTCCCTCTCGTGTATAGCAACCACATCGTGAAGCTCCGCAACGAGCTGAAGGTCCAGGTCGACGATGAGCGGGAGCCGAACGCCGAGACCCAGATCGAGGTGCTCGATGCCGACGAACGCGTCGTGCACACGCTGCTGCGCCCGCGCAGCGGCAAGATGCACCAGCTGCGGGTGCACCTTGCGGCGCTGGGCCTCGGCATCCTGAACGACCCGTTCTACCCCGAGCTCCGTGGTGAGATGCCCGACGACTTCGATCGGCCGATGCAGCTGCTCGCCCGCGAGCTGCATTTCGTCGATCCCCTGAGCGGCGCGCCGCGGGTGTTCACCACGACGCGCACGCTGCAGGAGGCGCCTCTCAGCGACGCATGATCTTGCGCGCGAGCCTCGTTCCGAGGATCTGCACGAGGTGCACGAACACCACGATGAGGACGATGGCCGTCCACATGACGACCGGCTCGAACTGCCGGAAGCCGTAGATCTGGGCGAACGCGCCGAGGCCGCCACCGCCGATGAGGCCGGCCATCGCTGTCATGTCGATGAGCGCCACGACGATGAACGTGTACCCGAGGATAAGGGGTCCGAGCGACTCGGGGATCGCGACGGTGAAGAGGATGCGCCAGGGGCCGGCACCCATAGAGCGCGCGGCTTCGATCACGCCGGGCGGGACCGAGACGAGGTGCTGCTCGACGATGCGGCCGATTGCGAACGACGCCGCGAGCGCGATCATGAACGCGCCGGCAGTCGTGCCGATGCCGGTGCCGACGACCACGCGGGCGAAGGGCTGCGCGACCGCGACGAAGAGCACGAACGGGATCGGCCGGAAGAAGTTGACGCCGAGGTTCGCGACGAGCGCCACACCGCGGTTCTCGGCCAGGCCGCCTGGGCGGGTGACGTACAGGATCACGCCGATCGCTAGTCCGAGGATGCCGCCGAGGAGCAGCGCGAACGAGGTCATGTACAGCGTCTCGAGCGCGGCCTTCCAGAGCTCGGGCCACAGTTCGTTCAGACGGTCCATCAGCTGGCCTCCTCTCCGACGATCTCGGTGACTTCGACCCGTTGTGCGACATCGGCGAGCGTGCGGTCGATCACCGCGTCGTCGCCGCGGATCGCGAGTGTGAGGTGCCCGAAGGCGCGGCCGCGGATGTCGTTGATGCCGCCGTACACGAGCTCGAAGTCGAGCCCGGCGGCAGCCAGGTCGAGGAAGACCTGTGCCTGCGACGAGTCTCCGTCGCGGAAGGAGAAGGTGACGAGGCGCCCCCGGTGCCGATCGCGCAGCACCGACAGCTCGGAGGGCGAGGGGACGCCCTTCACGACCGTGCCGACGAACCTCTGTGATGCTGGATTCTGCGGAGCGGAGAAGACATCGAACACATCGCCCTGCTCGATCACCCGGCCGTTCTCCATGACCGCGACCTTGGTGGCGATGGTCTGGATGACGTCCATCTCGTGCGTGATCACGACGATAGTCACGCCCTGCTCCTTGTTGACGCGCTTGAGGAGGTCGAGCACCTCGTGCGTGGTCTGCGGGTCGAGAGCGCTGGTGGCCTCGTCGGCGAGGAGGATCGCCGGTCGGGTGGCGAGAGCACGGGCGATGCCGACGCGCTGCTTCTGCCCGCCGGACAGCTGCTCGGGGAAGGCCTTGGCCTTGTCGGCGAGCCCGACGAAGCCGAGGAGCTCGGTGACGCGAGCCTCGATGTCGGTCTTGGACCAACCGGCGAGTTTGAGCGGGTAGGCGATGTTCGCCTTCACGCTGCGAGAGGCGAACAGGTTGAACTGCTGGAAGATCATGCCGATGCCGCCGCGGACCTTGCGCAGCTCGCTCTCTTTGAGAGCGGTGATGTCGACGCCATCGACGGTGATCGTGCCGCCCGTCGCCGGCTCGAGAGCATTGATCAATCGCACGAGCGTCGACTTGCCCGCGCCGGAGTATCCGATGATCCCGAAGACGTCGCCCTTCTCTATCGAGAGGGTCACGTCGTCGACGGCCACGACCTCGGACTCGTCACGGGTGCGGGACGGATAGGTCTTCGAGACATTCGTCAGGGTGACGATCGGCATGCTCTGCTCCGGTCTGCTTCGGGAACGAAGAATCGGGTGACGCACGAAGCGCCACCCGATTCTCCCTCATCGACGGGGTGTGGTTCTCCCCGGCTCGACTTACTTGTTGGCCTCGGTGTCTTCCTGGACCTTCTTCAGCGAGGCGACCAGATCCTCGACCGGGGTCTGCAGCGGCACCGCGGTGTCACCGGAGGACTCGAGGAGACCGGCCTGGACGTCCTCGTTCGTCTGGAAGATCTCGACGAGCTTCAGGTACGTCTCGTTGTCGGCATCCTCGGCGCGAGCAGCGAAGATGTTCACGTACGGCAGCGCGTTCGGGTCTTCGGGGTCGTCCTGGGCGATGGCGTCCTCGAACGTCAGCCCGGCATCCTCGACGAAGTCGTTGTTGATGATCGCCGCGGCGACGTCCGGCAGCGAGGTCGGGATCAGTGCGGCCTCGAGCGCGGTGACCTTCACCTTGGACTTGTCGGTGTCGACGTCGGAGAGGTCGGAGAAGATGGTTCCGCCGCTCTTGAGCTCGATGAGACCGGCCGACTGCAGCACGAGCAGGGCGCGGGCCTGGTTCGAGGCGTCATCCGGAACGGCGACGGTCTCACCCTCGGGGATGTCGTCGACATCGTCGTACTTCTGCGAGTACAGGCCGAGCGGGTAGATCGCGGTGGAGCCGACCGGCGTCAGGTCGGAGCCGGACGCCGAGTTGTACTCGGCGAGGTACACGATGTGCTGGAACTGGTTGAGGTCGATCTCGCCCTCGGTCAGCGCGGGGTTCGGCTGCTCGTACGAGCCGAAGTCCACGAGCTCGACCGTGATGCCCTCGTCAGCGGCTGCCTCGACGAAAGGAGCCCACTGTGCGTCTCCCTTGCCGACGACGCCGATCTTGACGGTCTCGCCCTCGGAGCCGCCGCCGGAGCCGGCGTCAGACGTTGCGGTCGCGCAGCCTGCGAGTGCGACGAAGAGCGGCACCGCGACGAGCGCGGCGATGACGGATGTGGTCCGACGGGATGCTGTGATGGACATGAGTATTCGGGTTCCTCTCTTGGGGGACTCGAATACGTTAGGCAGGGCGACGCGGTGCGCGACAATCGAGCGTCACAGAGCGTCACAGCTGTCAGTCGTAGTCCTCGATGCCCTGCAGACGCACCTGTTCGAGGTCGAGTCGTGCCGAGATCCGACGGACCACGAGGTCGTCGACAGTGCCGTCTCTGCGCAGCCCGAGCAGCACCTCGCGTTTGCGGTCGAGGAGTGCGAGCTTGAGACGGGTGTGCTCCTCGTGGCGCAGCAGCGGCGAGCGCTGCATCACGTCGACGTCGGCCGAGGTGGCGATCATCTGCAGAGTCCTGACCTCGCCGTCGGCGGCATCTGCGTCGTCGCCGATGCGAGGCGCATCCGGCAGCCGCAGTGCCGTCGGCGCAGCATCCACCGGATCGGCATCCGCTCCCCCGTCCATCTGCTGGCCGCTGCCGAGAGGATCGGGCTCGTCGAGCATCACATCGAGCGCCTGGGCTGCGGCATCGACGATCGCCTGCTCTCGCGCGAGCGCACGCGCGTTCGAGAACTCGAGCATCTGGTAGCCCTCGGCGCGCACCTTGTCTCTGATCTCCTGGCCGACTCCGTGCTCGACGGCGAGGTCATCGAGAGCGGCCAGGGCAGCACCCGAGATCGTCCTCTCGGCGAGCTCGTACTCCTCGGCCTCCCTGTGATCGACAGGGAACCGCGCCCATCGCACGATCGCGGGCAGCAGCGGGCCTTGCACGAGCAGACTGAGCAGGATCACTCCCGCCGTGACGAACACGATCTCGTCTCGGCCGGCTATCTCACCCTCGGTCGCGCTGGCCGCCGGCACCGACAGAGCGATCGCGAGGGAGACGGCGCCCCTCATGCCTGCGACCGTGGACACCGCCATCGAACGAGCCTTCGCGCCGCGCGACGGGAGCGCCGGGTTCCTCGGTTGGAAGGGTGCGTTCATCAGCTGGAAGAGATACCTGACCACCAGCAGCGTCGCCCATACGGCGAGGGTGATGAGCACGAGCCGCCCGATCGCTGCCACCGAGATCTCATGAGCGACGAACTGCACCTCGAGACCGATCAGCACGAACAGCGCGCCGTTGAGCAGGAAGACGCCGAACGGCCAGGCGGCGTCGGCCTGTCGTCGCGACGATGCGGTCGTCACCCGCGGCGAGACGTAGGCGACGATGAGTCCCGCGACCACGACGGCGAGGACTCCGGATGCGTGCACGATCTCCGCGACGAGGAAGGCGGTGAACGGAATGAGCAGAAGCGCGACGTTGATGACGATCGTCGAGGAGGTCCGACGCAGCAGCAGGTAGCCGAGTCCGGCGATGACCACGCCGGCGGCGATTCCTCCGACGTACGAGATGAGCACCGACATCGTCACCGACAGCGGTGTCACGTTGCCGCCGAGGGCCAGCGAGATCGCGATCGCGTAGAGCACCAGCGCGGTGCCGTCGTTCGTCAGGCTCTCGGCCTTGAGCTTCATGAACATGCGCCGAGGCAGCAGACGGCCCAGCGCGGCCACAGCCGTCGCATCCGGTGGAGCCACCGCGGCTCCGAGGATCAGCGCCGTCTCCCACGGCATCCCGAACAGCAGTCCGATGCCGGCGACGGCGAAGGCGGACGCGACGACGAGCACCGTGCTCATCGGGAGGATGTAGCGGAAGTCGCGGCGGATCGATCGCAGCGAGGTCGTGAGGCTCTCCCAGAAGAGCATCACCGGGAGGAACAGCAGCAGCACCGTCTCGGGCGGGAGCTGGATCTCACGCAGCTGCGGTACGAACCCGAGCAGCAGCCCGAAGATCACGAGCACGAGCGGCAGTGCGAGCCGCACGCGTGGCGCGATCAACGTGCCCACGAGGATCGTGAGTCCGATCAGGACGGTGACCTCGAGTCCTTCCATCTGAACCTCCCGGGTACCGCAGGATCAAGCTGTGCGATCCCGGCTGGCATCGAACCCCGCCCAGAGCACAGCGCATCGCACTGCCACCGTATTCCCGCGGGGGCCGAATGGCGAGGCCTCGCGTCAGTCGAGCTCTTCGGTCAGCTCGAACCAGCGGAGTTCGAGCTCCTCGATCTCGGCCTGCTGATCGCTGATCGTCTTCATCTTGTCGCCCAGGCCCGCGAAGTCCGACTGGTCGTGTTCCGCCAGAGCGGTCTTCGCCTTGTCGACCTGCTGGGTGAGCTTCTGGATGCGGCGCTCGAGCGATGAGACCTCCTTCTGCGCGGAGCGCAGAGCGGCACCGTCGAGACTGGAGGCTTTCTTCGCGGTGTTGACGGCCGTCTGCGACTTGCCGGGCGCAGAGGTCTGCAGCTGGCGCAGACGCAGATACTCGTCGACGCCTCCGGGCAGATGCCGCACGTGCCCGTCGAGGATCGCGAACTGCTGGTCGGTCACCCGCTCGAGGAAGTACCGGTCGTGGCTGACCACGAGCAGAGTCCCCGACCACGAGTCCAGGAGATCCTCGATGGCCGCGAGCATGTCTGTGTCGAGATCGTTGGTCGGCTCGTCGAGGATCAGCACGTTGGGCTGGTCGAGCAGCACGAGCAGCAGCTGCAGCCGGCGCTGCTGGCCGCCGGAAAGGTCCTTCACCGGGGTGGAGAGCTGTGCGGAAACGAAGCCGAGCCGTTCGAGCAGCTGCCCCGGCGTGAGTTCCTGCGCCTTCGAGCCTGAGCCCATCGTGTACGAGGTGCGCAGCCGCGAGATCACGACACGCACCGGCTCTCGCCGCACGTCTTCGAGTTCGTCGAGGCGCTGGGTGAGCGTCTTGACCTTCACGGTCGAGCCGCGCTTCACCCGGCCCACGGTGGGCTCCACGGTGCCGGAGATGAGCCCGAGCAGCGTCGACTTGCCGGCGCCGTTGACACCGAGGATGCCGGTGCGCTCCCCCGGCGCGATACGCCACTCGACGTCCCGCAGCACCTCTCGCGTGCCACCGTCGACGGTCGGATAGGTGACTCCGACGTCGAGCAGATCGACGACGTCCTTGCCCAGGCGCGAGACCGCGAGCGACTGCAGCGAGATCTTGTCGCGGATCTCCGGGACGTCGGCGATGAGCTCGTTGGCCGCGTCGATGCGGAACTTCGGCTTCGCAGTGCGAGCCGGAGCTCCTCGACGAAGCCAGGCGAGCTCCTTCTTGGCGAGGTTCTGACGCTTGGCCTCGGTGGCCGCAGACATCCGGTCGCGCTCGACGCGCTGCAGGATGTAGGCCGCGTAGCCGCCTTCGAAGGGTTCGACGATGCGGTCGTGCACCTCCCAGGTCTCGGTGCAGATCTCGTCGAGGAACCACCGGTCGTGGGTCACGACCATGAGTGCTCCGGAGTTCGGGCTCCACCGCTTCTTGAGGTGCCCGGCGAGCCAGGTGATGGCTTCGACGTCGAGATGGTTGGTGGGCTCATCGAGCGCGATGACATCCCAGTCCCCTGTCAGCAGCTTGGCGAGCGAGACGCGACGGCGCTGTCCACCGCTGAGCGAGCCGATCTCGGCATCCCACGGCAGATCCTTCAGCAGTCCCTCGATCACGTCGCGGATGCGGGGGTCGCCGGCCCACTCGTACTCCGGCGTGTCTCCGACGACAGCGGCGCTGATGGTCAGGTCGTCGCTGAGTGTGTCGGCCTGATCCAGGACGCCGATCGTCGTGCCGCCACGCACCGTCACGCGTCCGGAGTTCGGCTCTTTGATGCCCGCCAGCATGCCCAGCAGGCTCGACTTGCCGTCGCCGTTGCGGCCGACGATGCCGATGCGGTCACCTTCTTCGATGCCGAGGGTCACGGAGTCGAAGACGACCCTCGTCGGATATTCGAGGTGAAGGGCTTCTGCCCCGAGAAGATGTGCCATGTCATCCCCCAGGGTAGTCGGGCACGCTGGGTGGCTCGGTCAGCTGAGCGCAGCCGCGACAGCGGGAGCATGGCGCGACTCCATCTCGGCATCCCACTTGCCGAGGAGCTCGAAGGTGGCGATCCGGAAGACGAGGGCACGGACGAGGAGCTGCCGCCCCTCTTCTCTCTCCTCCGCGATCCGGAGCATCTCCGACGGCGCGAGACCGTGCCAGCAGGCGGCATCGGCGAGGACGATCGCTTCGGCGAAGCCGATCGGACGCCAATAGGGCGCCCAGTCGATGATCACCGGCGGGTGCTCCGGCTCGAACATGACGTTGCCGAGGAGGTCGCCGTGGATGATCTGGGCCGGGGCGTCGACCGGGCGGAACGCGGTGGCGAGACGCTGGAGGGTCGCGTTCGGGGATGCCGGCTCCTCCTCCCAGGCGATCCTGTCGGACCTCGCCCACGGGTCGTCCGCGCGATCGAGGAAGTCGGGGCGGTCGAGGCCGGCGATCGCCTGGTGGAATGCCGCGCCGGCGCGGAGAACCTCGACGACCCGCGTCTCGTCGGTGCGGCCGGGCAGCCATTGCCACGCCTCCCAGCCGTCGGCCGTGAATGCGCCCGACCGTGATGTGATCGGCCGCGGGGTGCAGAACTCACTCGAGTGCGGGAGATGCGCGAGGACGTTCGCCTTCCAGAGCGTCTCGCCATCGCCGGCTGACGGTCGGAGCACGACGGATCCTGCTCGCCAGGTCAGGCCACGTCCCCCGGCGAGGTTCGTGAGTTCGTCGCGCTGCTCGCCCGCGATTCCGAACTCGGCGAGGACCGCAGGTGAGGGTGCGGTCACGATCGCCATGTCCTCGAGGCTACGACAGAGTGCCCGGGCCCGGGCCGAACAGCTCGGGGACGGATGCGGTGAACTCTTCGAAGTGGCTGTACCAGATGGTGTGCGCCGCTCCGGGGATGCTCCGCACCTCGATGCCGTTCGCCTCGAACCTCCCGACGTCTGCTTCCCTCACCCACATGCTGGGCTCTGCGCGGACGACGATCGACCCTGCCCGCGGGAGCCACTCGTGATCGGCACCGCACGAGACCGACGCCATCGTGGCCGCATCGAAGCGTCGGGCCGCGAGCGCTTCGACCTCGGCATCCTTCGGGGAGTAGAACGGACGCGAGGCGCGGAGATCCTCCGGCGACTGTCTGGCGCGTCGATCCTGGGCGTATCGGGCGGTGAGGACACCGTGGTCCTGACCCCCGGCGAGAGAGAGCGCGGCATCGACGTACACCGCCGGATCGGGTCGAAGCAGAGCTGCGGCCTCTGCGAGCACGCTGGCGCCGTATGAGTGCCCCATGGCGGCGATCGGCTGTCCTGGCGCAAGACTCTCGACCGTCTCCACGACCGACGACGCGGACTGCTCGATCGTCAGCCGTGGATCTCTCGGCGAGAGTCCGTGTCCGGGAAGATCGATCGCGAGAACTCGGAAGCGCCGCTCTACGAGGAGCGGGATCAGGCGCCACCAGCTGTCGGACGAGCCCATCATCCCGTGGAGGAGGACCACGGTGCGCGGACCCGCGCCGACATCGACCGCATGGAGAAGCATGTCGCCAGTGTGGCACGTCGTTATTGTTTCGTGATCATAACCGGATGGGAATGTCTCGAATCTTCGTTCGAATGTCGGTGGTCCCTGATCTACTTGAAGACATGACAGCACTGCTCGACGCGACGGACGCGCAGATGGCGACTCTCGCCGATCTCGTCGCCGCGCTGGAGGTCGCGGAGGCGACGCTGAGCAGCATGAACGCCGCGCGCGACGGGTTGCTCGCGATCGCCGGACGCCTGGCTGTCGACATCGCCAAGCAGGGCGACCACCCTGATCGAGGAGACCACTCGATCAGGACGATCGCGGCCGAGATCGGCGCGGTGCAGCACGTCAGCGATCGCACGATCGAGCGGCGGATGGCGGCCGCAGAGCTGCTGGTCGACCAGTTTCCGGCCGTATGGGCCGCACAGGGGGCGGGGCGGATCAGCCCGGCGCACTCACGGGTGATCGTCGACGCGGGGTCGGGCATCGAGTCGCCCAGCGATCGCGAAAAGTACTCCGCGGTCATCCTCCCGATTGCCGAGGCGGAGTCACCCAGCCGCCTGCGCGCGTTGGCCCGGCGTGTGACCGAGCGGTTCGCTCCGACGACAGTGTCGGAGAGACACCGGCGAGCGAGGTCTCAGCGGCGCGTCTGGGTGGCGGACGGCGAAGACGGGATGGCGGCGCTGCACACGCACGCCCCTGCCGCGCTCGTCCATGGCATGTTCGACCGTCTCTCGCAGATGGCGCACGCACTGCGCGACGAGAACCTTCGCGCGAAGCGACAGGCAGCTCGTGACGGCATCGAGTTCGAGGCGGATGATCGGACGGTCGATGAGATCCGTGCCGATCTGCTCGCCGACCTCGTGCTCAGCGGACAGCCGACCGGGCACGACAGCGACGACGGACTGCTCGGAGCCATCAATGCCCGGATCGAGATCACCGTGCCGGTGACGACGCTGATGGCGGATGACGCACCTGCGGCGTCTGCAGAGGGCACGGAGTCACCTGTCGAGCGCAACCAGACACCCGCCGGCCAGAAGTCGCCGGCCGATTCGCCTGCGACGCACGAGACGCCGTCCGCCGAGTACGAGACACCGCCCGCTGAGCTCGACGGCGTGATTCCCATCGACATCGAGACCGCGAGAGCGTTCGCGGGCTTCGCTTCCGGATGGGATCGGGTGTTGACCCATCCGATCAGCGGCCGCGTTCTCGCGGTCGACAGATACCGTCCGAGCAAGCACCTGCGGCGACATCTGA